>OLGL01000023.1_pt1 | contig 164197 bp, 170 predicted proteins | sample 1605041 | NCBI WGS metagenome assembly OLGL01 (sample SAMEA3888905, study PRJEB22519) | human gut metagenome | biome: human gut; feature: human-associated habitat; material: faeces | place: Denmark | collected 2010 | reverse complement strand
TCCTCCCAAGAACCCTCAAAGCCTTGAAATTGCTTGACTTCGGAGTAGGGGGGGGGTAGAATTGTAGTTGCAAAAAGGCTTATTTATAGCCAATTTAGCACAAACAAAATTCTACCCCAAAAGGAGGTCTCTTATGAAAGAGAAGAAGCGAAAAAAGGTCGGCATTGTACTGATCGCAATCATTGTTTTATGCATCATCGGAATAATTGCATCGCCAAGCGATGATAAAAAGGATGATAGCAATCCAAAGCAGACAGAGCAGCAGAATACTGAGGTCACGGAGCAGGCTTCGGAAACTACCGAACCAAAAACAGAGGAAAAAGACGAACCCGCAGAAATTGATGGAGTAGACATCATATTCTCTGACACAGTAAGAAATGACAAGACAGGAAATTGGAGACTGGCAAAAGTTACAGGGGATAAATCAGCAGAGGAATACGCAGCGGATTATTATAAGCAATATTTCAAGGCGGATAATGAAGTCCATGCAGTCGTCAATTTCACGCTTAATACCACAGCCTGCATAACCTGCGTAGGAGATACGCTCAATGTTAGAATATACGAGCACATCAAAGACGAAGAACAGTATGCGGAGAATTTATTCACAGGCACTAAGTACGCAGAATACAATGTGGATAAAAACACAGGAGATGTGGAAAAGGTGGAATAATTCAAGGCTAATATATTGCAGAATATCAAGCCGGAAATTTTACCGGGGAAAATTCCGCAAAAAGAAAAACAGAACATCGAAAATTCAAGCCGACTTTTGGAAATCCACATTCGGAATCCAAGGGCCGGCTTTTACTGTGTGTACAGAGCGGATCATAAATAGCAAGCCTTAAAAAATAGGGCACGTATATAGGGAGCGTATAAGGCCCGCATATAGACCCCCATATATGGGGCAGGTATTATGCCCAGAAAAAAGACAGGAAAAGCACAGGGGTACAGGGGTACACCGTAGCACACACCCACAGAGGGCGGGGAGAGCAGATGGCAGGACGCACCCACACACCACAGCCACAGCACCACGCAGCCACACCACAGGCAGGGCAGGCAAGGCACAGGGCACACCACAGGACAGGGGCACAGCACCACACAGAAGCACAGCACCACAGAAGAAAGCACAAGAGAGTACACAAGAGTACATCGAGGTGTGCTATAGTAGTAGCGTGGAGCACAAGGGGACAGACCACACGGTCACACCCAACCACTCCACTTGCTCCCCTCAGAGAGGACATGGCACAAGGCATCAGAGCCTGCGCTGTGTCCTCTTTTGCGTGCAGGCGGGGCACGGCATCGCCGTAGGTACTACCCAGACCCAAAATGCAATGCGGGGCGAGGAAGGCGCGGCTTTTTTGCCGATAAAATAAAAAAAATTTTAACCATTTCGTTACGCAAAGCGGGAAGGAGGCTTGGAAATGGACCAGAAACTGAGAACTGAACGCAGGAAACTGGCTGACTTAAAGGCAGCAGAATACAATCCAAGAAAAGCACTGACCCCGGACGATGCGGAATACCAGAAAATAAGGCGGAGCATTGAAGAATTCGGATACGTTGCCCCCATCATCATAAACGAGGATGGAACTATCATAGGCGGCCATCAGAGGGCAACCGTCCTCAAAGACCTCGGATACCAGGAAGTGGACGTGGTCGTGGTGGCTCTGGACAAGCAGAGAGAGAAGGCTCTGAACATCGCACTGAATAAGATTACAGGCGAATGGGATGAAGTGAAGTTGAAAGACCTCCTGCTTGACCTCGACCTCGGAGATTACGACATATCACTGACAGGCTTCGAGCAGAACGACCTCACGGAACTGGTGGACAAACTCGCTATCGAGCCGGAAGCAGTGGACGATGACTTCAATGAGGACGAAGCACTGGAGCAGGCGGAAGCCGAACCAGTAACCAAACTCGGAGATGTGTGGCTACTGGGCAGACACAGGCTCATGTGCGGAGACAGTACATCGCAGGATGACATGGCGGTTCTGATGAATGGAGAAATCGCAGACCTTGTCGTCACTGATCCGCCATACAATGTCAACTACGGAGACAAGGCAGAGATGCTCGATGAGTACCTCCCTGCCAAAGGACACCGCAACATCAATCACATCAAGAACGATAATATGGACAACCAGAGTTTCTATTCGTTCTTACTGGCAACCTATCAGAGTGCCTATGAATTTATGAGAGCCGGGGCAGCAATCTATGTATTCCACGCAGAGAGTACCGGGCACATATTCAGACAGGCATTCCTTGACGCAGGACTGAAACTCGCCCAGTGCTTAATCTGGGAAAAGAACGCATTCGTCCTCGGCAGACAGGACTACCAGTGGAGACACGAACCGTGTCTGTATGGATGGAAAGAGGGTGCGGCGCATTACTTCATCAATGACAGGACACAGGATACCGTCATTCTGGAAGATGATATAGATTTCAGTGCCATGAAGAAAAACGAACTTGTGGCATATCTGGAAGAACTCCGCAGGAAAAACAGAGATCAGACCTCTGTTATTTACGAGAACAAACCGACAAGGAATGACATACACCCGACCATGAAGCCAATCGCACTGGTCGGAAAATTCATAACCAATTCCAGTAAGTCCGGATGGAATGTACTGGATCTGTTCGGTGGAAGCGGCAGCACCCTCATGGCCGCAGAGCAACTGGGAAGGACGGCATTCATCATGGAACTGGATGAGAGATTTTGTGATGTGATCGTGAAACGGTGGGAAGATTACACCGGGCAGCAGGCAGTCCGAATCCCGGCAGAGGATGTAAAGTAGAATGGCAGAGGAACAGCAGGGCGGCTTCTACCGTGTAGAGGTCATCGCTTCTCTGTTCGGAGTAACGGTGCGAAGGGTGCAGCAGCTTACTCAAGAGGGCATCATATCAACAACCAAGACCAAAGAGGGGAATCGGTATGAATTAGCACCTACCATTCAGAGGTATGTCAAATACCTTTCAGACAAGGCATACGGAAAAAGCAAGTCCGAAAAGGAAGCCGAACTGAGGGAACAGAAACTGCAGGCAGAGATCGCCCTCAAGGAATCCCAGGGAGAAATGCATAGATTAAAGACAGAAATCGCATCGGGTAAGTACATCGACATCGAGGAAGTGAAGATGGACTATAGCCGATTTTTTGTTTCATTCAAAAAGTTTGCATTATCCCTGCCGAGCCGACTATCCGGCAGAATCAGCGGTCACTGCGACCCGATGGAGATTCGCTCGATAGAAAAGGATCTGAACGCAGAAATCATCCGGTTATTAAACAGCTTTGTGGTGGCAGGCTGCACACCGGAAGAAATGGAAAAGAAAAAGCGTGGCAAGAAATCCGTATCGTAGATACGAGGTCACAGAATACCAGAAGGAAGCCTTAAAGTTCCTACAGCCACCAGAGGACATCACGGTATCGGAGTGGGCAGACAAGTACAGGGTACTGGATGCCAAGACCTCTGCAATGCCGGGACCATGGCGGACAGAACACACCCCATACCTTAAAGGCATCATGGATGAGTTCAACAATTATGAGACAGAGGAAATCGTCTACGTGAAGCCTACGCAGGTAGGTGGAACAGAGTGCCTCCAGAACATGGTAGGTTACATCGTCCAACAGGACCCTGCGCCGACCATGATCGTATATCCGACAGATACGCTCGCAAAATCCATATCGGAGAACAGACTGCAGCCGATGTTCAAAGCGGCACCGGAACTCCGAAAGAGGTTTGATGAGAACTCGCAGTTGCAGGAATTACAGTTTGATGGAATGTATCTGACACTGGCAGGCTCGAACTCCCCATCAAGCCTTGCGAGTAAGGCAATCCGATTCCTGTTTCTCGATGAGGTGGATAAATATCCGGGGGCATCCAAAAAGGAAGCCGACCCTGTCAGTCTGGCAAGGGAACGAACCAAGACATTCCACAACAGGAAGATATTCATCACAAGCACACCGACACTGAAAACAGGGCATATCTGGAAAGCCAAGGAAGATGCAGACATAGAGAAGCACTACTTCGTTCCATGTCCGCACTGCGGGGAATACATCGAACTCAAGTGGAAGCAGATACACTTCCCAAAAGAGGAAGGGATGAGTTACGCAGACCGTGCAGAATTCGCAACTTATGTATGCCAGGAGTGCGGATGCGTAATCACAGACCAGGACAAGCCGGAGATGCTCCGCAAGGGAGAGTGGCGGACGGTCAAGGAAAACACCAAGTTCGTCCGCAAGGTAGCATTCTGGATGAACACTTTGTACTCTCCATTTGTTCGCTTTTCGGAGATTGTAAAAGAATTTCTGGACAGTAAGGACGACCCGGAGAAGCTGCAGAACTTCGTCAACTCATGGCTTGCAGAGCCGTGGGAGGATACCAAGCTAAAGACCAACGCAGACCTCGTCATGGAAAGACAGACCGAGTACGAGGAACTGGTAGTGCCGGAGTGGGCGAAACTGCTCACGGCAGGAGTCGATGTACAGGAGAACTGCCTGTACTGGAGCATCAGAGCGTGGGGCAACTACCTCACAAGCCAGAACATAGCACATGGGCAGGCTTTCTCATTCCAGGAAGTAGAGAGAATCATGAACCTCGAATACCAGATGCCGGACAGCACACCACTGGTCGTAGCACTGGCACTGATCGACTCCGGTAATGACGCAGATACGGTGTACGATTTCTGCGCCAACAATTCAGAATGGGCACTGCCAAGCAAGGGTTCATCAAACCCGATGCTGTCGCACTACAAACTGTCCAAGGTAAATAAGAGCGACAGCAAGGCATACGGCATGAATCTGGTATTGGTAGACACCGGAAAATATAAGGACATGATCGCCGGACGAATGCAGAAAAAGAACGGCAGCGGATCATGGATGGTTTACCAGGGATGTGACAGAGAGTACGCAGAGCAGGTAACTGCGGAACATAAAGTGAATGTCAAAATGGGAAACGGCAAGGTCAAACAGGAATGGCAGCAGAAAACCTCCCACGCAGACAACCACTACTTGGACTGCGAGGTATACGCAACAGCAGCGGCAGACATCCTCGGAGTACGAACCCTGCATCTGAATGAGATACAGGAAAATGAGCAACCAAAGAAACAGGAAACAACCCAGTACACCCCGGAAGAACACTGGATCAGTCAGAACGAAGGGTCATGGGTATAAAGGAGGCAGAGCATGGCAGCAGTAGAATCCAATTACAATGCTTCGGAAATGCTGACCGAAGTAAATAATGCCATTTACGCAGTGCTCGTAGGCGGCCAGTCTTACAAGATTGGTACGAGACAGCTCACCCGTGCCGACCTTAGTCTGCTCTACAAGTTAAGGAACGACCTCACAGCACAGATTGCAGCAGAGGGTTCAACCAGTTTACTGGATGATACCTATGTCGCAGTATTTGATGGGAGGTAGAACATGAACTGGTTAGATGGAATTATAGGTTTTATATCCCCGGAGTGGGGAGCACGCAGGGAAGCATGGCGGCAGAGTCTGACTGAGATGAGGAACTACGATGCAGGCAACTATGACAGGGGCAATGCAAACTGGAGGGTACTCAACCAGTCGGCAGAATTTACGGACCGGTACAGCCGTGACAATGTCAGAGCCAGAGCCAGAGACTTGGAGCGAAACTCCGACATGATGAATTCAGTCATCGGGGCATACAAGCGAAATGTCATTGGCGGCGGTTACGCACTGCAGGCAAAGACAGGCAGCGACAAGACCAACGAGATTATCCAGACCGCCTGGAAAAAATGGTGCAAGAAACAGAACTGCGATGTGACCGGAACGCAGTCCTTCACGCAGATGATGAGAATGTGCGTGAAGCGAAAGAAGGTTGATGGCGGAATCCTTATCATAAAGAGATACACCAAGGACGGATACCTCCCATTCAAGCTTCAGACATTCGAGGTGGACGAACTGGACAACTCGCAGATGCTCCCGAAGAAAAAGGGGAACAAGGTAGTCGGTGGTATTGAAATGAATGAGTATAACAAGCCGATGGGGTACTGGATCAGACAGTATTCCGTGGACGGAATGGCACTCTCAAATCCCGTATATGTGGATGCGAAAGATGTCATTTTTTTATACACAAAACACCGCCCATCGCAGGTGCGTGAGATGTCCGATATGAGTCCGACAATCACAAGAATCCGAGACGCTAACGAATTCATGATAGCCGTATCGGTCAAAGAGCGAATAGCGGCCTGTCTTTCAGTATTCATCAAAAAGCAGTTACCGACAACCGGAATCGGTCGTCAGAACGGCAGCGTACCGGGACCGCACCAGGACTACCAGGGCAAATCCATCGCACCCGGCATGATAAAGGAACTGAATGCCGGAGATGAGATACAGGTCGTAAACCCGACCGGACAGGCAACGGATGCGGCGAGTTACATCAAGCTGCAGCAGAGACTTGTCGGAGCAGGACAGGGCATCAGTTACGAAGCCACAAGCCGTGATATGTCAGAGAGCAATTACTCCTCAACCAGACAGGGCATCATCGAAGATGACATGACCTACGCAGAGGAAAAAGAGATGCTGATGGAAGTCATGGACGAAATATATGAAACTTTTATTATTTCGCTGTGGCTCGCAGGGGAACTGGACGCAAAGGACTTCTGGGATAACAAGGATAAATACTTCGAGCACGCATGGATCACAGCACCGAAGAAATGGATTGACCCTCAGAAGGAAGCAAACGCAAACAAGATTGCTCTGAACACAGGACAAAAGACCTTCAAGCAGATTGCCGCAGAACAGGGTCGTGACTGGAAAGAGCAGATAGATGAAATGGCAGAGGTACTCGAATACGCAAAGGATAAGGGTATCGATTTAGGAGGTGTGATTTTTGACCAGACAGCAGCAGAACTCTACGAGGATGAGGAAACACCTGCCGACAATCCTCAGCAGACAGACGGAAACCAAACCGGAGAAGAAACAGGGCAGGAATCAGAAGAAGGCGATGGAGCAGAGGAAGAAGGAAAAACAGACGACTAGGGAACTGACAGTTAATTCTATCAGAGCCATGGAAGGAGAGGGGAATGAGCGAAAGTTCATTCTTTCCTTTTCCTCTGAAGAACCATACGAGAGATGGTGGGGAACAGAAATCCTCGACCACTCAGATGGAGCAGTAGACCTTACACGATTAAATGAAATTGGTGTGCTGCTCTTTAACCACGACCGCAACCGTGTCATTGGAAAAGTAAACCGGGCATGGATTGAGGACTTGCGTGGAATGGCAGAGGTTGAATTCGACAGCGATGAAGATGCAGACCTCATCTATCAGAAAGTCAAAAGCGGAACGCTGAAAACAACGTCCGTAGGCTATCAGATAGACTCATGGGAGGAAGTAATGCCAAACAAACAGTCAGCAGATGGCAGGTTCACAGGACCGGCAGACATCGCAAGAAAGTGGACACCTTACGAAATTAGTATCGTGAGCGTGCCTGCGGACCCAACGGTCGGTGTAGGCAGGGAACTGGAGGAAGAAACCGAGCAGGGAACGCAGAGCCGCTCTACAGACTGGTTCGAAAGGCAACTTCAAATAAATAAAAATATCATCAACCAAGGAGGTAACAGACGATGAACAAAAAGCAGCAGAGACAGCAGAAAATGCTCCGTCAGCAGGAAATCGTAAATGCCGCCAAAGAAGCAGGCAGAGATCTTACTGCGGAGGAGCAGACAGAGTTCGACTCCCTTCAGAGAGAAATCGAGAGACTGAACGGAGAGATTGAAGCAGAGGAACAGCAGCAGAGAGGTATGAATCCGCCTGCAAACGCACCTCCGCAGAATCCGGCAAACCCGGAAGCAGACACCCAGAGAGCAATCCAGGAAGAAAGAGCCAGAATCCGCTCCATCACAGAACTCTGCGGAGAGTTCGGAATGGAAGCCAGAAGCTATATCGAGAGCGGTGCGACACTGGACTCCGTAAGAGAAGCAGCACTGGAGCACGTAAGACAGCACGGTGCACCGATTCCGGCAAACGGTAGAGTGAGTATCACAGAAAGTGCCGAGGACAAGTTCAGAGCGGCAGCAGCAGACGCTATCGTGATGAGAAGCGGGATGGAACTCCAGAACCCGGCAGACGGTGCAAGACAGATGATGGGAATGACGCTCCGTGACTTAGCCATTGAGTGTCTGACCAATGAAGGACAGTCCGGACTCAACAGAAGATCCTCTGATGAACTCTACGGTATGTTACAGAGACAGTTCTACAATCCGACAGCAGCGTTCCCTGCTATCCTCGACAATGCCATCAACAAGGCATATGTGGAAGGACACAAGACTGTAGCCGTAACATTCGACCAGTGGACAAAGAAGGGAACTCTTAAGGACTTCAAGACCCACGACAACAACTACTTAGCAGGACCGGTAGGCGAGTTCCTCGAAGTGCCGGAGGGTGGAGAGTTAAAGCATGATGTGTTCGGAGATGAGAAACTCCCGACCAGAAAGCTGAAAACATACGGCCGCCAGTTCACGCTTACAAGACAGGCATTCATCAACGATGATATCGATCTTGTAACCAGAATTCCTGCCAAGTACGCAGCGAGCGCAAGAAAGACCCAGAATAAGCAGTGTTACCAGATCCTCGTAAACAACCCGGCGATTTATGACGGTACTGCATTATTCAGCAGCGCACACTCCAACTTACTGGCAAAGGGTACAGGAATCACGAAGGAAGCCGTGCAGGGAATGATCCTCGCACTCCAGAACCAGACAGACCAGTTCGGAGAAGCAACTATCATCAGACCTGCAATCATTATCGTGCCGAGCGGATATATGTTCGATATGTACACGCTGTTCTACAGCCCGACAATCAGCACATCCGGCAACACACAGGCAGTGAACCCGCTCTACAGATACAAGGACAGCATCACGGTAGTGGAAGATCCTACAATCAACGCACTCTGCGGTGGTTTTGGAAATGTAATGCCTTGGTGGTTACTTGGAGCAAAGGACGACACAGACTTCATCGAGGTTGACTATCTGAACGGACAGGAGATCCCGACAATCAGAAGAATGGAGACTCCGGGCACATTGGGATTCGTATGGGATATCTACCTCGACTGGGGTATCAGCGTCATGGATTACCGTGGAGCAATCAAGAACCCTGGTATCGAAGTAAAGAACCCGATTGAGTTAGCATAACAGAAGGAGGATGCAGCCATGAGCAAAGCAAGTTACTGGCAGAGAGGGGAAACCCTCGATTATAAAAATACTGGATCATCCACCATCGAAGCCAATACAGTCGTAGAACTTACTGGCAGAGTGGGTATCGCAGGAACTGACATCGCACCCGGAGCAGAAGGCGACCTTCATGTGTGCGGTGTTTTTGAGTTCGATAAGACTGGAACGAACGAGATCGCATTCGGACAGCCTGTTTATTTCGACAAGACAGGCATCACAGACGCAGCGAACAACGGAGAGACTAGCGGAAGCAAGGTCGCATACACACCTGCAGGTTTCGCAGCCAAGGCAGCGGCCGCAGGAGACGCAAAGGTACTTGTAAAAATTGGATAAGGAGGTGCAGCCATGGAACTGGTAGCAACATACCCTATCCTTTACAGATCACACCAGTATGAAGTCGGAGACAGCCTCCCGGCAGACGATGAATCAATGGTGCAGGCATGGCTTGACGCAGGAACAGCCGTGTGGAGCGAAGGCAAGCAGGAGAAAGCGAAAGCGACTCCTGCCACCGCCACAGCAGGACTGGCAGGGGAATCCAAGAACGGAGAAACCCCGGAGAATGTAGTCGGCAGAGTGCCAAAGACACCGACCCGAAGTAAAGGGGCGAAAAAGAATGGTTAGAAAATCATTCAAAGAAGTCATGAAGGACGATGTGAATAACACCTTCATGAATGTGGATGAATTCGCAGATATGCACACCGTGGACGGAAAAGAAATCCCGGTTCTCGTAGATGACAATGAGATCATCGAAAGAGAAAAGAAGATGAAATCCAACATGGACGGTGTATATGTGAAGCAGAAACTAATCTATGTCAAGGCGGATGACTTCGGATCACTTCCCGCCATCGGTCGGCAGATTGTCTTTGATGGAAAGAGGTACATGGTAACCGATTCCACAGACGAGGGCGGAGTATACACAATAACCATGGAGGCTAACAGGACGAAGTAATGGGATTGCAGAGCGGAATGATAGAGTTTGAAGTCGACCAGACTCAACTCCAGAGGATAGAACTGAAACTGAAGGACATGAAAGCGAAAGCACCGCAGGCATTGAAGAATGCCGTGAATGCTACCGCCAGAGATGCCAAAAAGGATCTGGCTGACAAAGCCAAGGAAACCTATGCGGTAAAGAGTCCGAGGTTTAAGAAAGCTATCGCACAGAAGAACGCAACAGCATCCAATCCGACAGCCACTCTGAAAATTACAGGGGCAGTGAATGAGTTGGCGGACTTCAAGTACAAAGACAATACTTCAACAGATGCGGCCAGAGGTAAGGTACTGAAAGCAAGCGGACTGAAAAGCCTGCAAAAGGGCAACCTCAAGGCTTTTATTACCAAATTCGGAAGTGGTCATGTTTCTGTAGTTCAGAGAAAAGGAACATCAAGGCTGCCGCTTAAGAAATTACTCAGTCCGTCCATTCCTACCATGGTAGGGAACGAAGCCAAGGTATATGGCATCGTGAAGCCGAACATAGAAAAGAACCTGCAAAAGAACATCCAGAAGCAGATCGACAAAATACTGGGAGGCAAGTAAATGACGGCGCAGATTTTACAGGAAGAACTTGTAAAGGAAATAGGGGTTATTTTTAGGGATGACCTCTTCAAGGATTCCGCAGGGGAGTACATCAAGATGAATGTCTATGAGCAGAACCTCCCCATCAGACAGGACGAAGATGCACCGGACCCGATTCCGTATGTGATCGTCCGAGTGGAAACAGGGCAAGTCAAGGGCGGTGTAGAACCGCAGGAAGTGTTCGTCACACTGCTGATCGGATATTTTGACGATGACGCAGGAAACAACGGACACAAGGGTGTCCTTGGAATCATCCAGAAGATACAGGAACGGTTCATGAAAGAACCAATGCTCGCAAAGCAATTCTATTTTATGAATGATGAGCAGCACCCATTCGACTGGGCACTGCAGGACGAAGAATCATTCCCTTACTTCTTCGGAGCAGCGAGCATGACATTTGCAACAGCAGCAATAAGGAAGGAGGATAGATTCGCATGAGCGAAGCAAAGACAAAAGCAGTGCAGGCGGAAGCCAAGCAGGAAGCAAAGACGGTAGCCAAGACACAGGAAACGATGGTGTATGCCGGCCCGACAATTCTGGGAGTGGCAACACACAATCAGTTCTTCAACAACGGACTGCCGGACGGATTGAAAACCGCAATGGAGAAAGAACCTGCGATTTACAATCTGGTCGTGCCGATCAGCAATCTGGCGGCCGTGAACGCAGACATCGCATCACAGAGCGGTGCCGCTTATGTATTTTATAAAAAAGCAGCCGAGTATAAGGCTTAAGGAAGGAGAGAAAAGCAATGGCTTACAATCATGGAGTAAGGGTAAAAGAGCAGGCAACGAGCCTGGTCGCACCCGTTACAGGAACAGCCGGACTGCAGGTAATCATCGGAACAGCACCTGTGAACCTCGCAGCCGACCCGTACAAGGCAACCAATGTACCGATGATCGCCTACAGTTTCAGTGAAGCCGTGGAGCAGGTTGGATACAGTGACGATTTCAAGAATTACACGCTTTGCCAGAGCATGGACGCTTGCTTCCGTGTTCTCAATGTCGCACCGATTATCTTAATCAATGTGCTCGACCCGAAGAAACACAAGAAAGCAAACGAGGAACAGACCGTGAATGTGGAGAAAATGCAGGCAACAGTAAAGGTGGCAGGCATCCTCGCAGATACCGTAGAGGTAAAGGCAAACGAAGCCACACTCACAGCCGGAACGGACTACATCACGACATTCGATGATGACGGATACCTTGTGATCACATTAACCGCAGGAGGCAAGGGTGCATCAGCCAAGACCCTCACAGTCAATAGCACAAGCATCGACCCGACTGCCGTAACAGAGAGCGACATCATCGGTGGATACAATGCAAGCACCGGAGCAGAGACTGGTATGGAGTTAATCCGCCACATCTATCCGAAATTCAGCATGACACCGGGTCTGCTCTTAGCACCAGGATGGACGCAGAAGCCGAATGTAGGTATCGCCCTTGCAGCAAAGTGCGAGGAAATCAACGGAGTATTCACTTGCGAATGCATCCTCGATATCGACACCGCAGAAGCAACCAAGTACACAGACTGCAATGACTGGAAGAATAAGAACGGATACACCAACAAGCACGCAGCACTTCTCTGGCCGCAGGTAAAGGTCGGAACGAAGCAGTATGCATATTCCGCTATCTTCGGAGCATTGACAGCGTACACAGACGCAAGCAACGATGATGTGCCGAACCTCTCCCCTTCCAATAAGCTGATCGGAATTACTGGTCTCTGTCTGGAAGATGGAACAGAGGTAACACTGGATCAGCCGCAGGCGAACCTCTTAAACGGACAGGGAATCATTACCGCAATCAATGATTCCGGATGGAAGTCATGGGGCAACAACACAGCGTGCTATCCGGCGAATACAGACCCGAAAGACAGATGGTTCTGCTGCCGTAGATTTTTCTCATGGTGGGGCAACAGCTTCATTCTGACCTACAAGCAGAAGGTCGATGAACCGGGCAACTACCGTCTCATCGAGTCCATCGTAGACAGCGAGAACATCAGAGGAAACTCCTATGTATCACAGGGCAAGTGTGCAGGGGCGAGAATTGAATTCAGCGAGGACGAAAACCCGGTAACGGACATCCTCAACGGCAAGATTCAGTTCCACCAGTACCTCGCACCGTATGTACCTGCAGAGGATATCCTCAACATTTTGGAATTTGACCCGGATATGTTATCCGCAGCATTAAACGGAGGTGAATAAGAATGGGCGCATTAGGTATTCCCGGAGTTATTAATAACTTCAACCTTTACAACAACGGAACAGCACTCGTGGGTCTGACAGGGGAAATCTCCCTGCCGGACTTCGAGGGAATGACCGAGACACTGAGCGGTCCCGGTATCCTTGGAGAGATCGAGGAAGTAATCATCGGACAGTTCGGAAGCATGGAACTGGAGATTCCGTTCCGCATCCTCGATGAGGACGCATTCAAACTCATGTCCCCGGCAACTTCGCTGAATCTGACACTCAGAGCCAGTGAGCAGTTCACAGTCAAGAGCACAGGCGGTATTGACTATAAGGGAATGAGAGTAGTTGTCCGTGGACGACAGAAGAAACTCACAGGCGGCACCGTGAAGCAGGGCGGAGCGATGGACGCAGCAGTGACAGTGGAGATCACATATATCATGATTGAGTTGGACGGAAAGCAGAGAATCGAACTTGACAAGATCAACAACGTTTACAAGGTCAATGGTGTGGATTTACTGGCAAAAATCAGAAAGCAGTGTTAATCAAGGAGGACGAGCAAGATGGAAAAAGAGACAAAGAAAACAGAGGTAGCAGTAGAGGTATTGGACAAAGACGGAGAAGTGATCGAGAACGAGTATACGGTAGTTTTTAATAAGCCGTACACATTCGAGGGCGAAACCTATGACAAAATCGATCTGAGCGGACTGGACAATCTGACAGCAGCGGACATGATCGCAGCAAATAAGATTCTGGACAGAACCGGATCATTCACATTCCTCCCGGAAATGTCCTTGGAGTATGCGTGCATCATCGCTGCCAAGGCAACCAAACTTCCGGTGGAATTTTTCAAGGGATTACACCCGAAGGAAGCAGTCAAGGTCAAGAACCGTGTGACAGCTTTTTTCTACGGAGCGGAATAAGTCCAACTGACGGTGCAAACCTCCGGAAACTCGCAATACAGTTATCAATGACATTACGGACCGGGATAGATTTCTTTCTATCTCTGTCCGTTTTTGAATTGCGGGAAATAGCCGAGGAGGTGGCAGACATTGGCAAGCAGCAGCAAAGAGCAGGAACTCGCCATTAAAATCGCAGGCAAGGTCGAAAACTCTTTCAAGCAAAGTCTCGGAGTAACCGAGGACGGATTAAACAAAATAGCGAGCGTTGCTAAGAAAGCCGCAGCAGTGGCAGCCGCAGCATTCGCAGCCGTTAAGGTCGGAGACTTCATATCCGGTGCGGTTGATGAGTATGCGGAATTTGAACAGGCAATGGCAAACACCTCTGCTATCGCAGGGGCATCTGCGGACGATTATGCGAAACTGTCTGCTGCGGCCAGAGAAGCAGGTAAAGCGACAACCTTCACGGCTTCGGAGGCGGCCGATGCCTTGGGATATATGGCACTGGCGGGATGGAATGTGGAAGAAAGTACCGCAGCCTTAACACCAGTGCTTAAACTCGCAGAAGCAACGCAGGCAGACCTTGCTACCACCAGTGACCAGGTAACAGACTCCATGAGTGCCATGGGAGTTGGAATAGATGACTTACAGGGATACCTCGATGTTATCGTAACAACCAACAACAAGGCAAATACAACGGCGGCGGACCTTATGGATGCATTCATCGGATGCGGTGGTGCAGCCAGAGCCGCAGGTATGAACTACAAGGAAACCTCCACAGCACTCGGAATCTTGGCGAACAACGGTATCAAGGGCAGTGAAGCAGGTACAGCATTGAACTCAATGCTTGTACGAATCAGCACCAAGGATGTAGCGCAAAAGGCATTCAAGGATTTAGGTGTCGCAGTTTACGACAGTTCCGGGGAAATGAGGAACATGAGGGATATCCTCGTGGACTTAAACGGTGCAATGGCAGGAATGACGCAGGAGCAGAAAAACTCCTATATGTCAGCAATTGCCGGAACGAACTACTACTCACAGTTTGGTTACTTACTGGACGGAGTAAAAGAGGGAGTAAACGGCTCTGCATCAGCATGGGATGAACTCGCCGGAGCAATCGACAATTCAACTGGCGCACTGGATGCAATGGATGCAACAGCGACCGGAACATTACAAGGCGCACTGGCACGATTCCAGTCGGCAATCAGCGACCTAAAGATAAGCATGGTAGAGGACTTCGGACCGTATGCGATGCAGATCATAGATGCGGTGGCATTGAAAATCCCGGATATTACGGCAGGGTTCAGCGAACTCATTCAGAAACTACCAATCCAAGAATTCATGAACGGAGTCGGTCAGATGGCAGGCGGTGTTCTGGATTTTGTCGGAAAGATAGTGGACGGTCAGAGTTTCTCCGAAGCATTCTCGTCAACACTGTCGGAAGATTTCGGTGTAGAACTGCCCGGAAGCGTACAGACATTCCTTGGAGTGATCCAAAACCTGTGGGATGATTTCCAGTCATTCATTGGATGGATAGGAAGCACCGCCGAAGCAACACTGGGCGGATTAAAAGATACAATCGCAGAGCATGAGCCACAGCTACAGGCAATCATGGATTTGTTATCAGATGTGCAGCAGAAATTCTCGGAAGCCTTCGGGGGCGCAAGTGATGATGCAAGCAGTCTGGTAAGCGGAGGACTTCCGGCACTGGTCGGGGCACTCTTGGATGTACTGGGCGCAGCGGCAAATGTACTCGACAAATTCGTGGAATGGAAAGGTTTTATACCTACCGTGACCACACTGGCGACAGCCATCGCAGGATTTAAACTTGCGAAAACAGCGATAGAGATCGCAAAGGTTACCAAGGCAATGACATTGCTTCGGGTAGCCAAGATAAAGGATAAAGCGGAAACATTGTATCTGAACGCACTATATGCCAAGGACGCAATCGTGAAAGCAGCATCCACAGCAGCAACATGGGCACAAACAGCAGCCACAACCGCATGGAACGTGGTCTGCACGGCGGCGACAGCGGTAACGACCGCACTGGGTGCAGCGTTTACATTCTTAACCAGTCCGATTGGCTTAGTAATTCTGGCAATCGGAGCAGTAATCGCTATCGGTGTATTACTGTATAAAAACTGGGATACGGTAAAGGAAAAGGCAGGGCAACTCGGAGAGTGGATCTCCGCAAAGTTCTCCGCATTGAAAGATGCGGTCTGCAATGCGGTGGACGGTTTCAAAGATAAATTCCCGGTAGCCTTCGAATTTATCAAGGGTGTATTTGATGGATGGTGGACAACCGTCAAGGGAGTAATTGACGGAGTGAAACAGGTATTCCAGGGAATCATTGACTTCGTAGCCGGGGTATTTACCGGAGACTGGAGCAGGGCACTGGATGGACTGAAAAACATCTTCCTCGGAGCATTTAATGCGCTGAAATCGTTGGCACTCGCTCCTTTGAACGCACTGAAGGGTGTAGTAACCGGAGCATTTAATGCCATAGACACAGCCACAGGCGGAAAGCTGACGGCAATTAAAGAAAAAGCGTCCGAATGTTGGAACAATGTGAAGCAGACGGCAGGTACAGTATTACAGGCAGCCAAGGACACTGTAAGCGAAAAGCTGAACAACATGAAAACCGCATACGAGCAACACGGTGGCGGAATCAAGGGTGTAGCAGCCGCAGCGGTCGAGGGTGTCAAAGGATATTACACAGCCGGATACACATTCATAGACAATCTGACAGGCGGAAAGTTATCAGCCATCAAGGATAAGTTCACATCCAAGATGGGCGAGGTAAAGGCGAGCGTTTCGGAAGCATTCAACAATGTCAAAGACACAGCCGGAAACCTCATGGAAACAGCCAGAGCAAATGTAGGGGCAAAACTCGATGCCATGAAATCTGCGTATGACAGCGCAGGTGGAGGCATTAAGGGAGTGGTCGCAGGAGCAATGGCAGGAGTACAAAGCACCTTCTCCAGTGTGATGAGCACCGTGGATACATTGACGGGAGGAAAATTATCCTCCATTACAAGTGCATTCACAAACAAACTGAACGCAGCCCAAACAGCCGTCACGAATGTCCTTGGGAATATCAAGCAGGCATTCAGTGACAAACTGGAAGCAGCGAAAAGCGTGGTAACCGGAGCACTGGACAAAATCAAGGGAGCATTTAACTTCAAGTGGTCACTGCCGCACCTCAACCTCCCACACATCAGTGTAAGTGGAGGACAAGCACCATACGGTATCGCAGGAAAAGGCTCACTGCCTAAGTTCTCAATCGAATGGTACAAAAATGGTGGTATTATGACGCAGCCTACCGCATTCGGAATCAATCCGGAAAGCGGAAACTTAATGGCAGGCGGAGAAGCAGGACCAGAAGCAATTGTGCCTCTTTCCCAGTTATGGGAGAAAATGACGACCATCCTAAAAGGCATTCTCGCAGAGAGCCAGAACGGTGGCGCAGGCAACGCACTGTCGGCACTGGTGGATAAGGTCGGGGCAGCAATGCAGGGAAGCACGCAGACACCAATATCCGGTCTGCTCGACAGACTGAGTGGCGGTGGAAACGAACCGCAACCTGCGACAGCAAACGGAGCACCAATAAACTACGCACCAGTATATAACTTCAACGGCGCAGCACCTACGAAGGATGATCTGGTGGAAGCAGAGCGTATGTCACAAGCAGAATTCAATGAAATGATGGAGCAGTGGCAGCGTGACAACGACAGAAAGAGGTTCTAAGGAGGCGAGAGAATGGCAGGCACATACGAAACGGTGCAGGGCGACACATGGGATAAGATAGCGTACCAGGTCTACGGAGATGAGAAGTACGCAGGATACCTCATGGAGAACAACCGCCTGTTACTGGAATACCTGGTATTCCCGGGCGGGGTCACTCTCGCCACACCGGAACTGGCAGATGAGGTAGACGAAGATCTGCCAATATGGAGGGATTAAGCATGGACCCAAGGAAAGCAACCGCCTCCGTTTCATATAACGGAAAGCGGATTGATACCAAACTCGCAGAGTACCTCCAGTCATTCAGTTACACAGATGTTGCATCGGGAGAGAGCGACAGCCTCTCCCTCAACATCAATGACAGAGACAGGAAGTGGATCAAGTCATGGTTTCCAAGCAAGGGAGACACTATGGCGGCCACGATTATTATGAAAAACTGGAGCAAAGAGGGAGATACACAGAAATTAAGCTGCGGGTCTTTTGTGATTGATGATTTCAGTTTTTCTGGAACACCAGTCAAGCTGAAACTGGAAGCGTTGGCACTTCCGGCAGACAGCAGCTTCAAGGAAACACAGAGAACAAAAACATATGAGAAAACAACCTTGGAGAATATCGGACAGGAAGTCGCAAAGCGGGCGGGCATCAAACTGTACTATGAAGCACCAAGGATACCAATAGAAAAGGTGGAGCAGAGCGAGAAGGATGACTGCTCATTCTATAACGAGTTGGTAAAACTCTACGGCTTCGCCATGAAGATATATAAAAACAAAATCGTGGTGTTTAACGAAGCCACCTATGAGAAAAAGAAATCAGTGGCAACGCTGACGGAACAGAACATAGAACCGAACTGGTCATGGAACACAAAATTGTGCAGAACCTACACCGGGGCGAAATATGAGTACACCAACAATGATAAGAACCAGACGATAAAGGTCGAGGTCGGTGGCGGAAACAGGATACTGAAGGTCACGGATGCAGCGAGCAACGCATCGGAAGCAGAGCGCATTACACTGGCAAAAATCAATGAAGCCAACAAGGGCGACACAACCATGTCGGTAACAATGACCAGAGCCAACAGGAAGATCATAGCGACCTCCTGCGTGACCATAAAAGGCTTCGGAAAATTGGACGGCAAGTACTATGTGGAAAAGGTCACATGGGATATCGGAAGCGGATGTAAGCAGAAACTCGACCTTCGGAGAGTGGCGGATCGCTTCACGGATGCCAAATCATCTACCAAGGCTGTGGCAAAGAAGTCAAAGACGGAGACAAAGTCCTCCACAGCGACTACCACGGCAACGAAGTCCACAGGAACGCAGACACCGGTAAAGGGCGGAAAGTACACACTGACAACTACGAAAAAGGGTTACTACACCGCAGCCGAAGCACTGGCAGGCAAGGTAACTGGAGGACACCCGACAGGTACAAGACGACCTGGAACATATACGATATTCAACATTTCACAGGGTATGCTGAATCTAACGACCAAGGCAGGAGTGCCGGGGTCATGGATAAACCCAAACTAAGGAGGTGGAGAGCATGGCAGCAGCGACAATCAGACTGGGGAAGATATCCTCAATCAATTACACAGCAGGGAAAGCCAGAGTGGTGTATGAGGACAGAGACGACTCCGTGACAAGCGAGCTTCCATTCCTCGCCCTGCAGTACAACATACCAAAGGTAGACGACCTCGTGGTCGTGGCTTGCTTTTCCAACGGCACGGTGTCCGGGGTCATACTCGGACCGGTGTATAATTCAGCGAACACACCACATGAGGGTGGCGCAGGCATCTTCCGGCAGGAGATGAGCAACAATGTGAATGAAGCAGTCATGTCCTATTCAGAAAAGAAGCAGACAATAATCCTGCGTGCCCCGAAGATAGAATTCGAAGGGTACGGATACGAGGACAAGCCGTATGTGACACTGGAACAGATAAACGATGCGTTCTCGGACATTGATAATAACAAGACCGGGATATCCAATCTGCAGGATGACACAGCCAAGACAAAAGGAAAGCCGTCCCTGCAGGCACAGTTGGACGCATTAGAAAAAAGAGTAAAGGCACTGGGAGGTTGATGGGATGGGAAGAATAGGAAACTTTGGAAAACTGATCGTCTTTGAAACGAGCGACAGCAGAATCCTCAACTTCACAGACTACCAGAGAACCATATCAGCAAACTGGGCGAAGCATGAGCGCATCGGGAAAAAGCCGCAGTCAGAATTCCTCAACCCAGAACTGATGACCGTACAATTCAAGGTCGTACTGAACGCACAGCATGGAGTGAAGCCATGGAAAACATTCCACGAAATCACAAAAGCAGTGCAACAGGGAAGAGTGGAGAAACTGGTCATCGGAAACCATGCCGTAGGGTCGAACAGGTGGAAGATCACACAGGCTACCCAGTCAAACCTTATTGTTATGGGTACTGGGGAAATCCAGAAGATGGATGTCAATCTTTCATTGGAAGAATATCTGTAGGGAGGGCAGCGCAATGACAATAGACTTAAAACACATAACCGTAGCCTTTGACTACGCAAGCGGGGACATCGCAGATATTAAAAGATGTCTGGAATGCTTATACGAGACGGCAGAGGGAACGTGCCCACTTGACCGGGAATTCGGTCTGAACACGGACTTCGTAGGGATGCCGATGGATGTGGCAAAGAGCCAGTTCGCAGTGGAGATCATCGACAAGACGGACCGGTACGAACCAAGGGCAACAGTAAAAGATATCAACTTCTCATTCAATGAGGATGGGCAGTTGCAGGCGGAGGTGGTAATAACAAATGTCTGATACAATCCAAAGCGTAAAAGACCTCCCAGAGGTGTCGTTCATTGACAATGACACACTGGAAGCAATGAAAACAAGAATGGTGGCAAACTTTGAGAGCGAATGGAAGCGCATCACAGGACAGGAGATAACGCTCTCTCCTTCAGATCCGAACCGCATCATGCTATATGCCATCGCACTGGAATTATACCAGGACGAACAGTACATAGACAGAGCCGGAAAGCAGGACTTAATCAAATACTCCTACGGCGAATTCCTCGACAACCTCGGAGCAGGCAGGGGAGTAACCAGAAAGCAGCCGTCCCCTGCGGAAACAACACTGAGGTTCACTCTTTCAGAGAAGCGGCCTGCAGCCGTAGGCATACCGGAAGGAACAAAGGTCACGGACGGCAACCTCAACTACTTCGCCACAGTAGGATACGAGGAAATCCCCGCAGGGGAAACCTATGTAGATGTGAGGGCACTCTGCACCGAGAACGGAGTGGACGGAAACGAACTGCTGCCGGGGCAGGTCAATGTACTGGTTGATTTGATACCGTATGTGGAGAGCGTAAGCAACACGACCAAGACAAGCGGTGGAGCAGACCTCGAATCAGACGAGAGCCTTGCAGAGAGGATATTCCTCGCACCAAGCGGATACAGTGTCGCAGGACCGGACGATGCATACAAATACTGGACAAAGACCTACAGCCAGACCATCGGAGATGTAAAGGTAACCAGTCCGAACCCGGTAGAGGTAGAAATTCGTTTCATTATGACGAACGGAGAACTCCCGACAAAGACTGTCATAGACGGAGTGGCAGCATACCTGCAGGATGAAAACATCCGCCCGCTTACCGACAAGGTAACCGTGCTCGCACCGGAGACGGTCAAATTCAACATTGCATTCACATACTATGTAAATTTGAGTGACCAGTCCAAGGCAGGAACTATACAGGCGGAGGTGGCACAGGCGGTGGCTGACTACATCGAATGGCAGACCAGAACCATCGGCAGAGATATCAACCCTTCAGAACTCATGAAACGGATCGTGGCAGCCGGAGCAAAGAGGGCGGAGATAACCTCTCCGGTATTTACGACCGTGCCGGATACCAGTGTCGCAAGGATAGGAACGCAGACCGTGACATACGGAGGTGTTGAGAATGATTAGTTTATATGACGGACAGATCACAGACCTCCTGCCATGGAAGATAGCACAGAGCACTGAGGTGCGCTGCATATCCTACGCAGTGCAGCAGGAACACCAGAGGATGCTCCGGCTGGCAGCGCATACCAGAACTATGGCAGTCATTGATGAACTGCCGGAGCGGATACTGGATGTACTGGCGGTGGAATTAAGGACACCATACTACCAGGAGAGCATGAATCTGGAAACCAAACGCAACATCATAAAGAGGACGCTCCTGTGGCACACCAAGGCAGGAACTCCGAGTGCGGTATCAGAACTGATAGAGATTGTATTCGGGGAAGGCAGGACAGAGGAATGGTTCGATTACACCGAGGGTCCATACACCCCCGGAACATTCGACATCATAACCAATGCCAGAATGACAGAGGAAATGGCAAATTACTTCCTCTCCATCATTCAGAGAGTAAAGAACACCCGTTCCCATATCCGCAGGATACTGGTGGAGCGAGAAATGGAGATGCATGAGACAGTGGCATCCGGGGTGGTCAGCAGTCCGAAAGAACAGGTGCTGAACCACCACCAAACCACAAACGATTACACCATGCAGGAGACGGCCGCATCAGCCGTAACCTCCGCACCGTCCAGAACGGTAACAAACCACCCGGAAGGACGCACTGGAGATATTGGCATGGAAGGGAACGCTGCCGCAGGTGCAGTAAGTTCCCCGCATGAGACTATCGGGAATAATGTCAACCCACGCACAGGCACGCTGTTGGGCGGTGTGAGCGGTTTTGCAGCGATAGTGGTAAGAAACACCAAGACCACAATTCTAAACGGAGCACAGCGAACACAGACAAGCGTACACGGCACTGTGCCGAGGGTGGCGGTGGGAATGGCATCACATTCCAAAATAACAACATAAAGGAGGAACAACGATGGCAGGAGTATTCAAAGAAGCAGTGCTGACAGCCAAAGGAATCGCCCTGCTCGCCAAGGCACAGGCAGGAAGATGCACAATCAAACTGACCAAGGCCGCAACCGGAGACGGATCATATTCAGATGGCGAAGCACTCACAAACAGAACTGCTCTCAAATCCAAGAAGCAGGAGTTCGCACTGATCACAGTGACGACCCAGAACCAGTCCAATGTATATGTGAAATTTATCATCACAAATAAGCAGGACACCGGAAACCTTAAGAATGGCTACTACGTGAAAGAGGTCGGCATTTATGCACAGGACCCAGACGAGGGGGAAATCCTCTACGCACTGGCAGTCGGAGTCGCAAACCAGTGGGATTATATGCCCGCTTACAACGACCTCCTCCCGTCCACGATTACCATGGACTTCTTAACCGAGGTCGCCAACGCAACAGATGTAACTATCGTAACACCAAACAGTATGTACCTTTACGACCAGACCACTGGGGATAAGTATGTGCTTGGTGTGGATAAAGGACTTTTATACTACGAGGAGGTAGAGGAATAATGGGAAAGACATACATCGCAGACAAGGAAACCCTCGACAAGTGCTATGCAATTTTATCCGCAGACGGAATCTATGGCTTTATTGAGCACATGGATGTTTTAAGTCCGACAGCACGCATCGAATACATCGGACAGAACAAAGACTTCACTCCGATTTCACTCAACAAGGACACCGGAACAATGACACTCAACAGTTGGGCGGACTTCCCGATCATCGTGGCAAATAAGCCGTGGATGGTAAGGGCAGACGGAACACCGGACTACAGACTGGATGAGAACGACTACACCAAGAAAGAGGACGGTACTGCTTCGGATGTTTCCAACACAAGCTACAACGGTGGAGCGTTCTCATGGCTTGCCAAGATTTACAAGCAGGAGTATATGCTCGGCAATGATCGTGTCGTTAAATTCTCCATGAGGGAAAGAGACGGATTCGAGCCTGTCGGATTTAAAGACCCGAACAACAATGTACTGGAGGGTGTATGGATTCCGATGTTTTACGGTTCAATCCTCGGAGCAGATACCTCCACACCAAAGATGGTGTCTCTGGCAGGATTGCAGCCTTGCTACAATAACACCACGGACAAAGAGCATACCGCAATCGCAAACTTCTCAAGCCGTGCAGCATTCCTCGGTGGCGGAATTGTTCAGACAATCACTGACCTTCTGATCATGTTCGCAAAGAGCACGAACTCACAGGAAGCATACGGCTATGGAAATTCAAGCGGATACGATGCGAGCCTTGCGCCGACCAACGGAGTGAAGCAGAACGCAGTCGTAGGTGGCGGACAGTTCTACGGAACAAAGGATGCGAAGTCACTCAACAAGATCTTCCACTCCATCGTCCTTGGAACATATCAGCAGTGGATGCGTGACCCGTACACCTTGCTCGTGAATGGCAGATACAAGGTCAGCAAGAACTACACCTACGATGTGACCGGAGCAAAATACCAGGATACAGGCATCAGCCTTCCGAAGATGTTCGAGAGTGATGGAAGCAAACAGAAATACGGTATTTTCTATCCGCATAAGTACCAGACCGTTCCCGGCTTCGGAGCAGTTCCGGTTCATCCGTGCAAGGGAAGCACATCCACTGGCGGCTGTGACGGATTATGGCAGAATGTCGAGATTGTGGCGGTCGCCCTTCGGTTCGGTGATTGCAGCCACGGTACGGCTGTTGGTTTGCGCTCCTTGGATGTGTACAGCACTGCCGGGAATGCCAGCTGGGCCTTCGGGGCCGCCGTCCTTCTTTTACCACCTGTCGGGGTCGCAGCGTAAGCAAGACACCGTGATAGGGGGTCTGGGGGTCTGCGTCAGCAGAATTCCCCCAGTGGAACAAAATCGGATTTTAATAGCGTAAGGAAGAATAACAGGGGCGCAGGACTGCGTCACCTCGGGCGGTCGCCCTTCGGTTCGGTAATTGCAACAACGGTACGAATGATGGTTTGCGCTACTTGAATGTGAACAACACTGCCGGGAATGCCAACTGGAACATCGGGGCCGCCTTATTCTATCTTAAACGGAATAACAACCCAAAGCAGTCCTGCTTCCTACACCGCTGACCTTTGAAACAAGGTTTACTCACCATTACTGGGAAGATGAGTGGAAATGAGTCCGACACAGGACGCACGGTAAAGCGGTCGCACTTGCCGTGCGTAGGAGATAGAAGAAAAAATATCTTATAGGAGTACTCAGCAGAATGCGAAAAACACACACAGAAATCCATCTGCGTAATGAACCGGAACACGGTCACAAAGAGTACAAATATCTGTATCAACAAATGCTGAAGGATGATGTCATTCGGAAAGCATATAAGAAATTACGCAAAGGAAAAACCAAGAGAAAAGAGATCCAGTACATAGACGCACACCTCGATGATGAGGTGCAGAAAATGTACGACATGATCCTAAACACAAAGCCGGAGGGAGTGGACGTCCCACACCCGGAACTGGCATACAAACCAAAGAAAAGAACCCCGAAGATCATCTTCGAACATGGGAAAAGACGAAAAATTTATATGCCGGAAATCCATGAACAATGGCTGCACCACATCATCGTTCTAGTATTAGAGCCAATCATCACAGCCACAGCCTATCCATACTCCTGCGGTTCGTTCCCAAAGCGTGGAGCACACTACGGAAAGAGACAGATAGAGCGGTGGCTTTTGCATGACCCGAAGGGAACACGGTGCTTCGCAAAGATGGATATCCGGCACTTTTATGATAGTATCCGGCTGAAAATTCTGATGAAGGAACTGGCAATCCGAATCAAGGATGACTGGTTTTTATACATCATCGGATTATGCCTACAGGGATTTAATAAAGGAATCCCTCTCGGATTTTACATCAGCCAGTGGTTGGCAAATTACCTCTTAGAACCACTCGACCGACTGATCACAGAGGTGCTCGGTCTGCCAAAGCTGCAAAGGTACATGGACGATATCGTCATATTCGCAAGCAGCAAGAAAGTCCTCCAGAGAGCCATCGTGGAGATAAGGAAGATGCTCGGTCAGCGTTTCAGATTAAAGCTGAAGCACAACTACCAGGTATGCAAATTCTACTACGAGAAGGGCAAGCGGAAGATAGGTAGGGCACTGGATTTCATGGGTTTTATATTTTACAGAACCAAGACGCTGATCAGAAAGAACATCATGCTATCCGCAACACGGTTGGCAAAGAAGATGGAGAGGTCAAAGGAAGCGAACCGTGGATACTTTCACAGACACATCGAAGCCATGCTGTCGTACATGGGATGGTTTACCTGCACGGACACATATGACTGTTACCAGAGCAGGATAAAACCTTATATCCATGTGGGCCGGCTTAAGAAAATAATATCAAAAATCAAAAGGAGGCAGAACCATGAAGGAATGGACCAAGGAAAGATGCTCCGAGGAGCCGCAGGAGCTGCAGCTTGTGGCTGACGGCATCTACATCCAGAGAAAGAACATCAAGAAAGTGCAGCACGAAGCAACCGAGGGCATGGAAGCCTACACCGACTGGGAGTGCGATAGCAGGGAAATCACTGTATCGGAATACCAGATGTTGGAATCCATTAAGCAGATCAATACCGACAAGGCGATTGATGATTACACCGCACAGCTTATCGAGGAGGGATTGTTATAATGAGAGTATTAATCGACAGTCTGAAAAGACTTTATGCCGCAGGCAGGCTGACAAAGGAACAGATCGCGGTCAGAGTGGAGAAGGGAACTATTGATGAAGCAGAGTACGAGGAAATCACAGGCGAGAAGTACAAGGCAGAAACCAAGGCAAAATAACTTCCAATGTACCCACGCACATGGGAGCAGGTACTGCCATAAGCACATGAAAGAATGTGACCTCGACTGCAAGGAAAGCGGCACCTGTGCCCACTGCACAAATTACCACATACCGATGACGCAGTACCCATGCAAGTGGTGTGAGAAATTAAATCAGAATTAAGGACCGTCTGGACAAGGCGGTCTTTTTAGAGAGGAGGTGCAGCGCATGGATGTGACAGCAATCATCGTGGCAGCGAGTATCCCATCGGCACTGACTGGCTTCTTTTTCTGGCTCATCGAACAGAGCATACAGAAGCGTGCCGACAAGGAAAAAGCAGAGCGGGAAGAACGGCAGAAGGAAGTAGATGCCAGAGAGCAGATCCGAGAGAAGAATGAACTTTGCATCATCAACTGCGTCAATGCTTCCCTGGCACTCGGAGAAGCGACAGCCAGAGCGGTGCAGAGAATCCCAGACGCACACTGCAATGGGGATATGCACGCAGCACTCGACTACGCTCAGAAGGTCAAACATGAACAGAAGGACTTTCTGAACGAACAGGCACTAAAACAAATTGTATAACAGGAGGACAAAGCAATGAAGAAAATCGACTGGGTAAGAAAACTCACAAGCAGAAAACTGTGGACGGCAGTGGCATCATTCGTCTCAATGATGATCCTCGCCACAGGCGGAACAGACAACACGGCAACGCAGGTAACTGCACTCATCATGGCAGGAGCGTCCGTGGTGGCTTACATCATCGGGGAAGGCTTGACCGACTCCGCCAACATCGGTGCTTCGGATGATGCCGAGGAACAGTAACAGGAAACATACGCAGCAGGGCGGCCAGTAGGCTGCCCTATTTTATTACAGAAAGTGAGGAAACAGATATGACAATCAAAGGTATGGACATTTCATATTGGCAGGGCAATGTAGACTTTGCCAGAGTAGCAGCAGACGGCATCAAGTTCGCAATCCTTCGTGAAGGATACGCACAGACGGTAGACGCAAAGTTCCGCCAGTATGTGGAAGGCTGCAGAAAGAACGGCATCGAAATCAAGGGAGTATATCATTTCAGTTATGCGATCAACGCAGAGCAGGCAGCGCAGGAGGCGGCATTCTGCATCAAGCAGATGGAGCAGGCAGGTCTCGGAAAAGATGTGATTGTATTCTACGATTTTGAGTACGACACTGTAAAGAAAGCCAAGGCAAAGGGAGTAACCCTCGGAAAGAATGAGTGCATCGCATTTACAAAGGCATTCTGCGAGTATGTGGAAAGCCATGGATACAAGGCAGGTGTTTATTCCAACATCGACTACCACAGAAATATGTATTCGGACGAAGTGCTCTCCAAGTATGTGTACTGGCTCGCAGATTACACAGGATCTCCGGACTATGACTGCGCATTCCACCAGTACACCAGTTCCGGAACAGTAAGCGGCATCGATGGCAAGGTAGATATGGATTACTACTACGGAGAGGAAATCAAAGAGAACCAGGGCGAGAAGAAATCCGTCACTGAGGTGGCAAAGGAAGTGCTCGCAGGAGACTGGGGAAACGGAGATGACCGCAAGAATAGACTGGCTGCTGCCGGATATGACTACGCAACGGTGCAGGCAGAAGTGAACCGCCTTGCAGGAGCAACCTCCGCACCGAAAAAGAGCGTGGCAGAAATCGCCAAGGAAGTCATTGCAGGACAGTGGGGAAATGGCGATGACAGAAAGAACCGCATCAAGGCAGCAGGATATGACTACGATACAGTCCAGAAAGAGGTCAATGCACAGCTTGGAGTAAAACCGCAGAAAAGCGTTACTGAGGTAGCCAAGGAAGTGATCGCAGGTAAGTGGGGCAACGGCGAAACCAGAAAGCAGAAGCTGAAGGCAGCCGGATACGACTACGCAGCCGTGCAGAAGAAGGTCAATGAACTTCTGTAATTGGCGATTGACTTATAAAAAGAGTGGAGGTATGATGTGCCGCAGAGGGGGTTCTAAAGGGGGTAAGCACCCGGACGATGTGACCGACATAAATGTCGGGAACACCGCAACGCAGAACCCAGAGCGTGGCGCACCGTGACAGCCAGAATAAGACGAAAAGCAACCCAGTGGAACAAACACCCACTGGGTCTTTTTTATTGCCTAAATGGGGCAGATTTGAAAGCCAAAGAAAAAGCAGGGGCAATGATTACCCCTGCGGAAAGATAAAGATTTTATAGACCTGCTCCGGGGTAAGAGAATATCTCCGGGCAATGAGACGGATATACTTCAGAGCAAACTCGCCACGACCATTCCAGATGGTGGAGAAGTTCGGAACGGACATACCAATGGCCGCAGCCAAGTCCTTGTTTTTATCTCCGTGAGCACGCATGATCGGCTCAAGCAGTTCTTTATTCATGAGACAACACCTCCCTGCAGGAGAACCTGCTGACATTGTCAGAACAGGAATCCGAAATCACAAGGCGAACCAGAACATCGCCAAACTTGTCAGCAACATCGAGCACACGAACACCAGTCCCTATGCCGACCTTGCCGGAATCAGAGAACCGACATCTATCATCAACCGCCCACTCATCCACGGTAACACCGAGGTCAGTGCGGCACTTATCAATATAAATCATTTTATCAGATCCTTTCAGATTTTATCGCCGGAGTTTTACCGCCGGAAATTTATCGCCGTTTTTCAAAAAGGAACAATAAGCCATGTCGCCCATCGGTCTCGCCCGACTGGAGAGAGCGTCCAGTGTTACGGTACACCGGATAAGACCTCGTGCTCGGCTACACACCACCTAACCCTTTCTCTGCAACGCAGGAAACAAAATCAACGAGTTGCGATAGGCAATCGGTAAAACCAATAACTCCTCCTACCTTTAAGGCTTTCACATTAAAAACCAGGCAAACTTGTCAGACATCACTCAGACATGGCATTGTCCTTTGCTCCCCTCACACTTCCGCCTTCTGGACTTGGGACCAGACATCGGTGGGTTAGAGCCGGAGCAGATGCACTGCCCCGGACGGACCGGCTACATTCTGGAAAGCAGGAGAAGCAGACCAGAAACCACGATAAGCAACTCCGCTATCCGAAAAGCCAGAACCGAAACTGAAACACATAACCGTTTCATTGACAAGACCTCCAATCGTGTGGTATATTTTGATAAGCAAGGGAGAGAGGTGGACCCCTCCCCCAAGCCATCATCATAAGATGATGAATCGGATAACCGCTACGAGCGTTCCGATTTCCAATGCAAGCTGGGTAAGTGCTCGTACCACTTTACTCAGCTTATTTATTTTAGAAACCAAATCATCCAGGTTCATCGGATGCACCTCCTTTCCTTTAGGTTGTGTGTATGTTACCTTGGAAAAGAGGTAAATTCAAGTTATTTATAACATATAATCTGCACAAACTTCTGAGCCGTCTAAGGCTCACTTTTTGTTGGTATTTTAAGGCTTTTCATAACTCCCAGTTAACGGAACAGGAAGCCATTCCGGTTCGTGAATTAATACTGATATGGAAGCCGCATGATTCCAGAATCTGCTCGACCGCCCAGCTAACATCATCGAAACCAAGCCGAACATAACCTCTGGAAAGAAAGCGAAGGATTTTGCGAGCCTCCTGCAGCTTACCAGATCTGACGCAGGAACGGTGTTCCTCCATAAGTTTGTAGCGTTTTAATTTTAATGTGAGCGTCATAACCAATCCCTCCTATCGCTGACAATGAACCAAGTTGCGAATATATTTCTGATTTTTAACACTGGCAAGAAGTCTCTCGTATTCGCTGTCCGGAAGAAGAATCACGGTGCTATCTTTCTCTACCCATCCCTGCAAGTTATACTTTTCAATCATATTCCATGTATCAATAATATTTCTCATCTGCTTCATAAAAAGCACCTCCGTTTTTTATTTGCTATCCTTTAAGTGTCTGTATATTACCTTGGGTTGCGGAGGTATTCAAGTCTTTTATAACCCATAAATTCAACAAAAATATAACCCTAAAAGCACCACTTCTTTGTTGGTATCTTATCCTTATTTATAAGTGTTTTGTTATTGAAATTTATAACTTTAACACCGATAATAGTAGAAAGAGACAGGGAGGTGGTTACCATGCGTAGATTTAAGCAATTATCCAGAGCCGATAGATTAAAAATAGAAGCACTGCTGAAAGCAGGACATGGCAAGCAGGAGATAGCGGATCAGATAGGAGTCCATGTCAGCACCATATACCGTGAATTGCAGCGGGGCAGATACCCACACACAAATTCAGACTTAACGATAGAAGATCGATACTCCCCAGACATCGCAGAGGATAAGTACCAACAGAACCTGCGAGACAAGGGTCCAGACCTTAAGATAGGCAAAGACCACAGACTGGCAGAGTACATAGAAACAAAGATAGCAGAGGACGGATACTCGCCCGGAGCAGTCCTCGGAGAAATTAAAGCCAAAGGGTTAGAGTTTGAAACAGAGATCAGCAAGCCGACCCTTTACAGTTACATCGACAAGGGAATATTCCTCACAATCACAAATAAGGAACTCCCAGTAAAAGGCAGACGGAAAAAGAAGAATAAGAAAGTACGCAGGCAGGCGAGAGCCAACGCAGGCACAAGCATAGAGAAGCGGCCAGAGGACATCGACACCAGAGAGGAATTCGGACACTGGGAGATGGACACAGTGGTAGGTAAAAGAGGGGAAAGCAAACACAGCCTTCTGGTACTGACAGAGAGAAAGACCAGGAACGAACTCATATACCTTTTATATGAGCACACGACTGAGCAGGTCTGCAAGCGACTGGATCAGTTAGAAGCGGAATGGGGAGAGCGATTCGGGCAGGTGTTCAAGACCATAACCGTGGACAATGGCTCGGAGTTCGCTGACTGGGAGGGAATGCAGCAGTCGGCAGCAGATGAGTCCGAAAAGAGAGTGACCGTGTTCTACTGCCACCCATACTGCTCCTTTGAGCGTGGCAGCAACGAAAACCAGAACCGACTGGTGCGCAGGAAGATACCAAAGGGAGAGAACTTCGATGACCGGACAGAGGACGATATCCAGAGGGTAGAGGACTGGATCAACGACTACCCAAGGGAGATGTTCGGATGGAAAACCTCCGGCGAACTGTTCCAGAAAGAACTGGCGAGACTGGCATAAAAAGAGTAGAATAAGCAGAGAGCAAAACGAAAAGAGGGGCAGTCTGTGCAAATTTGCCAACAAAACGCAAACATAGTTGTGCAAAATGATGAAATGATGTTTCGCAAGTAAAGTTTTGCATTTATTGCTTGACTTTTCAATTGCAAAGAAATTTGATAATACCAGCGTAGGAGTGGAGGATCTGATTTCCATTGGCACAATCGGCCTTATAAAGGCGATCAATACCTTTAAGCCGGATAAAAATATAAAGCTGGCTACCTATGCTTCCCGATGTATTGAAAATGAGATCCTTATGTACCTAAGGCGCAACAGCAAGACGCGTCTGGAGGTTTCCATCGATGAGCCGTTAAATGTAGACTGGGATGGAAATGAACTTCTGCTCTCAGATATCCTTGGAACGGATGAAGATGTGATCTGCCAGGGAATTGAGGATGAGGTGGAGAAGGATCTTTTAAATACAGCGATCAGCCATTTAGAGCCCCGAGAACGCAAAATTGTAGAACTGCGTTACGGCCTGGCAGATGAGGACGGCGAAGAAATGACTCAGAAAGAAGTGGCCGATCTTCTCGGCATCTCTCAGTCCTACATATCCAGACTGGAGAAAAAAATCATGAAGAGACTGAAAAAGGAGATTGTCCGTTTCGAGTAGATGACTGGAGAACTGAATGAATATAAAAATACGCCTTAGATTCCGTAAAAAGGGAAACTAAGGCGTATTTTTCACTGTAAAGGCATCTACCGCAGCTGTACCATATTATCCTTGATCTTAAAGGTTCCAAAGCTTCGGATAAAGCTGGAAATCCGGCTGAATCCATACTGTTTTACATCAAAATCCGGGAATTTCTTTTTCAGCTCTTCGTGGATGATGCTCAGATTATCTACATGCCCTTTGTTGTTCTGGATCAGACGGATGATCTCTTTTTCGATATCAGCCTTGGAGGTAGAGGCGGATTTTTCCTGGACAAAGTAGCCGCCGTGGAGCTTTACCACCTGAAAATCACTGTTATTTAGACTTTCTAAGAAGGTGGAAAGTTTGGAATATCCATAATTGCGCACATCAAAATCAGAGAAGCGTTTGGTGAGGAAATTTCCTACCCGTGCCAGAATGATAGGCTGATTCTGGCTGTTGTTTTCAATCAGAAGTTTTGTAATGGCTTTTTGGATTTCATCAATACCGGTGATGGTTTTCTGGATCTCATCAATGGAGGGAACCTCGGTTTTGGAAGCTGTAAGGGCATTTGCACGTCCTTTGTTTGTCGGAGCAGTCTCCGCTGCATCTTCCGAAGAAATGATTTCCAGAAGCTTAAAGGTATCGCAGGCGGCCCGGAAGGGCTTTGGGGTTTTCTGCTCCCCGATGCCCATGACAAACATACCGGCCTCTCTGAGCCTCTGGGCCAGCTTGGTAAAGTCCGAATCGCTGGATACCAGGCAGAAGCCGTCTACATTTCCCGAATACAGAATATCCATGGCGTCGATGATCATGGCGGAATCGGTGGCATTTTTGCCGGTGGTGTAGCTGTACTGCTGGATGGGATTTACGGACCAGTCCAGGAGCACATTTTTCCACGCCCGTTTTTCATTGTCCGTCCAGTCGCCGTAAATGCGTTTATAGGTGGCGATACCAATATCGGATACCTCATCCAGAATATATTTGATATATTTGGGAGATACGTTGTCTGCGTCGATCAATACTGCAAATCTGCGTTCATTCTGTTCCATATGCTTGTGTTCTGTCGCTTTCCTAGAATTATCCCAAGGGGGACTGTTAAACCTGCAATCAGTGTATCATATTCGGGCAGCAGGCACAAGGGGGACAGAAGTTTCAGCTGCAGTATTTCATAAAATCAGCTGTTCAGATAGCTGCGCATGGATTTTAGGGCGCTTTTTTCAAGCCGAGATACCTGGGCCTGGCTGATATGGATTTCTTTTGCAACCTCGGTCTGGGTTTTTCCTTCAAAAAAACGCATATCGATGATGCGGCGTTCCCGGTTCGGCAGGCGCTTCATGGCTTCTGAAAGGGAAAGATCCTCTACCCAGTTTTCTTCCAGATTTTTTTTATCGCTGATCTGATCCATCACATAGAGCGGATCCCCGCCGTCTGTATATACAGGTTCGTAGAGGCTGACCGGAGTCTGGATGGCATCTAGAGCATAGGTGATATCTTCTCCGGAAATACCGATTTCCTGAGAAATTTCCATCAGAGAAGGCTCCTTGGAGTGGAGGCGGGTGAGCTGTTCTCTGGCATAGAGGGCTTTATACGCGGTGTCCCTGAGAGAGCGGCTGACGCGGATGGAGTTATTATCCCGCAGATAGCGGCGTACTTCTCCAAGGATCATAGGAACCGCATAGGTGGAAAATTTTACATTCTGGGTAATATCAAAATTGTCAATGGCTTTGATAAGGCCGATGCAGCCAATCTGAAAGAGATCATCGATATTTTCCTGGCTTCCGGCAAAACGCTGGATCACACTTAAGACCAGGCGTAGATTTCCTTTGATATATTCTTCTCTTGCATCCATATCCCCTTTCAGGATCAGGGAGAATAAGCGCTCCTTTTCTTCGTTGCTGAGCAGCGGCAGTTTGGCAGTGTTGACGCCGCAGATTTCAACCTTATAGCATGACATGGTCCGTACCTCCGTTTGGTTGTGTTATGCACGGAAAGCTTTTCGTATTTCCATTCCGGCTATAAGAGAATGATGGACGGATACGAACGGTTTTATACTTTTTTTTCTATCCAGAAAATGGGAATCTCAGCAGAGACAAGGCAGATGCAAATAAAAACAGCCGCCGTTTCTGGCGGGTTTCCAAAAACAGCGGCTTGTTTGTTACTGGGTATTTTTCCGGTACAGGATCAGAAGCCCTTTTAGAAGAAGGGCGTCGTCATATATGATTTTATGCCTGCACAGAGGCGTGATAAAGCGGGCCAGACCTCCGGTGGCGATGACAGTGGGAGCTTCGCCAAGCTCCTTTTCCATTCGGTCTAAGAGGCCGTCGATCATATCCACATTGCTGAAAATGATGCCGGCTCTCATGCAGTCAATGGTATTCTTTCCAATGACCTTATCCGGCACTTCAAGGCTGATGTAGGGAAGCTGGGCAGTTTTTCCGCTTAAAGAGTTTAAGGATACACGCAGGCCGGGAAGGATCACGCCTCCGATATAATTTCCCTGCTTATCAGCTACGCTCATGGTGGTAGCGGTACCCATGTCGATTACCACCAGAGGAAGAGGGTGCTCATGGATGGCGGCGGCTACATCTACGATCAGGTCGCTGCCAAGGGTTTTGGGATTGTCCATCAGAATATTGATGCCTGTTTTAATGCCGGGACCCACTAAAAGCGGACGGACGCCCACAATCTTTTCCACAGCCCGCAGGATGGTGGAGTTTAAGGGGGGGACCACAGAAGAGAGAATGGCTCCCTCGATGGCAGAGGGATGAATCTCATGCATTTCCAGAACGTTTTTAATCGTGACTGCATATTCGGTATCCGTGCGGTTCTGGTCTGTAGTGACCCGCTCGATAAAATATGTCTTTGTCTCATCAATTCCGCCGATCACGGTATTTGTATTTCCCATATCAATGGCTAAAATCATATAGAAGACTCCTTTCTGCGGATGGTATTTCCATCAAAGAAAAATTGTGCTATGATTGTAACATAGAAAAAACGGAAAGACAACCGGAGGAAGCGTATGTTAAAAGGAAAAACCATACTCCTTGGAGTTACGGGCAGCATTGCTGCCTATAAGATCGCAAACCTGGCCAGCGCCCTGGTAAAGCAGGGAGCAAGCGTCCATGTGCTTATGACGAAAAATGCTGTGAATTTTATCAATCCCATTACCTTTGAGACACTGACCGGCCATAAATGTCTGGTAGACACCTTTGACCGGAATTTTGAATTCAGCGTAGAGCATGTATCACTGGCAAAGACGGCAGACGTCTTTTTGGTGGCCCCGGCCTCTGCCAATGTAATCGGAAAGCTGGCCCACGGGATCGCAGACGATATGCTGACCACTACCTTTATGGCCTGCACATGTCCGAAGATCGTCTCGCCTGCCATGAACACGCGGATGTATGAAAATGAAATCCTTCAGGATAACTTAAAGGTTCTGGAGCATTATCACATCCAGGTCATCCGTCCGGCGACGGGGTATCTGGCCTGCGGCGATACAGGGGCGGGAAAGATGCCGGAGCCGGAGCTCCTTCTGGAATACATCCGATGCGCCCTTGCTCCCAAAGACTTAAAGGGAAAGAAAATTCTTGTTACCGCAGGCCCTACCAGAGAGGCCATTGATCCGGTGCGCTATATTACGAATCATTCCACAGGGAAAATGGGGTATGCCATTGCAGAGGCGGCTGCATACCGCGGAGCAGATGTGACCCTTGTCACAGGCCCCGTATCCATAAAGGCGCCTCTGTTTGTGAAAACCGTACCGGCAGAGAGCGCAAAACAGATGTATGAGGCAGTTACAGGGGCGGCGAAAGAGCAGGATATCATTATCAAGGCAGCAGCAGTGGCAGATTACCGTCCCGCCCATCAGGCAGAGGATAAGATTAAAAAATCCGAAGGCGACATGAAGATTGAACTGGAACGCACGGATGATATTTTAGGCTGGCTGGGAGCTCACCGCCATGAAGGCCAGTTCCTTTGCGGCTTTTCCATGGAAACAAGAGACCTTCTGGCAAATTCAAGGGCCAAACTGGAACGCAAGAACATTGATATGATCGTGGCTAACAATCTGAAAACAGAGGGAGCCGGCTTCGGTACAGACACTAACGTAGTGACCCTGATCACCAAAGAAGGACAGACAGAGCTTCCCAAGATGACGAAACAGGAGGTAGCCCACCGCCTGTTGGACGAGATCAGGAACCGTCTTGACTTTACCCTTTAATCATAATAAAATATGTAGGATACCAGGGGCAAAAGGTTCGAAATCCGACGCAAGCCTGCTTGCAGGAGGATTTTGGATCTTGGGCGGTGCCCCAACATCATATGAACAGCTCGTCCCCTTAAGGGGCGCAATCAGCAGGAACGGAGGATAAGACCATTGTCACAGACAGATGATCAGATGATAGAACAGATAAAAAAGCGCAGAACCTTTGCCATTATTTCCCACCCAGACGCAGGTAAAACCACACTGACAGAGAAGTTTCTCCTTTACGGAGGCGCCATCAATCTGGCAGGTACGGTAAAGGGCCGCAAGGCGGCAAAGCATGCAGTTTCCGACTGGATGGATATTGAGAAGGAGAGAGGTATTTCCGTTACTTCTTCCGCCATGCAGTTTAATTATGACGGATTCTGCATCAACATCCTGGATACGCCGGGCCATCAGGATTTCTCAGAAGATACTTATCGTACCCTTATGGCGGCCGATTCCGCGGTCATGGTAATTGACGGCTCCAAGGGTGTGGAGGCCCAGACTATTAAGCTCTTTAAGGTCTGTGTCATGCGCCACATCCCGATTTTTACATTTATTAACAAATTTGACCGTGAGGCCAGAGATCCATATGAGCTTTTAGACGAGATCGAGGAGGTGCTGGGCATCCGCACCTGTCCGGTGAACTGGCCCATCGGCTGCGGAAAGAATTTCAAGGGCGTTTACGACCGCTTTACAAAGAAAATCTCCACCTTTACCGCTGCCATGGGAGGCACAAAGGAGGTTGCAACCAGGGAATTTGAGGCAGAAAGCCCGGAGGCAGAGTCTGCTGTCGGATCCATTTATTACCAGCAGCTGATGGACGACATTGAGCTTTTGGACGGCGCCAGCGATGAGCTGGATATGGACCGGGTGCAGAGGGGAGATCTTTCTCCTGTATTTTTCGGTTCTGCCCTTACGAATTTCGGTGTGGAGACCTTTTTGGAGCATTTCCTGAAAATGACCACCTCTCCCCTGCCAAGAAAGTCCCTTACAGGAGAGATCGATCCATTCCGCAAGGACTTTTCCGCCTTTGTCTTTAAAATCCAGGCAAATATGAACAAGGCCCACAGAGACAGGATCGCTTTTATGCGTATCTGCTCCGGAAAGTTCGAGGCAGGCATGGAAGTGAACCACGTTCAGGGCGGAAAAAAGATCCGCTTAACACAGCCTCAGCAGCTTATGGCACAGGATCGTAAGATCGTGGAAGAGGCGTATGCGGGCGATATTATCGGCGTATTTGATCCGGGCATTTTCTCTATCGGAGATACGCTGTGCACATCCAATGAAAAGTTTGAATTTGAGGGGATCCCGACCTTTGCGCCGGAGCATTTTGCAAGAGTGCGCCAGGTGGATACCATGAAGCGCAAGCAGTTTATCAAGGGGATCAACCAGATTGCCCAGGAGGGTGCGATCCAGATTTTCCAGGAATTTAACACAGGTATGGAAGAGATCATCGTAGGCGTAGTAGGCGTACTTCAGTTTGAGGTATTAACCTACCGTCTGCAGAGCGAATACAATGTAGAGGTTATCCTGGAAAAACTGCCTTATGAGCATATCCGCTGGGTGGAGAATCCTCAGGAGGTGGATGTGGCCCGTCTGATGGGAACCTCCGACATGAAGCGCATCTGCGACTTAAAGGGAAATCCTCTGCTTTTATTTATCAACAGCTGGAGCGTAGGTATGGTATTAGACCGCAATCCGGGTCTTAAATTAAGCGAGTTCGGCACCAATTAGCAGACAGGTTTCCTGTCCGGCTGCTGTGCCCTCATAGATAAAGGAGGTTTTAGAGATGTCAAAGGTAGAAGTAGTAAGAGCCGCTATGGTACAGGCCATGAAGGCAAAGGATAAGGCAAGAAAGGAGTCCCTTTCCATGCTGCTTTCCGCTCTTAAAAATGCGGAGATCGACAAGAGAGAGCCCCTGACTGAGGCCGAGGAAAATGCAGTTGTCAAAAAGGAAATCAAGCAGACACAGGAGACGTATGACCTAGCTCCTGCAGACCGTGAAGATATCCGCAGCGAAGCTGCCCAGAGACTGGCTGTATATAAGGAATTTGCTCCGGAGGATATGAGTGTGGATCAGATCCGCCAGGTGATCGCAGAGGTTCTTGCAGAGCTGGGGATCGATGCGCCCTCTCCCAAGGATAAGGGTGCGATCATGAAGGTTCTGATGCCCAGAGTGAAGGGAAAGGCAGACGGAAAGGTTGTAAACGAAACATTGGCAGGTATGTTTAAGTAAATAAGTGCCCATACAAAAAGGGCGGCAAAAGGAGGACAATATGTACAGAAAAGAAATAGAGGGATTTATCGATTCCCACAGGCAGGAGATGATTGACGATATCTGCAAGCTCTGCCGGATTAACAGTGAGAAAATGCCCTATACCGAGGGAAAGCCTTATGGCGACGGCGCATTTGATGCCCTTCACGCTGCTCTGGCTATGATGGAGGATTATGGTTTTTCCATTACCAATTATGATAACTATGTGGGAACAGCTGATTTAAATGATAAGGAGCGCCAGCTGGATATCCTGGCACATCTGGATGTGGTTCCCGCAGGAGAGGGTTGGACCGTTACAGAGCCCTTTGAGCCTGTGGAAAAGGATGGAAAGCTGTATGGCCGCGGTACGGCAGATGACAAGGGGCCGGCAGTGGCTGCTCTTTATGCCATGCGTGCCATAAAGGAGCTTGGCATCCCTGTAAAGAAAAATGTGCGCCTGATTTTGGGAACCGATGAGGAGTGCGGAAGCAGCGATATCGAGGTGTACTATAAGCGTGAGAAGGAAGCACCCATGACATTTTCACCGGATGCCTCCTTCCCTGTGATCAATATTGAAAAGGGACGCATCCCAGGGGGCTTTTCTGCTTCTTTTGAAGCTTCTGAGGCTCTGCCAAAGATTGTTTCCATTGACGCTGGCATTAAGGTAAATGTAGTTCCCGGCAAGGCAAAGGCCGTAGTGGCAGGTCTTGAAGCAGAGGTTCTCACTCAGGCTGCGGATGCGGTTGAAAAGCAGACGGGACTTTCCTTCAGCTTTGGAGAGACGGAGGACGGAATCCAGATTATTGTTGAAGGAAAGGGCGCTCATGCATCCACTCCGGATGAGGGAAATAATGCTCTTACAGGCCTGTTATCCTATCTGGTAAGCCTGCCGCTGGCAGACTGCCCTCAGCTTCAGGCAGTAAAGAGCCTTGTAACCCTCTTCCCTCATGGTGATACCAGAGGAAAGGCTGTAGGAATCGCCATGGAGGATGAACTTTCCGGTCCTCTGACCCTGGCATTTGATATGCTCACCCTGGATAAAGACCACCTGGAGGGAGCGTTTGACTGTCGTGCCTGTCTGTGTGCTACGGAGGAGAACAGCTTAAATGTGATCCGCGCCCGTATGGCAGAGGAAGGCCTTACCTTACAGGCAGACCATATGACAGCGCCTCACCATGTAGACGGAAACTCCCATTTTGTAAAGACACTTTTAAAGGCCTATGAGGAGTATACCGGATTAGAGGGACATTGTGAGTCCACAGGAGGCGGAACCTATGTGCATCATCTGGAAAATGGAGTTGCCTTCGGCGCTTCCATGCCAGGTACTGACAATAAGATGCACGGAGCCGACGAGTTTGCAGTGATTGACGAGCTTCTTACCAGTGCAAAGATTTTTGCTCAGGTAATCGTAGATCTGTGCTGTTAATTGCCTAATTGCCTTTCAGAGCCGGATGGCAGGAAAAAATTCTTGACAAACCGGTATAAGTGCGGTATCTTTAAAACTGACATTATTCCTAGCAGTATTATAGGAAATGATTACCAGTCCAGGCAGGAGGATTTTCATGAATCAGTTCAAAGCCATGCAGAATATGGATATGATGAACAGCATGTACATGTGCTGTGTATCCGCGTGCTTTGAAAACTGAATGGGAAACGATCTGTATGGATTTGGAATCATGATATCAATATATTTTGGAGAACGTATCATTCGGGGTTGCAGGTCCGTGCAGGACTGCGGCCCCGTTTTGTTTCTTAGCCGGAGGATGGGAAACAGGGGAAGGATTAGAGAAAGGAATGAAGAAATGGATCAGAATAAAGAAGAGGCCATCATACGCCTGGAAGGTCTGGGCAAACAGTTTGCCACGTCAAACGGGACCGTGACTGCTTTAGATGACATCAATCTGGAAATCCGCCGGGGAGAGATTTTTGGTATCATCGGTCTTTCCGGAGCAGGAAAGAGTACCCTGGTGCGCTGTATCAACTATCTGGAGGAACCTACCTCCGGCCGGGTAATCTTTGAGGGAAAAAATCTTTCCGCCATGAAGGAAAAGGAAAAGCGTCTGGCAAGACAGTCCATGGGAATGATCTTTCAGCAGTTTAACCTGCTGGCCCAGAGAAATGTGCTGCAGAACGTGTGCTTCCCCATGGAGATTGCTCATATGGACAGCAGAAAGGCCAAAGAGAGGGCAAAGGAGCTGTTAAAGCTGGTTGGACTGGAAGAGCGGATGAACGCATATCCGGCCCAGCTTTCCGGCGGACAGAAGCAGAGAGTTGCCATTGCAAGAGCCATGGCGACAAATCCCAGAGTTTTATTATGCGATGAGGCAACAAGCGCCCTGGATCCCAATACGACAAAGTCCATTTTGGAGCTGCTAAAAAAGATTAACCGGGAAATGGGGATCACAGTGATCATGATCACTCATGAGATGGCAGTCATTGAGGCCATCTGCGACCGGGTGGCGATCATCGACCACAGCCATATTGCAGAGTCGGGCAAGGTATCGGATATCTTTTCCGGTCCCAAATCTGATATCGGACGCCAGCTGATTTTAGGAGATACCTCTGATCAGACAAAGAATTTCGGCGGTTCCCGTATGATCCGTGTGATTTTTGACGGACGGGAATCCTCTGAGCCGATCATCGCAAATATGATCCTGGCCTGCAAGGCCCCGGTGAATATCATGCATGCGGATACCAGAGATATCGAGGGAAAGGCTATGGGGCAGATGCTTCTGCAGCTTCCTGAGGATACCGTGGATGCAGACCGGATCTGCAATTATCTGAGAACAGCCGGAGTAACATTTGAGGAGGTGCACTAGAGATGACCTTTGATCAGACAACGATCGATATGCTTTTAAAAGGAATCTGGGAAACCATATACATGGTTTCACTTTCCTCATTTTTATCCTATGTGATCGGTATTCCCGTGGGAATTGCCCTTGTAGTCACAGACAGGGATGGAATCAGTCCCTTTCCGTTGTTTAACAAGGTGCTTGGCGTTGTGATCAATCTCCTTCGCTCCATTCCCTTCATCATCCTTCTTGTAATGGTCATCCCATTTACCCGCATGATCGTAGGAAAGATCATCGGACCCAATGCAGCGGTAGTGCCTCTGGTGATTTCCGCGTTTCCTTACATCAGCCGTATGGTGGAGTCCTCTTTAAAGGAGGTTGACGCAGGAGTGATCGAGGCAGCCAAGTCCATGGGTGCGTCTGCGGGACAGATTATATGGAAGGTGCTTCTTCCAGAGGCCAAGCCATCCCTTTTAGTGGGGGCTGCCATTTCCATTACAACGATTATCGGCTACTCTGCCATGGCAGGTACGGTAGGTGCAGGCGGTCTGGGAGATATTGCCATCCGTTACGGTTACCACAGATATGAGACAGAGATGATGCTCATTACAGTAGCCCTTCTTGTAGTGATCGTACAGATTGTTCAGGAAGTATTTATGCGCATATCAAGAAAGAGCGATAAGAGGATCCGGTAAAACGGATCTTAAGCGGCTTAAAAACCGCAGAATACATATCAGGGCCCTGGGCCTGAAAAGAGGAGGAACTATTATGAAAAGAAAGACATTAGAAACAGCAGTAATCGCAGCAGCATTAGCTGCATCCCTGTTAACCGGCTGCTCCAAACCGGCCGAGGAGACAACAGCAGCGGCAGAAAAGCAGGAAAGCAAAGCCGATGCAGGACAGGAGAAGAAAGAGAGCCCTGAAAAACTGGAAGAGCTGACCGTAGGCGCAAGCCCTGTCCCCCATGCGGAGATTCTGGAGGCTGCCAGAGAGGTTTTGGCTTCTAAAGGCTATGACTTAAAGATTGTAGAGTACACAGATTATGTGCTTCCGAACAATGCGCTGGATTCCGGTGATCTGGATGCAAACTATTTCCAGCACCAGCCTTATCTGGATTCCTTTAATGCCCAGAACGGCACAGAGCTTTCCGGTGTGGCGGTGATCCACTATGAGCCCTTTGGTATCTATGCAGGAAAGAGCGCTTCTTTAGACGCGATTCCGGAAAAGGGAACCGTTCTTGTTCCAAATGACCTGACAAATGAGGCAAGAGCCCTTCTTCTTTTAGAGGCCCAGGGCCTGATCACCTTAAAGGAGGATGCAGGTCTGGAAGCAACGAAAAATGATATTGTAGAAAATCCAAAGAACCTTGATATTGTAGAGATCGAGGCAGCCCAGCTTCCCCGTTCCTTACAGGACGGCGATGTGGCAGTTATCAACGGAAACTATGCCATCGAGGCGGGCTTAAAGGTAAGCGACGCTTTGGCAACAGAGGACGCGGAATCTCTGGCAGCCCAGACCTACGGAAACGTGATCGCCGTAAGAGCGGGTGAAGAGGAAAGTCCAAAAACAAAGGCTCTCATTGAGGCGCTTACGAGTGATGAGGTAAAATCATTTATGGAAAGTACCTATGAGGGTGCGGTTGTCCCTGTATTCTAAATTTTATATTTGAAATTCCCTGTGCATAGGGAGCAGAATGGGCCGGAAATGAATACTTCCGGCTCTTTCTGCGTATATATGGATAAGAAATAAAACTGCCAGGCAGGAGGGGAAAAATGACGATTTGCGATCTCAAACAGAAAGAGGTCATAAATATAAAGGACTGCAAACGCCTGGGTTTCGTAGGAGATGTGGATTTTGATATGAAAACGGGATGCATGACCGCTTTGATCGTTCCGGGGCCCGGATGCATCTGCGGTTTTCTGGGGAGGGAAAAGGAGTATATCATTCCCTTTTGCGATATCTGCCAGGTCGGAAATGATATTATCCTGGTGGATGTGAAGGAAAAGAATGTAGAGGAAAAGGTAAAGTGTTAAACGACTGCCTGCCAGTGACGGGGGATCACTGGCAGGCAGTCGTTTTATAAGAAAAAGCTGTATGAAAAGCTTGTGCGGGCTTTTGACTTTGGAAGGGAGTGCCGGAGCTGTTGGGGGGGATGAACCGGCACTCTGTAAGGAAACACTGACTAAAAACTAACACATTTTTTGCTGAAAGGGAAGGGGAATTACTGAAAATGAAATATATTTACTATTATAGAAATACCCTATGTCTGCTACAGATTATTATGAAGAATATCCAGCACACATTTTAGCTCTCTGGCATCGATCTGTCCGGGAGCGGATGCCTGTCCTGCCAGACCAAAAGTAAGACAGGAGCCAAAGATTTCCCCCCAGACACGGCTGATGAGCCCTGTTCCCGCCATGGCCATGGTGACTACAGGACAGGTGAGCTGGCGTCGGGCTGTAACGGTAGCTGTAAGCAGCGTAAGCACATCTTCCGGACACCGGGGCATCACGGCGATTTTTGCAATATCGGCTCCCAGTTTTTCCATGTGGCGCAGCCGTGACAGGAGTTCTCCGCAGGAGGGGGTGGAGTAAAAGTCATGACTGGAAAAAATGGTTTTTACTCCTTTTTCTTTTGCAAGAGCTGTAAGCTCTGTAATGCTGTCCGGATCAGAGAAAAGTTCGATATCGATCAGATCGATACAGCCGGAGGCGATTGCCTCCATAGCCAGTGTTTTATATTGCTGAGGCGAGGCCTGGCGCTGTCCGCCTTCTTTTGTGGTACGGAAGGTGAAAATAAGAGGCGTATTTCCCAAATGTTTTCTGAGACGGGGAAGAAGACCAGTCAGCCGCCCTTCATTAAAAATATCATTCATGTAGTCTGTCCGCCATTCCACCAGATCCGCCGGATAGGAAGAGAGCGCTTTGATCTCCTCAAAAAGAGCTTCATCCGAAGCTCCCACAAGAGGAATACAGACCTTGGGAGTGCCTTCTCCCAGACGCAGATTTCTTACATATACACAATTCATTTTGATCCGCCTTTCACTGCAGTATAGTTTGTTTTTTTATTATAGCAAAAAAATTCCGATCCATCCAATGATTTTCATTGGTCTGGTTACAAAGTTCTTGCACTTGAGAAGTGTTTCGGTTAAAATAAATGCAAATAAAGACATAAATTGTCATCATTTTATATAAAGAAGGGAAGTGCAAGCCATATGAAATGCCCCTATTGTAATGAAGCAGATACGAAAGTAATTGATTCCCGTCCCGCAGACGATAACAGTTCCATCCGCAGACGCCGCCAGTGCGAGCGCTGCGGGAAGCGTTTTACAACCTATGAAAAACTGGAAACCATGCCCCTTATGGTGATTAAAAAGGATAATACCAGAGAGGCATATGACCGCTCCAAGATTGAAGCCGGTATCATCCACTCCTGCCATAAGCGCCCCGTATCTCCCCAGCAGATCGGAGTTATGATCGATGAGATTGAGAATCAGATTTTTAATAGGGAGGAGAGAGAGATATCTACTGCGGTGATCGGTGAACTGGTTATGGAAAAGCTTAAGCAGGTGGACGAGGTTGCATATGTGCGTTTTGCTTCCGTGTACAGAGAGTTTAAGGACGTGAGCACCTTTATGGAGGAGCTGGGAAAACTTCTCAAAAAATAGGAGAAAGGCAAAAGGATTATGTTTGAACCATTTTACCCTCAGGAAATTTGGGACTCCACATATGATATCCCCTTTGAAACCTGGAAGGACAGGGGGATTAAGGGCGTGATCTTTGATATTGACAATACGCTGGTGCCTCATGGCGCACCTGCCGATGAGAGAGCCATTGCTTTGTTTGAACATTTAAAAAAGCTGGGATTTAAAACCTGTCTTCTTTCTAATAATAAAGAAGCCAGAGTAAAGCCTTTTGCGTCGCAGGTGAAAAGTCCTTATATCCATAAGGGAGGAAAGCCCTCAAAGAGAGGGTATAAAAATGCCATGGCCTGTATGGGGACAGGGCCGAAGGAAACTCTCTTTGTGGGAGACCAGCTGTTTACGGACGTATATGGAGCAAACCGGGCAGGACTTAAAAGCATTCTTGTAAAGCCCATTGACCCTAAAGAGGAGATACAGATCGTGCTCAAACGGTATCTGGAACGGCCTGTGCTTTATTTTTACAGAAAAAGCCGTAAAAAGAACTTGAAAAACATGGACACATAGTATAAAATATAAAAGATTAGATATACAGGGGACCGCCAAAGGCAGGTCATGCCCTGGCGGGCGCTGGAGAGAAAAGCGTCCTGTACAAAGAACGTTAAGGAGGAATATCTTTATGATATCAGCAGGCGATTTTAGAAATGGAATTACACTGGAGATCGAAGGACAGGTAGTGCAGATCCTTGAGTTCCAGCACGTTAAACCAGGCAAGGGCGCTGCTTTCGTACGTACCAAGTTAAAAAATGTGATCAACGGCGGTGTGGTTGAGCGCACCTTCCGTCCAACTGAGAAATTCCCGGCAGCAAGAATTGACCGTGTAGATATGCAGTATCTGTATGCAGACGGCGATCTGTACAACTTTATGAACACAGAGAACTACGAGCAGCTGGCATTAAACCAGGATCTGATCGGCGATGCGTTAAAGTTCGTTAAGGAAAACGAGATCTGCAAGGTCTGCTCCTACAACGGCAACGTATTCTCTGTAGAGCCTCCTCTTTTTGTAGAGCTGGAGATCACAGATACAGAGCCGGGCTTTAAGGGCGATACAGCAACCGGTGCAAGCAAGCCTGCAACTGTAGAGACCGGCGCTGTTGTAAGCGTACCGCTGTTCGTAGAGATCGGCGACAGGATCAAGATCGATACAAGAACCGGCGAGTATCTGTCCCGTGTATAATTCATTTGTATGTGAGAAAATGTAGGATTGCTCCGGCTTCACTGCCGGGGCAGTTTTGCATCTATAAGAAGTGCAGAAAAGGAGAAACGTGGAGTGAAGAAAATTCTGGATCTGATGGAGCAGAAGCTTAAGGCGGCCTTTACAGCCTGCGGCTATGAGGATAAATTTGCCAAGGTGGTTTTGTCCAACCGGCCGGATCTGTGCGAGTACCAGTGCAACGGAGCCATGGCAGCAGCCAAGGCGTATAAAACCAAGCCGATTGATATTGCAAATGCGGTAGTGGAAAAATTGACAGCAGAAAGGGAGCAGCCCATGTTTGGCGAAGCAGTGGCTGTGATGCCTGGTTTTATCAATCTGAAGCTGTCAGAGGCGTTTCTGGCAGATTATATGAAGGGTATGGCAGAGGCGGACAAGCTGGGACTGGAAGAACCTGAAAAGAAGGAAACGATCATCGTGGATTACGGCGGCGCCAATGTGGCAAAGCCCCTTCATGTGGGCCATCTGCGTTCTGCTATTATCGGAGAGAGCATCAAGCGCATGGGCCGTTTTATGGGATATGAGATGATCGGTGATGTTCATCTGGGCGACTGGGGACTGCAGATGGGTCTGATCATCGAAGAATTAAGGGACAGAAAACCGGAACTGGTATACTTTGATGAATCCTATACGGGTGAGTATCCCACAGAGGCTCCCTTTACCATCAGTGAGCTGGAGGAGATTTATCCGGCAGCCAGCGCCAAATCAAAGGTGGATGAAGCGTTTAAGGAGAGAGCTCATCAGGCGACCTTAAAGCTTCAGAAGGGATATAAGCCCTTCAGAGCCATCTGGGATCACATTCTGGCTGTATCTGTGGCAGACCTTAAGAAGAATTACTCTAATTTAAATGTAGATTTCGATCTCTGGAAGGGCGAAAGCGACGCAGAGCCATATATTGACCATATGGTGCAGATGCTCATTGACAAAGGACTGGCCTATGAAAGCCAGGGCGCCCTGGTTGTGGATGTGGCCCAAGAGGGCGATACTAAGGAGATTCCTCCCTGTCTGATCCGTAAATCAGACGGAGCTTCCCTTTATGCTACCTCTGATCTTGCCACGATCGTTGAGAGGGAACAGGATTTTAAACCAGATCGCTATATTTATGTAGTAGATAAGCGCCAGGCTATGCATTTTGAGCAGGTATTCCGGGTGTCCAGAAAGGCAGAAATCGTAAAGCCGGATACAAAGATGATCTTTTTGGGCTTCGGCACCATGAACGGCAAGGACGGAAAGCCTTTTAAAACAAGAGAAGGCGGCGTGATGCGTCTGGAAAAGCTGATCTCAGATATTGATGAGGCTGTATTTAACCGCATCATGGAAAACCGTACTGTATCAGAAGAGGAGGCAAGGGAGACTGCAAAGGTAGTGGGCCTTGCTGCGTTAAAGTATGGCGATCTGTCCAATCAGGCTTCTAAGGATTATATATTTGATATGGATCGGTTTATTTCCTTTGAAGGAAATACAGGTCCCTACATCCTTTATACCATTGTGCGTATTAAGTCCATTCTTGGAAAATACAAGGAAAATGGAGGAAGTGTCAGCGAGCTGGCCGCTGAGAAAAAGATCCTTCCGGCAGCAGGAGCTTCTGAAAAGGCCCTTATGCTTCAGCTGGCAAAATACAGCGAGGTACTGGAAAACAGCTTTGCAGAAACAGCTCCGCACAAGATCTGCCAGTATGTCTATGAGACTGCTAATGCATTTAACAGTTTTTACCACGATACCAAGATCCTCTCTGAGGAAGATGAGGCCAGAAAGGACAGCTACATCGGCCTGATCACCCTTACTAAGCGGGTGCTTGAGACTTGTATCGGCCTTCTGGGGATCGAAGCGCCGGAGCGGATGTAAACCAGAGCCTGTAAAGGCAGGATGGATTTCATGTCAATGAAGATTGAAAAAATGGAAACCAGCAGCTTTTGGAAAGGAGAGGCTGGTGTAAAGGGCCTGGTAGAAGACCAGGCCCATACTTATAAGGTTCAACTGTATCTTAAAAATGACCAGGTAAGGGATTATTCCTGTACCTGTGCAGAAGGGAATTCTTACAGGGGCATCTGCGCCCATGGGGAGGCCCTTTTTGCATATTATAAGAAATATAAAAAGGAAGCCCTGAAGCCTCCGATCCGTACTTCTTTTCAGGCTCATGCCATGATCCGGGAGTATACAAACCGTGCAGTAGCGGATATTCTGGAAGAAGAGGAGGGCTCCCAGGTACGTATCGAACCAGTGTTGTTTCTGGAAGGCCGGGATATACAGGCGGAATTTAAGATCGGAAGAGAGCGTATGTATGCATTGAGAGATCTTCCGGCCTTCTGTACAGCCCTAGAGGGGGGAGCTTACGTATCCTATGGAAAGGAGCTGGCCTTCCATCATCAAAGAACGGTCTTTGAACCGGTATCGAGGCTGCTCGTGGATCTGATCCTGGAGCTTATGGAGCATCAGAAGGCTCTCAGACGCGTGACTTTAGGCAGACTGGACCGGGATCGGTTTTTTGAGATTTTATTAAAAAATACATCAGGAGAAAAAGGGCTGGAGGTTCGCCTGCCTCAGGGCAGCGGAGGGATATTTTCTCTGGAATGCTCAGAGCCGGAACTGGCGGTTCTGGTAAGCCGGTACGGGAGAGATGGTATTCGGGTACGTTTGGAGGGGGTTCTGGAACAGGATGGTGAACAGGAAACCCCTCAGGCAGTGCAGGCAGTTTTTGGAGGAAGCCGTCATTTATATCTTGCAGCCGGAAAGCGTCTGTATTGCTGCAGTGAAGCATTTTCACGTTCGGCAGCGATTTTCCTGGAACAGATCCGCACAGACAGAGAAAGCCAGATCCTGATAGCAGATAAGGATATTCCTCTTTTTCAGCAGCGAGTATTAAAACGGATCCAAGGATACAGCCGGATCCGTCTGGAGGAAGTGGAATTAGACCAGTATGAGCCGGAACCGTTAAAGGCAGAGTTTTACTTTGAAGCAGGAGAAGATGGAACGCTCTATATGGAGCCATATCTGTCTTATGGAGAATACAGGTTTCATCCCATAGAAGATGAAGCGCTTCCCAGAACGGTCTGTCGGGATGTACCGGGGGAATTTAAGATCAGCCAGGTCATTGGAACGTATTTTAAATGCAAAAGCAGCACAGACGGACGTTTGGTGATCCGCAAGGATGAGGATGCCCTGTATCGTCTGCTGGGTACCGGGATGGATGAATTTAAGGCTCTGGGAGAGGTTTATCTGGCAGAAAATATGAAAAACTGGAGAGTGATCCGAACACCAGGGATAAAAGCAGAGGTACGTCTGGCAGCCGGGTGGCTGGAGCTTACGGTGGATCCGGAAGAGTTTTCTGTGAAGGAACTGACAAAAATCCTGGAGGCCTACAGCCAGAAAAAGAAGTATTACCGTTTAAAAACAGGACAGTTTTTAGAGCTGGGAGAAGGGGGCATCTATACAGTGATGCGCCTGGCAAAGGAACTTGGCATAACGAAAAAAGAACTGGAAGCAGGACAGATCCGGCTCCCGTCCTATCGGGCTTTGTATGTGGATCATCTTTTAAAAGAGGGGTCAGGAGTGGCGCTTTACAGAGACCGGTTGTTTAAGGCTGTGATCCGGGGGATCCGTTCTGTAGAAGACAGCTCAGATCCGCTCCCTGAGGCTTTGGAAGGTGTGCTGAGAGAATACCAGAAAACAGGATATCGCTGGATGAAAACTCTGGATCAGTACGGGTTTGGCGGGATTTTAGCGGATGATATGGGGCTTGGAAAAACGCTTCAGACCATTGCTCTTTTGGAGGATGCCTACAGCCGGGGGGAGACGCTTCCCAGCCTTATTGTCTGTCCGGCTTCTCTGGTATATAATTGGGAATGTGAGATCAGAAGGTTTGCTCCGAAACGGCGCGTCTGGTCTTTGGCCGGCTCCAGTACGGCCAGAGGGGAACTGCTGCAGTCTGTAAGGGAAAATCCTTCGTTCTGCCAGATCCTGATCACATCCTACGATCTTTTAAAACGGGATATTTCTCTTTATCAGGACATCCGTTTCCGATTTCAGATTATTGACGAGGCCCAGTATATTAAAAATGCAGCCACACAGAGCGCTCGTGCGGTAAAGGCAGTCAGCGCACAGTCACGGTTTGCGCTTACGGGGACGCCGGTGGAAAACAGGCTGGGAGAGCTGTGGAGCATTTTTGATTACCTGATGCCAGGCTTTTTATTTGGTCCGTCGGTTTTTCATAAAGAGTATGAGGTGGCGGTTTTAAGAGATCAGGATCAGGAGGCGCTTTTGAAGCTGAAGCGGCTGATTGGTCCCTTTGTGCTGCGCCGTGTGAAAAAGGATGTATTAAAAGAGCTTCCTGATAAGATCGAGCAGGTGGTATATTCCCATCTGGAGGGAGAGCAGAGGATGCTTTATGTGGCTAAAGCCCTGGAACTGAAACGTACATTTTCTCAGGATATGCCGGGAAATGGGGCAAAGCTTCAGATCCTTTCCGGTCTTATGCGCCTGCGGCAGATCTGCTGCGATCCCGGATTGTGCCTGGAGGGATGGAGATCCGGTTCGGCTAAGCTGGAAACCTGTATGGATCTGATCCGGCGGGGAACAGAGGGAGAACATAAAATCCTTCTTTTTTCTCAGTTTACCTCTATGCTGGAGCGGATCAGCCGCCGGCTGGAAAAAGAAGGGATTGAGAGTATCTGTTTAACAGGAGCCGTGCCGAAGGAAGAGCGATTAAAGCTGGTGGAGCGGTTTTCAAAGGAGAATGTTCCTGTTTTTCTCATCAGCCTCAAGGCAGGAGGAACGGGGTTAAACCTTACAGCAGCGGATATTGTGATCCATTATGATCCCTGGTGGAATGTGGCCGCCCAGAACCAGGCCACAGACAGGGCTCACCGCATTGGCCAGGAAAAACAGGTCACAGTTTACCGTCTGATTACCAAAGATACCATTGAGGAAAATATTTTAAACCTTCAGGAGGCAAAGAGAGCGCTGGCAGATCAGATTGTCACAGGGGAAGGGATTTCCCTGTCTGATCTTACCGCAAAAGAGCTTTTGGACTGTATCGGAGAGATATCAGAAGATTCTGTTTAAGAAGAAAATAAAAAATCAAGCAGGAGGATATAGAATATGAAAGTATTGATGTTAAACGGAAGCCCGCACAAAGAGGGATGCACATGGAGAGCGCTGTGTGAGATTGCAAAGGAACTAGAAAAGGAAGGAATTGAGTCTGAAATTCTTCACATTGGCGGACAGCAGGTATGGGGCTGCATGGGCTGCGGAGCCTGCGGCACACTGGGAAAATGTGTCCATGATGAGGATCTGGTAAATACGGCAGTCGCTAAGATGAAGGAATGCGACGGTCTGATCGTTGGCTCTCCGGTTCATTATGCATCTGCCAGCGGAGCCATAACCTCCTTTTTAGACCGTTTCTTCTACTGCGGCGGAAGCGCTGCAGCTCATAAGCCGGGAGCGGCCATCGCCTCCGCCAGAAGAGCAGGAACCACAGCAACTCTGGATCAGTTAAATAAATATTTTACCTTTAATCAGATGCCGGTGGTTTCATCCCAGTATTGGAACATGGTCCATGGAAGAAGTGCAGAGGAAACCGTTCAGGACGAGGAAGGGATGCAGATCATGCGTACCCTTGGCCGGAATATGGCCTGGCTTTTAAAGTGCATTGAGGCCGGAAGAAAGGCTGGAATTACGGTTCCTGAGGCGGAACCGGAGAAAAAGCGCACCAGCTTTATCCGTTAAATATCTGAGACGAAAGATGTCACAGCCGTAGATTGGAATGCAGCAGAGCGAAATAGTTCTGCTGCATTTTTTGGATTAAAGTGAACAAATTAGAAAACAATGCTTAATTGATAAAAAATAAACAAAATAATTAAAAATTTAACGATAGGTTTACATATTGTATACACGCTTTATTTATGCTATACTGATAAGGCTGTGAAAGATCTATAAAAAATGTGAAAGATTCACAAAAAAAGAGAAAATGTACAAGAAAGAAGGGAAAAATCTATGGGTCTGGCGACTTTTAAAGGCGGTATCCATCCGTATGAAGGAAAAGAACTGTCTGAAAGCAAACCGATTCAGGTCCTGCTTCCAAAGGGCGAACTGGTTTATCCTATGTCTCAGCACATAGGTGCTCCTGCAAAACCGCTGGTTGCAAAAGGCGACCGGGTTTTGGCGGGGCAGAAGATCGGAGAGGCAGGCGGATTTATTTCTGCAAATGTAATCTGCTCCGTGTCCGGTACAGTAAAGGCCATCGAGCCGAGACGGACGGCCAACGGCGCTATGGTTCCGTCTGTGATCGTTGAAAATGACGGAGCCTATGAGACGGTAGAGGGGCTGGGAGAGGACAGAAATCCGGGGGCACTGTCAAAAGAAGAGATCCGTTCCATTGTCAAGGAAGCAGGCATCGTGGGACTGGGCGGCGCAGGCTTCCCGACTCATGTAAAGCTTACCCCAAAGGACGAGAACGCCATTGATTACGTTATTGTAAACGGAGCGGAGTGCGAGCCTTATCTGACCAGCGACTACCGTCTGATGGTAGAGGAGCCGGAGAAGTTAGTAGGAGGCTTAAAGGTCATCCTTCAGCTCTTTGACAATGCCAAAGGCGTGATCGCGGTGGAGAACAATAAGCCGGAGGCCATTAAAAAGCTGGAAGAGCTTGTAAAGGATGAGCCAAGGATTACCGTATGTCCTCTGCTTACCAAGTATCCTCAGGGCGGTGAGCGTTCCATTATCTATGCAGTAACCGGAAGAAAGGTAAATTCCTCTATGCTTCCTGCCGATGCAGGCTGCATTGTAGATAATGTAGATACAGTTATTTCTATTTATATGGCGGTATGCAAGAGCACGCCTCTGATGCGCAAGATCATCACCATTACCGGCGATGCGGTCAATACGCCCTGCAACTTCAATGTAAAGCTGGGAACCAATTATCAGGAGCTCATCGAGGCTGCAGGCGGCTTTAAGGAGGAGCCGGAGAAGATTATTTCCGGAGGTCCCATGATGGGACAGGCACTCTTTACCGTGGATATCCCTGTAAGCAAAACTTCCTCTGCGCTGACCTGTTTTACAAAGGATCAGGTATCTGCCCTGGAGCCTACGGCCTGCATCTGCTGCGGCCGCTGCGTAAGCGTATGTCCAAGCCGCATTGTTCCTGTGATGATGATGCAGGCAGCTTTGAGAAATGACTGTGAGCGTTTTGAGAAGGTCAACGGCATGGAGTGTATGGAGTGCGGAAGCTGCACCTATATCTGTCCGGCCAGACGTCCTCTGACTCAGGCCTTTAAGGAAATGAGAAAGACCGTTGCGGCAAACCGCAGGAAGAAAGGGTAGGAGGGTACAAAAGTCATGAATAAATTATTAAATGTATCTTCATCTCCTCATGTGAGATGCAGCGTGGATACACAGAGCCTGATGCTGGACGTGGCCATCGCCATGCTTCCCGCGGCAGCCTTTGGCGTATACAACTTTGGCTTTCATGCGCTGTTTGTGATACTGGCAACTGTAGCTGCCTGTATTGCAAGCGAATATGTATATGAGAAGCTGATGCACCGTCCCATTACCATTATGGACGGCAGCGCCCTGGTAACGGGTATGATCCTGGCGCTGAATATGCCTCCGGAGATTCCGGTTTGGATTCCTGTGATCGGCGGTATTTTTGCGATCGTCGTAGTAAAGCAGCTGTACGGCGGCCTGGGACAGAACTTCATGAACCCGGCTCTGGCAGCAAGATGCTTTCTCCTGATCTCCTTTGCGGGCCATATGAATAATTTCTCATCCGCAAAGCTGGGCTTTGACAGCGTCTCAGGAGCCACTCCTTTAGCCTCCATGCGGGCAGGGGGAAGCGTGGATCTGGCCGCTATGGTTGTAGGACGGATTCCCGGAACCATCGGTGAGGTTTCTGTGATCGCACTTTTGATCGGCGGCATCTACCTGATCGTAAAGAAAGTCATCAGCTGGAAGATTCCTGTGACATACATAGCTACCCTGGCTGTATTTGTATTTATCTTCGGCGGCTTTGACGCCAATTATGTGCTTGCCCAGGTATGCGGCGGCGGTCTGATCTTCGGAGCGTTCTTTATGGCGACCGATTATGTTACCAGCCCCATTACACCTATGGGACAGATCGTATTCGGAATCATGCTGGGACTTTTAACCGGTATCTTCCGTCTGTGGGGCGCTTCTCCTGAGGGCGTTTCCTACGCTATCATCCTGTGCAACCTTTTCGTGCCCATGATCGAGCGCGTGACCCTTCCAAAAGCATTCGGAAAGGAGGCTAAAAAGGCATGAAAGGAATTATGAAAGACGCATTTCTTCTCTTTGTCATCACACTGGTAGCAGGCGCCTGTCTGGGTGCAGTCCACGAGGTGACCTTAGAGCCTATCGCAAAGGCCCAGCTGGCAGCCAATACAGCTACCTACAAGGAGGTATTTCCTGAGGCGGCTTCCTTTGAACAGACCGATGAGTTAAAGGCAGCAGTAGAGGCCGGAGCAGCCCAGATTGCAGAGCAGGGCTTTGGAAACGTATCCATTGACGCAGCCCAGGAGGCTCTGGCTGAGGACGGAACTCTGCTTGGCTACCTGATTACCGCAAGCTCCAATGACGGTTACAATGGCCTGGTGCAGATCTCGGCAGGCATTACTGCGGAGGGAACGCTGACAGGTATCGGCTTTTTAAGCATCAGCGAGACTCCTGGTCTTGGCATGAAGGCTTCAGAGCCGGAGTTTAAGGGCCAGTTTACAGGAAAGGCAGCCCAGACTCTGGAGGTAACAAAAACAGCGCCTTCGGCTGACAACCAGATTCAGGCCATCAGCGGCGCAACTTATACATCCAATGCAGTAACCGGAGCGGCAAATGCGGCCATCTATTTTGTAGAAAACTGCATCGGAGAGTAGGAGGCGTAGGAGATGAATAAATATATGGAACGAATTTATAACGGCGTATGGAAGGAAAACCCCATCTTAATCCAGATGCTGGGCCTTTGTCCTACGTTAGCAGTAACCACCTCCGCTACCAACGGTGCGGGTATGGGACTTTCCACCACGGCGGTTCTGGTTGCGGCAAATATTGTGATCTCCGCCCTGAGAAATATTATTCCCGCCCGTGTGCGGCTTCCAGGCGAGATCGTAGTGGTAGCTTCTCTGGTTACCATTGTAGATATGCTGATGGAAGGCTTTACCCCTTCCCTTTACAGTGCTCTGGGAATCTATATTCCCCTGATTGTTGTAAACTGTATCATCCTGGGCCGTGCAGAGGCCTTTGCAATGAAGAACAAGCCCCTCATTTCTGCCTTTGACGGTCTTGGAATGGGTCTTGGCTTTACCATCGCGCTGATCCTTATCGGCGGAGCAAGAGAGCTTTTAGGGGCCGGAACGGTTTTCGGCATCCAGGTAATGCCTGCTTCCTATGAGCCTGCTGCTATCTTTATCCTGGCTCCCGGCGCCTTCTTTGTTCTGGCCTGCCTGACAGCACTTCAGAATAAGTTAAAGCTGCCATGTGCTACCAACGGCTCTGTAAAGGATAAGAAGAAACGCAAGGGCTGCAGCGGCGACTGCGCTTCCTGCAAAGAGAAGACGGAAGAATAGGAGGAAAGAGTAGATGAAAGAATTACTTGTAATTGCCGTCAGCTCCGCGTTCGTCAGCAACGTGGTGTTAAGCCAGTTCCTTGGCATCTGTTCCTTCGTCGGTGTTTCCAAGAAGGTAGAGACAGCAGCCGGTATGGGAGGTGCGGTTATCTTCGTTATCACCATCGCATCCATTGCTGCCAGCCTGCTGTATAAGCTGATCCTGCAGCCTCTGGGCCTTGATTACTTAAAAACCATTGTGTTTATTCTGGTAATCGCAGCCCTGGTGCAGATCGTGGAAATGTTCTTAAAGAAATGCATGGTATCCCTGTATAACGCTCTGGGTGTGTTCCTGCCTCTGATTACCACAAACTGCGCCGTACTGGGCGTGGCTTTAACCAATGTGCAGAATGACTACACCATCATTGAGAGTGTGGTAAATGGTGTTGCAACCGCATTTGGATATACCGTAGCCATCGTGCTGTTAGCCGGTATCCGTGAGCGTATTGAGGGAAATGATATCCCATATAACTTCCAGGGATCTCCCATTGTCCTTGTAACAGCAGGACTGATGGCTATCGCATTTTTCGGATTTTCCGGGCTGCTGTAGAAGGAGGAGACGAAGATGAATATTATGGCAATTGTTATGGCTGCCGCTGTCATTGCGGTGGTAGGTATTGTAGTTGGTATCGGCCTGGGCCTCTTTGGCGAGAAGTTCAAGGTTGAAGTGGATGAAAAAGAGCTGGCGATCCGGGAGGAGCTTCCAGGCAACAACTGCGGCGGCTGCGGCTTCGCAGGCTGTGATGCTCTGGCAAAGGCCATTGCAAACGGTCAGGCTCCCGCAAATGCCTGTCCCGTAGGCGGCGCTCCCGTAGGAGAGAAGATCGCTTCCATCCTGGGTGTAGACGCAGGGGCTGCAGATAAGAAGGTAGCCTTTGTACGCTGCAAGGGAACCTGTGATAAGGCAAAAACCCTGTACACCTATACAGGAATCGAGGACTGCGCCAAAGCCACCGTTGTTCCCGGCGGCAGCCCCAAGGCCTGCAGCTACGGCTGTATGGGATTTGGTTCCTGTGTAAAAGCCTGTCAGTTTGATGCCATCCACGTGATTGACGGCGTGGCAGTGGTTGACAAGGAAAAATGTGTGGCCTGCGGTAAATGTGTGGCTGCCTGTCCAAAGGGACTGATCCAGCTTGTGCCTTACAGCGCAAAGCATCTGGTACAGTGCAGCAGCCACGACAAGGGCAAGGATGTAAAGGCAGCCTGCCAGGCCGGCTGTATCGGCTGTACCCTGTGTACCAGACAGTGTGAGTCAGATGCCATCCATATGGACAACAATCTGGCTGTGATTGACTATGACAAGTGTACTAATTGCGGCAAATGTGCAGAAAAGTGTCCTGCTAAGGTGATTCTGGAGCAGGAGTAAAAATTACGGATGTATTGAGAAACGTATAGGCAGAAGGCCGGGCGAGAGCTCCGGTCTTTTGTTATAGGGAAAAGAAGGAGTTATTATGATTAAAATTGCATTTTTTGATATAGACGGAACACTGCTCCGGTTCAGGCACAATGATCTGTCAGAACCGGTAAGATCCGCGTTAAAACAGTTACAGAAGCAGGGGATTCTTTTATGTATGGCAACGGGAAGAAGCTATCCGTTTATACCGCGCTTTGAAGGAATTGAATTTGATGTTATTCTGTCATTTAACGGCTCTTATGTCAGAAATCGGGAGGAAGTGATCCGCAAAGAGCCTCTTACAAGAGAGGATGTAAACTGTATTATAGGCAATCTAAATAAGAAGAAACGGGCAATTGCAATCAGCAATGAAGCTGTGGTGGTCACAAATGGAACCGATCCGGATCTGGAACAGTACTTTGCATTCGGAAATGAAGAAATGATAATTTCCGAAAAATTCAATGACATTTCCAGGGAAGACATTTATCAGATTATGTGCAGCTGCACAAAGGATGAATACGAGGAAATTCTTGAAGGAACCAAACATGCACAGATCACTTCCTGGTGGGACAGGGCGGCGGATATTATTCCGTCAAACAGCGGAAAGGGAATTGCCGTAATGGATGTATTGGATTACTATGGGATTTCAAGGGAGAAATCCATAGCGTTCGGAGACGGGAAGAATGACATCGAGATGCTGAGGGCAGTGGGGATTGGTGTAGCGATGGGAAATTCCTGTACAGAGGTAAAGGACAGCGCAGATGAAAGCTGCCTGTCGGTTGAGGAGGACGGAATTTACCATTACTTTTTAGAGCGAAATATGATTGAGGCAATTTAAAAATAAGTAAACCAGCGGGATATCGATAGAGACGTCCTGCTGGTTTCCTTTTTAGGAAATGGCTTTGTCATAGAGATTCCGGTATACGCTGCAGGATTCATAGAGCGTATCGTGGGTCCCCTCTCCGCAGACAGTGCCCCGGTCCAGAACGATAATATGTCCGGCTGTCCGGGCCAGATTCATATCATGGGTGACGATGACACAGGTCACTGGGGATCCCGGACCAGCGCCCTTGCAAGAGCCAGTCTTTGCCGTTCTCCGGCGGAGAACCGAAAAGCAAATCGGCCAGTTACAAGGGATACCAGAATCAGCCACGGCACAACCACACCAATGCAGCTGGAAATGCCGTAGCTGATCCCGGAGGTATCCTGTGTGATGCGGCTGATCAGGGAGGAGGGCCTGCAGGCCTGGTACATGGACATGGGAAAGTACAGAAAATGATTCCACAGGGTTTTTCGGAGAACCTGATCGGTGTGGAAGCCGATCCATGAGCCAAAGAGGGTGGAAAGAAAACTGAGCAGCATGGAAAAGAGCGTAATCCCGGCATAATCTGCAATCAGTCCTTTGTCAAAGATTTCCCCCTGCATAATGGCGCCGGTTATCTGGGGGAGGCAGACGGTAAGCATGGAAATCACAAGTCCGAATAGAACGTCTGCCAGATACCAGATCCACGGAATACCGGAAACAGACAGAAGATGAAAAAATGGCCTCCAGGCCTGCAGTTTCTTTTGTATCATCATAAACTCCTTTCTGGAACCGGTGTGTTAAAGGATCGGCTGTTTAACAGAATGATTTCATTAGCGTCCTTTACAGCGGACGTTCTGTGGGCGATGACGAATGTGGTCCGTCCTTTTCTGAGACGGGCAAGGGCCTGTTCCACCCTGTATTCTGATTCCGGATCAAGGTTCGCAGTTACCTCATCCAAAAGAAGGATTTTGGGGTTTTGGAGAAACAGCCGCGCAAGAGAGATACGCTGGCGCTGCCCTCCGGAGAGCCCGCTACCGCCTTCTCCGATCCGGGTCATAAGGCCGTGGGGCATGGCACGTATAAAATCACTGCACTGGGAATCCTCTATGGCCTGTAAAAGCTCTTGTTCAGTTACAGGCCGGTGAATCTCATAAAGGATATTTTCGCGGATCGTTCCGGAAAAAAGATAGGGGCTCTGGGGCCCGTAGCCGATCATACGCCGCCACTGTACCAGAGGGAGTTTAAAAATATCTGTCTTACCCATGCGGATACTTCCCTGATCCGGAGAATAGAAGCGTTCCAAAAGCTGAAAAACAGTAGTTTTACCGGCCCCGCTTGGACCGACGAGGGCCGTTGTTTTCCCCTCCGGGGCTGTAAAGGTAAGATTTTTCAGTACAGGCTGATTTTCGTAGGAAAAGGATACATTTTCAAACAGGATATCTCCTTTCATCCCGTCTGAACCGGTGCAGGGATCATCAGGTTCCGTCTGTTCTGCCATAAGCTCTGTGATCCGGCGGACTGCTCCCTGACTGGATTTAACGGTTCCCCAGATGCTCATGATTCTGGAAAATGAGTTTAAAAGGTTCTGGGAGTAGAGATAAAATGCAACCCAGATATCAAGGGTGATTTCATTATGGGAGATCATCCACAGTCCCAGCCCGATCATGGCAGTTGTATGGAGCAGTGAAGCAAGGTTTTTTAACTGGAGCAGAAGATTAGTGATAAGAGAATTGGAAATATTTACCTGAAACAACTGATGAATCCAGTGGTTTCCCCGTTTCTTTTCCCATTCTTCTGCACAAAATTCTTTTACCAGAGGCAGATTGGACAGGATTTCGGACAGATGACCGGTAAGCCCGGCGTTTTTTCCCTGAATCCTTTCATTCCATGAAAACTGGATTTTTCCCTGCCATACGCCGAGAGCATACAGAAGGGGGATCATAACGGCTTCCAGCGCAGCAAGCTTCCAGTGATAGGAAAAGAGGAGCACAAAGGAACCGAAAAACGTGTAGAGGGAGGACAGCACATTTCCGGGAAAAGAAACAGCCAGGTCACTGAGCTTTGCGGTGTCCTGGGTTACGCGGCTGATCAGATCCTTTGAGGGCTGTGCGTCAAAAAAAGGAACAGGAAGGCGGAGGATTTGTCTCCAGATAAGCTCGCGCAGGCGCAGAGAAACCTTTGCACTTGCAGCTGCTAAAATAAACTGGCTGACAGAGGTAATACATGCCTGTCCTGAAACAACGGCAATTACTGTACAAATAAGCGCCGGATTCAGGCTGCCGTTCATGATCTGCCGGGTATAGGAGGGAAAAAGCAGATACAGCTGGCTTGCTGCCATAGACAGAAGCGTATAGACCAGGATATAAAACCAGGGAAGTCCGGCCTGAAGCAGCAGATGGAAAAATGGTTTCCAGATAAGTCGTTTCATAGATCGCGTCTCCTTTCGTCTGACGGATCATAACGTAAAAAGCCAAATCCGTGTGGGATTTGGCTTAAATGGCGTGTGCGGTGTCGTAAAAACAGGATTATAGATTGAGTTCAGGACATTTTCTGAGGGTTCAGGACAGAGGATCCTGCCATGACAGGGTAAGGCTCTGGATAAAGATATCCCCCTGAAGGCAGGAATTCAGGGTGGCATTGTGATAAGGGCTTAAAAGTTCACGGACAGTGGAAAGCCCTTTTCCGCGTCACTCTCCTTTGGTGCTGATTCAGGCATGGATGCCCTGCTGGATTGTACGCGGGGTAACGGAATTTCGGATTGTATAGGAGCAGCCGCAGGCATTTCCTGTAATGCGGACTTCGATGATGCCATCGGGAACCAGAAGAACCTCTTCAATTGCATTATCAATCAGGATTCCCAGAATACGGGTTAGATCGATCAGATCCATACCGGTCTGCCAGGTTTCAGGGAGAACCTGAATGTGCAGGGAAATGGAACATTTTTGCTGCAAAGCCTGAGAAGTTTTTAAAACGAAGAAGGCCTGCAGAGGTTCGGAGGGCAGCTGGCAGATGGATGACAGCAGTTCGCTTTGGCGGATGGTATCCTGGGAGCAGGGAAAGATTTTTCCCCAGAAAAAATCTTTCATCTCCTGGTTTTCGCTTTCATTTACAAAATTTCCCATAGTGAAGAAAATATTTTTTATGTCATGGCGAATATTTTGCATGGCACAGAGTGTTCCGTTCAGGTTCTGATAGTAGGAGGAAAGACTTTCCTTTTCCATCTGATTAAAGGAAGCATAATCTTTATAAAAGGCGATCCGGAACAAAAGGCGGACGAATAAAAACTGCAGAAACAGAAATAAGATGCACAGAGCCGGAAATAAAAGAAAAACCAGCGGGTTCTGGGAGGACAGGATGGAAAAAGGTAAAAAGATCATCGTACAGAACACAAGGATTAAGGCGGAAAAGAGAAAATAGTAGGGTTCGATAGCGGGATATTTCTTTCCAAGCTGTATTAACTGTTCGATCGGTTTAAAAAAACGCGGACGGAAAAAAAGGATCGCTCCAAGAAGCAGGAGAGAATACAGCCCGGTAGTGCCGATGAGACCCAGCGCATAGCTTCCGACTGCTTTTTGAAGATAAGGGACGGCAAAATAGTTTACCAGAAAGAATCCGTAGGCAGAAACGGACAGGATTACAAAGGAGAGATAGCAGGAAAACTGGTTTCCGCGCAGGCTGTGGAGGCTTAATTTTACGGCAGTGTAATATACGCAGAAAATCAGCCAGAACAGCCAGAGGTGTCCCAGCAGTACGGAGGCAGAGTTAAACAGTCTTTGAGAGAAAAAGAAGGCTGAAAAAAGAAAGGGGATTTCAATGAAAGACGTGGGGTTTTCATCATTTTTTGGGGGAGCGGCAAGCGTCAAACAGCGGGTAAATTCATGAATCATCTTTGGACGGTCCAGGGATTTTTCGATAAAGCCATAAGAAGGAAAAGGCCTTGTTCTGAATAACCCTGTTTTTTAAATTTGATAAAGAAATAATGCACTTGCATATTCTATGAGATTGGGGTAAAATAGACCAAAATTAAGACAGGGAGGAAATGAGTTATGGAAATTAGCGGACATACGCAAATGCTGTGCCTGATAGGAAGCCCTGTCGGGCATTCGGGATCGCCGGCTATGTATAATTATAGTTTTCAAAAATTGGGGCTGGATTATGTGTATTTGGCTTTTGATATAAAAGAAGAGGATACATCAAAGGCTATTAATGCGCTTCGGTTATTAAACGTAAAGGGCTTTAATATTACTATGCCGGGAAAGACGGCAGCGCTTTCCTGCTGCGATGAGCTTTCAAAAGCAGCACAGCTTATCGGAGCGGTAAATACGGTAGTAAATGAAAATGGCAAACTAATTGGCCATAACACGGACGGTTTGGGCTGGGTCAGAAACTGCCGGGAGCATGGCTTTGAAATAAGGGGAAAGAAAATGACGATTGCCGGTTCCGGTGGAGCGGCTACTGCCATTGAGATTACATCTGCTTTAGAAGGGATGAGTGAGATTTCTATATTTGCACGAAAGGACACTTTTTTTGCAAATGCAGAGGCTACGGTAGAAAAGATCCGCAGGCATGTTTCAGGATGCCGGGTGAGTCTGTATGATTTGGAAGACAGGGATTTATTTTATCATGAAATAGAAGACAGTCATATTTTCACCAATGCCACCCGGGTGGGAATGAAGCCTATGGATCAGGAGAGCCTGATTGAAAATCCTGAAGTTTTTCGCAGTGATCTGACTGTGTCAGATGTAGTTTATAATCCGAGAGAAACCAGACTCCTGTCAGATGCTGCGGCGGCAGGGTGTAAAGTGATTCCGGGAATTGGGATGCTTTTATGGCAGGGGGCAGAGGCATTTAAACTTTATACAGGTAAGGAAATGCCGGTTAAGGAAATAATGGAAAAATATTTTGCGGTATAATGAACCGCCCATAAAATAATAAAAGACAGTTGTGCAGAAGAGAAACTGCAGCAGCTGTTTTTTTGTAGAAATTCACCAAAGTAAAGCTACTGATAACAGAAAGAAGGAACAGGGAACATGAAGCGTAATGTAGGGTATCTGTATTTGTTGATTACCTTTTTTTGCTGGGGAAGTATTTATGTTGTGAGCAAGTATGCTTTGGAGGTTATGGGGCCGGTAACAGTTTCTTTTTGCCGGTATGGAATAGCTCTGATCTGTCTGTATGGTATTTTAAAGTTAAAAGGATGTCATAAAAAAGTTCAGAAAGAGCACTGGCCGTATTTGATGATTCTGGGAGGCTTGGGATATTTTGCAGCAATTATACTGCAGCTTGCCGGAACCGCCAGATTGTCAGGATCGCTTTCTTCCCTGATGAATTCTTTGAATCCCGTTGCGATTTCTGTTATGGCGGCGATATTTTTAAAGGAAAGGATCACATGGAAAAATGCGATCGGCATTGTTATATCTCTTGCAGGCATATATGTTATTTTAGGAACGGGAGAGCTGCAGGCTGACCTCATGGGAATCCTGTTTTCCGCAGGCTCTGTAATTCTCTGGTCAGCAGCTTCTGTATCCATTCGCAGAATCTCCGAATATTATGATCCGGTTCAGACCGCTCTTTACGGTATGGCCATTGCACTGATTCTAAACGTACCGGCAGCAGTATTTGAGAATATGTTCATTTTCAGAAGCCATCCTACAGAAAAAGCATTGCTGGCCTGCCTGTTTGTTGCAGTAGTTGGAACTGCGGTAGCACACACCTTTTGGAATAAGAGCCTTCAGCAGCTGAGTGCAAGTACCTGTTCTATGTTTTACCCTTTACAGCCGTTGGTATCAGCAGTACTTGGGGTGGTGCTTCTTCATGAGATTATTACATGGCAGTTTGTAGCAGGCGCTGTACTGATCTGTTCTGGAATTGTGATTAATTTCCTGCCTTTTATGCCAAATAAAGAGAAAATAGCACGTTAAAGCGATAAAATCATTGCGCTTTTTAGGTTCTGCTGATATAATTGCATTCAAAAATAATTCGTGTGACAACGAAGACAGAGGAGAGTGCAATGGACAGAATTGAAGAAATACGTGATAAAATTGGACAGTGTGATGACAATATCATTGAGCAGCTGGTTGCCAGAATGAGATGTATTCAGGATATTATTGAATATAAGAAGGAAAAGGGAATCCCGATCCTGCAGCCGGAGCAGGAAAAAAAGCAGGAGGATAACCTGAAGCGTAAGCTGGGAGATAATCCCTTTGAGGAGGAGATGCTGGATATCTTCAAATACATTGTGAAGAACAGCCGAAGGATTCAGGCTAAAGCTCTGTTTAATTATAATATTTTCCTTATTGGCTTTATGGGTGCAGGGAAAAGCACTGTGGCTAGAGAATTAAAAAAACAGCTGGAAATGAATTACGTTGAAATGGATCAGCTGATCGTGGAGCAGAGAGGAATGGCCATCACAGATATTTTTGAGGAATATGGTGAAACATATTTTCGTAATCTAGAAAGCAATGTGCTGATTGAACTCCAAAAGCGTAAACAGACGATCGTTTCCTGTGGAGGAGGTATTGTAGTCCGGGAAGATAATAAGGATCATATGAAGAAAAATGGGCGGGTTGTGTTTTTAACTGCAACGCCCAATACTGTTTATGAGCGGGTGAAAAACAGTACAGAACGTCCGATCCTGAATAATAATATGAATGTAGAGTTTATTTCACAGCTTTTAGAAAAACGCAGAGCTTTGTATGAAGAGGCAGCGGATATCACAGTAGCAACAGATGGAAAATCTGTTTCCGAAATATGTGATGAAATAGTTTCAGAGCTGATTGCTTATGACCTGAGATTAAATAAAAAAGAATCATGATAAAAGAGAGTTTCTGTTTCGCAATAGAATTATCGGACAGAAACTTTTTTATTACAAAACTATTAAAAGTGGGGGTTAATCCCATATTTCGACAGAAAATGTAAAAGGGTAAATCGTGAAGTACAGAAGGAAAAAAACGGAAAAAAGCCGCAAAACAGGTGGCATAAAGGGTTGAAATTGTATTGTTAATAAAATAACAAAATTAAATATTAACAATAATGTAATAAAAACGTAAAAATAAAATCTATATTTCGTTCAAAAAACAGTATGATACCAAGAAAAAGTATACAATAAGCACAATATAATCAGAAATTATTTCCTGATGCAAAAAAAATGTAACAAAGTTGTAAAACCTCTGTTGACGGGTAGAACCAAATCCCATATAATACCCGTACATCCCAGCAAAACAGGTCAAAAGTGGGGAATAAACCTTATTTTGGATCTGATGAAAAGCAACTTGTTGACACATGGGATCAGACAGATCCCAGGAAAGAAAAGAGGAGTATGTATGCTTACATTGCATTCATTCCTTCAGTCGGTCGTTTTCTTTGTAAAGGCGCTTGCAGTTAAGGTCAAAAAAGAACAGTACCGCACTTCTTCTGTTGTGATGGCAGGGGCTGTAGTCATTGCCATTGTAACCTTCGGTGCAAACGGATTTGGCGGAAGCGGTAGAAATGCCATGGCTGCGCCCAGGATCCAGGAAAGCGCAGAGGAGCCGGAAGAACCGGAAGAGGAAGTGGTATCTGGAGGAAGCAGCTTTGTTACGGAAGCAAAAATACAATTTGGACTTTTAAATACAGACAGTGAAGGCCAGCATCTGGCAGGCGCGCTGCTGGAACAGGATGTCCGGGAGAAACAGAGAAGAGAGGCAGCAGCCCAGACAGAGATTGAGGCGCTGCAGAAGCAGATTTTAAAAGAGAAGGAAGAAGAGGAAGCCAGAAGAAAGGCTGAGGAGGAGCGGCGGGCCGCCAGACGGATCCGGATTTCAGACGAGGATTACCAGATCCTGCTGCGTATTGTACAGGCCGAAGCAGGCATCTGTGATGATAAGGGGAAGATTCTGGTGGCAGATGTGATCATTAACCGTGTCCTTTCCAAGCGGTTCCCCAATACGGTAAAAGGGGTTGTATACCAGAGAAACCAGTTCCAGCCCGTATCAAATGGCAGGATCAACACCGTAAAGGTGACGCCGGATACCATCCGCTGCGTAGACCGCGCCCTGGATGGAGAGGATTACTCAAACGGGGCTATTTACTTTATGAACCGCAGGGCTTCGGGAAAACAGGCTTCCTGGTTTGATTCCAGTCTTACCTATCTCTTTGCACATGACGGTCATGAATTTTTCAGATAACCGCCCATAGAAAAGACTCAAAAAGGGTTGAGTTTCCGCATCCTTTGGCGTATACTGTGAAGTGACGGGAAACTGTCCAATACAGAAGGCAAAGGAGACTGGAATCATGATTTTTGATGAAAAGAAAAATTTGAATTTTTACCGCAATCTGGGAATTGAGGGAAGATACGCAAAGGCCGTTGATTTTCTTATGAACACGGATCTGGCAGCATTAGAGGCTGGAAAGCATGAGATCGACGGAACCAATGTATATGCCAATGTGACCTCCTACACTACGATTCCGTGGGAAGAGGCAAAGTATGAGTCTCACGAGCATTACACCGATATCCAGTATGTGATCGAGGGGAGTGAGGTTATGACCTATGCTCCGACACATGAGATGGAGGTAAAGACTCCTTACAATCCGGATAAAGATGTAACGTTTTATGAGAACACGGTTCCCGGCCTTCAGGCAGTTGTAAAGGCAGGTCAGTACATGATCTTCCATCCGTGGGATGCACACAAGCCAAAGGCAGCAGACGGTGAACCTGCCCCTATTAAGAAGGTAATTGTAAAAATTAAAGAAGACTAGTGTACTGTCTCATTCACTAGAATAAGGTACCGGCCGTTTGGACATTGTCCAGGGGGTCGGTATTTGTCATATCTGTACCATTTTCTGTAAAAATTAGAATTTTGTTAAAATGGAATTGTTGACTTTTTAACAATAAAGTGAGATAATAGACTTGAATTTGGTTTTATAAACCAGACATTCACATTTACATCATTTCACATCATATCACAGGAAAGAAAAGAGGTTAATGTAGTATGGCAGAGATCAATTTAAGCAAGTATGGCATTACCGGAACAACTGAGATCGTACACAATCCTTCTTATGAGCTGTTATTTGAAGAAGAGACCAGACCCGAGCTGGAAGGTTACGAGAAAGGACAGGTCAGTGAATTAGGCGCAGTTAACGTTATGACTGGTATCTACACCGGCCGTTCTCCAAAAGACAAATTCATCGTGGTAGATGAGAACTCCAAAGATACTGTATGGTGGACTTCTGATGAGTACAAGAATGACAATCATCCTGCATCTGAGGAAGCATGGAAGGCCTGCAAGGAGATTGCGTTAAAGGAGCTGTCCAATAAGAAGCTTTACGTTGTAGATGCATTCTGCGGCGCAAACAAGGATACCCGCATGGCAATCCGCTTCATCGTAGAAGTAGCTTGGCAGGCACACTTTGTTACTAATATGTTTATTCAGCCAACTGCTGAGGAATTAGAGAACTTTGAGCCTGATTTCGTTGTTTACAATGCTTCCAAGGCAAAGGTAGAGAACTATAAGGAGCTGGGCTTAAATTCTGAGACAGCTGCTATGTTCAACATTACCAGCCGTGAGCAGGTTATCATCAACACCTGGTACGGCGGTGAGATGAAGAAGGGTATGTTCTCCATGATGAACTACTACCTGCCTCTGAAAGGCATCGCTTCCATGCACTGCTCCGCAAATACAGATATGAACGGCGAGAACACCGCTATCTTCTTCGGCCTGTCCGGTACCGGAAAGACCACTCTGTCTACCGATCCTAAGCGTCTTTTGATCGGTGATGACGAGCATGGCTGGGATGACAACGGCGTGTTTAACTTTGAGGGTGGCTGCTATGCTAAGGTTATCAACCTGGACAAAGAGTCTGAGCCGGACATTTATAATGCCATTCGCCGTGATGCTCTGCTTGAAAACGTTACTCTGGATGCAGAGGGCAAGATCGATTTCGCAGATGACAGCGTAACCGAGAATACCCGTGTATCTTATCCGATCAACCATATTGAGAATATTGTACGTCCCGTTTCCTCTGCTCCGGCAGCGAAGAATGTAATTTTCCTGTCCGCAGATGCATTCGGCGTACTGCCTCCAGTATCTGTTCTTACTCCTGAGCAGACACAGTATTACTTCCTGTCCGGCTTTACAGCAAAACTTGCAGGTACAGAGCGCGGCATCACCGAGCCGACTCCTACCTTCTCTGCATGCTTTGGCCAGGCATTCTTAGAGCTGCATCCTACCAAGTATGCAGAAGAGCTGGTTAAGAGAATGGAAAAGAGCGGCGCAAAGGCTTATCTTGTAAATACCGGATGGAATGGTACCGGAAAGCGTATCTCTATTAAGGATACCCGCGGCATCATTGACGCTATCCTAAACGGTGATATCAAGAATGCTCCTACCAAGACCATCCCATACTTCAACTTTGAAGTACCTACTGAGCTTCCTGGCGTAGATCCCAAAATCCTGGATCCAAGAGATACCTATGCAGATGCAGCAGAGTGGGATGCAAAGGCACAGGATCTGGCTGGCAGATTCATTAAGAACTTCGCAAAATACGAAGGCAATGAGGCTGGCAAGGCTCTGGTTGCAGCTGGCCCTCAGAAGTAAAACAAAACAGATCGACGAAAGTCTGAAAAGGCGCGGCATTTTGCTGCGTCTTTTTTTAGTCCTCTTTTCTTTGTTCGATCTCCAGCCAGGTTCAAAAACATTGTTCTTAAAAAAAGACAATGTTAAAAATAAAGTTCGTCTATATTCAGAATATAGATATTTTAGAAGATAATATTAAGATAAAATACAAATAAAACTGATTATAAAGTTAATTTTTTGCAAATTAATTGAAATCATATCAACATCTTTGTATACAATGTGCGAAAGACTGAAAAAATATCAACTTATATTGTGCCAAACGGACAAATGTCTTTTGATAAGATACAAACCATGTGATATAATACGAACAATTCGCGAAAGGAAAAACAGGGCGGGTTAAAAACGGGGTATATAAAAAGATACCCGACTTAAAAAAGGAGGAGAAGGAATGAAAAAACGTTTTCTCAGTTTGACACTGGCAGCTGCAATGGTAATGTCTTTAGCAGGATGCCGCAGCGCAGAACCGGCAGCGACAACAGCTGCACCGGCATCAGAGGCAACGACGGCTGCACCGGCTGATGGGGAAAAGAAAGAAGGGGCCTCAGAAGCAGAAACAGCATCGGCAGAAGATTTTAAGATTGGTATTATTACCGGTACGGCCTCCCAGGGTGATGAGGAGATCACTCAGGCAAATAAGATGAAAGAAAAATATGGTGACATGGTTGTTACCTCTACCTATCCTGATAACTTCACCACAGAGACAGAAAACCTGATCTCTAATGCAGTGGCTATGGCTTCTGATCCGGCTGTTAAGGCAATCGTATGGTGCCAGGCAGTTCCCGGTACTGCAGCAGCCATTGACAAGGTTCGTGAGACCCGTCCGGATATGATCTTCATCGCAGGTACTCCCGGCGAGGATCCGGGCGTTATCAATCCAAAGGCCGATATCGTCCTTCAGGTCGACGAGCCAGGCTGCGGTGTTGTGATTCCGCCTCAGGCAAAGGCTCAGGGAGCAAAGACGCTGATCCACTACTCTTTCCCGCGTCATATGAGCTATGCTTTGATTGTTGCACGTCATGAGAACATGAAGAAATACTGTGCAGAAAACGGAATCGAGCTGGTTGACGTAACCGCTCCCGATCCTACCGGCGATTCCGGTATTACAGGCGCACAGCAGTTTATTCTGGAGGATGTTCCCCGCCAGATTGAAAAGTATGGCAAGGACACCGTATTCTTCACCACAAACTGCGGTATGCAGGAGCCTTTGATCCGTTCCGTATTTGAAAACGGCGCGATCTACTCCTTACAGTGCTGCCCGTCTCCGTTCCACGCATTCCCGGCAGCTTTAAACATTGATATGTCCGGTCACGAAGCAGACGTTACATATATGATGGAACAGCTTCAGGCAAAGGTAGACGAGTATGGAATGAACGGCCGCGTTTCCACATGGGGCGTTCCCTGCAATATGCTGTTTGTAAATGCAGGCGTTGAGTATGCAAAAAAGGTACTGGAAGGCGAGACCAACGGTGAGGTTCTTGATGAGGAAGTTCTGAAGGCTACCATTCAGGAATGTGCAAAAGAGTATACACCGGATGCAAATATGACCATTGAGCATTATGTAGATGACAGCGGAAACGAAAAGGATAACCACTTCCTGGTAATGTCAGATTTCGTTACATTTAAATAGACTTGACCGCAATGGGGCTGATATAAGAAGCAGGGGGTTCGCCGGCTGGCGTCTTTGGGGCAGAAGCTGGCGGACTCCTTTTTTCATTTTTCCCTGATGGAGGGCGGTAGAAAAAGAAGTCAAAAAGAAAGAGGTTGGTATTTTGGAAAATGCAAAAGAAACCTATGTCCTGAAAATGGATCATATTGTGAAAGAATATTTCGGGAACTGTGTCCTGAAGAGAGTTGACCTTGCGGTACGTCCCGGTGAGATTCATGCGCTGATGGGAGAAAACGGCGCAGGAAAATCCACCCTGATGAATATCCTGTTTGGTATGCCGGTCATTCACAACACAGGCGGTTTTGAAGGAACCGTTGAGATTGACGGAAAGGAAGTGCAGATCAACAGCCCGGTAAAGGCCATGGAGCTGGGAATCGGTATGGTACATCAGGAGTTTATGCTGATTCCGGGATTTTCCGTTACGGAAAATATTAAGGTGGGCCGGGAAATCAGTCATGCAAACCTGGCCAGCCGCGTATTTGGAGAATCGATGGAAACCCTGGATTTTGATTCCATGGATCGGGATGCAAGAAAGGCCCTTAAAACCATTGGGCTTGAGATCGAAGAGTATGTAAAAGTAGCAGGACTTCCCGTAGGATATATGCAGTTTATTGAGATCGCCAGAGAGCTTGATAAAACGGGACTTAAGATACTGGTATTTGACGAACCAACTGCAGTGCTGACCGAATCAGAGGCTGAACGCTTGCTGGAGGCCATGAAAGTGATCGCCGCCAGCGGAATTGCCATTATTTTTATCACCCACCGATTGGATGAGGTCATGGCAGTGGCGGATAGTATGACGGTTCTCAGGGATGGAGAATTTGTAGCCAGACGTGAGATCAGGGATACAAATGTGGTTGAGATCGCAGAACTGATGATCGGACGCAAAGTGGAGAAGCTGTTAGATGATGATATACCGGATGAACGGGTGATCCGGGACGATGAAATTGCTGTCAGCTTAAGAAATTACAGAGTAGATATGCCGGGCGAGCAGGTCAATGGGATTGATATGGATATCCGAAAAGGAGAAATCTTTGGGATTGGAGGCCTGGCAGGCCAGGGTAAACTTGGCATCCCTAACGGCATCATGGGGCTTTATAAGGCCAGCGGTGAAGTGAGGATTAATGGCGAGGCCTTAAATCTGGATAAACTGGGAGATGCCCTGGATCATAAGGTAGCCTTTGTATCAGAGGACCGCCGCGGTGTGGGCCTTCTCTTGAACGAAAGCATTGAGCAGAATATCGTCTTTTCTGCCATGCAGACCAACGGCAGATTTTTAAAAAAGATCGGTTGGTTTCATTTATATGATGCTGCCGCTGCCAAAGTTCATGCCACTCATATGGTAGAAACGCTTGATATCCGCTGTACTGGTATCGGGCAGGCGGCAGGCCGTCTTTCCGGCGGCAATCAGCAGAAAGTATGTCTGGCACGAGCACTGACTCTGGAACCGGATATCCTGTTTGTATCGGAGCCTACCAGAGGAATTGACATTGGCGCCAAGAAGCTGGTGCTTGAGTATCTGGCAAAACTGAACCGCGAGACGGGCATGACGGTGATCATCGTTTCTTCTGAGCTGGTAGAACTGCGGTCGATTTCAGACCGGATTGCGATCATTTCCGATGGAAAGCTGTCGGGTATTTTAAAACCGGACGATTCGGATGCCGACTTCGGTCTGGCTATGTCCGGAACACGGAAAGGAGGAATGGAAAATGACTGATTCTGTTAAGAAGATGATCCGTAAATTCGGCCTTCCGCGTATTATTATCGTTCTCTTTTTTCTGTTTCTGGTGGTATGTGCAGGGGCATTCCAGATGAATCTGCCCCAGTTTTTCAGTGATGTGCTCCGCCGCTGGGGAATGTACGGTGTTTTAGCTCTTGCAATGGTGCCGGCGATCCAGTGCGGGATCGGACCGAACTTTGGTATCACCATGGGTATTGTAGGAGGGCTTTTGGGAGGTCTGATTGTGATCCAGCTGGATATTGCACAAAATCCCGCTCTGGTAGCAATCCATCCTCTCTTTGCAGCCTGGGTGGCTATTCTGGCTGCCATTGTGATCGGCGTGATTCTGGCAGTGGGCATCGGATACCTCTACGGCCAGCTCTTAAACCGGGTAAAGGGCTCTGAAATGACCGTTACTACCTATGTAGGATTTTCCGTGATCGCTTTCATGAATATGGTCTGGATGCTTCTTCCCTTCGACAATGGTGAGCTGATCTGGCCCAATGCCGGAAAGGGACTGAGAAATACAATTTCCCTTGCTTCCTCCTACAGCGGTGTTATGAATGACACCCTTGCTTTTTCCATTGGAGACTTTTTTGTTCCTACCGGACTTCTTCTGTTTTTCTTCCTCATGTGCTTTCTGGTGTGGCTCTTTATGCGTTCTAAGACTGGAATTGCCATGAGTGCGGCAGGTACGAATCCCATGTTTGCCAAGGCCGCAGGCATCAATGTAAACCGGATGCGTCTGGTGGGTACCATTCTTTCGACCGTCCTGGCTGCAGTAGGTATCCTGGTATATGCACAGGCCTTCGGCTTCATCCAGCTGTACAATGGTCCTATGATGATGGGCTTTACCTCTGTAGCAGCCGTACTGATCGGAGGCGCTACTCCAAGGCGGGCCTCCATTGCCCACGTGCTGATCGGTACGTTCCTGTTTCAGGGCATCATGGCTCTGGGCCTTCCGGTTGTAAACCAGTTCATTCCGGAGAGCAACTTATCAGAGGTAATGCGTCTGATCATCTCTAATGGTATTATTCTGTATGCACTGGCACAGGCAAAGGGAGGTGACAGCCGTGAATAAAAAAATATCTGATTTCTTATTTAAAAATAAGGTAGTGATCCTGTTCCTTCTTCTTTGTGTAGGAGCTACGGCTGCATCGAAACAGCCTCTGACCTTTGTGATCCCGGAGCTGTTTACCAGAATCGCCAGAAATGCGTTTATCGTGCTGGCACTGATCATTCCGGTTATTACGGGTCTGGGTCTGAATTTTGGTATTGTAGTAGGCGCCATGGCGGCACAGATTGCCTTATTCCTTACCACTTACTGGGGTTTTACGGGAGTTGGCGGCTTTTTCATTACCGTTGCCCTGGCTACCCCTATTGCGCTGGTGTTCGGCTTCCTGGTAGGAAAACTCTTCAACCTGGTAAAGGGAAATGAGATGATCGCGGGCCTGATCCTGGGATATTTTGCAGATGGTATTTACCAGCTGATCTTCCTGTTCGTATTCGGCGGCGTGATTGCTATGAATAATCCTACGCTGATGATTGCCACAGGAGTAGGCGTAAAGAATACCATTGACCTAAAGGATACGGTAAAATATGCTCTGGATACCATTCCCATGCTGACGGTTCTGGAAATTGGCTTCTATCTGGTAATTGCAGGACTTCTCTTTACCACCATTCACAAGCGGATCAAAAAACAGGCAGTGAACTGGAAGGATACAGCGCTTAAGGCGGCGGCAGCAGTTTTTGTCTATGCCCTGACTTTTATCGGACCGGTGGAGCAGTTCTTATCTTCTGACCGTCTGCTGCTTTTGTCGGCGGTAGAGCTGGGCTGTCTGAGCGTTGTGCTGTGGCAGCTGTTTCAGATCGTGAGACATAAAATGACGAAACATACGGGAGCCGGAAGTTTTGGCAAAAGAGACACCTTTGATATACGCAGAGCCCTTGTCTTTATCGTTCTGGCTGGTGCAGTATATGGACTTACCTATATTCCCGCACTGTTTAACGTGCTGATTGCCGTACAGCTTCCTGTGATGACCTATATCTGTATTGGAGCTCTCTGCGTATTCAACAATCTGCTGATGCGGACCCGTCTGGGACAGAATATGAGGGCAGTAGGCCAGAACCGTGCGGTAGCAAACTCTGCAGGTATTGATGTGGATAAGACCCGTATTATCGCCATGCTGTTTTCTACCGTGCTTGCCAGCTGGGGACAGCTTATTTATCTGCAGAATATCGGCACCATGTCTACCTATGGTGCGCATACCCAGGTGGGGCAGTTTGCTATTGCAGCGCTTCTGGTAGGCGGCGCTTCCGTGCAGAAGGCGACAAATAAAAATGCTCTTTTAGGCATCGTTCTGTTCCATACCCTGTTTATCGTATCTCCGTTAGCAGGAAAGGAACTGTTCGGAGATCCTGTGATCGGTGAGTATTTCCGCGTATTCGTTTCCTATGGCGTAATCGCCATGGCACTGGCTATGCATGCATGGAAAAAGCCCGGCACAGACAAGTCAAAAGATGGGCCAAGTGAGTTTGAAAGCCAGATGAAGCCGGCTTCGTTAGGAAAAGTTTAGAAATGAAAAACACCTTTTAATAGACGTCAAAGAGTAAGGCGTAGTGGCCTGAACACCAGGAAAGAGGGTGCTGCTCAATCATTCGATTGTGGATGATTTTGCAGCACCCTCTTTTCTGGTTTAAGTGAATACATTTCAGCTGTCGCTGCATCTGGTTCACTCCGTCTGGATACGGCATTTTGTTGTATTAAGGGTATATACAAACTGGGATTTTTAAGAACAAACCAGTCTTGCGCTAATAACTAATTTTACATTCCTTAGATTTTAACATTCCGTTTTCTTTAAGTTTTTTATCAAGCCAGTAAATTGGAATTGGCAATATTTTTTCAATAAGCACATTGTTATTTGTAATATCTACTTCCTTTGTTATTCTATTATAGACAAAATTACATCTAACATTAGCATCTGGGCACAAATCCCTTCTCACTCATATCTGGTAACACAGCACGACCGGCATTTGTCATTCGTCCGAATCGTTCCATTCTGCGGCAGCGTTCTTTGTTCAATTCAGACCATAAACTTCCCTTTCTTCGAGGCGCTAATCTTTGTGCTGCAACTCCGTTAACCATTTTCTTTGTTGTGCTGTCAATCCAACCAAAGCACATTGCTTCTTCAACTGCGTCTATATACCAAAATGTTTCATCATCAACAGAACGCTCACGCTTTGCAACTACCCAACATTCAGGCTCTTTATTATGGTTTTCCAAAAGCCATTGCCGTAACTCATCACGATTTTTTATATTCAATAAATTTCTAAATTCCATTCGCGTTATTCAGATAGCCCTTCTGCTTCTGCCGCATCTCCATGATGCCATAGATTTTCCTACAGGGATCCGTCAGGGAAGCAGTTCTTTTTGTCTTAAAATACCGTTATAGCCGCCTTCTGTACACGTTCCTGCGGGCACAAAGCCCTGAGAGGTGTAGTAACGGGCAAGAGAAGGGTTGTCCGCTGCCGAGTCCAGACGGAGATATTTCTTTCCCTTCTTTAAGGCGTATTCCTCTGCGAACCGGAGAAAGATACTTCCGGCGCCGGGAGCTTCCACACGGGTTACAAAATTGTGGAGATAAAGGGCGGGTTCGCTGTCATTCCAACGGTCATCCTGCTCTTTTAATACAGCAGCGCTGATGAGCTCTTTAGTGTCCTTTGATACAAGGACAAACACCTCGCCGTTTAAGCGTTTTTCTTCATAATAAGACAGAGGATAGATCGTATCATACTTTGCAGCATTCCACTGCTGTATCCCTTTTTCGTCTATCCACTCCATCCGCTTAAGGATCATTGAAAACATCTGGGGAACCCCTGATTTTGTGATTTCTCTGAATTGATATCTGCTTTGCATGGGGAGACCTCCTGAATCTGATGCTGTTTGAATGAATTGTACCACAAACTGTCAAGAATCGTAAGAAAATTGTTATTGTATTTCAGACTGGTTCATGGTATTGTTAAATCAGGATAACTGTATTAAGAGAATTAGTACAGTTAAAACAGAGAAAGGAGAGATTCCAATGATCGTACTGGATTACAGGGATCGGAGGCCTCTGTATGAACAGGTCACAGAACGGTTGGAGGAGCTGATGTTTCAGGAAATCCTGACGGAAAATACAAAGCTTCCCTCAGTCCGCAGCCTTGCGACGGAGCTTTCCATCAATCCCAATACCATCCAGAGAGCGTATGCAGAACTGGAGCAAAGAGGCTATATTTATTCTGTTAAGGGAAAGGGCAGCTTCGTGGCGGAAGGGAGCCGGTTAAGGAGCGGGAGAAAAAAAGCCTGGGAAGCGAGCTTTGACCGTGCGGTGAAGGATGGTATACAGATCGGCATTTCTCCGGGAGAAATGACAGAGCGACTGGAACGGATGCTTAATCTTGAGAAAAATAAGGAAGAAGGGGGAGACGACCATGATTCAGGCAGTGAAGCTGACGAAACGGTTTGAGGATATTACGGCAGTTGATCATATAGACGCTGCCATCAGGGAAGGAAGCGTGTTTGGACTGATCGGTACCAATGGTGCGGGAAAATCTACTTTTTTACGTCTTGCAAGCGGCATTTTAAAGCCGGATGAGGGACACATTACCATTGACGGCCAGGAGGTATTTGAAAATCCGGCAGCTAAAAGAATGGTTTTTTATATATCCGATGAGGCATATTTTTTCAGCAATGCATCGCCCCTTGACATGATGGCTTATTATTCCCGTGTGTACGAGCGTTTTGACAAGGAGAGGTTTCGCCGCCTGTTAAAAAGTTTTGGACTGGATGAAAAGCGCAGGATCCACACTTTTTCCAAGGGAATGAAAAAACAGGTGTCCGTGATCTGCGGGATTTGTGCTAATACAAAGTATCTGTTCTGCGACGAGACCTTTGACGGACTGGATCCGGTCATGCGCCAGGCAGTAAAGAGCCTGTTTGCCGCCGATATGGAAGACCGGAATCTGACGCCTATCATCGCATCCCACAATCTCAGGGAGCTGGAAGATATCTGCGACCATGTAGGCCTGCTTCATAAGGGAGGAATCCTCCTTTCAAAGGATCTGGATGATATGAAGCTGAATATTCACAAGATCCAGTGTGTACTGCAGCCCGGAATGGAGCCGGAGGATCTGGTAAGTCTTGAAGTTCTGTCCACAGAGCGCAGAGGAAGGCTTCTTACGCTGACCGTCCGGGGAACGCGGGAAGAGATCGAGGCAAAGCTTGGAGCTTGTGATCCTGTATTTTTTGAATGTATTCCTCTGACTCTGGAGGAAATTTTTATCAGTGAAACGGAGGTGGCAGGATATGACGTCAAAAAACTTGTTTTCTGAAAAAAAGGTCTGTGGCAGAATATGGGGACTGATGAAAGAGGATATCAAACGGCGTATCTGGGTGCTGGCGCTGATGTTTCTGGCTTTTTTCTTTGCCCTTCCGGTAAAGCTGGCATTAGTTATGGAAAATGCCCGGCGAATGGAGTTTCGCGCCTATAATGACTATGAGCCGATTGAAAAGCTGCTTCCGGAGCATTTCACTGCCAAGCAGTATGAGATGATGACTGCATTTTTCAAGAGGGAAGTTGTACTGGATGAAATTTCCTATGGAAATGGGCTGATGGTCTTTTTATTCCTGATGGCTGCGGTGGTTGTAGGAGTGACGGCGTTCTCCTATCTTCACAATAAGAAAAAGGTCGATTTTTACCATAGTATCCCTGTGAGGAGAGAAGTGCTGTTTGTAGTTCAGTACGGGGACGGGATACTGATCCCGGCAGCAGCATATCTGTTTGGCTGCCTCCTGTTTACGGCAGTAGCCGCCGCTTATGGAGTGCCTGTTTCTGAATTTTTCGGCTCCATGGCAGCTGCCTTTGGAATGAACCTTCTGTATTACAGCCTTGTCTATGGAACCGTTACAGTTGCCATGATGATGACGGGAAATATAGTGATCGGTCTTTTGGGTACGGCCGTTTTTTTCGGTTTTGTTCCTCTGGCAGCCGGACTTTTGGGCGCATTTGCAGATCAGTTTTTTGTCACATCGGCAGGTGAGTTCTGGTATGCGGACAGTTCTCCTTACTTGTGGGCGATGCAAAATCTGTCCCCTGTGGGAGCATACATCTGGTCTGCTGCTTCTGTTTCGGACGCGGATGGAATCAAAATGGCTGAGGTATTAAAGGCAGCAGCCTGTATGATGGCAGTTACCGCCCTGTCTTTAGAGCTTTACCGTCTTAGACCCTCAGAGGCAGCCGGAAAAGCCATGGCATTTTCAAAAAGCAAGGCTCCGGTTCGTATCCTTCTGGTACTTCTTGGAGGAATGGCGGGAGGATGGTTTTTCTGGACGCTGCAAAGCCAGGTGAAATGGGGGCTGTTTGGAACGGCAGCAGGGATTCTCCTTGTGCACTGCATGGTTGAGATCATCTATCATTTTGATTTTAAAAAGCTTTTTTCACACAAAATGCAGCTGACGCTGTGCCTGGGAGCGGGAATGCTGTTTTTTTGCAGCTTCCGTTATGACTGGTATGGCTATGATTCCTATGTGCCGTCTCAGGAGGAAATTGCTTCTGCCAGCGTGGATTTATCCATTGATTATTCGTTTGCCGCCAATATGCCAAGAGTGATGCGGCAGGGAGATACCCGGAGACTGATATATGAAAGTGCGGGAGATTTTATAAAAGAGAAGATGGAGCTTACCGATTTTGAGTCTGTTATTGCTCTGGCAGAGGCTGCTTCCAGAGAAGCGGCAGGATACAGGGAAGAAAAGCTGAACCGCTGGGAAGCGCAGATCAGCTTAAACGAAGTTTCCATGTCTGTGAACCATTATAGCAGTAAGGATGCCTCAGCCATATCTGTCATTGGAGGAGCAGATGGCCCGACCTCTGTTTTTGTGGCCGGCAAAGAGGAAGAGGAAGCGTATGACCGGTATTTCAGCCAGATCCTTATCCGCTATCGTTTAAAGAACGGCCGGCAGGTCAGCCGCAGGTATCACATGGATTTAGAGGATGTGCTGGAAACTTATGAAAACATTTATAATAATGAAACGTATAAAAAGGGCCTTTATCCGATCCTTTCTCAGCAGCCGGAGGAGATGGGATACGTTTCCTACCAGGGAAATGGAAATCATTCTCTGTTTAATACAATGGAAGAAGATGCCATAAAGGAGCTTCTTGGAGCCTATCAGACCGATCTTAAGGGGCAGAAACTTAAGGATCGGATGAGAGAAGATCCGGTGGGAGCGCTTCAGTTTGCAGAAAAGGAGCTGTGCCTGTATATTCAGGAACGGTGGGGAAAAAACGACGGTTATATTTCTGAATATCAGAGAGATCTGATCAAAATGCTTCTTGGCCCGGAAACATTGAAAGATTCTTATAATGAAATGCCTTCTGCGGATGAGATGGAACGGTATATGGAAAACCATCTGGATCAGCTTTGCAGATGGCCGGTTTATCCCTCTTTTACAAATACTATACAGGTTTTAGAGAAAATGGGGGTTGAGCCGGGAGCTTATTTTGCGGCTGAACATGTAAGCCGGATTTCCGTGGATGTATCCTCAATTGTGAACGGGGAAGAATACGGTGACGGACTTCCGGAAGGAGAAGCCTTAAAGCAGATCCAGACGGAAAATCCCTTCTATCAGAAAGATGGAACGCTTGTTTTTACAGAACAGGAGCAGATTGAGCTTCTTATGGGAGCATTGCGTGACAGGGAGCTTGCTGATATGAATGGTATGCGTGAGCCAGAACAGCCTGCAAGGTACGATCTCTATGTTACATTGACCTTAGATGAAAGCAGAGTTTCGGCAGAGTTTTGGCCGGATGATGTCACGCCTGAAATAGAAGCTCTTTTTAAAGGGCTTCGGTAGCCGGAACTATTGTTTCATTCAAAGCCATATCAAACCTGCGCCTGTCTGAGGCCGGGTCTCGATATGGCTTTTTGATGGTATTGACAATCTTTCCCATCAAGGATACAATCAAATGAGCAGCAGCTTCTGCATTTTTCCTGTACAGAGAAAAGGAGCGGTCAGAGGGCAGAACGCTGCACGTTACCGGGAAAGAGAGGACATGAGTATGATATCAGAAAAGATGAAGCCGCTTGTAAATAATAACTCCGCAATCCGGGCCATGTTTGAGGAGGGAAAACGGCTGGCAGCCATATATGGAGCAGAAAATGTATATGATTTCAGCCTGGGAAATCCCAATGTGCCCGCGCCTGAGGCGGTCAATGAGGCGATCTGCAGGATTGTGAATGAGGAACCATCTGTTATGGTTCACGGCTATATGAGCAATGCAGGCTTTGAAGATGTAAGGGAGGCCATCGCACAGTCCTTAAACCGGCGTTTTGGAACAAAGTTCCATCAGGGAAATATCCTGATGACTGTAGGCGCTGCCAGCGGCCTGAATGTGATTTTAAAGACGATTTTAAATCCTCAGGATCAGGTTGTGACCTTTGCGCCCTATTTTGTAGAATATGGCAATTATGTGAGAAATTATGATGGTATACTGGAGGTAGTTCCGGCGGACACAGAAACATTCCAGCCGGATCTGGAAGAATTTTCCAGGCGGATTACAGACCGTACGAAGGCTGTCATTATCAATACGCCCAACAACCCAACAGGAGTAATCTATTCAGAAGCTGTACTGACGCGTTTGGGGGAAATCCTGACAGAAAAGGAAAAGAAATTTGGCACACAGATCGTATTGATTTCTGACGAGCCTTACAGAGAGCTGGCATATGACGGGGCAGAGGTTCCCTATGTGACGAAATTTTACCATAATACGGTCATCTGCTATTCTTACAGCAAATCCCTTTCCCTGCCTGGAGAGCGTATCGGATATCAGGTGATCCCGGATGAGCTTACAGACAGCAAAGAGGTATTCAATGCGGCTGTAATCGCAAACCGTGTCATGGGAGCGGTCAATGCTCCGTCCCTGATGCAGCGCGTTGTTATGCGTTGTGTGGATGAGACGGCAGATATAGAGGCCTATGACAGGAACCGGAATCTTCTGTACCGGGGACTGAGGGAAGCCGGCTTTGAATGTGTAAAGCCCCAGGGTGCTTTTTATATGTTTGTAAAATCTCCGGAGCCGGATGAGAAGAAATTCTGTGAGGCCTGCAAAAAGGAACATATTCTGGTGGTTCCGGGAAGCTCCTTCGCCTGTCCGGGTTACGTAAGGATTTCCTACTGCGTATCCTTTGACCAGATCCGGCGTTCTCTTCCTGCCTTTAAGCGTGTGGCAGAAGGATATGGGTTAAAGGGGCTGGAAGATTAGAGTTGTTTGGATAAAATGGGCCGTACAGGAAAGGACAGGTGAGACCGTATGGAGGAATATAAAAACAGTCGGGAAAAAACAGAACCCCAGTGGCGGTATATTCTGCGTCTGATCTTAAATATAATGATTCCAGCCTCTGGATGGTTCTTTCTGTGTTTTCTGGGGCCGAAGCTTCTGGGGTTTTTCATGCCTTTTGTCGTGGGATGGATCATTGCCATGATCGCCAATCCGCTGGTGCGCTTTTTAGAGCGCAGGCTGAAGCTGGTGCGCAGGCACAGCTCTATTGTGATCGTGGCAGGAGCTCTGGCTCTGGTGATAGGGCTTTTATATCTTGCTGTATCCCGAATGCTTCATTTTATCTGGTCCTTTATCCAGGATCTTCCGGTCTTATATGCAGGGATTGAAGGAGATGTACAGAGCAGCCTGGGACGGCTGGAAGGTATCTTTGATTTCATGCCTGAAACCATGCGGGATGCATGGATGACCCTGGGAGACAATCTGGGAGCCTATATTGGAAAGCTGGCGGAGTCCATTGCCTCGCCTACTATGGAAGCGGCAGGAACTGTAGCAAAAGGGATCCCGGCTGCGCTGGTGTATTTTGTGGTCATCATTCTTTCGGCTTATTTTTTTATTGCAGACCGTGACCGGATCTTGTCTGTTATAAGAAGCCATATGCCGGAGTGGACCGGCCGGTATTCCAATCATCTGAAAAAAGAGTCCAGACGGCTGATCGGTGGGTATTTTATGGCGCAGTTTAAAATTATGGCTGTCGTATGGCTGATCCTGACAGCCGGCTTTTTCATTCTGGGCGTAAGCTACGGGCCTTTATGGGCGCTTTTGATCGCCCTGCTTGATTTTCTTCCAGTATTTGGCACGGGAACTGCCCTGATCCCCTGGGGAATCATCAAAGTCCTGGGCGGAGAGTATGCCTTTGCGGCAGGGCTGATTCTGATCTATGTGCTGACACAGGTGATCCGCCAGCTGGTGCAGCCTAAGCTGGTAGGGGATACTATGGGATTAAATCCCCTTTTGACCCTGTTTTTGCTTTATCTTGGCTTTAAGATAAGGGGACTTGCCGGAATGATCCTGGCAGTGCCGATCGGCCTCTTTATAGCCAGCCTTTACCGGTTTGGGGCGTTTAAGGGCATGACAGACAGCGCAAGGGAACTGGCAGAGGAAATTTCCCGATTCAGGGGAAAATAACCTATATCAAGGAGAAAAATCGTGAAACTGGAAAATAATCTGGATACAGATCGCATAAGAGAGCTGGTATGGAAGCTTGCATTTCCTTCCATGCTGGCTCAATTTGTCAGTGTTTTATATAGTATCGTAGACCGTATGTACATAGGAAACATACCGGAAATCGGAGGGCAGGCTCTGGCAGCCGTAGGCGTCTGCGGCCCAGTGGTGACCCTGATCACTTCCTTTGCCAGCTGGGTTGGTATTGGAGGAGCGCCGATCATGAGCATCCGTCTGGGGCAGAAGAATGAAAAGGCGGCCCAAAATGTGGTAGCTAACTGCTTTGTGCTCCTTGCAGTCATGGCAGCCGTCTTAATGACGGTTATGTATCTGTTTAAAAATCAGCTTCTGACCGTATTTGGCGCCGGTTCGGCTATTTTTCCTTATGCGGATGAATATCTGACCTGGTATCTGTCAGGAACTGCTTTTGCCCTTCTTTCCACTGGCATGAATCAGTTTATTATCTGTCAGGGTTTTGCAAAGGTAGGAATGATGACCGTGCTTTTAGGGGCTGTCAGCAATATTATATTAGATCCCGTTTTTATCTTTGTGCTGGATCTGGGAGTAAAGGGAGCTGCGATCGCTACCGTTCTTTCCCAGCTTGCTTCCTGTGTTTATGTCCTGTTTTTCCTTTTGGGAAAGCGGCCTCTGGTGCGGATTACCTTTGGAGGATATCAAAAGGAGCTTATGGCCCGTGTATTGGTACTGGGCCTGTCCCCCTTTTTGATCACGGCTTCAGACAGCGGCCTGATCATTATTATGAATATGCTGATCCGCCATTATGGAAGCTACGAAATGGGCGATGTGCTTTTGACCTGCAATACCATCGTGCAGAGTTTTATGCTGATGATCACTATGCCGCTGGGAGGAATTACCGGAGGCACGCAGACTATTTTGGGGTATAATTATGGAGCAGGCCGTCCGGATCGGATCCGAAAAGCTCAGAAGCACATCATTGGTCTTGGAATGGTATTTACAGCGGTTATGTTTGTCATTGCAATGACACTGTCGGCACAATTTGCTGAGATTTTTACAAATGACCGCTTTTTTATAGAAACCAGTGTGCGCGCCATCCGCATCAGCGTCCTTGCCATTGTTCCTCTTGCCATTCAGTATGAGGTAGTAGACGGATTTACAGGAATGGGTGCAGCGGCTCTGGCAATCAGTCAGTCGATGTTCAGAAAAGCCGTATATCTGGCTGCAATGCTGATCCTTCCGGCGCTTGCGGGAATAGAAAACGTATTTTATGCAGAGCCGGCGGCCGATGTTATTGCCAGTGCGGTGGCAGTTGGGGTTTATTTTGTATTCAGCGGACGTGTTTTGGGAGACGGGAAGCGTTTTTAGGAGGAAGGAGCAGTCAGAAAGGTTTAAGTGAATGAGTGAAGAAAAAAAGAAAAGGCCGGTGAGCCGCAGCAGAGAAGCCTTCAAAGCCCGCAGAAAGGAACGGGCCAGGGCCAAAAAGACAAAAAAGGGGTCTGTAAAGGCAGTGGGAGCAGGGATGGCAGCAGCGGTTGTTATCAGTATCGGCGGATATATTTATCAGGCAGGAGCGTATACGGATACCTATTTCCCTAATACAACGGTCAACGGTATGGAGGTGGGGGGAAAGACGGTCGGGGAGGTAAAGGAGATGATCGCCTCGGAAGCGGCCTCATATCGTCTGTTCCTGTCTATGCGCCAGGGTGAAACGGCACAGATTTTTGGAAATGAGATCGGTCTTTTGGCAGAATTTGATGGAAGTCTGGAAGAAATCCTGCGTCAGCAGGATCCGTACTCATGGCCGCTTTATCTGTTAAGAGGGCCTGAGTATGACATAAAGGCTCTTATAAGTTATGATGAAACGCAGCTGGCAGCAGCCGTTTCCAAACTTTCCCAGTCAGATCCCGAAGCGGCAGAAGCGCCTGCAGACGCAGTGATCTCAGAATATGAGGAAGGAAAGGGGTATTCCATCCTGCCAGAGTCAGAAGGAGCACGTTTAAACCAGGAGCGGACTCTTAAGGCGGCAGAAGAAGCCATCTGCGGTCTTCTGCCTGAGCTGGATCTGGATCAGGCGGGCTGCTATGAAGCTCCGGCGGTGCGCTCGGACGATCCGGTTTTAAGGAAACGCCTGGAACAGATGAATCGTTTTGCCTTCATGTCTGTGACCTATACCTTTGGAAGCCGCAGAGAGATCCTGGACGGAAAAACGATCAGCCAGTGGATTTCCTATGATGAAAATGATCAGCCAGTGATCGATGAGGAACAGCTGGCCGCCTATGTAAAGGCGCTTGGTTCGGAATATAATACCGCCTATACCAAACGGAAATTTAAGACCAGCTACGGTCCAGAGGTAGAAGTGGCCGGAGTGTATGGATGGAGGATTGATGGAGCAGGAGAGAAGGCGCGGCTAAAGGAGGAGATTCTGGCCGGAGAGCCGGTGGAGAGGGAGCCTGTGTATCTGCAGACAGCTGCCAGCCGGGAGGGAAATGACTATGGAACTACCTATGCGGAAGTAAACCTTACGGCCCAGCATCTGTTTTTTTATAAGGATGGGAAAAAAATCCTGGAATCTGATTTCGTATCAGGAAACCAGTCTAAGGGGTATACAACTCCTCCAGGCTTGTTCAGTCTTACATATAAGCAGAGAGATGCCGTGCTAAAGGGCGAGGGATATGCCAGCCCTGTAAAATTCTGGATGCCGTTTAACGGAGGTATCGGCTTTCACGATGCCAGCTGGCGTAATACCTTTGGCGGTACGATTTATAAGAAAAACGGTTCTCATGGCTGTGTGAATATGCCTTATGAAGCTGCAAAGACGCTGTATGAAAATGTATATAAGGGAATGCCTGTAATCTGTTATAATCTGGAAGGAACGGAACGCAGCACGGCAGGCAGTGCATCAGGGAGAGCGGAGCCTCCTGCATCTGCAAGTCCGACTGCTGTTCCTGAAACAGTTCCCCAGACCGTCCCACAAACGCCCCCCGAGACAGAGCCTCCTGTTCAGACTGCTCCTTTGCAGCCCGCAGAAACAGTGCCCGAGACGCCGCAGGAAACGCAGCCGCCAAAGGTGTCTGAGGAAATATACGGACCGGGCAGTTCGAAAAGCACTCAAAATCCGGAAACTGGCGCTGCCGGGCCGGGAGTGACAGAATCGACAGGAAAACCTTCTTCAAATGAAGCGGATCCCGGTGCAGATACGCCCAAAACTACCTCGCCCAATGACGTTATCATACAGCCGGTAGGCAGATGAAACCATTCGCTCCCGAATCCGGCCATGTATGGGAAAAAGTGCAGAGAAAAGGGAAAAATCCTGATAAATCAAAGGGAAACGCGGCATATTGTGGCGGTATGTACATTGACAAAAGCAGGAAATCATTCTATAATTTTCTTATTGCATCTGGGGATTTACATAAGAACGTTTGCGCCGGATACAACCCGGTTGTATGGCCCAAGGGCCGGATACACACTACAGGGAGGTAGGATAGTATGGCAACAAGAAAAAGTACAAGAGCCGTATCTGCACAGGCAAAGAAGGCAGTAAAAGAGGCTGCTGAGGAAGTAAAGGCCGTAGCTAAGAAGGCTCCGGTAAAGAAGCCGGCAGCCAGAAAAGCAGCAGAGCCAAGCGCAGCTGTACACTTCCAGTATAATGGCAGAGATATTGCCGCAAAGGAAGTTTTGGCAGCCGCCATGGAGGACTTTAAGAAAAACCATCCGGATGAGGAGATCAAAGAGTTTGAACTCTACATCGTAGCGGAGGAGAATGCTGCATATTATGTTGTAAACGGCATTCCTTCGGATGATTACAAGATTGTGCTGTAAAACAGACAGACACGGATTTTTAAGACCGGACCCCAAAATGGAGCCCGGTTTTTTTAATAAAATATAAGGAGAACGAATGATGATCACATTGCCCGAAGCCTTTAAGAAGCGTATGAAAGAACTGTTTAAGGATGAATATGAGGCTTTTGAAGCCAGCTATGAAAAAGAACGGGTTCAGGGCCTGCGTTTTAACAGCTTAAAATCGGTGGAGGGACGGAAGATAGGCTGGGAAAAAGAAGCTTTACCGGGGCTGGCCGCCTTAATGGAGAACCGGCTGGGAACTTCTCTTACGCCGATTCCCTGGGTGAAGGAGGGGTACTACTATGAGGCGCAGGCCCGTCCGGGCAGACATCCGTTCCATGAAGCCGGTGTGTACTATATACAGGAACCCAGCGCCATGGCTGTGACAGAGCTTTTGGATCCTCAGCCCGGAGAGCGTATTTTGGATCTGTGCGCTGCTCCGGGCGGAAAATCCAGTCATATAGCATCACGGTTAAAGGGAAAAGGCTTCCTTCTTTCCAATGAAATCCATCCGGCCAGGGCAAAGATCCTTTCCCAAAATATGGAACGTATGGGCGTTTCAAATGGCGTAGTGGTAAATGAGGAGCCTTCCCGTCTGGCGGCGGTGTTTCCGGAATTTTTTGATGGTATTGTGGTAGACGCGCCCTGCTCCGGAGAGGGTATGTTCAGAAAGGATGAGGAAGCCGTAGAACAGTGGAGCGAAGAGCATGTAAAAATGTGTGCGGCCCGTCAGGAACAGATTTTGGCTCAGGCGGCCAGGATGATAAAACCGGGGGGACGGATCGTGTATTCTACCTGTACCTTCGCCCCGGAGGAAAATGAAGGTACGGTATTAAATTTTTTGAAGTGTCATGAGGATTTTTATCTTGAACAAACAGAAGGATGCGAGAAATTTTCTCATGGAAAGCCGGAATGGGCAGGGTTTGGAGATGGTGAGGAAAAATCACACGAGGAAGAGGCTGCAATATACCATCTGGAACGTACATTCCGTCTTCTGCCCCATTGTCTGGAAGGAGAGGGACATTTTATAGCGGTAATAAGGCGCAGAGAGGGAATTGAACGTAAAGAAGCAAAAAGAACGTATCCTGCTTATCTGGACCGCAGAAGGAACAGGGATGTATTTTCTCTGTTGGAAGCATTTTTAAAGGAAAGCCTTGCTGATGGAAGCTCTTATCTGAACCGGGCAGAATATGTGATGTTTGGAGATCAGCTTTATCTTCTGCCGGGTGAGATGCCGGATCTGAAAGGATTGAAGGTGCTACGGCCGGGACTCCATATGGGTACCGTGAAAAAGAACCGGTTTGAACCATCCCATGCACTGGCCTTATCGCTGCTTCCAGAGGAGGCAAAAAGGGTGTACAGGATGGAGGCAGACGGAGAAGAAACTGCCGCTTATTTAAGAGGAGAGGCACTTTCCTGCCGGATGGAGAGCTGGCCGGGCAATGAGAAAGGCTGGGTTTTGATGTGTGCAGAAGACTGGAGCCTAGGCTGGAGCAAGCTTTCCGGGGGCTGTCTTAAGAATCATTATCCCAAAGGCCTCAGACGGATGCAGGCGTCTGCGCACCCTCAGAAATAAGGGAAGCCATGTCATCCGGAAGCGGTGCGAAAAAGGTCATGGGTTCTTTGGTAAGAGGATGGATAAAGTCAAGCCGGAAGGAGTGGAGCGGCTGCCGGTTTATAAAGCGGTAATCAGGATGGTAGAGAAAATCTCCGGGAAGAGGGTGGCCGATATGGGTCATATGAACCCGTATCTGGTGGGTTCTTCCCGTGTCCAGTCTCAGGCTGATATAGGAAAGATCATTTTTGCTGTTGTAGGAAAGCTTTGTAAAATGGGTACAGGCATATTCGCCGTTTTCAAAGTCTGTCTGGCGCATGATGGTAGAGCCGGGAACCCTTGCGATGGGGACTGTGATGGTCCCTTCGGGGGGAAGGTTTCCGCAGACAACTGCCCGGTATTCCCGGCGGATCTGCCGCTTTACCATCTGATCGGAAAGGATACAGGCGCTTAACATATGCTTTGCAATGATTAAAAGTCCTGAAGTATCACGGTCCAGTCGGTTAATGGCCCGATAGATGATGGGTTCGCCCTTGGACTGATAGTACCAGGCTACGGCATTTGCCAGAGTGTGTTCAAAATGGCCCTGGGAAGGATGGATAGGGACGCCCGGAGCCTTATTTATGACCAAAATATCCTCATCCTCATAGATAATGGAAAGGGGGAGCGGGGAAGGGATGATGTGTTCAGAACTTTCTTCCTCTATAAGCGTGACGCAAAGAAGCTCTTTTTCCTTTAATATATGGGTTGTATAGGCTGTTTCTCCTTTGATGGTAAGTCCAAGAGGCGTATTTCTCAGATGGACGATCAAACGGTGGGAATAGCCTCTTGTCCTTAAAAATTCTTCTATGGTTCGGCCGGCGTCCGCACTGGAAATAAGATAGGACAGACTTCGTTTTATCATGCATTCAATCCTTTCTGTCGGGTTTGTATCATTTTGTTTGGGAAAGCTGTGTTTCCAGATGCACTGATGGTATCATAACAGAAGGCGTATGCAGATGCAAGAATATGTGAAGGATTTTGCGAATAGGATAGGAGGAAGGAACCGGGGAAAGTGGCGGCATGAGGATAAAAAAGGAAAAAACGCAGCAGCGGGGCTGTATCAGACGGATCCTGGCAGGACTGTGCCTGGCGGGACAGCTGGGACTTGCGGCAGGGCTGTGTCCGGAAATCGGGCAGATACAGCGGTCTGGGATCATACAGGAAAAAGGGGTTATGTATACGGCTGCATCCGGTGGGGCAGCGGCGTCATATGAGGCAGCAGCGCTGCCAAAAGAGCAGAACGATCCAAAGCTTTCCCTGCACGCGCAGTCTGCTGTTCTCATGGACGGCCTTACCGGACGGATCCTTTATGGGAAAAATGAGAATGATATCCGCCCTATGGCCAGTACGACTAAGATTATGACCTGTATTCTGGCATTGGAGGCCGGAGGACTGGATGAGTTTGCAGAAGCTTCGTCTAATGCTGCAGCCCAGCCACAGGTCAGACTGGGGGTAAAAAAGGGGGAGCGCTATCAGATCAGAGATCTCCTTTATGCTCTGATGCTGGAATCCTATAATGATGCGGCAGTGATGATCGCAGAAAAAACAGCAGGCTCCACAGAGGAATTCAGCCGCAGAATGAATGAAAAAGCTGAGAGCTTAGGATGCAGGGATACCTGGTTTATCACTCCCAATGGTCTTGATAAAAAGGAAGAGGATGAAAACGGTACAGAGCGGATCCATTCTACCACAGCGGCAGACCTGGCTCAGATCCTGCGTTACTGCATTACACAGTCTCCCCAAAAAGAGGAGTTTTTAAAGATTACCAGGACGTCAGATTATTATTTTACAGATGAATCGGGAAAAAGGGCCTTTTCCTGCAGAAACCACAATGCCCTTCTTACCATGATGGACGGTGCGCTCACAGGAAAGACCGGATTTACAGGAGGCGCAGGATATTGCTATACAGGGGCTCTTTTTCGGGACGGACGCTTGTATATCATCTCGCTTTTAGGCTGCGGCTGGCCGCCCCATAAAACATATAAGTGGGCAGATGCCAGAAGGCTGTTTTCATATGGTCTGGAGCAATATAAGCTTACGGATATTTTTAAACCGGAACCGGAGCATACGATCTGTACAGAGGGCGGGATCTGCTGGGGTGAAAATCCCGAAGGAGTTTTTCATGCTGTGATGAAGCGGGAGGAAACGGACAGCCGTCTTGAAATCCTATTAAATAAGGAAGAAAAGGAACAGATCAGACGGGAAGTTATGCTTCCAGAACGTATCTTTGCGCCTGTAAAGAAGGGAGAACTCCTGGGAAACATTCAGTACAGTCTGGGTGACCGCAAGCTTGGGGAGTACGGCCTGTATGCAGACAGGGATATAGAAGCGCTTACAGTGCCGGCAGCTTGGAAACATATTTGCGGGATGTTTTTTATTTTTTAAACTTTTCTTACAATTCAGCTGCATTATGTGAAGTTTTTGCGTTGCAGTTGACATAGAGCAATATTTGTCATTATAATAAAGAAAATGCCGTAAAAGGGGTTCTTGACACAGTCTTTTATGAAAAACAGGACAGGAGATACATATACACATGAAGGTTAAAAAATACAAAAGGGTTCTTGCGGTAATGCTGGGTCTGGCACTTGCTGTCCAGCTTCCGGGAGCAGTTCCGTTTCATCCGATGGATACCTATGCTTATACGGGAGCAGCCACAGTGAAGGCCTCCTCTTTAAACGTTCGCAGCGGGGCCGGAACCGGTTATCAGGCCATAGGCCGTCTGGCTGCGGGAGCATCCATTCAGGTTTTGGGAGAACAGCGGGGGACGGATGGGAAGACCTGGTATCAGATTCGTTTTTCCGGTACCGGAGGTACAGAGCAGACGGGATATGTATCTGCTGAATATGTGCGTCTGCCTGTATCCTATACGACGGATTCGGACTTTGAAGCAAAACTGAGCGCGGAGGGCTTTCCGGAAAGCTATAAAAATGGCCTGCGCCAGCTCCATGCCCAGTATCCGAACTGGGTGTTCAAGGCCAAAAAAACAGGGCTGGACTGGAACACGGTAATTGAAAATGAAGCCCTTCTGGGCCGGAATCTGGTTTCATCCGGGAGCATTTCCTCCTGGAAATCCGTAGAGAGCGGGGCCTATAACTGGGATAACAGTACATGGACCGGCTTTGACGGCAGCAACTGGGTGGCAGCTTCTGAGGATATCATCAGGTACTATATGGATCCCAGAAACTTTCTGGATGATACCTATGTATTCCAGTTCCTTTCCCATGAATATAACTCCTCTACTCAGACAAGAGACGGGCTTGCGAAAATGGTAGAGGGCAGCTTTCTTTCCGGTACTACGGATTCCACAGGAACAGGAAGCAGCACAGGGAGTACAGGCGTTTCTGGCCCGTCCGGTTCTTTTGGCAGCTCAGGCGGTGTTTCCAAGGATGGCCCCGGGCGCAGCCAGGGAAAGGATCAGGATGTAAATCATGGCCCCGGCGTATCGGGAAGCAGCAGAAACTCAGGCAGTCCGGCAGGAAGTACGGGAGAGGTAAGCTTAGAAGCGCCCCATGCTTCTGTAACACCCAGAAACTATAATCTCGTCATGACCGGTATTGGCGTAGGGGAAGCGCCGGGAAGCAGTTCTCAAAATACGGGTGCACCTTCCGGTCCGTCCGGTTCTAACGCTCCGTCTTCTTCCGGCAGTCCAAACACAGGAGGGCCCGGCGTATCATCGGGAAGCGGTGGAAGTGACTCAAATGTAAGTGTGGGACAGGCACCGGAAAGCGGCGGACAGGCTTCTGGTACAGGTTCTTCCCAGACATCCGGTCCATCCGGCAGTTCTTCCTCTCAGAATGCAGGCTCTTCCAGCGGCCCCTCTTCCTCAGGAAGCTCATCCGGAACTCCCTCTTCCAATACGGGTTCAGGAAGTAAGCTGTATGTGGATATTATTATGGATGCGGCAGCGCAGTCGGGAGTAAGTCCCTATGTGCTGGCAGCCATGATTCTTCAGGAGCAGGGAACAAATGGCGGCTCCCCACTGATTTCCGGCAATTATTCCGGCTATCCGGGATATTATAACTTCTTTAATGTAGAAGCATATCAGTCAGGCTCCATGTCCGCTATACAGACAGGCCTTCGCTATGCGTCTCAGTCCGGTTCCTACGGACGCCCGTGGGACACAGTGGAAAAATCAATTATCGGAGGTGCCCAAAATTACGGGGATAATTATGTAAAAGCAGGACAGAATACGTTTTATCTGAAAAAGTTTAACGTACAGGGTTCCAATCTGTATAAGCACCAGTATATGACAAATATCCAGGGTGCAGCCTCTGAGGCGGAGCGGCTGTCCAAGGCATACAGCAGCGTAAAGGATTCTGCTCTTGAGTTTCAGATCCCGGTTTACAACAATATGCCGGAAACAGCCTGTGCAGCTCCGGTAGGCGACGGAAGCCCGAACAATAAGCTTTCCAGCCTGAGCGCTGAGGGCTACAGTCTGACGCCTTCCTTTGGAAAGGATACAGAAAGTTACAATCTGATCGTAAATACGTCTGTTTCCAGCATTCAGGTTAATGCAGCTGCCGCTGATTCAAAAGCGTCTGTTTCGGGAGCAGGAAGTATTCCGTTAAATGGATCAACCACAGATATTGCGATTACGGTAACTGCTGAAAATGGAAGCGCAAGAACCTATACGATCCATGTGGTAAAGCAGGACGGAGGGCCTGTATCCTCCGGCTCATCAGGAAGTGCAGGCTCGCCTTCCAGCCCCGGTTCCTCTGAAGGCCCGGGAGGAGGAAACGGTTCGTCCGGCCCCGGTTTATCAGGAGGTTCCGGAAGTTCGGGAGGAGGAAACACTCCCGGCGGCAGCAATGTGACAATTGTGGGCGTAAGCCCTTAAGCCGCAGGATAAGCGCAGGAAACTGCGGTGGAAAAGAAATGAAATAAGAGAAAGCAGGAATGATCATGATAAAACGAATAAAACAGGGAGCGGCGGCGCTGCTTCTCATGTGTGTGATGACGGTGCTGCTGCCATGGTGCGGCATCACAGCCTTCGCCGCAACGGCGCGGATCGCATTTTCCGATCCGTCTGCAGCTGCAGGCAGTGAATTTACTGTCAGAATGAAGATAACAGGCAGTGAACCCTTATCTACGGCAGATGTGATGCTTTCCTATGATGCAGCCAGCCTGGAATTTATCGAGGGAACCAATACGGACGGCGGAAACGGAGCTCTCCGGGTTCATGGAGATGCAGGAGCAGGCGGCGCCTCCACACTGGCCTATGAGCTGAAATTTAAGGCGCTTACTGCAGGCACCTCCCAGATCACGGTTAAAGAGCAGGAAGTTTATGACGCGAATTCCAAGCTTGTTACAGTGGATCAGCAGGGACAGTCGAAGGTGACAGTGACCGCAGAGGAGGGGGCCTCTGATAATGCTTCTTTGAAATCCTTAAAGGTGTCCCCCGGCACCCTTTCTCCGGAGTTTTCAGCAGATGTGGACACTTACAGCGTGAAAGTGGGTACGGATGTTGATCAGCTGATCGTCAGCGCAGAAACGGCAGACAGCAAGGCGGCTACGCAGGTTTCAGGAGCAGAAGGCCTTCAAATGGGTGAAAACCGCGTCATGGTAAAGGTTACTGCACAGGACGGACAGACCTCAAAAGAATATGTGATCGTAGTTACTAAAGAAGAAGGCGGAGCATCTGCGGACAGCCAGACCTCTTCTGCAAATGAAGCCTTTGAGATGCATGTTTCCAGACGTTCCTTTACTGTGATGGAGCCGGATGATACGGTAGAGGTGCCGGAAGGACTGGTTTCTACCACCATTACCATTGACGATCATAAGGTGACCGGATGGGTATGGGGCGATGAGGCAGAGCATGAATACTGCGTAATTTATGCCATGAATGAGGATGGAGAAAAGGGACTGTACCGATACGATTTAAAGAGTTCTGAGCGTACCATCCAGCGATATTTTGCTGACAGCTCATCTACCGCGGTATCTGCGGAGACATACGAGCTTTTAGCCGGACAGTATGATTCCCTCAGAAAGGATTATAATCTGTTCCGTACCCTGCTGATCACAGTGATCGTGATTGCTCTTGTACTGGTTGTTCTTCTTATTGTGTCCCTGACAGGAAAGAAAGACAGAGGAAGAAGAGAACGGATTTCTGAGCGGAAGGATGAGACAGGGTCCAGACCGCAGAAGGAAGAGGCACCATTACACAGCCGGAAAGAAGAAAGAGAGAAGCTGATCCCGGATCCGTTTGAAGAGGAAGAAGCGGAAGAGATGGAGTATATCGTTGAGGAAGATCAAGGTGACACATCGGAAGAAGAACCGGCTTCCAAGGAGGAGGACGACTTCTTTGACACCATAGATCTTTCCTTTGAGGATGAGGAAGAAGAACCGGAACATGAAACGGCAGAGCCTGAGCCTAAGGCTCCCATCCGTCAGCTCCATCCGCGTCCGTCATCGGAGGAAAAGCGGGAAGATGGCGATGATTTTGAAATTTTTGATCTGTAAATAGGATTTAGCCCCAAATGTAAGGATATGTCTTTACTTTTGGGGCTGTTTTTATCGGAAACCGGTTTAAAAATCCTTCTGTTCGGCAAATAATACAATGACATTTAAAACAATTTGTGCTATACTGCCTACGGATTAAATTTGTGTATATTTTAACGTCCATTGGAAAGGAAGATTAGAGATGTACTGTATTAAAAAGATTAAAGATGATTTATTCTGGGTTGGCGGGACAGACCGCCGTCTGACTTTGTTTGAAAATGCATTTCCAATCCCCAGAGGAGTTTCTTACAACGCATACGTTTTAAAAGATGAAAAAACGGTTCTCTTTGACACGGTGGACAACGCCATCGGCGACCAGCTGTTTGAAAATCTGGAAGCTGTACTGGAAGGCCGTACGCTGGACTATGTAATTGTGAATCATATGGAGCCGGATCATGCGTCCACGCTGTCAGAGGTAGTAAGACGTTATCCGGAAGTAAAGATCGTATGCAATGCCAAGACGGTTGCTATTATCAAGCAGTTCTTTGATTTTGACATTGATTCCCGGGCAGTGATCGTAAAGGAAAACGATACCTTCTGCACCGGAAATCACACGTATACATTTGTTATGGCTCCTATGGTTCACTGGCCGGAGGTTATGGTTACCTACGATATGACAGACAAGATACTGTTTTCCGCAGACGCCTTTGGTACCTTTGGCGCTATGAATGGAAATATTTTTGCGGATGAAGTGAATTTTGAGCGTGATTTGCTGGATGACGCCAGAAGATATTATACAAATATCGTAGGAAAGTTTGGTGCTTCCGTTCAGACGCTGTTAAAAAAGGCTGCCGGACTGGATATCCAGATGATCTGCCCGCTCCACGGCCCTGTATGGCGTGAGAATATCAGCTGGTATGTGGACAAATATCTTACCTGGAGCAGCTACGCGCCTGAGGAAAGGGCAGTTATGATCGCCTACGGATCTATTTACGGAAATACAGAGAATGCGGCCAATATTCTTGCCTGCAGACTGGCGGACAGAGGCGTCCGCAATATTGCGGTTTATGACGTTTCCTCTACTCATCCGTCCGTTCTGGTAAGCGAAGCCTTCCGCTGCAGCCATCTGGTATTTGCTTCCGTAACCTATAACGGCGGCATTTTCACAAATATGGAGCGGGTGCTGGGCGACTTAAAAGCACATGCGCTTCAGAACCGCACCGTAGCCCTGATGGAAAATGGTTCCTGGGGCCTCATCGCTGCAAAGCAGATGAAGGAAATCATTTCTACGATGAAAAACATGGAGATCCTGGAGCCCTCCTTAAGCATCAAATCCAGCTTAAAGAAGGGACAGGAGGCAGAAATAGATGCGATTGCAGATGCGATTGCAGCTTCTGTTCTCTAATCCATCGTCATAGCTTAAGGGTTATGCGGTAATGACTCAGCCAGAAGTTGATCTGGATCAGATAAGCCATCATCTGCGGGCCTGCCATGAGCTGGCCGTACCAGGGCTTTCCATAGTCAGAGGTCATCTGAAGGAAACGTTCCGTCTTTTCTCTGTCTAAAAATTCCATAACAGGGGAAGAGGGATCATGGATTATTTCACGCACCTGTTCTGCGAGCAGAGCTTCATAGTGTGTATCATATGTTTTGGGATAGGGGGATTTTCTGCGCCATAATACTTCTTCGGGAAGCAGTCCCTTGGAGACATGGCGCAGGAGACCCTTTGCCGTATGATCCTTTGCCTTCAGTTCCCAGGGCACATTCCAGAGATATTCAATAATCCTGTGGTCGGCAAAAGGAACTCTGGCTTTTAAGCCGGAAAAATCAGCGGCCCGATCCATGCGTTCTAAAAGAGTACGCATAAACCAGTTCAGATTCAGCCAGACAATCTCCCGTTGTCTGGCTTCTTTTTTTGTATCCTCTTTGCAGACGGGGAGATGGGACAGGGAAAAATCGCAGGCGCTTTGTACATATTCCTCCATATGGAGCAGTTTAATTATTTCATCCTTCAGCAGCGCCTTTCTGGGCGACAGATCCATCGTCCAGGGAAAGCCGTGAAATTTAAGGCAGTCTTCTTTATAAAACCAGGGATAACCTCCGAAGATCTCATCGGCACATTCACCTGTGAGCGCCACGGAGCTGGTATTTTTTACCATGGAGCAAAAGTGCAGAAGGGAGGCGTCGATATCTCCCATGGCCGGCAGATCGTGAGCTAAAACGGAATCTGTAAGGCGGCTGGCTAAAACAGTACTGCTGCATTCCAGATAATGATGATCGGTATGAAGGCAGCGGACCATCTGTTCTGCATAAGGACGGTCCCTGGAGGGCTGGAAATCGTTGGACTGAAAGCAGGCGTCATTTTCCGTAAAGTCAAAGGAGAAGGTGGTAAGGGTCTTTCCGACCGCTGCACATTTCCTGGCGCAGACGGCAGATACCAGGCTGGAATCCAGCCCGCCGGATAAAAAGGTGCATACCGGTTCAGCAGAGTCCAGCTGACGGCTGATAGCATCGGTGACTAAGAAGGAGGTTTTTTCTACGGTCTTTTCCCAGGAGTCACCGTGGGGATGGCTTTCCAGCGTCCAGTAGGGTTTTTCCGTTTTTCTTTCCGGCGTAAGGATCAGGACATGGCCGGGAAGCACCTCACGGATGCCGCAGAAAATACCGCAGCCTGAGGATCTGGCAGGCCCAAGTGAGAAAATTTCGTTTGCGCCTGTAAGATCCAGTTCCGGTTTGATTTCGGGCAGAGAAAGGAGGGAGCGGATACGGGAGGAAAAGGCCAGCTCACCGTCTTTAAGAACGGTGTAAAACAGCGGTTTTGAACCGATCCTGTCTCGAAAGAGAAGAAGCGTCTGACAGGCTGTATCACAGATGGCAAAGGCAAAAATACCGTTAAGCCGTTTTACAAAATCCATTCCCCATTCCAGATAACTTTCCAGAAGGATTTCTTTATCTGAGGAGGATTGAAAGGAGTGCCCCAGATGTTTCAGTTCTGTCCGAAGCTCGTTGGAATTGTAAAGTTCTCCGCAGAAAGCCACGGCCACAATGCCTGAACCAAAGGCTTTTGAGATAAGGCTGCTTGCGGTTTCTGGCTCCGACGGCCCGGTTTCTGAAAGGCAAATGCAGGAAGAGAGCCACAGCCTTGTCTGGCCCTTTCCGTTTTTCTTCAGGGAATCTCCCATAGCGTTCAGGCGCTCCTGAAAATAAGCTCTGTTGTTTAAGTACACCCCTTCCGGGTGGAAAAAACCTGCAATTTTGTACATTCTCTGTCCTCCGGGCAGGAAATAATTTCAGTAATCATAATATGCAATATACGGCTGCAAATTGACAGAAAACGGGAAAAACGAGAGAATGAAAGTCTTGATTTTCAACCCGGAAACTGATATGCTTAATCATCATAGTGCCTGATCGCTGGCTTTTTAGCTGGCAGCCGGGGATAGGAGACGAAATTATGAAATGGGGCTGTGTTCTTTTAAAAGGCGGCAGAGGAAGCCGTATGGGATACAGAGATAAGTCAGAGCTCATATGGAGAGGACAAACCTTCGGTTTTCGGATCAGACAGGAGCTGGAGCAGCTTGGTATACCCTGTTTTCTTTCAGAGGCAGAAAAAAGCAGCCCAAGTGAAGATGCCGGAAACAAAATGGCTCTGTGGAGCCCTGTTTTGGATCAGATTCAGCAGGCAGGTCCCATGGGAGGGATTGTGTCCTGTCTTAAGGCCTGTCTTTTAAAGGACAGTTCCATGGAAGGCCTGTTTTTTGTGTCCTGCGATCTGCCATTTTTCAGAAAGGAAATGGCTGTCCGTCTGGCAGCTGCTTTTAAAGAGGGAGATGACGGGGTTATGTGGCGCACACGGGACGGACGGCTCCATCCCGTCTGCGCTTTTTACGCCAAAAGCGCCCTTCCGGTGATGGAATCCTGCCTGAATGAGGGGGAGTTCCGGATGAGGACGCTGTGCAGCAGACTGCGTATGCGTATTCTGGATACAGAAAAGGAACACATTCCCGATACCTGGTTTATGAATATAAACCGTCCGGAGGCGTATGAAGCGCTGGAAGATAGAAAAAGGCCTGCCGTATTGGCGGTAAGCGGCAGTAAAAATACGGGAAAAACGACGCTTACAGAAGCACTTGTAAGAGAACTCTCCAAACGTGGGGTGAAAGTCGCCGTGATCAAGCATGACGGTCACGATTTTACCCCGGATGTTCCCGGAACGGACAGCCATCGCATGAAGGCTGCCGGGGCTTTTGGAACGGTTGTTTATTCAGAAAAGAGGTTTTGCGTGGTCAAAGAAGAAACAAAGCAGGCAGAAGATTTCATTGCCTGTTTTTCGGAGGCGGATCTGATCCTTTTGGAGGGGCAGAAACATTCATCCTATCCCAAGCTTGAGACCATGCGCAGAGTCATTTCAACAGAGCCTGTATGCAGACAGGAGACCGTACTGGCTTATGTAACAGATTTTGGAGGCGGAGGGATACAGGGAAAATGGGATGAGACGCCGGTGTATCCATTTCAGGATATGGATCGGATTTTAGAACTTGTTATAAAGGTTATGGATGGTTACAAAGGATAAAATCATAAGAAAAGGAGAGAACGATATGCTGTCATTTGAAAGTGATTATACAGAAGGGGCCCATGAGGCCATTTTAAAACGTCTGGCGGAGACAAACCGGGAGCAGACTCCGGGGTATGGAGCTGATCCCTACTGTGAAGCTGCAAAGGAAAAGATTGCCGGAGCCTGCCGCTGCCCGCAGGCAGATATCTATTTTCTTACAGGGGGGACTCAGACCAACCAGACGGTGATCGATTCTCTTTTAAAGAACTATGAGGGTGTGATCGCTGCCCAGACGGGTCATGTGAATGTCCACGAGGCAGGGGCAATCGAGTTTACAGGCCATAAGGTTCTGGCTCTGCCTCAGAAAAACGGAAAGATAGAGCCGGAGACGTTACGGGCATATATGGAGGCGTTTTATAAGGATCCATCCCATGACCATATGGTATTTCCGGGCATGGTCTACATTTCCCATCCGACAGAGTTTGGAACTCTTTATACGAAAGCAGAACTGACAGCTCTGTCTGAAATCTGCGGCGAGTACGGGCTTCCTCTGTTTTTAGACGGAGCCCGCCTGGGATATGGCCTGATGAGCCTGGATACGGATGTGACGTTAGAGGATATCGCCAGACTCTGTGATGTGTTTTATATCGGAGGCACGAAGGTAGGAGCACTGTTTGGGGAGGCTGTGGTATTTACAAAAAAGAATGCTCCCAGACAGTTTGTTACCTTAATAAAGCAGCATGGAGCGCTGCTTGCAAAAGGGCGTCTTCTGGGGCTGCAGTTCGATACTCTGTTTACAGATGGGCTGTACTTTGAAATTAGCCGCCATGCCATTCAAATGGCAGAGCGTTTAAAGAAAGGACTTCGTGAAAAGGGCTGTAAGTTCCTTATTGATTCACCTACAAACCAGCAGTTTGTGGTACTGGATCAGGATACGATCCGGCGGCTGGAAGAACAGGTGGCGTTCAGCATCTGGGAGCCGGTAGATGAAAACCATACGGCTGTGCGTTTTGCCACCAGCTGGGCTACGACGCCGGAGATGGTGGACGCGCTTTTGGAGCTGCTTTAAAGAACAGGAGCAGGGCAGGAATAAAATATCTGCAGAAATGAAGGGATCCGTCAGGAGCCAGAAGTTAGTGGTTCTTGACGGATCTTTATTTTCCTGTTATAGTAAAGACGGCAGGTGTTATATTGCCTGTAGAACAGATATAACGTTGATGCTCAGGCTGCGGCAGGTCCGTTCCGATTAGAGTCATAGAACGAAAGATGGTGTGCGTATGGTATTAAAGATTGATTTTAACAGCGACGAGGCGATTTATATCCAGCTTCGCAATCAGATCATCATGGGGATCGCTACAGATATGATACGGGAGGGGGATACGCTGCCCTCGGTGCGTCAGATGGCCGATCATATCGGCATCAATATGCATACAGTAAATAAGGCATATTCCGTTTTGCGCCAGGAGGGGTTTGTAAAGCTGGACCGGAGAAAGGGCGCTGTTGTCTGTCTGGATATTGATAAACTTCAGGCCATTGAGGAGATGCGCCAGAATCTGGATGTGGTTTTGGCCTGTGGTATCTGCCGGGATATTTCCCGGCGGGAAGTCCATGAGCTGGTAGATCAGATTTATGACCGGTATACAAGACCTTGTGCAGACGAAGAAGACCTGTAAATGGGCAGGAGCCCGGATGGAGGAGCAGTATGTTATGTGAAAAATGTAAGATACGGGAAGCAAATATAAAATATACGGAAATTATTAATGGAGTGAAGACAGAGCACAATCTTTGTTCTCACTGTGCCAGGGAAATGGATTTTGGACAGTATGGCGCTGTGCTCGACGGGGAATTTCCTCTGGGAAGGCTTCTTTCCGGCCTTTTAGGGCTGGAAGAAGATGAAGAGGATACAGATGAGAGGGCGGCAGTGGTCTGCCCTACCTGCGGCACCAGTTTTGACGATTTTGTGGAAAACAGCCGGTTTGGCTGTCCGGACTGCTATGGGGTGTTTGACCTTTTTATAAATGACAAGATCAAACAGCTTCAGGGAAGTGAAAACCATAAGGGAAAGCATCCAAAATTCAGGAGCAAATTTGAAAAAGAGCACCTGGATGCGTTAAAAGCGCCGGAAGAACCCATAAAAGGGCAAACGACTTCGGAAGATAACCGTATCGATACTGATCCCGGGAAAGAAAAAACGGCTGTGTCTGCAGAGGAAAGCCTTCAGGTGGTGCGTCTGCAGAAAGCCTTAAAGGAAGCTGTTTCTAAGGAGGATTATGAGAGCGCGGCCCGGTATAGAGATGAGATCCGTGCTTTAAAAGCAAAGGCAGCCGAAGGCCGGGATGAGAAGGGAGGCAGGACAGATGAGCCGATGGTATGAAGGAATCCGTGAGGAAAGCTCCAATATCATTTACAGCCGGATCCGTCTTGCCAGAAACTGGGACGAATATGTGTTTCCCTCCCGGTTAAGTGAGCAGGCGGCCTCTCAGGTGACAGAGCAGTTAAGAGAGGGGCTTAAAGAGGCGGAGACTGGAGAACATCCCCTTTTGTGGAATGATCTGGCAGCTATGAACGGAGCGCAAAAGCAGGCTTTAAGGGAACGGCGTATTTTGAACCGCACAGCAGTGGAGAAGAATGGTCCAGGCGGCCTATATTTATCAGAGAATGAGAGCTGCAGCCTGCTTTTAGGGGCAGACGATCATATCCGCATCCAGTTTCTCGCGCCTGGGCTGGATTTGGAGGATTTGTGGAAGAAAGCAGACCAGATGGATGATTTTATCAATGAGCGTTTTTCCTATGCATTTGATGAAAAATACGGTTATCTTACTACTTTCCCCACCAATGTAGGAACCGGCTTAAAGGCCTGTGTAGTGCTCCATCTGCCTATGCTGTCTCAGGTACGCAAATTTCAGAGCATCGTAGGCGACATGGGAAGGCTTGGGACGGCGATACGGGGGCTTTACGGGGAAGGAAGCGAAAATTACGGAAATATGTATGAGCTGTCCAATCAGAGAAGCCTGGGACAGTCGGAGCGGGAAATCATCGAGCAGGTGGCAAAGGCAGCCACTCAGTTAAACAATCAGGAGCTTCGGGTTAGGAATGCTGCTTTAAATGCCAGACGGCTGGAGCGGGAGGATGAAACCTGGAAGTCTTACGGCATTTTAAAATATGCCAGAAGGATTACGGAAAAGGATGCCAGGATCTTTTTGTCCCAGCTTATGGCGGGAGAGGAAGACGGCGTTATTTCCTTTGAAAAGGAGAGAAGCTTATACAGCCTGATGATCGGCATCAAACCGGCCAATCTGGCGTTGTGGGCCAGTCGGCCTCTGGATAAGGAGGAGGCCGACTGTGTGCGTGCCGCATACATCAGGGAACGGCTTCCCAGGATGATCGAAAGCGCATAAGGAGGACATAAAAGTTATGGAACGATATACACCACAGGCAAAGGAAGCCTTAAGCCTGGCAGTTGGCGTGGCAGAGAGCTTAAACCACGGCTATGTGGGTACGGAGCATCTTCTCATTGGCCTTTTGCAGGAAGGAACCGGCGTGGCAGCCAAGGTACTGGAGGAAAATGGAGTGGAAGAGGATAAGGTAGTGGAGCTGGTGAGCCAGCTCATTGCTCCCAATCCTACCCTTCAGACAGCAGATACAGCTGCCTATACTCCCAGAGCCCGCCGCGTGATCGAAAACAGCTATCGGGAGGCTGTGCGGTTTAAGGCAGCCCAGATCGGTACGGAGCATCTGCTCATTGCGATCCTGCGGGAGGGAGACTGCGTTGCCAGCCGCCTTTTAAATACCATGGGCGTCAGTGTGCAGAAGATATATATTGATCTTCTGGCCGCCATGGGCGAGGATGCTCCCACTGTAAAGGAGGAGATGCAGAGCTCCAGAGCCGGACGGCGGGGAAATGCCACACCTACCCTTGACAGCTACAGCCGCAATCTTACAAAGATGGCTGAAGAGGGAAAGCTAGACCCGGTGATCGGCCGTGAAAATGAGATCCGCCGGGTGATCCAGATCTTAAGCCGCCGCACAAAAAACAATCCCTGCCTCATCGGAGAGCCGGGAGTGGGAAAAACGGCAGTAGCAGAAGGACTGGCTCAGATGATCGCAGCAGGAGACGTGCCGGAAACCATTGCGGATAAGCGGGTGATGACCCTGGATCTGTCCGGCATGGTGGCTGGCTCCAAATACAGAGGTGAGTTTGAGGAGCGGATCAAAAAGGTAATTGCCGAAGTGGTAGACTCAAAGGACGTGATCCTCTTTATTGATGAAATCCATACGATCATTGGCGCCGGAGGAGCAGAAGGAGCCATGGATGCTTCCAATATTTTAAAACCTTCTCTGGCAAGAGGGGAGCTTCAGCTCATTGGAGCCACCACGATCAATGAGTATCGAAAGTACATTGAAAAGGACTCTGCTCTGGAACGCCGTTTCCAGCCCGTTACCATCGACGAACCCAGCGAGGAGGAATCCGTTTCTATCTTAAAGGGGCTCAGAAGCCGTTATGAAGATCATCATAAGGTAGAGATCACAGATGATGCCCTGGAGGCTGCGGTAAAGCTGTCCAGCCGGTACATCAATGACCGCTTCCTGCCGGATAAGGCCATTGACCTGATTGACGAGGCTTCTTCCAGAGTACGGCTTATGAACTATACCCGTCCGGACAAGGTCAAAGCGTTAGAGGCTCAGATTGAAAAGCTGGAGGATGAAAAAGAGGCTGCTGTCCGGGAGGAGGCTTATGAAAAGGCAGGGGAGATCAAGAAAAAGCAGGAAAAGCTGAGGGAAAAGATCGCTGCCCTTTTAGAGAAATGGCAGAAGGAAAAGGAAACGCGCAGACTGATCGTCAGTGAAAATGAGATTGCAGATGTAGTGGCAGGCTGGACCAGGATTCCGGTGAAAAAGCTGGCAGAGGAAGAGTCGGAGCGCCTTAAAAATCTGGAAGGTATTCTCCATGAGCGGGTAGTGGGGCAGGAGGAAGCCGTAACTGCCGTATCAAAGGCCATCCGCAGAGGCCGTGTGGGATTAAAAGATCCCAAACGTCCCATTGGCTCCTTTTTATTCCTTGGCCCGACAGGTGTGGGAAAGACAGAGCTTTCCAAGGCTCTGGCAGAGGCTATGTTCGGTACAGAAACAGCCCTGATCAGGGTAGATATGTCCGAATATATGGAGAAACACAGTGTTTCCAAGATGATCGGTTCTCCGCCAGGATATGTTGGATATGAGGAGGGCGGACAGCTCAGCGAAAAGGTACGCAGGAATCCCTATTCCGTGATCCTTTTTGATGAGATTGAAAAGGCGCATCCAGATGTATTTAATATTCTCTTACAGGTTCTGGACGACGGTCATATCACAGATGCCCAGGGACGGAAGATCGACTTTAAAAATACCATTATCATCATGACCTCCAACGCAGGGGCAGAAAATATCATTTCCCCCAAGCGTCTGGGCTTTGGAACTGCCACAGATGCAAAGGCCGACTATGCTTTTATGAAAGGCCGTGTGATGGATGAAGTGAAGCATCTGTTTAAGCCGGAATTTTTAAACCGCATTGATGAGATCATCGTGTTCCACCAGTTAAACAGAGAACATATGAAGGGGATTGCAGATATTATGCTGCAGGGTATTATAAAGCGCAGCAGAGAACAGCTGGGGCTTACTTTGTCTGTAGATACGGCGGCCAGAGATTATCTGATCGATAAGGGATATGATGACAAATACGGCGCAAGGCCTTTAAGACGTACGATCCAGAACCTTCTTGAGGATAAGCTGGCAGAGGCTGTGCTGGATCATAAGGTGCGAAAAAATGCTCTGGTAGAGGTAGGACTTGAGGGAGAGGATCTGAGCTTTTCCGTAAAAAAGAAAGCTGTGCCGCGGAAAAAGTCCGCTTCCGGCGAAATAGAAAAGCAGGTTTTAGAAAATAAGGCAAAGTAAGAAAAAATAACTGGTTATTTTGAACCGGTTGTTGTATAATCGGAGTACAGAATATCCCTGTGAGACAGGGAGTGGAGAATGGCAGTCCGCCTTATGGGACGGGACTGAATGAACAGGAGGATAAAAAGATGCCGGTTGTTGAAGAACTGATCCGCACAGAGCAGGATGGCACCATCAGTTTTGGTAATTACACATTGGGACAGAAAGCGAAGAAGTCCGATTTTGAATATCAGGGAGATGTTTACAAGGTAAAGACCTTCTATGAGATCACAAAGCTGGAGCGTAATGATCTGTTTGTATATGAATCCGTTCCGGGTACAGTTGCAGAACATTTCCTTGTGTCAGATGAAGGTGTGGAGTTTTCGGTAGAGGGCGCTAAGGATGCCCAGATCACTGTACAGCTGGAGGATGACACAGACTACGAGGTGTATGTAGACGGAGTGGCTGTAGGCAGCATGAAGACCAACATGAGCGGAAAGCTCAGTGTCAGCGTAGAGTTGGAAGAGGGAACGGCTGTAAAGGTAAAGGCCGTAAAGAGAGCGTAAGGATGGATTCTGTCTGAGAAAACAGACGGAACATTAGGAGGCCGGAGACGGCCTCCTTTTTTCAGAATTCCGCTGTCAGCGGATCAAAGAACAGGGAGTAAACAAATGGCAAAAGCAAAGACAACTGCATTTTTCTGCAGTGAATGCGGATATGAATCTTCCAAATGGATGGGTCAGTGTCCGGCTTGTAAGGCATGGAATACCTTGGTGGAGGAACCGACGGCAGGATCAGCACGGTCTGCATCCCCCTCTGGCCGTCTGTCTGCCGTAAGCGGGATCGGTGCAGGCAAGAGGGAGAAAGCTGCCCTCTTATCAGAGATATCCTTAGAAGAAGAGGATCGGATTTCCACAGGCTTTAAGGAGCTGGATCGTGTGCTGGGAGACGGGATCGTAGCCGGTTCTCTGATACTGGTGGGAGGAGATCCGGGAATCGGGAAATCCACTCTTTTATTACAGGTCTGCCGTCAGCTGGCAGCAGATGGAAAAAAAGTGCTCTATATATCAGGAGAAGAGTCCTTAAAGCAGATCAAGATGCGGGCCTGCCGGATCGGAAGCGTAACAGGAGATCTGCGTTTTTTGTGCGAGACAAATCTGGACCGGATCAGTCAGGCCATTGATCTGGAAAAGCCCCAGATTGTGGTGATCGATTCCATCCAGACCATGTACCGGGAGGAGATTTCCTCTGCTCCCGGAAGCGTCAGCCAGGTAAAAGAATCCACAGGCCTTTTGATGCAGATTGCAAAGAGCCGGGGCATTGCCATCTTTGTAGTAGGCCATGTGACAAAGGAGGGGGTGGTGGCAGGCCCTAGAGTGTTGGAGCATATGGTGGATACGGTGCTCTATTTTGAAGGAGACCGGAACGCAGTCTATCGGGTTTTAAGAAGTGTAAAGAACCGTTTTGGTTCTACCAATGAAATCGGTGTATTTGAGATGCGGGAGGAAGGCCTCATGGAGGTGGAGAATCCTTCAGAATATATGCTGGACGGCCGGCCGGAAAATGCTTCCGGGGCAGTGGTTTCCTGCTCTTTGGAAGGAAGCCGTCCCATCCTTTTAGAGGTTCAGGCTCTGGTAGCTGAAACAAATTTCGGCATGCCAAGACGCACGGCGGCAGGAACGGACTATAACCGTGTGAATCTTCTCATGGCAGTGCTTGAGAAAAGGTGCCGATACGAGATGTCCCGTCTGGACGCCTATGTCAATATCGCAGGCGGTATGCGGATGAATGAGCCGGCGTTAGATCTTGCCATTGTAATGGCTCTTATGTCCAGCTATAAGGACCGGCCGGTGGATCCGGGTATGCTTATATTTGGAGAAGTGGGGCTTTCCGGGGAGGTCCGGGCGGTTTCACAGGCGGATAAACGGGCAGCCGAGGCAGCCAGGATGGGCTTTACTTCCTGTGTGCTTCCAAAGGTTTGTCTCGATAAGATGAAGCCCATAAAAGGGCTTAAGATGATCGGGGTATCCAATGTGCGGGAGGCGATCGGGCTTTTGTAGGGGTGAAATCATATGGATAACGTTCGAACGAAATACTGATTCAGACTTCTTTTTCATACGTTGCTAACCGACATTTTACAGATCCCCAAAATACACAAAATAATCCAACGTTATTTTGACGAACCTATTTTAAAGGATGGTTTTCTTTTTGGTTTTGTTCTGGTAAACTATGTTTATCAGAAAGGAATGGAAGAAGATGTCCGATGGGAAGAATCAGATTAGTATAAATATAGAAAATTTCCCGATTGGAGGCTTGGAATGAATGAGCTGAGTATTAGCACAATCTGATGCTCATTATCGGAGAGGGTACGTTGTGTTTGATGGATGGCGCAGATGCGGCAATTCGTTCTGGTGGAAACATTTAGAGAAGTATGTATTCGTTTGGATATCGGCTTCCTGTTGCAGAAACAGCTGGATGCTTATATTAGAATCAACGAAGCCCTGGCATTGTATTTGACTCAAATATGCAATCTCAGCTTATTCGAATTTCATCTTCGAATAAGGGTGATTCTGGATAGTTACGTTATAATAAGCACAAAACATCAAAAACTTATAAGTGCTTTGCATGGGAAAATTTATAATTATATTGAATCACATAATGGAAACTGTGAAATTATTCCTGCGCCATTTGCTGTGTTTCTAAAAGACAATGATGAAAATGAATCCTATGTAGAGCCGGATATATCTGTAATCTGTGATCCTGATAAGATAGATGATAAAGGCTGTCATGGATCGCCGGACTGGATTATAGAAATAGTTTCATCTTCAAGCAGGAAAATGGACTATTCCAGAAAGCAATTTTTATATTTGGAAGCAGGTGTCCTGGAATATTGGATTGTTGATCCTATAAAAGAAACTATTTTAATTTACAGGCAATCTGAGGATTGGGTTCCGTTATTTGCCAGGTTTGGCGAGAAAGTAAAGTCAGGAATTTATGATGATCTGGAAATAGTAATTGTATAATCTAAAAAAAATAATTTAAAAAAATAAAAAAACTGTTGACACTTTCCTGATGGTATGGTATTATAACTGAGGTTCGAGAGAACAGCAAAACAAACAACCAAATAGGGGAATAGTTCAATGGTAGAGCAGCGGTCTCCAAAACCGTAGATGGGGGTTCGAGCCCCTCTTCCCCTGCTGACTATTTGAAAAAATAGCCCAACCCGCAAGAAGTCCGGAGTACTGTAGAGTATTCCGGTTTTTTGTATTTAAACAAGGAAATCGGAACAGGAGATACAGAAATTTATGAATAAGAAGGAATGTAATGAGATCAAAAAACTTTTTACCCCTGCAAACTGTGCCATCAGCCGGATCTGCGGCTGCTATGTAGATTCAGAGAAAAACAAAAAGACAGAATTAAAGGAAGCCTTCCTTTCTTTGCCGGAGGAGGAGGCATTTAAGTATTTTACCATTTTCAGAAACGGGCTTTCGGGAACAGTGGGGAAAAATCTTTTAAATATGGAGTTTCCTTTACATACGGAATCAGAAGGGGGCACCCAGAACTTCCTTTTAAAGCTGAGAGACAGTGAATTAAAGGATGAGGCGCTCATCGAGGAGTTTTATGATAAGATTATTGCCAATTTTGATTACGGTGAGAATTATTATATCATTCTCATCCACTGTGCCTATGATATTCCTGCAAAGGCCACAGACGGTTCGGAGATGTTTGACGCGTCTGATTATGTATATGAGTTTATCCAGTGTACCATCTGTCCTGTGAAGCTTTCAAAGGCAGGGCTCTGTTATAATTCCATGACAAATGCCATTGAAAACCGCATCCGGGACTGGCTGGTGGAGGCGCCCATCAACAGCTTCCTGTTCCCGGCTTTCAATGACCGGAATACAGATATTCACAGTCTGCTCTTTTATGCCAAAAATCCGGAGCAGCTGCCGGACAGCCTGATTGACGAGGTATTAGGCTGCGGGATTCCCATGTCGGCCAAGAGCCAGAAGGAAACTTTTCAGGCGATCGTGGAGGAAACACTGGGAGAAAACTGTGATTTTGAAACCGTAAAAAATATCCATGAAAATTTAAGCGAACTGGTAGAGGAGACAAAGGACGAGCCAGTGCCTTTGACTCTGGATAAGTACCAGGTAAAGAAGCTCCTTGAAAATAACGGCGCATCGCCGGAGAAGCTTGAGGAGTTTGAGGAGCGCTATAAGGATGTGGAAAATACGCCGGAAACAAGCTTTGTGGCAGCTAATGTGGTAAACACAAAGACATTTGAAATAAAAACACCGGACGTGACCATCAAGGTGGCTCCGGATAAGACGTATTTGGTGGAAAACAGGATGATCGACGGACGCCCCTGCATTGTGATTGCCATCAATGAGCATGTGGAAATCAACGGTATTTCCTGTCGTCCCATTGCAGTACAGAAATAGGCTTTCTGCACACCCAAAGTAAGGCAGTCTATGCACACTTTATGCTGTATGGACAAAAAAAGTAATAGTTGCTATAATGACTACAGCCATATTACAAAAGGAAGGGTGAACTTACAGATGAGTCGTACAATTAAAGCAGGTCATGTATATCGACAGTATTCCCGCGACGGAATGTTTATTGCAGATTATAAAAGCTCCCGTCTGGCTTACGAAGCGACAGGCGTATCGTTAGGTTCTATCGCCAGAGCTGCCCATGGAGAGCGTAAAACAGGAGGCGGTTATCTGTGGCGGGTTGTTCCTGAAAATACTCCCGAAGATCCGATCAGCGTAGATCTTACCAGCCGGATCGGCTACCATGACAAGCGTCCGCTGATCCAGATGACGTTAGACGGCGAACCGGTTGCTGAATTTATTTCTATTGCTCATGCCAGCCGAAGTCTGGGCATCAGCAGAAGAAGCCTTTCCTGTGCTCTTACCGGAGCACAGAAAACGGCCGGAGGCTTTATCTGGAAGGAAAAAGAATCAGAAGAAAACAAATAAAATTGTATAATATACATAAAATACAGCGCAAAATACGGGCATAATCTGAAAAAGTGCTGGAAAAATCCCCTTTCCTATAGTACAATAAGGACACGAGGCAGACAGCCGGGACGGTTAAAGGTTCCCCTTCGTCTGTAAGGTTGTCTGTCCATGAACAGGAAAGGGGATTTTGTTATGGGAAAAAAACGCAATATTATCGTAGGACAGTCTGGAGGCCCTACTGCTGTGATCAATTCCAGCCTTGCAGGTGTATACAAGACTGCAAAGGAGAGAGGTTTCCATAAGGTTTACGGTATGCTTCACGGCATTGAAGGTTTTTTGGATGAGATGTATGTGGATTTGTCCACGCAGATTCATTCGGATATGGATATTGAGCTGTTAAAGCGTACTCCGTCTGCCTTTTTAGGCTCCTGCCGTTTTAAGCTGCCGGAGATCCATGAAAATCCCGAAATCTATGAAAAGATCTTTTCCATTATGAATAAACTGGAGATCGAAGTATTTATCTACATCGGCGGAAATGATTCTATGGATACCATCAAAAAGCTTTCCGATTATGCGATCGTAAAGGGACATGAGCAGAAGTTTTTAGGTGTTCCAAAGACCATTGACAATGATCTGGCGCTTACAGACCATACCCCTGGCTTTGGAAGCGCGGCTAAATATATTGCAGCCTCCACAAAAGAAGTGATCCGGGATGCCATGGGCCTTTCCTACAAGCGGAAAATGATTACTATCATGGAAATCATGGGACGGAATGCAGGCTGGCTTACGGGAGCTACGGCTCTTGCAAAGACAGAGGACTGCTGCGGTCCCGATCTGATCTACCTTCCGGAGATTCCCTTTGATGTAGACCGGTTTCTGAAAAAATGCAGTGACCTGCTGGAAAAGAAGCCTTCCATCGTAATTGCAGTTTCTGAGGGCATCAAGGTATCGGACGGACGGTATGTATGCCAGCTGGCCGGAGGAAGCGATTATGTAGATGCCTTTGGTCACAGACAGCTGGCCGGAACCGCAGGCTATCTGGCCAGTTTCCTGGCCGCCAAGACAGGCTGCAAGACCAGATCTGTAGAGCTTTCTACCCTCCAGCGCAGCGCTTCCCATATGGCCTCACGCGTGGATATCAATGAAGCCTTTATGGTGGGAGGCGCCGCGGTAAAAGCGGCAGACGAAGGAGATTCCGGGCGTATGGTTGTTATCGACCGGGTATCGGATGACCCCTATATGAGCGCGGCAGGAATTTATGATGTGCATAAGATTGCAAATAATGAAAAGCTGGTTCCCAGATCCTGGGTAAACCGGGAGGGGAATTATGTAACCAGAGAATTTATTGACTACGTAGAGCCTCTGATCCAGGGCGATTATCAGCCATTTATGGTAAACGGGCTTCCCCAGCATCTGGTGCTGAAACGGTAGGTAAATATGAGACAGTGGAAAAAATGGGCGGTTTTCATCGGAACGGCCGTATGTCTGGTTCTTGGTTCGGTATATCTGTATACTCTGTTCCGACCCGGTTTATGGATGCAGGAAACGTTTCTGTACCGTCAAAAGGACGGGAGCTTTACAGGAGCGGATGGAGAGACGGATTATAAAATGCAGATCCGCCGCCAGGACAGGGCTGCATGGATTGAGTTTTCTGTTAATGAAACAAAGAAGCTTTATGAAGTCAGATGGGATCCTGATAACTCCAGAGGGAAGATTTTTGAAGACGGGGCTCTGGTTTTCTTGGGGGAAGCCCATCTGGTGGGAGATACCTGGCTTTTAACGGGGGATGGAGAAGAAGTATACTTTGATATGCAGATAAAAAACGGTATATCTACGGAGCATTCCGATGAGGAGCTTTTTCCTGATTACAGCTGTATCTACCGCTGGGCGGTGAATGAGAACTGTCAGAAACGGGGAAGGGTGGAAGTATTGCCTGTGATCGCTTTTTTAGGTGTACTGCTGGCTCTGGATACTGCATTCCCGGATCTGCTTTTTAAATTTCAGCACGGCCTTGCAGTAGAAGGCGGAGAACCCAGCGAGTTTTATCGCATGGGGCAGTTTATAGGAAGAATCGCTATGGTTTTGGGAATCATTGTGGGGGTAGCGGCCAGTTTTCATGCACCCTGATCCCGGTAAAAGGAACAAAGGAGGGACTGGTATGAACGAATGGAACAAAGAAATTCAAAATGAAAATGAGCTTCAGGTTGTGATTTCTGTTTCCAAAGCAGAGGAGCTGGGAAAATGGCTGGGAATACTGTTCTGGATGGTAATTCCCAGTATAGCAGGCGCTGTACTGAGCAATCAGGCGGTGGCAGCCTGGCTGCCTTTTTTGTATCTGCCGGGGCGGATCATCAGTATGGTTACGCTGTGCGCGTATGGCTATATACTTTTAAAGCTGTCTTCTGAAAGCAGCCGCTACCGTATGGCAGCGATTTGCTGTCTGGCATCCGTTGCAGTGGATGCAGGAAGCTCTCTGGTTCCGGAGGGCGCTGCTATGGCTTCGCTGATCGGACTGCTTTCCTTCCCTGTGATGATCCTGGCATTTTACGGGGAATATTCCGAGTATATGGGCCATTCCGAAGTAATCTGTGCGCTGGATGAAGAGATGGCTGTAAAATGGAAACGGCTCTGGAAGTGGTTTGTGTATTCATTTGGATTAATGATAAGCTCCGTTCTTCTGGTGATGTTAAACGGGATGCTGGGAATTACGGCGCTTTTGGTAGGTACCATCGGAACACTGATCGTAAGCGTTATGAAGCTGACCTGCCTGTACCGCACTGCAAAAAAATTCCGGGAATATGCAACGGAGAGCAGCAGATAACGGGGGAGCAAAAAAGACGAAAACGTTTGCAAAACTCTCACGAAAATTTCTGTTATCTCTGATTGTATTTAAATGAGAACAAAATGTATTTTCTAAAAACAGGAAATGTAATTTGCAATTATGACGGACAAAATGAGAGCTGTGAGATAAAAATATATAAAATACACAAAAAACATCAGAAATTCATGAATGACTCTGAGGCAGATAAGTTTTAAAATTAAATGCGACAAGAGGTATTAAAGCCTCTGCCGCATTTATTTTTTTACGGTAGATTGAAGTAAAAAGCATAGTGCGGTAGAGCTTAAAAAACTCTATCGCACTATTTTTTTATCCAAAAATCAGAAAGGAGCGGGAGAAATGGCACGCAAGTACAAGAGATTGAGCTATGAGGACAGAAAGACCATAGAGGAAATGTGCCGGAATGGAAAGAAAGCGGACGAGATAGCAGCAGCTATGGACGTGCATAGAGCCACGATTTACCACGAGCTGCAAAGGGGCGGTGCTGGTGGTGGTAATAGGCAGCAGTACAGCGCAGATATGGCACAGAGGGCGATTTAATCAGAGAGAACGAAAGAAAGGTAGAAAATATGGAAAAATACATAAAAGCAAGAGATTACAAAATATTGATTTATGACAAAGAGGACAGAGAAAGCTATAACGCAGCAATAAAGGCACTGACAGAGGCGAAAAAAATGAGTGGGTGGGACAGAGTACAGGGCGTAACTATTCTGAAAGATTGCAGAATACCAGACCTTTACCACGGGGACGACTTAGCAATAATCATGGAAAGAGATAACGGAAAAGGCGAATACAGCATAAAAATTATGAGTTAATGGCGGTAGCCGCCGCCAGCAAGCGCCCTTAATTCAGTGGGAGAATACCGCAGCCGGCTATAGCGGGGGCGCTGGTTCAATTCCAGCAGGGCGTTTTAGGTAGCAGTTTGGCGAGCTGCACCAGAGGGCAGCAGGCGAATAGCTGCATCTGGATACCGTGAAAAAATAGCAGCGGGTATACCAGCTATAAAGTATGCAGTCGTTCAACAAGTTTTAAGCAGCTTTTTAATGTGAAAAGCGCCCACACGGTAAATTACGCCAGAATAGGGAGCGGTAGCAATGAAAATTACGAGAGCGCCGCCGAGAGAAAGAGAGGCAGGAAATGGAGAATATAGCCCCCATACAGATAGAAGAACCCAAACGAGAGAAACGAACAGCAGTAACAGCAGCGTACAGAAGAGGGTACGCAGATGCGCTGAAAGATATGAGGAAAAGGCAGAGGGAAAAGAAACGCCGCCGCCAGTATTTTATTATACAGAAATTGAATGGTATAGCGTTGCTGGCATTTACGGCGTTGGCAGTCTACATATTAGAGGGGGACGCTACAATAGCAATTTTAACAGTGCCGTTAGCGCTGTATATGATTTTCAGCCGGGAAATGTGCATAGTGAATAAATATTACTGGGAGACGAAAGAGAGGGAAACGCATGGAAGAAAAGACGATACAGCGTATTAAAAAATTGCAAGCATTAGCAGAACGTGGCGTAGGTGGCGAAAAGGAAACAGCTGCAAAGATGCTACAGCGTTTGCTTGAAAAGAACGGCATAAGCACACTGGAAGAGCTGGAAAAGGAAGAGGTAGAGTATTTTCTTTTCAGCTATAAAGGACGGCACGAAATAAAGTTGCTTAAGCAGTGTATGTATAAGGTGCTGGGGCACTCAAACCATACAAAATATTATAGAACCAGAGGAACACGGCAGAAAATAGGCATTTACTGCACAAAGACGCAGAGGATAGAAATAGAACTGGAATTTGAATTTTACAGAAATGTATTTTATGAAGAATTAAGCGTGTTTATGGAAGCTTTTATACAAGCGCAAAAGATTTTCCCGCCAGATGTGCCGAAAGGTAGTTTTGACGAATTTAACGAAAGAGATATGAAAATAGCGCTTATGGCAGGCGGGATAGATAAAAGAACACGGGCAGAAATGATAGAAGAGAGAGAGGCAGAAAATGAGTAACGTATATATACGCAGCCAGAACAGAGAAAAGCTGTATCAGCTGGGCGGCAACTATGCAACATTAGAGTATGTGGAATATATGAAAAAAGGAGCAGAAGAGCGCCACACAATAAGAATAGGAAACGGGTGTACGGAAGAGATTGCAGAGTACGAGAGTAAAGAACGCTGTATAGAGGTACTGGACGAGATAGAGAAAGTATGCAGAAGCTATTTATATGCAGCGGGCAGCATGGGGCTTATCAGAGGCAGCACACCTACGCCGCCTATGGCAACAGATATACCGAGGGTATATCAGATGCCGGAGAGGTAAGGGCTGCGCATGGACGAATACAGCGAGGCAGTAAAAGAGTTTTACCGAGTATACAGACCATTACAGAAAAAGCACAACTTGCGTATGCACAGCAGATTTAGCATATATGACGACGGTTTTATAGAAATCTGGGAGTATACCGGGGAGAAACGGGGCAAATGCGTATGCAAGGTAAAAGAAGAAAAAGACGTAGAGTGTTACAAAAGAGCGACAGAGGAACTGCAAAGCTATGGAAGAGAAAGAGAGGACGCAAGACATGAACAAAGGGCAGGATAAAAAGGAATTTACGCCGAACTTTTTAAAAGACCTTAACACGGAAATTTTAGAGCAGCTGACAGCGGGCAGCAGTGAAAAGAACGTAGTAGGACTGGCAGGGGACGTAAAGGAGCTGAAAGTAGTAGAGGATATATGCGGGCTGCGGTTTAAGGGGTATCTGGGGCTGATTGAGGTAGAAAGACCGAGCGGGATAACAGACACGCTGGTAGTAGCGTTTGCGTGGGACACGCCGTATAAATCGACGAACGGCGTAAAGTTTGACGTATTGCAGGAGTATCCGGCAGGCAGCAGGCTTTTACTCTATGGGAAGATGCAGACACTTAAAGACTTTTCTACAGGGCGGCAGCTGGTTTTTGTACTGGCTGATTTTGTAGCATTAAGTCCAAAGGCAGAAAGGCAAAATGACATAGTATTAGTGGGCGAGATTGTATATAAACCTACATACAGAGAAACGCCGAGAAGAAAGCGCATTTCTGACATTTTCGTAAAAGTAAGAAACCAGCTTACGAAGAGCAGCAGCCTTATACCATGTATTTGCTGGAATGAAACAGCGGACGAGGTGGCAAACTGGCTGCCGGGGGACACAGTAAAGTTGTTGGGGAGATTGCAGAGTAGGGAATATGAAAAGTTGATAGAGGAAATTTACGCAGACGGCGTAGTAGCGGAAAGAGTAACAGAAACACGTACAGCCTATGAGGTATCAGTACACACAATCAGAAAGGCAGAGGAAAAATGAGCGTTGAGCATATCGGAAAAGGTTATGTAAAAATCTGCGTGAGTGAGGAAGAGTTAGAGGATAGCATAGCGGGACTTAGCCAGTTAAAGCCTATTCTGCAAGCACAGGTAATGAAAGGGAACGGAAGAAACAGACAGCAGGGGCTTTTTGATGCAGCAGAGCTGGGGAAACATTTTGACACAGCTATAGACGCTATGACAATGCTTTTAGCTGGTTTTAAAGAAGAAAGCGAGGCACAGAATGAAGAGTAAAACAATCTTAGGAGCAGACGGCACAACGAAAATGCAGGAAATTACAGTAGGGATACATGGGAAAGGCGGCGAGGTAGGCATAAAGGCAGTGCAGCGGCTTGCAGGCATGATAAGCAGCTTAAAGCAGTGTAAAACACCGCAGGAAGTGTACGACAGATATTTACAGATTACGGGGTACTGTAAATGCTGCATTGATTGCGACTTTATGGACGAAAAGGGCACAGACGAGCTTATGTGCTTAGCTGCGTATCTGGCAGGAAATGAGCAGGCGAGGGCAGAGGCACAGCAGAAAGCGGGTAAAAAGATATGATGAAAGTATATGTATGCAGCCCGTATAGGGCGGGAGACAGCGCAGAACTGGACAGAAACATAGAATATGCGCAGGCACTTACAAGGCAGGCGCTTAAGGCGGGTTTAGCACCGATTACACCACACTTATATATGACGCAGTGCTTAGACGAGAGAAAGCCGCAGGAACGGGCGCAAGGGCTGGCGGCAGACTTAGCGTTGCTGAAAGGTTGCGATTTTGTGATTGTAGGCGGCAAGTATGGTATCAGCGAGGGTATGCGCCGGGAGATAGAAACGGCAGACAGGCTGGGTATTTCTGTAGTGAACGCAGAGAGGCTGGAAGAGGTAAGAAAACAGATAGACAAGCTGCGGGAGCAGGCGGCAAATGATTATGCCAAGAGGTATGTATGCTGCTTTTGCAGAGGGAGAAACTTACATAGCTGCACTGGGTACAGCTGCAAAGAGCCGTACCAGAGAGCCTACGATTATGCAATGAGCAAAGTAGCCGCAGGCTGCATGGTGGTAAAAATTGAATAAAAAGGAAAAGCCCCTACGGTACGGGAATACCATAGGGGCTAAGCTATACAGCTTTTAAACCTACAAATATTATAAGCGAAGTATGGCAGAAAAGCAAGGAAAAATCACGGGCAGAAAGCCCGTTTTACCACTTGATAAAAGTATTAACTATCCGACAGATATAGAGAAAAAGGGGTAAGGGTATGCCATACGTAGAGAGGATAACCAGAGCAGGGAAAACAATAGAGGTAGAAAGGTATTTTACAAGCAGATATAAAAAGCCGGGGATAAAGAGAGGAGATAAGGTTAAGCCGACAAAGGAGCAGCAGGCAAAGGTAAACACCAGACAAGCGGAGAGAAAGTTAAGAATACTGATGAACGCTAATTTTGGTTATGGGGACTACCATTTAGAGCTTGACTATATCCGAAAGAAAGGACAGCCGGACAGAACGAAAGAGCAGATGCGCAAAGACATAGACGTATTTTTAAGGGAGTGCCGGAAAGAGTATAAAAAGGCAGGGTTAGAGCTTAAGTACATACACGTTATGGAGATAGGGGAAAGAGGCGCAAGGCATCATCATTTAGTGATAAATAAAATTGATACCGAGATTTTACAGCGCTGCTGGTATAAGGCATACGAGGGGCATAACCGCATAAAGGTTTTCCCTCTGGACGACAGCGGCAATTATGCGAAACTGGCAAGCTATTTTATCAAATACACGGACAAGCACAGAAAAGACGAGGACGGGGCATTGCAGGGCAAGCGTTGGAATTGTAGCAAGAACCTTGTAAGACCAGAGCCGGAAATAAGGGTAATTACAGATAGGCAGTGGTTTAAGGCAGAGCCGAGAGAGATAAAAGGCTATTACGTGGATAAGGACAGCGTAAGCAAAGGCGTACACAGCCCGGATTATTACGGGTATGGGTATTTCAGATATACGTTAGTCAAATTAGAAGAGAGGGGGGGATAAGATGCAGATAATAAAAGGATTGCTGATTGTGGCGGTATTGATTTTGACAGTTTTGCTGCTGATTGTGGCACTGGCGATACTTGCGTTTGGAATAGCAGCAGAAGTAATGCGGCGGCAGGACGAGTGGGTAGACAACGGGAGCAGAAAGGAGAAAGCGGAAAATGATAGAGAGGCTTAAATACTGGTTATTCCAGAAAGGGAAAGGCTGCCACCACTGCTGCATACGGTGTGAATATTTTGATATTTGCCGTTGGGACGTAATGACGGGAAAGACAGCAGAGCAGGAGCAGACCGTAGAGCTGCTGGCAGTAGAGGCAGCAAGAAAGGACGGAAACACCGGGTTGCTGTATCAAATTTACAAGTATGTGGAGTTTAAGAAAGGGGAGAGGCGAAAGCATGAAGAATTTTAGACTTGACGACGAAAGCGGGCATCAAGAGGCACTGTTTAGCTGGGCTGGGTATAACATGGGACGTATGCCGGAACTGGAATATATGCACCACGTACCAAACGGCGGCAAGCGTGACAGAGCGACAGCGGTAGCCCTTAAGAGGCAGGGCGTAAAAGCAGGAGTGCCGGACATTGTTTTACCAGCTGCAAGAGCAGGGTATCACGGACTTTACATTGAGCTTAAGGCTGGTAAGAATACCACAACGGAAAATCAGCGGCGCTGGTTAGAATATCTGCGGCAGCAGGGATATTATACAGCGGTATGTTATGGCTGGCAGAAAGCGGCAGAGCTGATAGAAACGTACTTGCTGCGCACGGAAGAGCTGGGAGAGGCAGGGAAGATATGGCACAGATAAAAAAATTAACACGGAAAATAAAGGAGCAATGCAGAACGTGTGGCGAGTTTCAAAAGAAACGCTGTAGGTTAGGACACAATGCCTACTGCTACAGAAAAAGCCAGAAAAAATGCGGAGATTATCAAAAGGTATCAATCACGCAAGCGGCAAAAGAGTTGGCAGACGTGGCGGGCATTGATATAAACAAAATGCGCTAAGAGGCGAGCGCAGGAAGTGAGGAAAAGAATGAAAACAATAAGCATTTTGAATTTAAAGGGCGGCGTTGCAAAGACCTTTACAGCAGTAAATATGGCATACGAGCTGTACCGCAGAGGGTTTAAGGTGCTGCTGATTGATAACGACAAGCAGGGAAATGCAAGTAGGGCGTATGGAAGATATGACGCAGAGAGCGTAGCGCCGATAACAAAGCTGCTTAGTGGAGAATGGCAGAGAGCAGGAGAAATTATACAACATACAGAGTATGAGGGGATAGACATTATAGCCGCTAATCTGTCACTTTTCGGGGCTGCATGGAATTTGACGAGGGAAGAAAACGAAAACCAGATAGAGAGATATAAGAGGCTGACGGAGAGAACGGCAGGGGTAAGCAATTACTACGATTACTGCATAATAGATAATCCGCCGGACATAGGGCTTAACGTGGTAAATGCGCTGGCAATCACGGACGAGGTTATAGTACCCGTGAAGATTGACGAGGACGCATTAGAGGGGCTGGACATTGTGGCAGAACAGATAGAGGACGCAAAAGCGTTTAATGAACGGCTACATCTGGGCGGCGTGCTGGTAACGTCCTACCAGAATACAGACGGAGAGGCGGCGGGCGTGGAATGGCTGGCGCAGAATGGAAAGTACAAAATACTGGGCGTTATCAGATATTCCAAGAAAGTAGCAGAAAGTTCATTTATGCGAAAGCCGATTTATGAATATAGCCCGTGCTGCGGAGCGGCGCAGGGATACAAGAAATTTATTACAGAGTACACGGGGAAAGCGAGATAAATTATGAGGGTTTTTGAAATGTTTTTAAGTATATGGCTTTTTCTGTATAGATTAAAAAGAAAGGTACGGGCTTTAACAGAAAGTGATTTTAACCGTATGCTGTATAGCGACGATTTGACCTATGAACAGAAAATCTATTTGATTTATTTTAGATACGCATAAAGAAAAAAAGTGAGGGAAAGAACATGGCAAAGGCAAAGTTTGGTTTAAATGATATTCTGAACGCAAAGAGCAGAGCTGCGGCAGCAGGCAGGGTGGAAGATTACGAAGAGATTTATTTAAGCCCTTATGAGGTTAAGGCTGCGCCAGAGAATACGCACCAGAGCTTAGAGAACATAGAAGAGCTGGCAGACAGCTTTTTACACGTAGGGCAGGAACAGCCTACGGTACTTGCAAGAGTAAAAGGCGAGTTTCTGATAGTGGACGGACATAGGAGAAACGCTGCAAATATTATGAATTTGGAGCGGGGGCATAAGGAGTATGAGAAAGTAAAGTACCGCTACAAGGACATGACAGAAGCAATGTATGAGCTGTCCTTACTGGCGGGCAACGGATATACGCAGGAGCTTACAGCATACGAAAAGACCAGATTGGTAGAGCGGACAAAAGCGGCGCTTATCCGGGCAAAAGAAGAGGACGGATTAGAGATTAAAGGAAAGATGCGGGACTTAGTGGCGGCTATGCTGAATGAGAGTAGCACAAACGTAGCCAGAATGGAGAGCATTAACAACAATGCCACGCCGGAGATTAAAGAGCAGCTGAAAAATGGGAACATGGGTATTACGGCTGCTTATGAGGCGGCAAAGTTGCCAGAGGACGAGCAGAGGGAAATTGCGGAGCAGGCAGCAGGCGGCAGTATAAGGGCAAAGGAGATAGCCGCAAAGGTGGCAGAGAAGAAAGCGGGGGACGATTACGAAACACCACACCCGGAAAGCATTACATCATTGTGTTATTCCTGCCAGCGATATAAAGATTGCAACGTAAAGACCGGGACGTGTGAGAAGTGTGACCAGTACATAAACAAGGCAGAGGAAGAAAAGACAGACGAGCAGAGGTATAACGAAGAGCAGGACAGAATAGACCGGGAAACAAAGAAGAAATTGCAGGAGAAAGCGGACGCAGAAAAAATGGAGCATCTGCCAAGCGACGCAAAAGCAAAGAAGTATATCAGAGTTTCAAAGCAGACATTTAAAGCTGTATGCGCAGGGTTACTGCCGTATCTGCTTTTGAAGTATGAGAAGTATAGCGCCGGGGAGATTGCGGTTATACAAGAATTTGAAGAGGGCAGAGCCACTGGAAAAACAAAAGAGCTTTACATATCCTGCGTGGATACAGAGGAAACGCATACAGCTATTGCAGAGGGCTACTGCGTTCTGGGAATTTTGGAAAAGGAGATAGCAGTAGAAAAAGGCTGGCTTAATGAAGTGTCCGAAACGGACACCGAGGGGGGGCAACTTCCGGGACAAATGAGCATTGACGATTACAAAACAGAAAGCGAGGGCAAAGCATGAAATACAGACAGTGGAAAAAGAATTATAAAAAACGGTATGGGGTAAACCCGCCAGCAAGCATAGACAAGAGAAAACAGAGAAAGGCAGCAGCAAGGGCAATAAAAGCCCTTGCTAAAGTTGATTTCATGGAAAGTATAGGGAGAGCCGCAGAAACAATAACGGGAGCAATGGCAAATCTTATGCGTGCGCTGGGAAATGGAATGGACGCAGCAGGGACAGTGTGCCGGAACGCAGCGGATTATATGCAGCCGTTAGAGATTAAGGGAAATGTTCTTAGCTGGGAAGTAAAGCCAGTGGTATGCGATTATGGAGTATATGAAAATAACGCATTGAACGGCAGCAGCGTACTTAAACTGATTACAAACAGCAGGAGAGCAGCAGAAAAGATAGTGGAGATTATGCAGCAAGACAATTTAGAACATATTAGACTTAATGAGCCGGAACGGATACAAAAGAGGCAGGACGCAGCGGACAGTTTGCGGGCAGCAGTTATTACAGCATACGAAAAAGAGGTGGTAGAAAATGGATAAAGATTTAGAAAATTGGCTTTACAGACCGATTTACCCAGAAGAGGAATTTTTTAAGAAAGTTGAGGCGGCATTAGGATTTAAACTTTTTATCTGGCAAAAGGCTTTTATAGTTACGGGAGTATTTAGGCAGTATGGGGAAACTACAGCAGAGATTTTAAGGGAATTGTTAGAAACAAAAGCAGAACCGCTGGACTATACAAGACCACCAGAGAACGTAAGAGCCAGATTTTATAGGGACGAGCTTAGGGAAATACAGAAGAAATTACAAAGAGCAGGAATAGAAACAAGGCAAGTATTTTGGAGTGAAAAAGAAAGGCGTAGTTATTACTGGAAAAACGGAGCGCCGGAGAGATGCAAAAACCCAGATTGCAAAAACTGCCCGTTTCCACCATGTAGGAAAGGAGAGGCAAATAATGAGTAATATTTTACTTGCAATTATTGCATTGCTGCTGGTAAGCATCTGGCAACAGCTCAAAGAGATTAACGAAAGAAGAAAAGGAGATATGGACGGAGAAAAGGAGAAAAAGGGAAATGCAGAATTTGGAAACAGAAAATAAGAGCGGAGAAACGACAACGCAGGAAATGGCAGATACAGCAGAGGCAATGCAGCAGGAAGAGCAGACGGAAGATAACAGGGTAACATTTACAGCGGCAGAGTTAGAGGGGCTGATACAGAAAGCAGCACGGGCAGCAGTAGCAGAATACAAAAAGCAGGAAGAGAAAGACAGAAAGCAGAATAAGTACCACAACACTTTTATGCTGATGAAATGTTACCGGGACGCAGCTTTTCACATTGAGAACGCAATAAGCGACGGGGAGCAGCTGGAACTTGCAGGAATGACAGACGAGCAGCAGCGTACATACTTAGAGAGTATCAGACGCAGCCGCTTTAAAACTCTGATTATGACAGCACACATTGACAAGGCAGTAGAAGAGATAGAGCGCAGGAGAAAGGCAGCAGGCAGAGAGATAGAGTACAAGGCGTTTGAAATGTACTTTATGCAGGGCATGGACTATGCAAAGATTGCAGAGGAACTGGATACGGGAAACAGCACGCCAAGACGCTGGATAACAGCTATTATAAATGAGCTGTCGGTATTGTTATGGGGAATGGACGAGGACAAGGTAAGATAGCAGGAATAGGCGGCATGACAAAAGAATGAAAAAAACATGAAATTTACATGGAAAAACAAAAGAGATATAATGGTAGCATGGAAAGAGTAGGCGAGAGCTTAACCGCAGAGGCGGCAGCAGTAACCTACTCTTTTTGTTTTCATTCTTTAGCCTCCACCCAGCGCATGAAACTTAGGGCGCTGGGATACTAAAAGAAAGAGAGGGGACAGCGTGAAAGAATGGGCTAAGAGTTTTTATTTATCGGTAGCATGGGAGAATACAAGAGCTGCTTACTTAATGTCACAAGACTTTATTTGTGAGAGATGCGGAGAGCCTGCGAAGATAGTACATCATAAGCGCTGGCTTAACCGTGACAATATCAATGACACAGACATAACGCTTAACTGGGATAACTTAGAGGCGTTATGCCAAGACTGCCACAACAAGGAGCATCATAAAAGCGCACCGAGGCTGCGTTATAGATTTGATGCAGACGGCGGTATAATCCCCCCTATGCGGAAAAGAAATTAAAGGGGACAGATACCGAGGGGGATACCCTAAAATTACCCTACGGGCGTGCGCAGGCGTGGTGTAGGGGGTGTGGTATGCGGCAGGGGAACTGAAAGTGGGGTAAAAGAATGGCAACAAGGAAAGAAAAGACAAAAGAACAGAGGATAAAGGCAGAAAAGACCAGACTTAAGGGAATTTTCAAAGACTTAGACGAAAATAAAAAGAAGTTGGTAACGCCGCTGATAGAAAAGGCTGCTTTTATGAGTATTGAGCTGGACGACTTGCAGGCAATGATAGAAAAAGAGGGCTGGACAAGTGAATACCAGAACGGGCAAAACCAGTGGGGAACAAAGAAAAGCCCAGAGGCAGAGACTTACATAGCCTTAAGCAAGAACTATGCAGCAATCATTAAGCAGCTGACAGAATTAGTGCCAGCAGCAAAAAGGAAAGCAAGCAGACTGGCGGCGCTGCGGGAAGAATAGCCCGGAGTGATACCATATAGAAACTATATCTATGAGTACCACGAAAAGATTACCAGCGGCGAAATTATAGCGGGAAAATGGATAAAACAGATATATAAAATCATTGTGGACGCACTGGAAAAGCAGGAGTATTTTTTTAATGCGAAAGCTGCAAATAAGGCTATCAAATTTATTGAGAATTTTTGCCACCACAGCAAGGGACGCAATGATTTACTGAAACTGGAACTATGGCAAAAGGCTATAGTTTCTGTTATTTTTGGAGTACAAGACAAGGAAAAAATACGTATTTTCCGAGAAATTTTTATAGTTATCGGCAGAAAAAACGGCAAGAGTTTATTTGCGTCTGCGATAATTGCATACATGGCATTTTTAGAGCCAGAGTACGGGCAGGAAATTTACTGTTTAGCGCCAAAATTAGACCAAGCGGCGTTAGTGTATGACGGTTTTCATAAAATGGTACTGGCAGAGCCGGAGCTTGAAGAGCTGGCGAAGAAACGCCGCAGTGATATTTACATTGAGGAAAGCAACACGTTTGTAAAACCGATTGCTTTCAATGCCAAGAAATCAGACGGTTTTAACCCGCAGCTGGTGGTATGTGATGAAATGGCGGCATGGAGCGGGGACGCTGGACTTAAGCAGTATGAGGTTATGAAATCTGCTTTAGGCGCACGTACCCAGCCTATGATTTTGAGTATCAGTACAGCTGGATATATCAACGACAGTATTTATGACGAACTGATGAAACGCAGTACCAGCTTTTTAAAGGGCAACAGCAAAGAGCGTAGGCTTTTACCGTTCCTCTACATGATTGACGACGTGGAAAAGTGGAACGATTTGGACGAGCTGAAAAAGGCTAACCCTAACATGGGCGTTTCCGTAAAAGAAAGCTTTTTCGTTGATGAAATAGCCGTAGCAGAGGGCAGCTTAAGCAAGAAAGCAGAGTTTCTGACGAAGTATTGCAATATTAAGCAGAACAGCTCTATTGCATGGTTGGAATATACGACAGTAGACGGCGCAGGCGTTGAAAAGACCTTAGAGGACTTTAGGGACTGTTACGCCGTGGGCGGCATTGACTTAAGCCAGACAACAGACTTGACCGCAGCAAGCGTGGTAATTGAGAAAGAGGGTAAGCTATATGCGTTTACTCAATTCTTTATGCCACGGGGAAGAATTGAACACTTGCAGGCGACGGACGGCGTGCCTTATGACATATTTGTTAAAAAGGGGCTGATTACTTTAAGCGGCGAGAACTACGTAGACTATCACGACGTTTACAACTGGTTTACTATGCTGCTGGAAGTATACGGAATACGACCGCTTAAGATTGGCTACGACCGATATAGCGCACAGTACCTTATTACCGATATGGCAAATTACGGTTTCCACATGGACGACGTATACCAGGGCGAAAACCTTACGCCAGTTATCCGTGAGTTTGAGGGCATCATAAAGGACGGCAATTTTAAGATTGCCGACAACAATTTACTAAAGACACATTTTTTAAACGTAGCGCTTAAGCACAATATGGAAACAAGGAAATTCAGACCGATTAAGATAGAGCAGCGGGCGCACATTGACGGTTTCGTATCTGTTATTGATGCAATGACGGTACGGCAGAAATACTGGGAAGAGTGCGGCGAGCTGCTGAAAAACGCCGCATAGAAAGGAGAGTGAACGGTATCAAATTCTTAGATTATCTTTTTCATGGGAAAGAGCTGCGATATATTGACAGCTATTTTAAGATGCTGAACGGGTACAGCCCTACGTTTACCAGCTATAGCGGCGGTGTATACGAAATGGACTTGACGAGGACAGCAGTAAATAATTTTGCTACACATTGCAGCAAATTAAAGCCGGAGATTACGGGCAGCGCCCTTAAGCATCTGGAAAAAACATTACAGCATAAGCCTAACTATTTCATGGATACTACAAAGTTTATTAAGCGGCTTGCGACCTACGTAGCAGTAGAGCATACCGCTTTTATTGTACCTATCGAGGACAAAATAGGCAGGCTATGCGGCTGGTATCCGCTGCGTGCGGAACGCTGCGAGGTGGTAGAGGTAAAAGGACAGGTTTACTTGCGGTATCTGTTTGCAAATGGGGAGCATGGGGCTATTGAGTTTGAAAAAGTAGGTATCATAACAGACTTTGAGTACACAGACGACCTTTTCGGAGAGGATAACCGCACGCTTAAGCCGACTATGCAGCTGATACATACGCAGAATGAGGGCATTATAAATGCCGTCAAAAACTCTGCAAATATCCGCTTTCTGGCAAAGGTGGCAAATATGCTGAAACCAGAGGATATTAAGAAAGAGCGGGAACGGTTTACCGAGGACAATTTAAGCGCCGACAATGACAGCGGCATGATTATTTATGATAATAAGTTTTCGGAGCTGAAACAAGTAGAAAGCAAACCATACACGCCAAACGCATTGCAGATGCAGAACATACAAGAGAATGTATGCACGCATTTTGGCACAAACATGGATATTTTGCAAAACAAATTCAATGAGGAAACGTGGAACGCATATTACGAGGGAAAGATAGAACCGTTTGCAATCCAGCTTTCCCTTGTTATGTCAAACATGACATTTTCAGACAGAGAGATAGCGTGCGGAAATGCTATTACTTTTTCTGCAAACCGCCTGCAATATGCCAGCAACGCTACAAAGCTGCAAGTAAGCACACAGCTTTTTGACCGTGCGCTGCTGAACCGTAACGGGGTAATGGATATATGGAATATGTCACACGTAGAGGACGGGGAAAAGTATTATATCCGAAAGGAATATACGGAAGTAAGCGAGCTGAACAACAGCAACAAAGAGCCGCAGATTATCATACAGCAAGTACCACAGGCGGGGCAGCAGGGTACAGACGGTGGAAAGGGAAAAGAACCGACAGAGGGCGAGCCGAAAGAGCCGCCAGACGACGGGAAACAGAAAGAGGGTGTAAACAATGCCGATTAAGAAAGAGAGGGAATATAGGGCGCTGGCAGCGCCGCTGACTGCGCAGGCAGCAGCCAAAAGAATAGATACAGACTATTACGTAGAGGGGTACGCTACAACTTTTGACAAGCCGTATCTGCTTTATGAATTTGAGGACGGGACAAAGTTTTACGAAAGGATAGACGCACACGCACTGGACGGCGCAGACATGAGCGACGTTATCATGCAGTACGACCATGCGGGCAGGGTATTTGCCAGACAGTCAAATAAGACGCTTATTTTAGTACCAGACCATAAGGGGCTTTTAGTAGCGGCTGATTTAGGAAAGACAGATTTAGCCCGTGGGTTATATCAGGACATTGAAGCAGGCATGATTACTAAAATGTCATGGGCGTTTACCGTGGCAGAGGAAACATACGACAGAGTAACACGCACGAGGACGATTTTAAAAATCAAAAAGGTTTATGATGTATCCGCAGTGAGCATACCAGCAAACGGGGATACTGAAATAAGCGCCCGTAATTTTGCGCATAGGAGTTATGAGGCAGAACGGCAGGAGTTGCTTAACAGACGGGTTGCACTACTAAAGATTAGGGCAAATTTATAACATGAAAAAAGGAGAGCAGAAACCATGAGATTAAAGGAGATTGAGGCAAGATTAGCCCAGATTAGAAACGAGCTGAACACCAGAGCGGCAGAACTGACCGCAGAGGAAATTACAGCACTGGAAACAGAGGTAACAGACTTGCAGGAAGAGCGCACGCAGATTGTGGAGCAGGCAGAGAGAAGAAATAAGCTGCTTGCCAGAATTGCGGCAGGAGAACCGATTGACGACGGAGTAGAAGGAGAGGGAACAACGCCGACAGTGCTTAGAAACTTTAAAGGGGTAGCAGGCGAGGGGGACGACGGCGACAAGTACGGCAGCATGGAATACAGAAAGGCATTTATGCGTTATGTATGCCGTGGTGCAGCTATTCCGGCAGAGTACAGAGCGGATGCCGTAAGCAGCACAACGGACGTAGGCGCAACAATCCCTACAACGGTACTGAACCAGATTGTGCAGAAGTTGGAAAGTACGGGCATGATTTTAGCGCTTGTAACCAGAACTGCATACAAGGGCGGCGTGGCTATCCCGGTGTCTACGGTTAAGCCTACTGCAACATGGGTAGCAGAGGGAAAAGGCAGCGAAAAGCAGAAATTTACCGCTACAAAAGACGGCATGATTACTTTTGCATATCATAAGCTGCGCTGCGCAGTTGCGGTAAGTCTGGAAGTTGACACAATGGCAATCAGTGCTTTTGAGGCTATGCTGATTAACAACATTGTAGAGGCTATGACGAAAGCACTTGAGCAGGCGATTATCAGCGGCGACGGAAACGGAAAACCGAAAGGAATTTTAAACGAAACACCAGCAGAGGGGCAGAAACTTACCAGCTTAAAACCTGCTTATGTGGACTTAATCGCAGCAGAGGCAGCATTACCGCAGGCATACGAAAACGGGGCAGTATGGTGCATGAGCAAAAACACTTTCATGCAGTATTACGGACTGACTGATAGCAACGGGCAGCCTATCGGCAGAGTAAACTACGGTATTGCAGGAAAGCCGGAGCGCTTTTTACTGGGCAGACAGGTAGTGTGCTGCGATTATGTACCGACCTATAGCACATCAGTAGGAGAGAATACAGCGTTTGCGTTCCTTTTCAACTTTAAGGACTATGTACTTAACACCAACTACGCAATGGGCGTAAAGAAGTATGAGGACAACGACACCGACGACAAAGTAACAAAGGGCATTATGCTTGCGGACGGAAAGGTAGTTGATAAAAACAGCCTTGTTACTATCTGCATGGGGAGAAGTGCATAAGAAAGGTGGATATTTATGAAAGGGCATTTAGATGTTAAAGAGCTGGAGAAATACAAGAAAGCCGATTTACAGAAACTTGCGGAAGAGCTGGGCGTAAGTACAGAGGGGACAATCAAAGAACTTGCGGAACGTTGCGCAGAGGTTGAGGTAGAGATACCAGACGAAAGCGAGCTGACAGAAGAGGAAAAAGAGGCAGCAGAGCAGGCGGCGGCAGAATATGCCGAGGAAAACGAGCAGGAAGAGCCGGAAAAGGACGACGAACCGCAGGCAGCCGGAACGGTTACGGTAGAGGTAACAGCTATGTACTTAGACAGGGTACTAAACGAAGTGAAAGAGCCGGGAGAAGTTTTTACTGTAAGTCGTGAACGGGCAGCAATTCTGGAAAGAGAAAAGGTTGCAAAAATCAAAGAGTAAGCATCTGGGCTATGGAAACGTAGTCCAGATTTATTTTGAAAGCGGGGTGCAGGATATGGCAGCAAATGCCACAACATTAACAGAGAAGATGCGGGCGGCGCTGCGTATCAGCAGCACAAGTGAAAAAATTACAGAAGAAATTAACGACTGTATCGCTGCTTGTAAAATGGACTTGCGGGATGTGGGCGTAAAAAAGATTGATGAAAATGACGCTTTAATCATCCGTGCAATTACACTCTATTGTAAATCGGAGTTTGGATATTCTGATAAATCAGAAAAATTCTGGAAATCTTACGAGTGCTTAAAAACACATTTAAGCCTCTCTAGTGAGTATACGGGAATAGGCGGAGAAGATTCAGGCGACGTGTCTGTGGATGAAGTAAATGAAGAGGACATTAAAAATTTATTTAAAAAAGGAGCGTTGTAAAAATGGCAATTAAGAGAGTGACATTGAATACACTCACTTTTCTGGTAAACGAAATTAAAGAACGATATACAGAAAAAACAGAAATTGGTGCGTTGGGGCATCTGGATAAAGTTGCGGTTGAGCATTTAGCAGAAGATTTAAAAAATTTAATCAATGGAAAGGCAAACGCAGCTACCACACTTGCCGGATACGGCATTACGGACGGCATGACAGCCACAGAGATTGCGCAAGCTATCTCAACGGCGGTAGCGGGCGCAGACCATTTAAGCCGTGTGACAGTGAGCAGCACGGCAGATATTAACGTGTCAGCGCCAGACGCAGAAAAGAAAATTTACATGGTACCAAATGAGGGTGGAGCATCCGGGAATCTTTTCAGTGAGTATATGGTTATTAACGGAAAACTGGAAAATGTGGGAGACTGGGAAGTAGACCTAACGGATTATGCCAAGACCGTAGAAGTTACAGCCTCTATTGCAAATGCGTTGACAGCATACGCAAAGACAGCAGACGTAACAAAAGCTATCAATGCAGCAGTAGCCGGGCTTATTCAGCTGGGTGATTTATCTGTAGGTGCGGCAGGAGTAGGGAATGTAGTAACTGAACTTACATATGACAGTAAAACTGGAAAATTTACAGCAACAAAGGGCATTAAGGCATTGACAGAATCTGATTTGCAAGAAATTACACAGCAGGAAATAAAAGCATTATTTGCTTAATGGAGATACTGCTATGAGGTGGTTTAGTTTCTCCGGATTAAAGTTTCTGGTTAGTGAAATTAAGGGCAGAGAGCTGCTTAATATGCAAGCCATAAATAATACGTTTAATGAAGTTTACGATAACATGGATAAGCTGGATAAACGTATAGATGATTTACATTATAGGAGCGGCGCAGCATATTTGGGAAATTGCTATTGCGGAAGTGCATATTTAGGCGCTGTGTCCGAAACGGACACCAAGAGACGAGAAAGCGGGGGATAAAATGGCAGAATGGGTGGACGAATTAACGCTTGTAAAACTGACAGAGCCAGATAAAAGGGTAAACAGTAACGGCTTTGCAGAGCAGGGCGAAGAAAGTAGGCGTACTGTTTTTTGTAACATGAAATCAGTAGGCTATAACGAGTATTTCAAGAGCCAGCAGACGGGGAAAGTGGTAGAGCGTAAATGTGATGTTCATAAGGCAGATTATGAGGGCGAGGACACTGTAGAACTGGGTGGGAAAGCCTATTTTGTGCTTAAGACGTATGACATTGACGACGACACGGTAGAGCTTACGCTAACGGACTTGCGATATAAGGAAAAGGGGGCTTGAGTGTGGGAGAATTTAATACCGTGGGCTTAGAGGCTGTCATAGAGGCGTTTGGAAATAGGGAGCAGGCAACGGTAGAGGCAGTGCCTAAAATGTTAAAGGCTGGTGCTGCGGTGCTGATAGAGGCACAGCAGACAGAGGCAAAGGCTATGGGGATTGAGGAAACCGCAGGCTTTATACAGTCAATCAAAGCAACTGCTGTTAAAGGTGGAAGTACAGAGAAATACGTAGAGGTATACCCGCATGGCAGGGCAAAGCACGGAAACGACCGAAAAGGGGACAAAAGCAATGTGCGTTATGCAACTATCGGCTTTGTAGCGGAATATGGGACGAGCAGCCAGCAGGCACGCCCCTATATGACTGTAGCAAATGAGAAAGCACAGGAGAAAGTAGTAGAGGCACAGCTGGAAATATGGGAGCGTGAAACAAATGGATAGTTTACAGAGCATTTTAGAAAGTGCAGGACTGCCAGCGGAAAGAGGCGTATTTACTGGGAAGAAAAAGCCGACGGCTTACTACACATTTCTGCGGCTGCTGAAAGGAGCAGCGGCGAGCGCTGACGATAAAGAAGTAGCAGGCAGAGAATTGTATAGGGTTACGCTTTTCCATAAGGGAGATTTTGAGGCGCAGCTAAACAAAACTCTGGAAGTATTGACGGCAGCAGGCGCTTACATAAATAGCGTAGATGCGGAAACCAAAGAAAGTGATACTGGGTACTGGGTAGTACCTATAACAATCGAATTGTTAAAGGAGTGACAAAATAATGACATTAGGATTAAAAGACCTTTACTATGCCGTCTGCACAGAGGCAGAGGGCGCAGAAACTTACGGAGAGCCTAAGAAAATGGCAGAGGCAATGGAAGCAGATTTATCCGTAAAAACAGAAACAGCAGACTTGTACGCAGACGACGCATTAAGTGAGAGCGTAAAAGAATTTACAAACGGAACATTAAAGCTGGGGATTAAAGACCTTACGCCGGAAACACTGGCAGAGGTACTGGGGCAGCTGGTAGACGAAAACAAGGTAGTGTGGGCTGGTGGAGATGACGAACCGCCGTTTCTGGCTATTGGTTTTAGGGCTGCTAAAACTGGCGGCAGATACAGATATATCTGGTTACTGAAATGCAAATTTGAAGTACCGGGGGAAAAGTACAAAACCAAAGGGGAAAAAATTGAATTTCAGACACCAGAAATTACAGCGACATTCTACAAGAGAAAGAAAGATGCAAAATGGAAAGCTGATTTTGTGGGAACAGAAAAAGATAAACCAGCAACAACATGGTTTACGACAGTACCAGAACCAGCGCCCAAAATGACAGAAGTATAAAAAGAGAATATGAGGAAAGGAGAAAGGCGTAGCGCAGGCTGCGCCTTAATTTTATGCCATGAGCGCAATGAATGACGGCGGTTATACCGTGGAACTGAAAGGGAAAAAGTACAGATTACTTTTTACACTTAATGCACTGGAAGAATTGCAGGACAAGTGCGGGGGATATGACAAGCTGCCAGAGGTATTTAACCAGAATAACAAGGACTGGGTAAAGGATACCAAATGGTTGCTTACTATGCTGATTAACGAGGGACTGTTAGAAGAGGACGAAAACGCAGAGCTTTTAAGCGAGGACAAGGTAGGCAGGCTGATACATTTAGGGAATATCCGGGAAGTACAGAACGCTATTTTTGCATCTTTTGCAGCAGGAACAGCCGGGGACGGAAACGGGGACGAAGAGGAAAGCGGAGAAAGTGAAACGGGGGAAGTGGCAGCCGTGCAGGAAAATTAGATACTGCACGGCTTTTGTATATCGCAATCGGACTACTGGGGTACAGAGAGCGTGAGGCGTGGAGAAAAACGCCGTATCAGATTGTGACACTGTTTAAGTACCACAAGGAATATAACCCGCACATTTTCCGACAAGAGCGGGCAGCAGAACCGACAGCCGCAGAAGAAATGGACGATATAGACAAGGCTTTAGGGGGACTGTAATTTATGGCTGATAAGACACAGAACATTAAAACACGCCTAAGTTTTGACGGCGAGGCAGAGTATAAAGCAGCCTGCAAGGAAATTAACAGCACTCTTAAAGTGCTTAATTCGGAAATGAAACTTGTAACGGCTGAATATAAGGACAACGCAAACAGCGTAGAGGCTCTGAAAGCAAAGCAGGAAGTATTACAAAGGGTTTATTCAGAGCAGGCAAAAAAAGTAAAAGAAACCGAGGCGGCATTAGAGAAATGCCGGAAAACAACGGGACAAAACAGCGAGGAAAGCAAAAAGCTGGAGGCACAGTTAAATTACCAAAAAACAGCACTTGTAAAAACGGAGCAGGAGCTTAACAAGACAGCTGCGGATATGGAAAAAGCCGGAAGAGCCGCAGACGATATGGGTAAGGAAATTGAGGAAAGCGGACAGCAGGTAGAAAGCGCAGGCGGCAGATTTTCTGGTTTGGGCGGTATTTTAGGCGGGCTGGGCGGTGCAATGGCAAAAGGCGTAACCGTCATAGGTACGGCAGCCGCAGCAATCGGCACAGCGGTAGTAGCGGGACTTGCATATACGGTAAGCCAAGCAGACGAGGCGAAAGGGGCGTTAAATGATTTTTGCGCCTCTACTGGAACGGCGACAGAAGAGGCAGACCAGTATAAGCAAGTTATGGAGAATATCTATAACGGCAATTATGGCGAGGGCTTTGAAGATATAGCAGCGTCTATGGCAACAGTTAAGCAGCAGGCGGGCGATTTGGGAGCGGACGAGCTGGAAAAAATGACGACAAACGCATTAACCCTGCGAGATACGTTTGAAATGGACGTAGCGGAAAGTACAAGGGCTGCAACGCAGCTGATGCAGCAGTTTGGAATATCCGGCGACGAGGCATATAACTTAATTGCGCAGGGAGCGCAGCAGGGGCTTAACCAGAACGGGGACTTGCTGGACGTTATCAATGAATACAGTAACCAGTATGCGCAGGCGGGATTAAGCGCAGAGGATATGTTTAACTCTATCCAGAATGGAGCAAATGAGGGCGTGTGGAGCATTGACAAAATGGGAGACGCTTTCAAAGAGTTTAGCATACGAATGAATGACGGAACGGCAAACGAATACCTTACAAGTTTGGGGCTGAACGCAGACGAAATGGTGGGGAAATTCCAAGCCGGGGGCGACAGCGCAAAAGAGGCAATGAACCAGATAAGCGAGGCGCTGAAGAATTGCGACGACGAAAGCCTACAGTATACCGCAGGCGTAGGGCTTATGGGTACTATGTGGGAAGATATGGGAGCAGATGCCTGTACTTCCCTTATGGACGTTGAGGGACAGATAAGCAAGACTACGGACGCAATGGGGCAGATTAACGCTGTTAAGTATGACACATTCGGCGAGGCTATGAAAGGCGCAGGCAGGATATTGCAGACCAGCTTTATTATGCCTATCGGAGAGCAGGCGTTGCCGATTTTCAGCCAGTTTGCAAATGAATTGCAGCAGGGCGCAGCCACAGCAGGCGGGGATATGGGGAAAATGGCGCAGAGTTTTGGCGACGCTTTGGCAAATATGGTAAGCGGGCTTTCTGATATGCTGCCGCAGATTACCACATTTGCCGTGGAGCTTGTAACCGGGCTTGCAGACGGAATTGTAAGCAGTGCGCCGACAATCGTACAGTCTGGTGTAGATATGATAGCGTCTTTCGTGGACGGCATTATAACGGCTATTCCTACCCTGACAGAGAGCGCCGTAGAAATCGTAACAACGCTGATTGACGGTATTGTAGAACTGATACCAGATATAGCAGAGGGAGCGGTACAGATTATTGCAGGACTGGCAGAGGGGCTGGGGCAGGCGTTGCCGGAGCTGATACCAAGTGTGATAGATGCAGTGCTTACAATCGTGGAAACTCTGGTAAACAATGTGCCTATGCTGATTGATGCAGCGATACAGCTTGTAACTGGGCTTGCAGACGGTATTATAGCAGCGCTGCCCGTGATTATCGAACGATTGCCGCAGATTATAACGGCTATCATAAATGCGCTGGTTGAGGGTATCCCGCTCATTCTGGAAAATGCCGCAGAGATTGTGGTAGCGCTGGTAGACGGAATTATTAACGCAATCCCGCTTTTGATTGAAGCAATGCCACAGATTATCGTAGCTGTTGTAACGGGACTGATTGAGGGACTGCCGAAAATTGCAGATGCAGCAGCAAAGTTAGTAAGTACCATTATAGGAAAATTGGTAGAGTTGCCGGGACAGATTGCGGGAGCAATAGCGGACGGCATAAACAAAATAGCCGAGTGGGGCGCACGTATGCAGGCAAAAGGCGGCAACGTGATTACAGAATTTGTAACAAAGGTTATTACCATTGTTAAGGAGCTACCGCAGAAAATCTGGAATAGCATTATAGGAGCAGTTACAAAAGTAGCCACATGGGGCGCAAACATGGTAAGCAAAGCCAAAGAGGTAATGAATACCATGCTTACGGGAATTGTGACAATAGTAACCCAGACACCGGAAAAAATATGGAACTGCATTATAGGAGCAGTTACAAAAGTAGCCACATGGGGCGCAAACATGGTAAGTAAAGCCAAAGAGGTAATGAATACCATGCTTACGGGAATTGTGGCAATAGTAACCCAGACACCAGAAAAAATATGGAACTGCATTATAGGAGCAGTTACAAAAGTAGCCACATGGGGTAGCAATATGCTTTCAAAAGCCCGTGAGGTAATGGGTAATATGGTAACTGGCATTGTAAATGTGGTTACACAAGTGCCGGAAAAAATCTATAACAGCATATCCGGCGCAATTTCCAAAGTAGCCCAGTGGGGGACAGAGGTAAAAAACAAAGCCGTAGAGGGTATGCGAATGGTGCTTGACGGTATCACGGGCGTATTTTCAAATATTGGAAGTACATTTGCAGAAATCGGCAGCAATATTGTAAGCGGTATCTGGAACGGCATAAGCTCTGGCTGGGATTGGCTGAAAGATAAAGTTTCAAACCTTGCAAATAGTTTGCTCGACGCAGCAAAGGACGCTTTGGAAATTGAAAGCCCGTCAAAAAAGTTCCGTGACGAGGTTGGTAAATTCATGGCGCAGGGTATTGGCGTAGGCTTTTCTGATGAAATGGACAACGTAAACAGAATGATTGAGAAGAGTATACCGAGAGAGTTTGACACTGGCGTAAAGGTTGATGTAAGAAAAGACATTGATTTTGACGACGACGGGGACAAGCCAAAACCAAGACCAAGAGGCGGCGCAGCTGGTGGCGGTTTTACCGTTATCCAGAATATTTACGCAAATACCACAGATTATGCAAAGCAGCAGAAAGAGGCAGCAAGGCAGTTTAAGATGATAGCAAGGACGGTGTAGCCTATGGAATATGAAAAACTGACTTATACAAATGAAAGAGGCGAGAGCGTAGAGCTTAGCACAGAAAGCGTGTACCATTGCAACGTAAGCAAGGACGTAGAGGGAATAGCGGGCGTTACGAATGTGGTATACAGCACAAACAGTATGGGGCAGCATGGCGACACCTACGTAGGGCAGCGTATCGAGGCACGGGACATTGATATACTGGGGCATATCAACACAAGGGACAAGGCGCAGGCATACGAACTGCGCCGCCAGCTGCTTAAAGTATTGAACCCAGAGCTTGACGGTACGCTTTCCTATGAGTTTGGCAGCTTTAAGCGTGTTATAAACTGCCGCCTGCATGGAGAACCGAAGATAGAGCGAAAAAAGGTGCTGTTGGAGTTTTCTATACCGCTTGAGTGCCTTAACCCGTTCTGGCGGGAAGTTGAAGAAACAAAGGAAGATATAGCAAGCTGGGTAGCGGCGTGGCATTTTCCGTGCGTGATTGAAAAGGATAACCCTAAGAGCATGATTTACGGATACAGAGCGGAAAGCGTGATTGTAGATTGCTATAATGAGGGCGACGTATCCACAGGTATGCGGGTGCGATTTGTGGCTTTGGGGACAGTAAAGAACCCTATTCTTTTAAATGTGGATACTGGGGAATTTATTAAAATCAATGTCACAATGCAGACCGGGGACACGATAGAAGTAAGCACAAAATACGGCAGCAAGGGGGCAAAGCTGATACGTGACGGAGTGGAAACAGACTATTTCCGATATGTGGACGTAGACAGCACTTATATGCAGCTTGCCATAGGCGACAATAATTTTCGATATGATGCGGAAAGCGGCGTAAATTCTATGGAAGTTTCCATTTTCTACAACAAGGAATATCTGGGGGTATAAGTATGGAGCTTAGAGTATTTGATAAAACCATAGAGCCGCTGGGGGCAATCGACGAGCTGGCAAGTCTTTTATGGCATATAAAATATTTTGATGTGGGAACATTTAGCCTGCTTGCACCGATTACAGACAATAACAGTAAGTTGCTGATAGAGGGCAATGTGATTGTAAAGCATGACGGAAAGCAGGAAGTTACAGACGCAAACGGCGGCATCTGGCGCAGGGCGGCACAGATTACCTACGTGCATATTACGAAAGACGAGAACGGGTTAGAGCAGATAGAGGCGCAGGGCTTTACATTGAGCCGCTGGCTGGGAAAACGCTGCATATACCCGCAGATAGTGGCAACAGCCACAAACCAGAGTTTAATAAATACTATGGTAACGAAAAACTGCGGCAGCGGGGCAGCAGAGAAAAGGCGGTTTAAACAGTTTGAAACGCTGACGCAGGAAACCATAGCAGGCAGTCAAGTGGAGTATTCTAACCAAGTGTGTGCTAATCTGGGGACAGAAGTAAAAGCACGGGCGCAGGCTGGAAAACTGGGCTATGACATTTTGATAAACGAAAGAGAGAAGAAATACGGCTTTTATCTGTATAAGGGCAAAGACCTTACAGCGAAAAACGACGAGGGTAACACGCCCTGCATATTTTCAAGAGATTTTGACAATGTAAACGAGCAGGAATATACAGCTAGTATAGAAAACTGCGGCAATTTTATTTATGTGCAGGGAGCAGCAGACGACAGCGGCAGCCAGCCTATTGTAACCGTGGACGGAGAGGGAGCGACGGGCATAGAGCTGGACGAGGTTTTTTGTGATGCCACAGACATTGCACGCAAATACCAGAGCGGGGAAACAGAGATAACGATACCGCTTAGCGAATATTTGCAGATGCTTAAGACAAGGGGAGAAACAGAGTTAGAGGGATACGGGAAAAACATAAATTTTGTATCGACCATTAACACAAACTCAAACCTAAAGTTTAAGGTTGATTTTGACTTAGGGGACAGAATTACTTGCAAAGAGGAAAAATGGGGTATACAGATAGATGCACGGATAACCGAGGTAAAAGAGATTTACCAAAAAGGCACAGAAGAAATAGAGGCAACATTTGGGGAAAGCCTGCCTACTCTGGTGGATAAAATTAGGAAAGTGAGGTAAGGACAATGGCAAATTGTTTACCATTCAATGCAGTATATGACGGCGAAAATTACGACAGGGCATATAAAGCCGAGGACTGGGCATGGTATTTTGCTACATTCATTGCAAACGGTATTTTCCCAAAACCGAGCGACGGGCTGCAAGTGATTGCGTACAGTGGCATGGAAATAAAGGTAAATGCGGGTTTTGCGTTTATTAACGGGTATGCCTTTAAAAACCCAGCCAGCCACAGTATAAGGCTTGACATGGCAGAGGGTGCGCTTAACCGTGTAGACAGAGTGGTAGTGCGTTGGGACTTGCCGCAGCGTGATATTTACATAGCGGTACTGAAAGGCACACCGTCTGCAAAACCACAGCCGACAGCAGTAACACGTAGTACGGAAATATGGGAGCTGGCGCTTGCGGATATTTACGTAGGAAAAGGTGTTACAAAGATACAGACCAAAGACATAACAGACCAGAGATTTAATAGCAGCGTGTGCGGTATTGTAACTGGAACGGTGGAAGAGATAGACGCAAGCGTACTGACAAAGCAGTTTGACGACTTCTTTAAGACCTATAGCGCAGCGGTGCTGGACGAGTTTAGCGTATACAAGCAGAATATGGAAAAGTACCTTAAGGACATTGCCGGGGTATATGAGCAATACGTAAGCAAGACAGAGAGCTTATTTGCAGAATATGAGAATAAGTTTAGCGAGCGTTATACCAGCTTTGAGAGTACCTTAGATAAATGGGACGAGGAACTTTTAAGAGCCTATACAGAATTTATGGCAAAAATTCAGCTTTTCCAGACAGAGGCAGAAGCCGAGTTTAATACATGGTTTGAGGGCATTAAGGACAAGCTGGGGGAAGATATTGCAGGCAGTCTGCAACTGCAAATTGAAGAACTGGCAGCTACGATAGACGGGATGCGGCAGCAGGCAGAGGAAAGCGGAAAGGAAACAAAAGAGGCGCTGACAGAGCTTGACAAGAGGCTTACTGCGGTAGAAAACGGCTGGGGTATCAATTATAACCATGATGCAGTATTAGGCTTGTGCTATATGGGTGCAGCATGGTTGAGCCAGCATTACGAAAGAACAGAGGAAACGGCAGTATTAGGAGTTGCATATATTGGTAATTCCTATCTTGCAAATACATTTTAGGAAAGGCGGATACTATGAAAGGATTTCCAAAGACATTAAAAACAAAAGCGGATTATTACAACTGCCTTGCAATGGTAGCAGCTGGGGAACTGGACGCAGCGGACTTAGAAAGAAAAATTGAAAGTCTGGAAAAACAAAGGTATATCCAGTGCGCCGTAGTAGAAACTGCGCCGGAGAAAAAGGCGGTAACAATTTATTACTGCGCAGAGGCGGCAGAGGGCATGGTATTTGATGCGGACGGAGTGACCGGGACGGTAACGGCAGTTACGCATATTCAGAGCGAAAAAGCAAGGGAAATGGAAGAAAACGGGAACGACAGAACCGTATTAACGCTGTCTAAGGGCGTAGAGGCGGCAGGCGGTGTAATTGCGCTGGAAACGGCAGCAATGGTAGCAGGAATGACAGCAGACGATATTAAGGCACTGAAAGGAGTTTTAAAACAGTATGAGTAGATTATTGGTGGACGACGTAACAAAAACAGACCGCAGGGCGCTTTTGAATGTAAATAAAATGGCAACAATCAGCGACATTGTAGCGCCGACAAGAGAGTATCTGCGTGCAAGCGGCGCAGACGAGCTGACAGTAGAGAGCGGCTGCGTAATTGCTGTAGGCGGCGCAGGCATCTTTAAGACCGCAGAAACGAAACTTACGGCGGCTAATCTGGATGCTGGGGCAACGTTTGCCGTTGGAAATGATTACTATGTGTATATCTGCGACAGCAGGGTAGATGCGCAGGACGAGCAGTATGTTATTTCCCTTAACTCTACATATCCGAGCGGCTGGAACGCAAGCAACAGCCGTAAAATTGGCGGTTTTCATTATGGACGCTGCCGTAAGGTAAACAGCAACTTACAGCCAGTAAACAGCAGCGGTGCGCTTTTCGGTACTGGCTGGGAAAGTGCAGTAAGCAACGGGATTGTACCACGCAGCGTATGGACTATGGGACACCGCCCAAAATGCAACCCGGAGGGAATGGTATATTTAGGCGGTGGCACATGGGTAGACATTTACCTTAATTCAGACGACGGGGCAGAGGGCTTAAAATCAGAGTATAATTGTGCGCCTATGACTGGCACAGAGGGCATGAACTGGTACAGATTTACAGAAAGGCTGATGAAGAGCGGCAAGCGTATGCCGGATTACAGCGAGTTTTGCGCCTATGCTTTTGGCAGCCCGCAGGGATTGGCAGAGAATAATACAAACGCATGGAGTGCAAGCTCAAATACACAGCGTGGAGTAACAGGCAGCGTAGTAAATGCAGTTTCTGCCGTGGGCTGTGTAGATGCCGTAGGGCGTGTATGGGAATGGCTTAACGATTTGATTACCAGAGCAGAACACGTAACAAATAAAGATTACCATGCAAGCGAGGCGTGGGGCTGGGACTTAAAAAGCCCGTTGCGTGACGAGGGGACAAAGTACGACGTTGGTAACATCTACCAGTATTACGCTTATTCTTTGGCGGCGCTGATAGCGGGCGGCGACTGGGGCAGTGGCGTTAATGCGGGCGCGCGTGCCGTGCATTGCGGCACTTACCCGTGGTATGTCAGCACGGCTGTCGGCGTGCGTGGGGCGTGTGACAGTCTGTAGACGGCGGGCGAAAGCCCAGCCGCTACAAGAGGTTAAAGAAAATGACGACCAGAGATAAGAGCGACAGACTACACCAGAAAATATATGATTTTCTGTTATACATTTATCCATTGCTAAGCAAATATCCGAAGTATGAAAAATTCAGCCTACAGACAGCGACCAGAAACGCAATACTGGAAATGCTGCAAGACGTTATCAAGTGGCAGAAAACGGCGACGAAAAGCCACCTATATGCAGCAGATACAGCATTGCAGCAAAGTAAGGAATTGCTTCGGCTGGAAAATGACTTAGGATATAGCGCAATGAACGCCCAGCATTACGGCGTAAGTTGTAGGAAACTAAAGGAGCTGGGGGTAATGCTGGCAGAGATTATAGAAGAGGTAAAGGCTACAAAGTAGCGTAAATATGGGGCAGCTGCTTACTACAGCCCTTTGGCAGCGCTGATAGCGGGCGGCAACTGGAACAATGGCGTTAATGCGGGCGCGCGTGCCGTGAATTGCAACAATTACCCGTGGAATGTCAACACGAATATCGGCGTGCGTGGGGCGTGTGACTTAGTGAGAGCATTTTAGGCGCAGTGTTTTACGAAATGCTGGCAAGGACTTTATATTAGGCAGATGCTTAATAGTCTATAGTCAGAGTGGCTGTCCCGCCGCAAGGCAAAGAGAAAAAGCAGGGCTGCTGGTTAGTAGCTGTGGCGAAAGGCAGGAGCTTTTTAATGAAGAGGATAGGATATACAAAAGACCGGGACGGAAAGACAATTACGCTTATTGAGGCTATGGCAGATTGCGGGAACGTACAGAAAGCCTATAATAAGGCGAGAAAATGTAAGAGGTACAGAAAAGATGTACTGATATTTACCAAAGACAAAGAGGAAAATTTAGACCGGGTACGCAATGACATTTTAGGGCTTGCCTATGAGCCGGGAGAGTATCGGTATTTTAAAGTATATGAGCCGAAAGAGAGGCAGATAATGGCACTGCCATTCTATGACAGAGTGGTGCAGCACGCTATAAACAATGTGTTAGAACCTATTTTTAACAAACGGTTTATTTCCCATTCTTACGCCTGCCGGAAAGATAAAGGTATGCACGCTGCCTCTGATGCGCTGCAATGCTGGTTATATGATTGGGACAAGTACCATAAGGAGCAGCCACTATATGCAATCAAAGCGGACATACACCACTATTTCCAGAGTATCACGCATGAGATACTTAAGGCAGAAATCAGAAATATTATCAAGGACAAGCAAGCGCTTGTATTGATAGAGCGGATAATAGACCATAACGGGCAGATGCCGGACGGCGTAGGGATACCAGTAGGAAACCTTACCAGCCAGCTTTTTGCTAATATTTATCTCAATAAGTTAGACCAGTACGCAAAGCATATGCTGGGCGTTGGCATGTATGTGCGGTATATGGACGATTTTATAATACTTAGCCCAGACAAGGAAAAGCTGCGGTACTGGCTGGCAGAAATTGAAAGATTTTTAAGGGACGAGCTGCGGTTAGAGCTGAACCCTAAGACGACGATTTTAGCCGCAAAGAACGGCATAGATTTTGTTGGATACAAGCACCGGGCAACACATAGGAAAGTACGACCGGACAGCATTAAGCGTATCAAGAAAACTATTAAGAAATACGAAAGAGGAAAGATTACAAAAGAGCAGCTACAAAAGAGTATACAAAGCTGGACGGGACACGCAGGACACGCCGACAGCTACAACTTACGAAAGAAAATAATTACGCTGGCGCAGGCAGCGGAAGAGAAAGGGGGCAGCATTTCATAAATGGCAGGAAACGCCTTACTAAAGACGCTGGAAGAACAGCAGAAAATCATACAGCAGCAAAGTGCGTTGATTGTGGAACTGGTGGAGATGCTGGATCAATGGGAGCAGGCGGCTGGCTATGATGCAAGAGAACTGAAAGAAAGGGCAGCAAGGTTGTGGGCAAATGGTGGAGAAACCGGGACAGAATACGGGTAAGCGGAAATGAGGCGCTGCTGGTAGAGCTGGAACGTATTAGAGATGAGGACGACAGACAAAATAAACGTATTGCCGTTATCGAAGAGGACACAAAAGCAATACATAAGCTAACTGCATCTATTGAAAAGTTAGTGATACAGATGCAGGATATGCTATCAGAACAGAAAGAACAAAGCGAGCGTATCAAACGGTTAGAGGAAGAACCGGGGAACGCATGGAACGCAGTAAAGAAAAAAGCCGTTGATACCGTCGTAGGACTGGTAGCGGGGGCGTTGGCAACGGGGCTTATTTATATGATAGCCCAGAATATGTAAAGAAAGGACAAAGTATTATGAAAAAAATTGATTGGGTAAGGAAGTTGACAAGTAGAAAATTGTGGACGGCGGTAGCGTCGTTTGTTTCCATGATGATTGTAGCGACTGGCGGCGCAGAAAATACCGCAACACAGGTAACAGCGCTGATTATGGCGGGAGCGTCTGTAGTAGCTTATATCATTGGAGAGGGACTTACAGACAGTGCAAATATTGGACTTGAAGAGGGAGAAGTAACAGAAGAGTAAGGCAGAGCAGCACGGAGCGCTTGCGGGAAACCGCAGGCGCTTATTTTAATTCAGAAAGGGCATAAAGAGTATGAAGAAAATAAACAGACTGATAAGCGGATACAATCATAATCCGGGAAGTATTTCACGCATTAAATACATTGTAATTCATTACGTAGGCGCATTGGGCGGCGCAAAGGAAAATTGCCAGTATTATGCCGGGGGAAACCGCAACGCCTCTGCTCATTATTTTGTAGGGTTTGACGGGGAGATATGGCAGAGCGTAGAGGACGCTAATATAGCGTGGCACTGCGGGGCGAGCAGCTATAAGCATGGGGAGTGCAGAAACGCTAACAGTATCGGTATTGAGCTTTGCGTAAGAAAGAGAAATACAGCCAGCATGGGCGCAACAGATAAAGACTGGTATTTTGAGGACGCAACAGTAGAGGCTGCGGCAGAACTAACACGGTATTTAATGGATAAGTACAATGTGCCTGCGTCTAATGTTATCCGGCATTATGACGTTACGGGTAAGATTTGCCCGAACCCGTATGTATATAATACAACAGCGCATACATGGGACGAATTTAGAAAGAAAATCAGCGGGGGAGCAGCAGCGCCGACTACAGAAAAGCTGTACCGGGTGCGTAAGAGCTGGGAAGATGCAGCAAGCCAGCTGGGAGCGTTTGAAGAGCTGGAAAACGCAAAGAAAGCGTGCAAAGCGGGGTATACAGTCTACGACTGGAACGGCAAAGCGGTATATCCGAAAACAAGCGAAAGCAAGCCGGATACTGGGAATGTACAAGAAAAAGAAATCTGGGACTTTTTCACGAAAAAAGGGTTAAATGCCTATGCGGTGGCTGGCTTAATGGGGAATCTGTTTGCAGAAAGCGGGCTTAACCCGTGCAATTTACAGAATACCTATAATAATAAGCTGGGAATGGGGGACGAAGAGTATACAAAAGCGGTAGACGCTGGCAGCTACGGTAATTTTGTAAACGATAGTGCAGGCTATGGGTTGGCACAGTGGACGTTTTACACCAGAAAGCAGGCGCTTTTTGATTATGCGAAAGCTGCGGGTGTGTCCATTGGAAACCTTGCTATGCAGCTTGCCTTTTTGTGGGAAGAATTGCATGGGTACAAGTCCGTTATGGATACTCTAAAAAGCGCAACGTCTGTACGTGCTGCGTCTGATGCGGTACTTACTGGGTACGAAAAGCCAGCCGACCAGAGCGAAAACGTGAAGAAACAGCGGGCAGGATATGGCGACGGATACTATAAAAAGTATGCAGAGGGAGCGGTAACGCCAGACATTAAAAAGCTGTACCGGGTGCGTAAGAGCTGGGAAGATGCAGCAAGCCAGCTGGGAGCGTTTGAAGAGTTGGAAAACGCAAAGAACGCCTGCAAAGCGGGCTATACAGTCTATGACTGGAACGGGAAAGCCGTATATAGCAAGCAGGCGACAAAGAAAGTGCCGTATAAAGTGCAGATTGACATTGACGACCTTAGAATAAGGACGGGAGCGGGTACAAATTATGCAGCGACGGGAGAGCATACGGGCAGAGGTGTATTTACGATTGTGGAAGAAAAGGCAGGAAAGGGAAGTACGGCAGGCTGGGGAAAGCTGAAAAGCGGCGCAGGCTGGGTAAGTCTTGACTACTGTACAAAGTTGGTATAAGTGTTTGGGCGTGTCGGTTTATGTACGGCACGCCCTTATTTTTTTACATATTTTCTTTAAAAAATGTTGACAATATACCGAAAAAGGTATATAATAAAAACATGAAAGGAGAACAGTAAGAAACTATAAAGCGCAAGGCGCAGAAAGGAGAAAAAGGACATGGATACTTTAAAAGATGCCTTAGAAATAGCAAAGGACTTAATAGAAATCTTAGTTTTAGCATTAACAGCCCGCCAGCTGATGAAACATAAGAAATCTAAAAAGTCCAAGAAGAAAAAGTAAATACATAAGCTGCCCTGCAAAGGGCAGCCCCCTAAAGGGGGTACTTTTCTTAAGGCAAGTATACCATACCTTATAAAAAATATGAATAGAAAAATTTTGCTTATGCTGGTAGCGCTTGTGATATTAAATATCATAGACGGAGATTTTAGTAGCCCCTCTGTACTGGATATAGTAAAAATGGTATTATATATCGTGTGCTTTGTGCTGCTGATTAAGAGCGAAAGAGAGGGCAAACAATGAATTTAGGAGAGAATTTAAAAAAAGCAAGAAAGGCAGCAGGCGTTACGCAGAAAGAACTTGCAGAGCGCCTGCAAGTGTATCAGAAAGATATAAGCAGATGGGAGAATAACGAACTTACGCCGAGTGCTATATATCTGTCAAAAATTTGCAGAGAGCTTAACGCCTCTGCTGATGAAATTTTAGAATTAAAGTAAAAACGAAAGAGAGGGCTTATTATGGGAAAAAGAAAAATGATTTTTTACGGAGTAGCTGCATTATTTGCAGTAAGTGGAGTAGCTGCGCTGCCGTCCGGGGATATCACGGGCGGGGTGGGCTGTCTGGTAATTGCCGCAGTGTGTGCATTTGCAGGAGCGAAAGGGAAAGCAGAACAGCAGGCAGACGAAAAGCCAGCGCCACACGTTACGCCTGCATCTACAAATGAGAGGATAGCAGAAACGATACGCACAAAATTAGTGGGCGTTACTTATGATAATGAGGACGGAGAAAACAGACAAGATATTTTAAGCAGCATGACGGGAAACGAAGAGATAGAAGTAGAAAAGTATATTTTCAATGGAGAGCCTGCCGCATACGTGAAATGTGGTAATAAGGTGCTGGGAAACCTTGCAGCAGAGCTGGCAAAAGATTTAGCGGGAAAATACCCAGATGCTCGATATACCGCAGAAATACTGGAAATTTCTGGGGGGGGGGTACACACGTTCGGTTGTAACATTGAGTTAAACATTATTGTAGAAGAACGTAGAAAAGCACAGCAGCCAGCAGGAGAAACAATAGTATACGTAGACCAAAGCAGCAAGAAGTACCATAGTAAGCCTACTTGCTCTGGCATGAAAAATGCAAAGGGCATACCACTAAGCCAAGCGAAAAAGAAATATACAGCTTGTAAGAAATGCTGCAAATGGGGTTAAGAGCGTAAGCCGCAGACTTGTAAAAGAGTTTGCGGCTTTTCGTCGTATATAGAACAAAAGAGAGGTAGAGAAAATGGCAAAGGGCTTTAAGCATCTGACAAAGGCAGATAGGATAAAAATAGAGGCGCTATTAAAGGCAGGACACAGCATAAAGGAAATTGCAGACTTACTGCACGTACACCGCAGCACGATATACAGAGAAGTAAAGCGGGGGATATTTACGGCGCTCAATTCAGACCTTACGACAGAGGAACGCTATAGCCCAGATATTGCCGAAGATAAGTATAGAGAAAATTTGAAAAGTAAGGGCGGGGTACTTAAAATAGGGAATGACATAAAACTTGCGAATTACATAGAGGACAAAATAATAAATGAAGATTATAGCCCAGCAGCGGTACTGGGAGAAATTAAGGCGCAGGGAAAAGAGGGGGAATTTAAAACAACGATATGCGTAACCACTCTTTACAGCTATATTGATAAGGGGATATTTTTAAGGCTGACAAATAAAAATCTGCCAGTGAAGAAAAATAAAAAGCGGAAATATAACAAAGTGAATAAGCAACAGACCAGAGCGGCAGCAGGCACAAGCATTGAAAAGCGCCCGGACGAGGTGGAAGAGCGTAAGGAGTTTGGACATTGGGAAATGGACAGCGTAATAGGTAAACGTGGAAAATCAAAAAATAGTCTGCTTGTACTGACGGAAAGAAAGACCAGAGCGGAAATTATTTTTAAGCTGCCAGAACACACGGCAGCAGAGGTGGTAAGCGCAGTAGACAGATTAGAGAGAAAATGGGGAGAACTATTTAAGCAAGTATTTAAGACGATAACAGTAGACAACGGCAGCGAGTTTGCATATTGTGAGGAATTGGAACGCTCTATATTGAATGAGGGAGAGCAACGAACAAAGCTATATTATTGCCACCCGTATAGCAGTTGGGAACGTGGGACAAATGAGGTTACAAATAAACTGGTGCGCCGGAAGATACCAAAAGGGGAAAACTTTGACAGCAAGACTGACGAAGAGATACAGAATATAGAAAACTGGATAAACAACTACCCACGCCGTATACATGAATATAGGACAGCAGGGGAATTATTCACGGAAGAGGTAAGAAAAATAGGATAGAAAAAAATTTAAAAAAGTGTCGCATTTAATATTGACATTTTTAAAAATAAAATTTGACATGAAAGTGTAATAGTGATATAACTATACAACGAAATAGAATAACACACTTTGATACAAAAAGGAGTCTTTGAAAATGAAAGAAAAGAAAATTCTGCTGACATCCATTGAGGAGGCAAAGCGCTTTGTAACGGAGGCTTCCAGGTGTGACTTTGATGTTGATGTATTTTATAATCGTTTTACAATTGATGCAAAGTCCATCCTTGGTGTATTAAGCCTGGATCTTGCAAGAGTTCTGACCGTACAGATGAATGGTGAAAATGAAGAATTTGAAGCATATCTGGAAACCATTTCTCCGGATTCCTGCACAACAGCTGCATAAATTTTATTTTTCTTTTAACGGAACCTGTGACAGGGGACGGACTGCGAACATAAGTTTGCAATCCGTCTTTTTTTGTGATATGCTGAAAGCAATCAGAGGAAAAGGGAGCATCTGCTCCAGAGGCCGACAGGAGGGAGAAAATGGCACAGAGGGAAGCTCTGTCTCAGGTACGGATTTCCGTGAGGAATCTGGTGGAATTTGTGATGCGGTCAGGCGATCTGGATGACCGCAGGATGGCAGGAGCAAAAAAGGAGGCTATGCAGGCCGGAAGCCGTCTGCACCGGAAGATCCAGCGCAGGATGGGCTCGGATTATCAGGCAGAGGTAAGCTTAAAGCATACAGTAAAAGAGGATTCGTTTGAGCTTCTCATTGAGGGACGGGCCGATGGGATCATCACAGAGCCCGGCGGAGTGACCATTGATGAGATCAAATGTATTTATATGGATCCGGGAAGGCTGGAGGAGCCGGATCCGGTCCATATGGCTCAGGCGCTTTGCTATGGAACTATATATGCCGTTCACCATGATCTGGAAGAAATTAGGATTCAGCTTACCTACTGCAATATTGAGACGGAGGAGATCCGCCGGTTTAAGGAGGTTAAAACCAGAGAGGAAGTGGAGGACTGGTTTAAAGGACTGATCCATGAGTATGTAAAATGGGCCAGGTATCTGTACCATCACAGGATGCGCAGACAGGAGTGCTTAAAGACTCTGCAATTTCCCTATGCATATCGGGAAGGCCAGAAGGAACTGGCTGCCTGTGTGTACCGCTCTGTGGCAGAGGGGAGAAACCTCTATATCCAGGCGCCTACCGGAGTGGGAAAGACGCTTTCTACCGTATTTCCCAGCTTAAAGGCCATGGGAGAAGGCTATGGGGAAAAGCTGTTTTATCTCACTGCCAGAACCATTACGCGCAGCGTGGCAGAGGAGGCCTTTGATATCCTGAGAGGAGAGAAAGGGCTGTATTTTAACACAGTAACTATTACGGCAAAGGAAAAGCTCTGCGTGCTGGAAAAGCCAAGCTGCAATCCCTATGATTGTCCCAGGGCAAAAGGCCATTTTGACCGGGTCAATGACGCGGTCTATGAGATCATTCATGAGGAAGAGGGGATTACCAGAGAAAAGGTATTACGGTATGCGGAGCGGTTTCAGGTATGTCCCTTTGAGTTCTGTCTGGATATCAGCAGCTGGACAGACGGGATTATCTGCGATTACAATTATGTGTTTGATCCCAATGTGCGGCTGAAACGTTATTTTGCTGAGGGGGAGCAGACGGGCTCTTACCTGTTTTTGGTGGATGAGGCCCACAATCTGGTGCCAAGAGCCAGGGAAATGTACAGCGCAGCCGTTGTGAAGGAGGATCTTCTTTTAGCAAAAAGAATCCTGAAGGGACTTCCCGGAGCGGCAAAGACAGTCTCACTTCTGGATGCCTGCAATAAGCGCATGCTGGAGCTGAAGAGAGCTTACGGGACAGGAAAAGAGGAAGAAGGGATCAGCCACCGGAGAGTTTTGAGCGCAGATTATGAGCTTTTGGGTGATGTGAAGCTGCTTGCCCTGGAGCTGATGGCCATGTTTGGAGAGCTGGAAGCTTTTATGAATGAAAATGGAGAATTTACGGACCGGGATCTGGTGCTGGAGCTCTATTTTAAGGTTCGTGATTTTTTGAATATCCATGACCGTTTAGATGACCGCTACAGGATCTACGCAAGGCTTTTGGAGGATGGAAGCTTTATGGTAAAGCTCATGTGCATGGATCCGTCAGAATGTCTGCGCCGGTGTCTGGATCAGAGTGAAAGTACGGTGTTTTTTTCGGCTACCCTGCTGCCGGTTCAATATTATAAGGAGCTTTTAAGCGGTGATCCGCAGGAATATGCGATCTATGCCAAATCGCCGTTTTCACCTGAAAACCGTCTGGTGCTTGCGGCGTCGGATGTGAGCAGCCGTTACAGCAGGCGGGGACGGAGCCAGTACGAGCGGATTGCGGACTATCTGGAAGTCATTATCCGGGAACGGAAGGGCAATTATATGGTATTTTTTCCGTCCTATCAGTTTCAGGAGCAGGTGGAGGCTATCCTTTTGGAGCGGGAAAGGACAGGCTCTCTGGGCTTTGACCGCATTTGCCAGTCAAACCGGATGACAGAGGAGGAGAGAGAGGCGTTCTTAGAGCAGTTTGAAGCGAAACGCAGCCGGTCTTTTGCCGCGCTCTGCGTAATGGGAGGTATCTTTTCTGAGGGAATTGATTTAAAGGAGGAGCGCCTGATTGGGGCGGTTATCGTGGGAACGGGACTTCCTCAGGTAAACACGGAGCAGGAGATTTTAAAAGAATATTTTGACGAGAGAGAGGGAAATGGCTTTGATTATGCATACCAGTATCCGGGCATGAATAAGGTCATGCAGGCGGCCGGGCGGGTGATCCGCACGGTGAATGACAAAGGAGTGATCGCTCTTTTGGACGACCGTTTTCTGCGCCCGGAGTATGTAGCCCTTTTTCCGAGGGAATGGGGGACCTATACCGTAGTAAACCGCGGAAATGTATCCCAGGCCCTGAGAGAATTTTGGGAAAAATTTCCGCGGCAGGAGGAAATGTAAGCTTCTTTTGCTACAGCATTTCCATAAAGTGTTTGGCAGCCTGGGATACAGGCAGGTTTTCGTTGTAGGCTACTACCATCTGTCTGGCAGGAAGTGTTTCGGACAGCTTAAGGATAAATAAATCCTTATCCTGCTCCGGGATGCAGAAGTCCGGCACAAAGGCGATCCCCAGGCCGATCCGAGCCAGATCAATGAGAAGGTCATTGCTGGAAAGCTCGATTTCAGGCACCAGATCCAGACGGTTTTTCTGAAAGATCTGATGGAGAAATTCGCTGGTTGTGCTTTTTCTGTCTAACATCATAATAGGGTAGTCAAGGAGCTGGTTTAGGGACACTGATTTTCCCTCCAGGTCAAAGGCCTGGCGGTTAGCTACGAATACATCGTGAAATTCATTGATCACCCGTGTGTGCAGGCTGCCTGACAGGGCAGAATTGGGATAATTTGCCACAATAAAATCGCACTGTCCGTTTTCCAGCACCTTGGCACATTCAATGGAAGTGTGGTTCGTAACCTTGATGTGAATATTGGGAAACTCCTTGTGAAAACGGTTCAGATACGTTACCAGATAGTAGCGGCAGATCGTGTCGCTGGCTCCAATGCGCAGCTGGCCTCCATTCAGGGTATGGGCCTCCAAAAGCTGGTTTTCCCCTTTTCGGATCAGGTTCATGGCCGGTTCGATATGCTTTAAAAGAATTTCGCCTTCAGGGGTGAGCTGTACCCGCTTGGTGCTTCGGATGAAAAGGGGCTGGTTCAGCTTTTTTTCCAGGACTTTAATGGACTGGCTGACAGCAGACTGTGAGATAAAGAGCTGCTTGGAAGCCTCTGAAAAGCTGAGTGTGGCGGCAACGTGGTAAAACACCTTATATAATTCATAATTTATATCCATTATTAAGTCCTCCTTATAACTGTATCTATATTAACAGCTTTGTGAGGCTTTGTAAAGTGGTTGACTTGGCGGCGGGGATGGATTATTCTTATAGAGATGTTATTTTAATGAAAAAGGAATGTAGATATTCATGGCAGAAAATTTTTATGAAATGTATCTGGAGGAGATGGAGTTAATCCGGCCTCTGGATCAGGAAGAGGAAAAGAGAGTCCTGGCGGCAGCTGCCAGGGCAGATAAAGAGGCAGGAAACCGTCTGGTAGAAGGGAATCTGGCTAGGGCGCTGGCTGTTGCAAAGGAATATGAGGGAAAAGAGCTTCCCATTTCCGATCTTGTTCAGGAGGCCAATATGGCTCTTATGATGGCTGTCACAGAGTATGACGGAAGCCAGGAGTGGCCGGACTTTGCAGAAACGAAGATCCGTCAGGCGGTTGAGGCGGCCTTGCTGGAACAAAGGAGCGAGGCGGAGATTGAGGAAACGATGGCAGCCAGAGTGAATGTGCTTCAGACCGTATCCCAGGTCATGGCAAAGGAGCTGGGCAGGGAGGCTACCGTAGAGGAACTGGCGGAAAAGATGAAGATGACGCCGGATGAGATCAAGGATATCATGAAGCTGGCGCTGGACGCCCTGACGGTAAACGGGGAAGGTACGGCGGCTTCTGACGGGGAGGCAGAGGAAGATACAGAACCGGCTCCTGCTCTCCGCAGAGACGGATATGGAAGAAGCGGCCGTCCATCCCTGGGCTATGATCCTATGAGAGACGGCTGGGATTTAAACAGTTAGGAGAAGGGCATGAAATTATACTTAATACGCCATGGACAGACAGACTGGAATATTGAGCGCAGGATTCAGGGACAGCAGGACATCCCCTTAAATGAAACCGGACGTGCCCAGGCCGCCTGCCTCACAAAGGCCATGAAGGATAAAAAGCTGACCGCCATTTATACAAGCCCTCAGATCAGGGCCTATGCCACGGCTCAGGCAGCAGCAGGAGAGAATCCTGTTCCTATCATCCCTTTGCCGGGGCTGATGGAGATTAACTACGGAGACTGGGAAGGGAAGACAGCACAGGAGCTGCTTGAACGAGATGGGGATCGCTATAAAGCCTGGTGGGACCGCCCGGCAGAGGTGGCTCCCCCCGGAGGGGAAACCGTGATACAGGTAGATGACCGCTGCCTGAAAGCCTGGGAGTTCATTAAAAGCCAGATAACCGGCGATACGGCCATTGTATCCCATGGAGGGCTGCTGGCCCATTTTATGGAGCAGCTTTTAAAGGGGAGCGGCGAAGAAGGCGGGGAGCGGGTTGTGCATAATGCAAGCATTACTACCTTTGAGTATGCCCCGGAGACGGGAAGAATAGTTTTGGTCGATTTTGACCGGTGCGATCATTTGGATTAAAACATTTTATATTGTTTCAGTAGAAAAGCTCTGTGCTGTGTCTGCAGCATGGAGCTTTTGACATGGTGCAGCTGAGGCGGAAACTATGTAGCGCGAAAGGGATTTCCGGGTGGGACAGATTGTAAGGAAAACGTAAAACAGGCTCCGGAAAAAGGGAGTATAATAAAAATAAAAAAGGTATTGTCAGGAGGGAGTGTGTTTTATGAAAAAGCCGGTTTTTAGAGCAGAGCTGGCAGCGATGGCTTTGATTTTTGTCGGATTATCGGCAGGATGTGCAGGCCAGAGGCCGGGACGGGAAACAGAAATGGAATATAGCTCTGCTCCTGATATGGAACAGGGGAAAATGGACGAAATAGTGGAAATGGATGATGCGGGCAGGGAGGAGTCTGCTCATGGTGAGCTGCCCCTGAATGATTCGGCTTCCGTCCGCGTACTGGAGGATCTGGGAGCAGAGGCCAGCCTGCTTTCCGAACCATTTTATCTGGCCGGGGACAGCGGAATCAGCTGCATGGTTTATATCGACCCGGATGAAGGGGAGAGCTTTATGGATTCCCATAGGATTCAGCTCTTTTTTTCAGATGACAGAGAGAATGCTTCGGCTGTGGCAGAGTTTGTGCTGGAGCCGGGAAAGGACAAATACGAAATGGTCATCAATGTCCGTCCGTATGCAGACGGGGTACTGGAACGGGAAACAGAGGAGCCGGCCTGTGCTGCTTTTATAACAGATGAACAGGCAGGTACGCGGATTGAAGTAGAAAGTGAGGGAGCATATGGAGGTACTTATTATTCTTCCTGCAATTATGAGGAAATAGGACTGTCAGAGCGGTTTTATACGCGTACAGAACTTGCATGTCTGCCTTCAGAGAATCTTTCTCTTTTACGAAACACCATTTACGCACACCATGGGAGAAAATTCAAAACAGATAGCCTGAATGAATATTTCCAGCAGAAAATCTGGTACAGGGGCAGGATAGAGCCGGAAGCATTTGCAGAGGAGCTGCTTACAGACACAGAGCGGGCCAATGTGCAGCTGATCCGGGAACTGGAGAATATTCCTTTTGAGGAGCGGGTAAAGGAGGGCTATAGAGGCCCTGAGGGTATATCAGAGGCACCCTATCTTCCCTTTCTTTTAAATCAGAGGGAAGGTGAGTCATCACCTCTCACAGGAACCCATGTTTCCAGAGATACAGGCATTTCCTTTGATATGGCGCAGGCGGAAGATCGGGGAACGTATTTTACAGCGCCCGGAGTTATTTCCTGTCCTGTAACTGTTACGCAGGAACAGATGAAAGCGGTGCAGGAGGGAGGGCAGGAAGAGGTAACGGTGGATGAACTCACTGGTAAGACAAAGATATTGGAGATGGAAAATCAAATTCTTGTATTTCATGAAAAAGGGGAAACAGCTGCAGACCCAGGCTGGAATCCCTATATAGGCATTGACTATGATTATGAAAGAGGTGTTTATAAGTTGTGGCAGGACAGCGATGATACGATTATGAAGCCGGTTTATAAAGGAGAGATACGGATTGCCAAAGGCGCTGTCTGCGGCGGCCATGTGTCGCTGCTTTTGGCATCCGCTCAGCCCAGAGAGCTGAGCCTGTCTGAAGAAGAATGGGGAAACTGGATTCTCTATGACAGCAAAGGAACCATATTGGCTGTATATTATTTGGGAGATTAATGGAAGTATTTGTCGAAATGACTCTATTATGTTAAAAAAAAGACGAGATGTTTGTAAAAAAATGCCTGTTTCTATCTTGAAAATTACAAATATTGGTATTAAAATAGCAATATGATTGTAAGCGCTTACAAAATGAGAAGGCCGGAAAACGGCTGGTTTCTGAGTGAGGAAGATTCTTTAGGAGGTATCCATTATGAATGAGGTAAGAGGCAATGTGATCGTAGGCCAGTCCGGAGGGCCAACTGCAGTAATCAATTCCAGTCTGGCTGGTGTTTATAAGACTGCCAGGGACAGAGGGGCTAAAAAGGTTTACGGCATGCTCCATGGGATTCAGGGACTTTTGCAGGAGAGATATGTAGATCTGTCGGAGCATATTAAAAATGATCTGGACATTGAGCTGTTAAAGCGTACGCCTTCCGCCTATTTGGGCTCCTGCCGCTTCAAGCTTCCGGAGATTTCAGAGGACAGAGCGATTTATGACAGGATTTTTGAAATTCTGGATGGCCTGGAAGTGGAATATTTCTTTTACATCGGCGGAAATGATTCCATGGATACCATAAAGAAGCTTTCTGACTATGCTCTTTTAAATGGAAGCAAGATCCGGTTTATGGGTGTTCCAAAGACCATTGACAATGACCTTGCGGCTACGGATCATACTCCGGGCTACGGAAGCGCTGCAAAGTATATCGGTTCCATTACAAAGGAAGTGATCCGTGACGGCCTGGTATATGACCAGCAGAATGTAACGATTTTAGAGATCATGGGACGCAATGCAGGCTGGCTCACCGGCGCAGCTGCCCTTGCAAAGTGCGAGGACTGTGAAGGCCCGGATATGATCTTCCTTCCGGAGGTTACCTTTGATGTAGATGAATTTATGCACAAGGTAGCAGAGCTTCACAAGAAGAAAAAGTCGGTTGTGGTAGCTGTATCTGAGGGGGTAAAGACAGCAGACGGCCGTTATGTCTGTGAGCTTACGGACGGAATTGAATTTGTAGACGCCTTCGGCCATAAGCAGCTTACAGGAACGGCCCGTTTCCTGGCAGAGAAGATCAACCGTGAGGTGGGATGCAAGACAAGAGCCATTGAGTTTAACTCTCTCCAAAGATGCGCTTCCCATATAGTATCCCGGGTAGATATCACAGAGGCATATCAGGTAGGCGGAGCTGCCGTTAAGGAAGCCTTTGAGGGTGAAACGGGCAAGATGATCATTTTAAAGAGAGTGTCAGATGATCCTTATATTTGTGTCACAGACATTTATGACGTACATAAGGTGGCAAATGTAGAAAAGAAGGTGCCGAGGGAGTGGATCAATGAGGCCGGCGATTATGTGACAGATGAGTTTGTCAATTATATCCGCCCGCTGATCCAGGCGGAGCTTACGCCTATTATGACAGATGGGCTTCCAAGACACCTGTATTATACAGATGTGGAGAAAAAATAGAAAAAAACGGTAAAAATGCCGGACAGCGGGAACTGGAAAATCCTGCTGTCCGGCATTTAGTTTGTTCAGAATGGATCTGTTTCTCTTAGTGATACAGCTTCTTGTGCTCGTATACCGGTTCGGAGGTCAGATTCATGCCAAGTTTTTTAAAGGTTTTGATATCCACATTGGAGAGCATGACGGAGGTGTGTACTTGGCAGCCCTGAAGCTTGGGAAGCTGTCCCAGAGCTTTTTTTGCAACCGGATCCGTGGCAGCGCTCATGGACAGGGCAATGAGAACCTCGTCAGTATGGAGACGGGGATTTTTGCTTCCGAGATAGGTAGTCTTTAAGGTCTGAATGGGCTCAATGGCAGAGGGTGCGATCAGGTGGGTATCATGGGGGATTTCTCCCAGTACCTTGATGGCATTTAACAGGACTGCGGCGGAAGCGCCTAACAGGCTGCTGGTTTTTCCTGTGACAATGGTTCCGTCTTCCAGCTCAATGGCTGCTGCAGGAGCATTTAATGCCTGGGCACGTTCCAGACAGGGCGTTACCACCTTTCGATCCTCCGGCTTTATTTTGGCCTGCTTCATAAGGAGGTTCAGCTTGTAGACTTCCTCGGAATTTCCCTCCTCCTTGGCCAGATGGTTGATGGCCTGATAATAGCGGCGGATGATCTCCTGGTTGGATGCTTCTCTGCAGGCTTCATCGTCAAAGATGCAGAAGCCAGCCATATTTACACCCATATCGGTGGGGGATTTATAGGGGCTGCTTCCGTAGATGCCCTCAAAGATTGCATTCAGTACCGGGAAAATATCTACATCACGGTTGTAGTTGACGGTTGTTTCTCCATAAGCTTCCAGATGGAAGGGATCGATCATATTTACATCATTCAAATCAGCGGTAGCTGCTTCATAAGCCAGATTCACCGGATGCTTTAAGGGGAGATTCCAGATGGGGAAGGTCTCAAATTTGGCATATCCGGCCTTTACGCCCCGCTTATTTTCATGATAAAGCTGGGACAGGCAGGTAGCCATCTTGCCGCTGCCCGGTCCGGGAGCAGTCACAATGACCAGAGGACGGCTGGTTTCGATATAATCATTTTTTCCATAGCCCTGGTCGCTGACGATCAGAGGGATATTGCTGGGATAGCCCTCGATGCAGTAATGGCGGTATACCTGGATTCCCATATGCTCCAGCTTGGCCTTAAAGATATCTGCGCTCGCCTGGCCCTGATACAGGTTGATCACAACGCTTCCCACATAAAGGCCTTTATCCTGAAACTCCTGAATCAGGCGCAGTACATCCACATCATAGGTGATCCCCAGATCCTGGCGTACCTTATTTTTCTCTATATCAGAGGCGCTGATCACAATGACGATCTCAGCCTGGTCGGCCAGCTGAAGGAGCATCCGAAGCTTGCTGTCAGGTGCGAAGCCGGGAAGAACCCTGGAGGCGTGGTAGTCATCAAACAGCTTTCCTCCAAATTCCAGATAAAGCTTATCACCAAACTGGCCGATCCGTTCTCTGATGTGTTCCGACTGCATGGAAAGGTACTTATCATTGTCAAATCCGATCTTCATGTCTTTCGTTCTCCCAATATTTTATTCTTTATAATCCGCAGCAGACAGCGGATCAACTGTTTCCTAGTATAGCATAGTTCGGGCTAGTGTGCCAGAGTGTGTTTTTAAAAATGGAAATTCGGCACGAAGACTTCTGATATGTTGGAAAGCAGCGGAATATTTATAAGTATAAAAAATAACAGTAATTAAATATATTAACTTTACTAATTTATACCACCTGTGTTATGATATAGGCAGATCAATGGTAATGTATGATTCTGTATTCTGATTTTACAGAGTGCAGGTATGGCGAACCACAGGAGGTTTTTAAATGAGCGTAAGACGAATTTTCGTAGAGAAGAAGCCAGACTATGCGGTAAAGGCTGGTGAGCTGAGAGAAGAACTGGAAAGCTATCTGGATATAAAAGGGGTAAAAAATGTGCGGGTTCTGATCCGCTATGATATTGAAAATCTGTCAGAGGAAACCTATAAAAAGGCTCTTGTGACGATTTTTTCAGAGCCTCCGGTAGATGAGGTATACGAGGAGGAGTTTCCGAAAAATCCCGGCGATCTCGTATTTTCCGTAGAATACCTGCCGGGTCAGTTCGATCAGAGAGCCGATTCCGCAGAGCAGTGTGTAAAGCTGCTAAAGGAAGATGAGGAGCCGGTGATCCGCACTGCTACAACTTATGTGATCACTGCGCCTTTGACCCAGGCACAGGAGGAGGCAATCCGCCATTTCTGTATCAATCCGGTGGACAGCCGTCAGGCTGAGGAAACCAAGCCGAAGACCCTGGTGACTGAATTTGAGGTGCCGGAGGATATTAAGAGCTTTGATGGCTTTGCCCATGCATCCAAAGAGGATTTGAAGGAACTTTACGGTACACTGAATCTGGCCATGACCTTTAAGGATTTTCTTCATATCCAGAAGTATTACGCAGAGGAAGAGCACAGAGATCCTACCGTGACAGAGATCCGTGTGCTGGACACCTACTGGTCCGACCACTGCCGTCATACCACATTTTCTACAGAGCTTAAAAATGTGACCTTTACAGAGGGAGAGTATAGAAAACCAATCGAGGATACGTATCATCAGTATCTGGCAGACAGAGAGGTAATTTATAAAGGAAGAGATGACAAGTATGTCTGCCTGATGGATCTTGCGCTGATGGCCATGAAGAAGTTAAGAAGCGAGGGAAAGCTGGAGGATATGGAGATCTCCGACGAGATTAATGCCTGCAGCATCGTGGTTCCCGTTGAAATCGATGGCGTAACGGAAGAGTGGCTGGTGAATTTTAAAAATGAAACTCACAACCACCCCACAGAAATCGAACCCTTTGGCGGCGCTGCTACCTGTCTGGGAGGAGCAATCCGCGATCCGCTGTCTGGACGTACCTATGTATATCAGGCCATGCGCGTAACCGGAGCAGCCGATCCCACCAGGCCATTAAATGAGACCTTAAAGGGAAAACTGCCTCAGAGAAAAATCGTAAACAGCGCGGCCCAGGGATATTCCTCCTACGGCAATCAGATCGGACTTGCAACCGGTTATGTAAAGGAATTGTACCATCCAGGCTATGTGGCAAAGCGTATGGAGATCGGCGCTGTTATGGGCGCTGCCCCCAGAAAATATGTGATCCGCGAAAATTCTGATCCGGGAGATATTATTATCCTGTTAGGAGGAAGAACCGGCCGTGACGGCATCGGCGGTGCAACGGGTTCCTCCAAGGTTCACACAACCGCCTCCATCGAGGTCTGCGGCGCTGAGGTACAGAAGGGAAATGCTCCCACAGAGCGGAAGATCCAGAGAATGTTCCGCCGCCCGGAGGTCAGCTCCATGATCAAGAAATGCAATGATTTCGGAGCTGGCGGCGTATCCGTTGCTATCGGTGAGCTGGCAGCGGGTCTTCAGATTGATCTGGATCGTGTTCCTAAGAAATATGCCGGCCTGGACGGCACAGAGATTGCCATTTCCGAGTCCCAGGAGCGTATGGCAGTAGTGGTAGATCCGAAGGATGTGGAGCAGTTTCTGGCATATGCGGCAGAGGAAAATCTGGAGGCTGTAACCGTAGCTACAGTAACGGAAAGTCCAAGACTTGTGATGAACTGGCGTGGAAAAACCATTGTAGATATCAGCCGTGCCTTCCTTGATACAAATGGAGCACATCAGGAGGCAGATGTTACCCTGGAGGTTCCGGGTCGTGAGGGAAGCCTCTTTGAGCGCAGAGAGGTAGGAGATGTTAAGAAGGAATGGCTTACGATGCTTTCCGGCCTGAATGTATGCTCTCAGAAGGGCCTGGTAGAGCGGTTTGACGGTTCCATCGGTGCTGGATCTGTATTTATGCCTTATGGAGGTAAATATCAGCTTACCGAAACTCAGGCCATGGTAGCCAAGCTTCCGGTATTAAAGGGACATACGGATACGGTAACCATGATGAGCTACGGCTTTGACCCCTACCTGTCCAGCTGGAGCCCCTATCACGGAGCCGTATATGCAGTTGTGTCCTCTGTTGCAAAGATCGTGGCAGCAGGCGGCGATTACAGAAAGATCCGCTTTACCTTCCAGGAGTATTTCCGCCGGATGAGTGAGGAACCATCCAGATGGAGTCAGCCTTTTGCGGCCCTCCTTGGCGCATACAGCGCACAGATGGGCTTTGGACTTCCTTCCATCGGAGGAAAGGACAGTATGTCAGGAACCTTTGACGATGAAACAGGTGAAATCAATGTTCCGCCTACGCTGGTTTCCTTTGCAGTCGATGTAAACAGCAGCAAAAATATCATTACACCGGAGTTTAAGAAGGCCGGAAGCCGGATTGTGGTATTTAAGGCGCCAAGAGACCAGTATGATCTGCCGGATTACGGTCAGATCATGGAAGGTTACCACAAGATTTTTGAGGACATTAAGGCTGGAAAAATTCTGTCTGCCTACGCAGTGGAGGGCCATGGAGCCGCTGAGGCAGTGAGCAAGATGGCCTTTGGAAATAAACTTGGCGTAAAGATCGAGCACAATGTAGACCCAAGAGATTTCTTTGCCGCTGCATGGGGCGATATTGTCTGCGAGGTAGCAGAGGGCAAGATGGGAGAGCTGTCCATTCCATATACCGTGATCGGTGAAGTGACTGACCAGGGCGTATTTGAGTACGGAAACGTACATATTTCCATGGACGAGGCATTAAAGGCCTGGACAGGTACGTTAGAGGCGGTATTCCCGACGGTAACAGGAAAGGAAAAGACAGGCGAAGAGGCCAGAGTAGAAGAAAAGCTCTACCATACAGACGCAGTGTATATCTGTGACCACAAGATCGGACAGCCAACCGTATTTATCCCCGTATTTCCAGGCACCAACTGCGAATATGACAGCACAAAGGCCTTTGAACGGGCCGGTGCAAAGGTTGTGACAAGAGTATTCAAGAACCTGAGCCCGGAGGATATCCGTCAGTCTGTAGAGGAGTATAAGAAGGAAATTGCAAAGGCTCAGATCGTCATGTTCCCTGGCGGATTTTCCGCAGGTGATGAACCGGAGGGCTCTGCTAAATTCTTTGCGACCGTATTCCGCAATGCAGTAATCAAGGAAGAGGTTGAGAAGCTTTTAAACGAGAGGGACGGCCTGATGCTGGGTATCTGCAACGGCTTCCAGGCGCTCATTAAGCTGGGTCTTGTACCGGAGGGAACCATCACGGAGCAGAAGGCAGATTCTCCTACGCTGGCTATGAATACCATCGGACGCCACATTTCCAAGATGGTTTACACAAAGGTAGTTACCAACAAATCCCCATGGCTGGCAGGAGCCGAACTTGGCGGCGTGTACTGCAATCCTGCTTCCCACGGCGAGGGACGTTTTGTAGCAAATGACGCATGGCTTCACCGCCTGATCGCAAACGGGCAGGTTGCCACCCAGTATGTGGACGACAAGGGAAATGTAACCATGGACGAATACTGGAATCCAAACGGTTCCTACATGGCAATCGAGGGCATCACCAGCCCGGACGGCCGTATCCTCGGCAAGATGGCCCACTCTGAGAGACGGGGCGAGGCAGTAGCGGTCAATATCTACGGCGAACAGGATATGAAGATCTTTGAGTCTGGTGTGAAGTATTTTAAGATCTGATAGAGATGGATAAGGGAAGATAGAATTTGAGTGAAAAGACGGCACCTGGGAGTGGTTTTTGGAATCCTGGGGGGCTGTCTTTTTGCGTGGGTATATATGGATTTTGCGGTTAGGGCATGGTATAATTGTATGCTATAAGCGAGATAAAAAGCAGAATGGAGAAAAGGAATGGTAACAGGAGCAATAAAAAATAAAGTAGATAAAATCTGGGATGATATAGCAGCAGGAGGAATTACAAATCCGATTACTGTAATTGAACAGCTTACATATTTGATGTTTATTCGATCTCTGGATGAAAAAGAGTTGGAAAATGAGGAATTTGCCAATATGATGGGAGAGTCTGGAGATTATATTTTTCCACAGACAGAGTCAGGGCAGTCTATGCGCTGGAGCAAATTTAAGGATAAAGATCCAAGAGATATTTTTGATATCGTATCTCAAAGGGTGTTTCCTGCAATAAAGAAAATGAAACATGGTAAATTGCCGGATTTTAATATGGCAGGTGACCTAGTAGAAGTGAATGAAGCAGATCAATATTCCAATAGCGAAAATACTGCATTTTCCAGATATATGGAAGATGCAATGTTCCTTATTCCGACTCCACAGGTATTGCAGAAGATCGTTACAGGATTGGAAGACTTGTATACACATGATATTGCAGACGGTGATATGCAGGGGGATTTATATGAATATATGCTTGGAAAATTAGCATCTGCAGGACGTAATGGACAATTTCGAACGCCAAGGCACATAATAGATATGATAGTTGAATTAGTTGAACCTACTCCGGATGATACTATTTGTGATCCGGCCTGCGGAACAGCTGGTTTTCTGGTAGCTTCAGCTAAATATATCAGAGAACATTACGAGGATACAATGACCAGTGACCAGTGGGATGCCTATGCCAGCACCATGTTTTCCGGATTTGATACAGACCGAACGATGTTACGAATATCTGCAATGAACCTGATGCTGCATTCGATCAGTAATCCGGATGTGGATTATAAGGACAGTGTTTCAAAACAGAATGATATCAGTTCCAAGTATACAGTATGTCTGGCAAATCCTCCCTTTAAGGGAACCATAGACGCAGAAAGCATCAATGATAATTTAAAAGCGGTTACAAATACCAAGAAGACAGAGCTGTTGTTTTTGGCGTTATTTCTCCGTTTGCTGAAAAAGGGCGGAAGATGTGCCTGTATTGTACCAGATGGCGTATTGTTTGGCAGCAGTAATGCTCATAAGTCCATAAGAAAAGAAATCATTGAAAATCATCAGCTTCAGGCAGTTATATCTATGCCTTCCGGTGTTTTCAAACCATATGCGGGAGTTTCAACAGCAGTGCTTGTATTTACAAAGACAGGAGCTGGTGGGACGGAAAATGTCTGGTTTTATGACATGAAAGCAGACGGATACAGCTTGGATGATAAGAGAAGTGAGATCCAGGATAATGACATTCCTGATATTATTGAGAGATTCCATAATCTGGAAAAAGAGGCCGGCAGGGAAAGAACAGAGCAGAGCTTTTTTGTTCCAAAACAGGAGATTGTAGATAATGATTATGATTTATCAATCAATAAATATAAGAAAGTTGAATACGTGCCGGTAAATTATCCGCCAACCCATGAAATTATGGCTGAATTGAGGAGACTGGAAAAAGAAATAGCCGAGGAAATGGCTGAGTTGGAGAAACTGCTTTTGTAGGCAGGGGAAGAGGTGCAGAATGGTTGATAAGATTCAGAAGTGCAAGGATGAAATTGTGACGCGAAAACGAATTCAATTAGGAACGTTCATTAGCGAATATTCTGTCCGTAATAAAAATGATTTGAATATTCCTGTATACAGTGTTACAAATAGCCAAGGTTTTTGCAAGGAGTATTTTGGAAAAGAGATAGCCAGTAAGGATAAGACAACGTATAAAATAGTGCCATATGGTTATTTTGCATATAATCCTTCTCGAATCAATGTTGGTTCAATTGATTGGCAGAGATGTGAGGAACAGGTAATTGTTAGTCCGCTTTATAATGTATTTTCCGTTTCGGATAGTATTGATCGTCAGTTTTTGTATTATTTTTTGAAAAGTGATATTGGCCGTCAAATAATTCAAGCAAAAGCTACTGGTAGCGTTCGAGATAATCTTAAAATTAATATGCTGAAAGAAATGACAATACCAGATATATGTTTAGAGGAGCAGAAAAGGTGTGCAAATATTTTGGATAAACTACAGAAGATTATTGAATTTCGCAAACAGCAACTTAATGAATTGAATAATCTTATCCAATCCCGACTTTGCGGTGAGATGGAGGTGCCAGCATGAGTGCAATATATAAA
>OLGL01000021.1_pt1 | contig 165134 bp, 147 predicted proteins | sample 1605041 | NCBI WGS metagenome assembly OLGL01 (sample SAMEA3888905, study PRJEB22519) | human gut metagenome | biome: human gut; feature: human-associated habitat; material: faeces | place: Denmark | collected 2010 | reverse complement strand
TAAGGCGTGGGTCTGCAACACCCTGATCACCAGTTCGAATCTGGTTGTCGCCTCTTAAGAATCCATAGCAATGTGGGTTCTTTTTTCATTTTATGAAGCATAAAAAAGAAAGAAAGGTGTTTGCCAGAATTTAGGTAAGGCGGAAAAAATGATAGAAATTTTAAAAGCAATATTATTTGGTATTGTGGAAGGTATTACAGAATGGCTTCCAATCAGCAGCACAGGACATATGATCCTTCTAAATGAGATTGTATCGCTGGATGTATCGGATGAATTTTACAGTATGTTTGAAGTTGTGATCCAGCTTGGAGCGATTCTCGCAGTTGTAATTTTATTCTGGAATCAGATCTGGCCATTTGGAAAAAAGGATAACAAGGAACCATTGGCGAAAACTGGCGCAGGTGCGTATATAAAATGGGATATATTTAAACTGTGGTTTCACATTTTAGTATCCTGCGTACCAGCAGCAATCGTAGGTGTACTTTTTGATGAACAGCTGGAAGCATTATTTTACAATTACCAGACAGTAGCAATTATGTTGATCCTGTTTGGTGTAGCATTTATTGTGATTGAGAATTATCACAAAGGAAAAAAGGCAAAGGTGAATACCCTTGTCGGAATTGATTATAAACTGGCATTCTGGATAGGAATGTTTCAGCTGATTGCAGCGATTTTTCCAGGAACATCCCGTTCTGGAGCAACAATTGTCGGAGCATTATTACTTGGAATTTCCAGAACTGTTGCAGCGGAATATACATTTTTCCTTGCAATCCCGGTTATGTTTGGAGCCAGTCTTTTGAAAGGTGCAAAGTTTTTGATGAACGCAACTATGACTTCTCAGGAAGGTGTAATCCTTGTGGTGGGAATGGTTGTTGCATTTGCAGTGTCGCTCGTTGTAATTAAATTTTTAATGGGATATATTAAGAAACACGATTTCAAAGTGTTTGGATGGTACCGTATCATTCTTGGTGTCATCGTGTTATTATGCGGATTTGCCGGCTTTATCGGATAAAATACCGCATACCGTAAGTTTTGTTATTAACCGTATTGGAAGGATAATGGATACCGTTTTCCTCTGCAATAAAGAATCCGCATTTTTTGTGGGTTGCGAGGGAGGCGGTATTTGTTTTACTTACACAATCACGGATATCAACAGAACCCTGCTGATGAAGATGTGTTATCATTTCATTTAAAAGTTCGGAGGCGTATCCCTTTTTTCGGTATTGGGGTGGTGTCTCTAAAGCTTCCAGATAATAAAAATCATTTATTTTATTTAATCTGGCGGCACTTACAGGCATATTGTCTTTTTCCAGAACATAATAAGTATTTTCCGGCAAAGTAAAAAAATCCTGCAAAAAGCAGACAAAGGAATCCTCTTCCTGTTGGATTGCGGTAGTTAAGTCAGTTGCATCCGGATATTTTTCTCTGGCGTTTTCCATACAACCTTCTATATATATTTCATGTACGAGAGTGTACATTTCTTCTTGTGTCATGGATTTGTATTCTTTTAACATGTCAAATGCTCCTATATGTTTTCCTGCTATTGTTATGAAAGAGTTGAACTCTCTAATCAATGATAAAAACAGTTCTATCTAAAACAGCACTATATTTACATGTTATCATGTCTGACAATTTGGTACAAGAATATGGGTGTAATAATTGTTAAATGAATAATGTTAACTTAAAATAAAATACAGGTTGACAATTGAAACGATATTTTATAGAATAAGTGAGTACGAGCGAAGCGTTATTGGAACGAGGTACGCATAAACAGTAACACTATTTTTGCGTGTTAGACGTATTCACTGATAGACAGAACGGTTGCTCAAATAAAAGTGTATGGAGAAGTTAACAATGAATGAGAAAAAGATATCAACATCAACGATTGCAATGATTGCTTTGATGACCGCAGTTACCTGTATTTTAGGACCATTATCAGTGCCAATCGGACCGGTTCCAATTTCCCTGACAAATCTTGCAATTTATTTTACCGTAATATTGCTTGGATGGAAAAAAGGAACGGTGTCTTATGTGATTTATTTATTGATCGGCTTAGTTGGAGTTCCGGTGTTTTCAAGTTTTTCGGCAGGCCCAGCAAAATTATTTGGACCGACAGGTGGTTATCTGATCGGATTTATTTTTCTGGCAATGATCAGTGGCTGGTTTATTGAGAAGTTTCCGGGAAAAAGAGTGATGTATTTTGTTGGAATGGTTTTAGGAACAGCAGTCTGTTATGCACTTGGAACAGCATGGCTTGCTTATGAGGCAGAAATGACATTCCAGGCAGCTTTGATGGCTGGTGTGATCCCATTTATAATTGGTGATATCGCAAAAATGATCGTGGCGATCATTGTAGCACCGATGATTAAGAATCCTTTAGTAAAAGCCGGATATATCAAATAAAAAGGTTTACATCATTAGAGATACAACACAGTTGGCTTTCAATATCTAAAATTAATAAATTGCGCAAAGACAGGAGGTTGTCAGTGCATAGGCATATTCAGATGTATGATAGAGTGCGTCTGTGATAAAATGTGTTTATGTGTGATAACCTCTTGTTGTTTTGTGAAAAAATGTATAAAATAATTTTTACATTGTGATAGTAATTTCACAGCCGAAAAAATAGTGAACAGGAAAAAGTATGAATCAGAAAGTTGTATTTTTAGATGTAGACGGAACAATTGTAAATGATAAAGGCATTATCCCTGAATCAGCCAAAATTGCGATCAGAAAGGCGGTAGAGAACGGCCACAAACTGGTCGTGTGCAGTGGACGAAGTCTTTTTCAATTGCCGCAGATGCTATTGGATCTTGGATTCAGTGGAATGGTTACGGCAGCCGGAGCACAGGTGATCGCAGATGGAAAAGAAATTTATCATGCTGTCATTGATGAAGAACACAGAAAATTTATTGTAGATTATATGGAAAAAAATAATTTTGTTTACTGCTTCCAGACAGATGCAGGAGTTGTCATGAATAAACGGAGCGAACAGCAGATTTTAAAAATTATGAGCGATATGGGAATCACGGAGGAGCATCTGCGTCAGCTTGTAGGTGAATTTTTTATTCAGGAAGATGTCTGGAATAATGAGAAGGAAGAAAAACTGATCTATTATGATGCACCATTTGGAGTGGCGAGAGTGCATGCAGATCTGGAGCCTTATTTTGATGTAGTGGCACTAAGCCTGAGCGGGGCGGATGATTACTGTGGCGAAGTTGGAATCAACGGCATCCATAAAGCAACCGGGATGAAGCGTTATCTGGAATATGTGGGGATTCCCAGAGAGGACAGTATCGCAATCGGAGACGGACCAAACGACCTGCAGATGATGGATTATGCCGGAATCGGCATTGCGATGGGAAATGCAAGGGAAGAAGTCAAAAAGAGAGCCGACATGGTAACATCACATATTGATGAAGATGGGCTTTACCATGCATTAGACAGGCTTGGACTCTTGAACTAATATCTTTTATGGATGAGGCTGCTTATTTGAGAAAAGAAGAACAGATCAAAAAACAGCGTTGGAGAATTTAATAATGAAAGAAAAAGTAATAGGTTTTATAAAAAAAGATACGGTATTATGCGTGGCAATGACACTTGCAATGGTATCCGCTTTTTTTGTAAAACCAACATTGAATTATGTAAACTATATTGATTTCCGCGTCTTGGGCATTTTATTAAGCCTGATGACGGTTATGGCAGGACTTCAGAGAAATGGCTTGTTTGATATGATTGGAAGCAGCCTATTAAAAAGAACAAAAAATACAATGCAGTTATCGCTTGTGTTGGTCTTTTTATGTTTTTTCTTTAGCATGTTTATTACGAATGACGTGTCATTGATTACATTTGTTCCTTTTGCAATGCTGACTTTGCGGAAATGTAATCAGGACAAATTATTAATACCGGTAATCATAGTTCAGACACTCGCAGCCAATCTTGGAAGTATGCTGACACCTATTGGAAATCCGCAAAATTTATATCTTTACAATCTTGCAGAGATGAAAATGTCAACATTTATAGGAATAATAGGTCCATATACGTTAACATCCGGTATATTGCTGCTGTTATCCGTTGCTGTTGTATGCAGAAAAAAAGAGAAGATTGAATTTACACTCGAAGAAAATAACGGCGACCATGAAATTGAAAAAGAAAGGTTACATCTTCGAAGAAAAACACATCAAAAAAATGCAGTTTATCTGATTTTATTTCTGATGAGTCTGCTTGTCGTTGTGAGAGTATTGCCGTACTATGTGGCTTTCATTGTTGTGTTTGTGACGGTCTTTATCATGGACAGACAAGTGTTGAAAACGGTAGATTACAGTTTAATTCTCACATTTATCGCTTTTTTTATTTTTACTGGGAATATAGGAGAAATTGAGACAATCAGGAATGTGTTACAGGAGTTTGTGAGTGGCCGGGAAGTTGGAGTCGGTATCGCTGCAAGCCAGGTGATCAGTAACGTTCCAGCAGCCTTATTACTTTCTGGATTTACAAAGGACTATGCAAAATTATTAGTGGGTGTAAATATTGGAGGGCTTGGTACCTTGATTGCATCAATGGCAAGTCTGATCTCATATAAAATTTATGCACATCACTATAATGAACAGAAAGGAAAATATTTCAGGTGGTTTACGATTGCCAATGTGGGATATCTGGCAGTTTTGCTGGCCGTTTATGGATTGATCAGATGGATGTAAGATAAGCAGAGAAGGAGAATATTATTTCATAGATTTTGAATAATAAGATACGTTATGAGTGAAAAGAAATACAATAAAAATAGTTTACAGGGTACCGTGTATGTATTATTGTCAGCAATCTGTTTCAGTCTGGGCGGAGTGCTGATCAAATCGATTCCGTGGAACTCGTTGTCGATCAACATGGTGCGAAGCGTTTTATCATTTATTCTGATATTTGCTTATCAGAGAACACAGGGGAGAAAGTTTGTTTTTAACAAAATGGTTCTGCTTGGAGCAGTTTTAAATTTTGTCATGGCATTGACATTCGTGATGGCGACAAAGATGACAACCGCAGCAAATGCAATTGTACTGCAGTTTACAGAACCGGTCTTTTTGATTTTGATCGTGTGGATCGTATATAGGCAAAAACCAAAAAAGGACGCAGTTTTAACCTGCATTCTTGTGTTATGTGGAATTTTCTGCTTCTTTTTTGAATCGCTCAGCACAGGTGGAATGGCGGGAAATATCCTTGCAATTGTGTCGGGAGTGACTTACGCAGGCGTGTTTTTGATCAAAAAATTCCCGGGCGGAGATTTTGAATCGTCGCTTATGGTCTCTCATCTGATCAGTATTGTGGTGGGAATTCCATTTTTAATGCGAGAGACAGTGTTCACGCCAACCGTCTGGGGATATGTTCTGGTATTAGGAATTGTACAGTTCGGGTTGTCATATGTATTTTTATCCAGAGGATTAGATCGTGTTTCACCAGTGACAGCATCGCTGACTTCTACGATCGAACCGATTTTAAATCCTATCCTTGTAGCAATTTTTTGTGGAGAGACAATAGGTATGTTGTCCATTTTTGGAGCGGTGCTTGTCATTGGCTCGGCGACTGTGTATAACTTGAGACAGGCGAAAGGCTAATGCTGTAATCCTGCATATAAAACTGCATAAGTTCTGTAAAAGAATACAGGAGGGATTGATATATATGTGAGGACAAATTATAATTAGCGGAAGATGTAGAAAAAATAGATTTATATGTAATAAAGGAAAAATATATGTTAACACGATTTAAGGAAAAATATATTGGCGATGCCGCATTTTACAAAAGGTATCTTTATCTTGCGCTGCCAATGATTTTGCAAAATGCCATAACAAATCTCGTCAGTTTTCTGGATAACATTATGGTAGGACAGTTGGGAACCGAGCAAATGTCCGGTGTTGCAATTGTCAATCAGTTGATTTTTGTATACAATCTGGCAATATTTGGTGCGGCGTCTGCAGCCAGCATTTTTGGGGCACAGTATTACGGAAAAGGAAATCATAAGGGACATATGTATTCTTTCCGTTTTAAATTGTATGCAACATTGCTTGTAACGGGATTAACGATATTATTATTTGTGACAAAGGGAGCAGATCTGATTTCCCTGTATCTCACCGACACGGCAGGAAGTGGAGCCACCGAGGTGGCACTGCAGTATGGTCTGGAATACCTGGGCATTATGATGGTTGGTCTGATTCCATTTGCGGTAAACCAGTCCTATGCTACTAATATTAAAGAAACCGGGCAGACGTTGGTGCCGATGATCGCAAGTTTTGTAGCGGTTGGAAGCAATGCGGTTTTGGACTATCTGTTTATTTTCGGAATTGGACCATTTCCAAAATTAGGAGTTATTGGTGCAGCACTGGCAACTGTGATCGCACGCTACATAGAAGCATTTATCATTATTATCTGGGCACATTCCCACAAGGAGAAAAACAGGTATCTGGAAGGTGCGTACATCGGATTTGGAATGCCAAAAGGGGAATTGAAGGCAATTATTATCAAAGGCTTCCCACTTATGTTCAACGAGGTTTTATGGGCAGCAGGTATGACAACCGTTACCCAGTGTTATTCCATTCGAGGATTGGAAGTTGTGGCAGGTCTTAATATTGCAACTACGATCACGAATCTGTTTAACATTATCTATATCCAGCTTGGAGCATGTATCAGCATTGTGGTTGGTCAGTATCTTGGGGCTGGTGAACTGAAAAAAGCGAAAGACGCAGATAATAAAATGATTGTTTTCAGTGTATTCTGCTGTGCGCTTGTGGCGGGCGTGATGCTTGTGATCGGTAGATTTTTTCCACAGATTTATAATACTTCTGAACAGATCAAAGAGCTTGCAACCAGTTTTATTGCAGTTTCGGCAATTATTATGCCATTTTGTTCCTTTAGTCATGCTTCTTATTTTACGTTGCGCTCCGGAGGAAAAACGCTGGTCACTTTTTTGTTTGATTCGGTTTTTACCTGGGTGGTTGTAGTTCCGACAGCATTTGTGTTGGCACATTACACAGGACTTGGAATTGTGAGCGTTTATTTTTTTGTGCAGGCGACAGAACTTATAAAAGTAGCAATTGGTTATTTTATGGTACGAAGCAATGTGTGGCTCGTACAGATGGTATAGTGAGGTAGAAAAATGTATTTAATTTCAGAAACAACAAAAGAAGAGAGAGAGGCAATTGTCAAGGAATCTCTTGGAAATATTGAAGCAAGCTGTGATGGCTGTATGTCCGGGCTGGCAGAAATGTATCAGGACTATATTGACGGGAAAAGAGAGCTGCGGGAAATCAATATGGAATTTAATGCGCGTTACGTCAAAGGAGAAGATATGCCGGGCAGAGAACGCTGTGTGTACGGAAAATAATATGATGTTCAAATGAGGTACAAGTGTGCAGTAACGATAACATTTTATGTTAAATCAGAAGAAGAGGAATGAATCATGTATTTTGCAAAAAAGAGTGAGTATAACGATATTCGGGAAAAATCATTTCTTCAGTGGCTGGATGAGATGGAAAAGCATGATGATGTTGCAGTGCGCTGTGGTGTGAAGCTTGCGCGGGAATATATGCAGTATCTCAAGGATGAAAATGAGAAATTGAGGGAAGAGAATCAGCTGAAAAATAGTTATCTGAAGAAAATGAAGATAACGAATAAATAAAAAGAATAATTTTAATAAGAAAAAGGTGTTTTGACAGAGTTATGTAAACAATAACTTGTCAAAACACCTTTTTTAGTACGATTTATAGGACAGATGATGAGTACAATTAGAGATAACAAGAAAAGTTGATTTCAGTTGGAAACGGAGGATATGGATATGTTAGTTGTAATAAGTAGTGAAGCACCAAAGAAAAGAAAAATTTATCACAAAATGGGCTGCATATATGCAGAAAGAATCAAATTTCAAAATCGATTGGAAATAAAAGTTGAACAAGCAGAAAAAGAAGGTTATTGTGAGTGTAAATATTGCGCAGGACTCAGAGGAGATGTCAGAACTCATAAAGCGCAAATATTATCCTGGACACAAAAAAAAGAAATGGAATTTAAATTTGATGATCATACAGAAACATTATATATAAAAACGAAAATTGGTTTTTGGAAAATATATTTAAAAGATGATATAGATAAATACCTTTTATATCATAGAAATAAATTTGAAGCTAACACAGATTATCAGGAACTTATCCGAGGAGAATTTCACAGACAAAAAGATGTGAAACAGACAGATTCGTTAGTAAAATTAGTAGAGTACATAGATGCGCATGACAAAGCCAAGGTTGTAATTCAGGATGATTACCATAATCTTCCACGACGCACGAAAAAGCAGAAAAAATATTATAAACAGGCAGAGCGAAAAGTGAAGAGAGAGGCTGTGAAAAGAATGGACACACTGTTTGCCATGTTGGAAAGACAAAATCCAAGCTTAAAAAATGTTTCGATATATGAAAGGAGCAGCGTATGTTAGAATTGTTAGTTTACTTAATGTTTTTTCCTATTATTATTGCATTTAAAATGATGGGATGGATCGTAAAAGGAATTTTGGGAATCTTTAAAATGATTGGCGTAGCGGATTTCTTCTGGAAATTATAATGTATATTAACGTTGCTATCTGCGTATTTTGGAAGTAAAATTATGGAATAAGCAAGATGAATTTTAGAAAAAGAAGGTAGGCAACATGTTTTTTATGATGGGAATCACGGACGGAAGAAAGGATTTTGACTTTCACCAACAGATCATTTGTGATATTTGTGGAAAGTATGGAAGATTTCAGGTTTCTATGACGTATACAGTATTATCTTTATTCTTTATTCCGTGTTTTAAATGGAATAAGCATTATTATGTGCAGACAAGCTGTTGTAATACAGTCTATGAGTTGGATGCGGAGATTGGAAAAAGAATTGCAGCAGGCGAAGATGTGGAAATTCTGCCACAGCATTTAAGAAGGATGAATCAGCAAGGGTACGGATATAGCATGAAACGCTGCAGAAATTGTGGATTTTCCACAACGGAAGATTTTGAATATTGCCCGAAATGCGGTACAAGATTAAGTGAATAATAATTAAACACAGAAAAATATTTGGCAGTTCAAATAATTAGAAAGCAGAAGATATGTTAGGAAATAAAAAAGGAAAGATGATATGCGGATATGTACCGGATTATGTACTCTTTGATTTGGAGACGACCGGGACATCTTGTATTTATGATGAAGTCATTGAAATATCAGCGGTAAAAGTACGGAGTGGAAAAGTTGTGGAGGAGTTTAGCCAGCTTGTGAATCCGAAAAGACCGATTCCGTATGCCGCGAGTATGGTTAATCATATTTCGGATGAGATGGTGGCAAATGAGCCGGATTTTGGGCAGGTGCTGCCTGAGTTTTTAACATTTGCCGGAGATGATATTCTGGTAGGTCATAATATCCAGACATTTGATATGAAATTTTTATATCGGGATTGTGAGCGGCTTTTCCAGCAGAAATTAACGAATGATTATGTTGATACGCTGCGGGTTGCAAAGCTCTGTTTCCCGGAGTGGCGGCACAGGAGACTCAGCGATCTTGCAGAGCATTATGGAATTTCAACGAGAGGTGCACACAGGGCGCTGACAGACTGTAAGATGAATCAGCAGGTATTTGAGTATCTGGCAAAAGAATTGGAGAAAATGCCGGCAGCAAAAAAGCAGTCGAAAGAAAAAATCTGCCCGGAATGTGGGCTTCCGATGAAAAAAAGAAATGGACGTTTCGGGGAATTCTGGGGCTGCATAGGGTACCCGGATTGCAGGCATACTGAAAATACATAGTATATAAAAACAGCCGATGCTTACGCATCGGCTTTGCTATTTTTATCAGTATGAATATTTGCCTTGATCCGGCGTTTTAAAACAGAGACTTCCAAGGGTGAAAAAAGAAGATCGTCAATAAGTTTTGAGGAAACTGCTGTCTGTATCTGGTCCAGATCGCCCTCTTTACAGATTGCAATGACTGGGCACATATGATCAGGGGTTGCATCTTTTACCGTATCCCATATAAATTTGCCGGAATCTGTTGTATCAGATACATCTGCAAAAATTGATATCTTTAAATGCATCCATCGTCTGTCTGCGTCGCAGAACTTCGAATCCATCAATCCCCGGCATTACCAGATCAAGTAAAACGAGGTCGATCAGATGGCTGCTTTTCTCAAGGATCATTAAACATTCTTCGCCTGAAGTGGCTTCTTCGAGATGAAAATGTTCTCCGAGCATCTCTTTTATAATTGCACGTTGAAATTTTGAGTCATCAACAATTAAAATAGTTTCCTTCTTTTGTAAGTACATACTAATCCCCCATAAGGAATGGACTCTAATACGAATAAGTCTGTCAGCGATACTATAGCACATTTGGATTTGGATATTCAATAAAGAATTCGCACTGCAAGACTTTTTGACAAACATTTTTGACCGTGGTATAATCCCATCTTTGACACTTTGTTAAGATAAAAACAGTCGCAACCCTAGTATTTACAAGGCTTGCGGCTGTTTTGTTGTCCGTAGCGATATGTGCTATTTTTAGGTATTTGTGCTATTTTTTATTATATTTCGCATTGTAGCTTTCGTTATGAATTCATAGTCGGTATGAAAACCAAAGGTTTCGTGAAGGGAATCGGTCAATTCTGTTCGTTTGTATGATGGTACATATCCGCTGTTTCCAGATAGTAGTGTCATCTGCATTTCACGAATTGTTGATAGTATTTCTTCGCATGTATATTTATTGTCCAGTTTCTTTTCCAATAATCGATAGACCAGCAAACTTATGTAACAGGTCAAAAAATGAGCTTTGATTCTGTCATCTCGTCTGACATAAACGGGTCTTGCTTCAAAATCTGTTTTTATAATTCTAAAGTTTTCTTCAATTTCCCAGCGCTGTTTGTTTATCTTTAATATTTCTTCGACATTGTCTTCCAGATTTGTTATGACAGCATAAAAGCCATCATATTTAGCTTCTTCAGAAATTCTGTCTTGGTCTAATTCGAAAGTTTCGTTTTCAGCAATTTCACCTTCGTTTGTGAATTTAGTTTCCTTTACAAATCTTGCAGGATCATTTTGATTTTTGCCTTTTCTTTTCTTGATTTTACCATCTACCATTTTTTGCGCACGGTCTAACTGTTTGCTTCTGATTTTCTGCTGATAATCTTTATATTTTGGAGAGTATGTAACTATTATTGTTTCGTCCATATCTCCTGTAACAAGAGGAATTTCTTTGTAGTAAATTGAATTGAAAACCTCATCATCGGATTCATCTAAAGTACTTATATCAATAAATTTATTTGAGCCAATTTTTTTGAACTGCTTAGGTGATAACGCAATCTCTTTATCTTCATTTTTCATCTTTTTGATAGAGTGAGTGATGACATACGAACGATTACCTAAACTGTTAAATCTACGATTGTTCACGCTTCCAAGTCCTGCGTCAGAACAAAAGATGAATTCGCTGCAATTAAAGTCACGAATAATAGTTGATTCCAGTGGTTTTAAGGTAGTCTGCTCGTTTTGGTTGCCAGGAAAAATATCAAAAGCAAGAGGTATACCGTCAGCATCCATAAATAAGCCCATTGTAACAATAGGGTTTGGTCTATTTTCTTTGCTTTTTCCATAACATTTGTTTCCATCTTCTTCCTCGATTTCGAAGTAGTAATTTGAACAATCGTAATACAGTATTTTTGTATTTCTGGAGTGAACAAAATTTGAATTACGATACAGCTCCTCCTGAATAAAAAAGGATTCTTCTGCCATAACAGAGAGAGCGCGGTAAACATTTTGAAGAGAATACTTTGGTGGCTCTAATAATTTTTGGCAAAAAGTGTAACTGCTTAATTTACTTGATGGAGAAAGAATGCGTGCATATATCAAGTCGGTTAAGATAGCGCTAAAGTCATACTTGAATTTGTGTCTCTCCTTAATTTTTCGGCATATGTTATCAATTCGTAAATCAGTGCATAGTTGCTGTAAGAAGAGATAGCCTACATTGAAACATCTTTCTTCGTCTTTGGTGATAAAAGCTTTCTGAGAAAGCTTAAGCGGAATAGGAACGGCTTTATTGTTATAAGCTTCTGTTTCTTTCCGGGCTTCTTCTTTTGCCCATGCCATTAACTTTTCTTTGTCATTATCAAAACGCTCTAAAAGTTCATTATATTTGCCAAGCTTTTTGAAAATACGAGAAGAGGTTTTACCATTCTCTTTACGATACGATTGATAAATGTATATATCTTTGTTATTTGAACTGCCAGTAATATTTACATACATAAAAAACACCTTTTTATTTTTATTATACCATAACAAGCACAAACAAGCACGTATAAATTTAAAAAAATTGACAAAAAAATAAGCCATAAATGGCTTAAATACAATGGTTGAGGGAAAATATGTTGTTATGAAAGTGTCAAAGACCCGTCTGTCAGCGATACTATAGCACATTTGGATTTGGATATTCAATAAAGAATTCGCACTGCAAGACTTTTTGACAAACATTTTTGACCGTGGTATAATTCCTCCCCGATTAAGGAAAATATAAGAGAAAAGAGCAAAAAGTCAAGGTTTCAGGACTTAAAATAAATATAAGATCAGGAGGAAAGCAGGGATTCGTTAGGAATCGATGCAAGGAAATTATGTGTACAGCGGCAACTTATAAAACAAAAGATTTTTATTTTGGAAGAACGTTAGATTATGAATTTTCTTATGGAGAGCAGATTGCAGTGACACCACGCAATTATCCGTTTCATTTCCGGTATATGGGGGATGTTGCAAACCATTATGCGATCATAGGAATGGCGCATGTTGCAGCAGATTATCCGCTGTATTATGATGCGGTCAACGAAAAAGGTGTTGGGATGGCAGGACTGAATTTTGTCGGAAATGCGTATTTCCCGGAAGTGACAGAGGGAAAAGAAAATGTTGCCTCCTTTGAATTTATTCCTTGGGTGTTAGGACAGTGTGCCAACATGAAGGAAGTACGTGCATTGCTGGCTAAGATCAATATTACAGGAACACCTTTTGCGGAGAATATGCCGGCGGCTTCCCTGCACTGGATCATTGCGGACGCTGATGAGGCTGTCACAGTCGAATCCATGAAGGATGGGCTGAAAATTTACGACAATCCGGCGGGCGTTATGACAAATAACCCACCATTTGACCAGCAGATGTTTCTGTTGAACAATTACAGGGGACTTTCACCAAGACAGCCGGAAAACCATTTTTCTGAGAAACTTCCGTTGGAATGCTATAGCCGTGGCATGGGAGCATTGGGTCTGCCGGGAGATCTTTCCAGTGCATCCCGTTTTGCCCGGGTGGCTTTTACGAAAATGAACTCTGTTTCTGGTGATTCGGAGGAGGAGAGCGTTGGTCAGTTTTTCCATATTTTAGGATCCGTGGAGCAGCAGAGAGGATGCTGTGAAGTGGCAGAAGGAAAATATGAGATCACGATTTATACTTCCTGTTGTAATGCCACAAAAGGTATTTATTATTACACAACTTATACGAACCGTCAGATCACAGCGGTGGATATGCACAGGGAAGATCTGGATGGAAGTGGACTGATCCATTATCCGATGCTGGAAAAAGAGCAGATCCTGCGGCAGAATTAATAAAAAAATAGTTAAGATTTGGAAAAATTTTTATAACGAAATTGACAGGACAGGCATTCTTATATTAAACTAACGAATATAAGAGGGAGTAGTTAGCATCTTCGGATGGAATAGTAGTCGTCATCACGCTGAAAGGCCGGTTATTATTGTAAGTAACGAGACTTTTATCACTCAAAAATTTTTTTGATGCGATAAAGGTCTCTTTTCATAATCAATCCTTTATCGCAGGAAAGGAAGGCGTTATGGAATATTTACTGTTACTCGTTGGTTTTGTACTTTTAGTAAAAGGTGCAGATTTTTTCGTGGAGGGAAGTTCTTCTCTGGCAAAAATCATGAAAGTGCCGAGCGTCATCATTGGTCTTACCATTGTTGCGATGGGAACCAGTGCCCCGGAGGCATCCGTCAGCATTAATGCGGCGCTCACAGGCAATAATGACATTGCGATCAGCAATGTTGTCGGTTCGAATATTTTTAACGGTCTTGTGGTGGTCGGTATCTGTGCGTTCTTAGCAAGTTTTAAGACAAATCTCGATATTTTAAAAAGAGATATGCCTCTCAACATTGTGATCACAATGATTCTCTGTTTCATGTTTATGGATGGAAAACTGAGCCGTATCGAAGGTCTGATTCTATTGGCAGGAATGGCAGCATATATTGTAAGCATGATTTATTCTGCTTTGAAAAATCGTGAAACTGGTGAGGATTGTAAGGTACTGTCGCTGCCAAAAAGTATTGTGTTTATGGCAGGCGGTCTTGTGGCAGTTATTTTTGGTGGGGATCTTGTGGTGGATAATGCCTGTGTGATCGCAGCGAATTTTGGTGTCAGCCAGAATTTTATCGGACTTACGATCATAGCGATCGGAACATCACTTCCGGAGCTTGTGACGTCCATCGTTGCAACCAGAAAGGGAGACAGCGGTCTTGCACTGGGCAATGCGATCGGATCAAATATTTTCAATATTCTTTTTATCCTTGGTATGTCAGCAGCAATTTCACCACTCAATGTGTTAGGAGAATCCCTGACGGACTGTATCATTCTATTGATCAGCACAGTTATTTTGTTTGTATTGGCAAAGACAAAAAAGACAATGTCAAGATGGGAAGGCGCGGTCTGCGTACTGTTGTATATTGTATACACAGCATATCTGCTGATCAGGTAAAAATAGCACAGATCTGGGAGAGGTGATTTCCTGCGGACAAAAGTAGCAAAAGAAACCATGCATTTATAAAGGAGGTCACTTTATGACAACATATCTTCTTATTACAGCGGTAGTTATTTTTGCCTGTGTATTCCTGAGCAAGGTGTCAAGCAGACTTGGAATTCCAATGCTGCTTGCGTTCATTTTGCTTGGAATGCTGTTTGGTTCGGATGGGATTTTAAAGATTCCGTTTGATAATTATGCGTTTGCAGAGCAGATATGTACGGTCGCATTGATCTTCATTATGTTTTATGGGGGCTTTGGAACGAACTGGCAGCAGGCGAAGTCCGTTGCGGTAAAGGCAGGGCTGTTATCGACGGCCGGAGTTGTGATAACAACTGCACTTACCGGAGTTTTCTGTCATTACGCCTTACATATCGCATGGGTGGAAAGTATGCTGATTGGTGCACTGATTGGTTCCACAGATGCGGCATCCGTATTCTCAGTGCTGCGATCGAAACGGCTGAGTCTGCGTTATAATACGGCTTCCCTTCTGGAAGTGGAAAGTGGTAGTAATGATCCGTGCGCATATATGCTCACGGTGACATTTATTGCGATCGCACAGGGTAGCGCCAGTGGTGGACAGATTGGACTTCTCATTGTAAAACAGATGCTTTTTGGTATTCTTTTTGGTGGGTTGATCGCAGCAGCTGCAGTGCTGCTGTTGAAAAAAATTAAGTTTTCGACCGCAGGATTTGACATGGTTTTTGTGGTCGGAATTGCAGTGATCGGGTACGCACTTCCGGCAGTTTTTGGTGGAAATGGATTTTTAAGTGTCTATATTGTGGGAATTGTGCTCGGAAATACCGAGATCCGCAACAAGCGGAATCTGGTAAACTTTTTTGACGGACTGACCGGATTAATGCAGATGCTCATTTTCTTTCTGCTTGGACTTCTGGCATTTCCATCGAGACTGCCGCAGGTGGTGATTCCGGCACTTTTGATCGCAGTATTTCTGACATTTGTGGCAAGACCGGTGGCAGTTGCACTTGTACTCACACCGTTTAAAGGAAAAATTTCCCAACAGCTTCTGGTGTCGTGGGCAGGTTTGAGGGGTGCAGCGTCCATCGTGTTTGCAATTATGGCAGAGATGGCAGTGGAAACAGAAAATGATGTGTTCCATATTGTTTTTATGATCGTGCTGTTTTCTATCCTGCTTCAGGGCTCGTTACTGCCGCTTGTGGCAAAGAAGCTTGATATGATCGATGAAAAAGGCGATGTCATGAAAACGTTTAATGATTATTCCGATGAAGTTCCGGTGCAGTTTATCCAGCTCAGTATTCCAAAGAGCCATCACTGGTGTGGAAAAACACTAAAAGAGCTGACACTTCCGCCGGAGACACTGGTCGTATTATTAAAAAGAAATGGAGAGAATATCATCCCAAATGGGAATACCAGGCTTCTCGAAAACGATGTTCTGGTCTTAAGCGCAACTTCGCCGGATCATGTCGAGGGTGTATCACTTGTTGAGATTTATGTGGATGAAAACAGTAAGTATAACGGAAAATTGTTATCAGAGATTCCAAAGAAAGAGAATACGTTAGTGATCATGATCCAGAGAGGAGAGCAGGTCATTATCCCGCACGGAAATATCCGGCTGGAAAGTGGCGATATGCTGGTTGTGAGCAAAACGGAAATCTGATTTACAGACGGAGAACGGTCAGAACGTAATAATTACTGATTTTACTCTAAGGAAAATCAAAAAATGTCCGATAAATAACGTGAAAGCGAATTTCAAGGAAGAAAGGAGATGCCTCATATGCGTATAGATGCTTATAATCAGATCGCGCAGGTATACAAGACGACAAGCGCAGCAAAGTTACAGAAGACAGAGAATGCAAGGCACGGACGTGATGAAGTACAGATCTCGTCTTTTGGCAGAGATTATCAGATCGCAAAACAGGCAGTCACTGAAGCAGCGGATATCAGGGAAGATAAAGTCGCAGAACTAAAAGCAAAGGTTAACTCTGGTAATTATTTCGTGGATACTGCAGATTTTGCGAAAAAATTATTGGAAAAGTACAACACATCATTAATGTAAAAGTGAGGATGAATTTTGGCTAGTTTAATGGAAGACCTGATCGACGTTCTGAATAAGGAAGAAGAACAGTATCAGGGATTGATCGAACTCGGAAAGAAAAAGAGGGAAGTGGTGATCCGGGCGGATATTAAGACGCTGGATGAGATTACCGCGACGGAGCAGGAGGTTGCCAGCAATCTGCAGAATCTGGCGAAGAAGAGAACCAGAGTACTCAACGACATGGCAACGGTTCTTGGCAGGAATCCGGGGGAGGTTACGATCACAAAGATGATTTCTTATCTGGAGGAACAGCCGGTCGAGCAGAAACAGCTCATGGAAGTAAAGGAGCGGCTTTTACAGACAGGAAAAGAGATGGCAGCCATTAATGAACAGAATGAGATCCTTTTAAATCAGGCATTAGAGATGGTGGAGTTTGACCTTACATTGCTTAAGAGTATGCGACAGGCACCTGAGACCGCCAACTATAATAAGAACGCCTGCAATACAGGTGATCTGCTTGGCAGCAGCGGCTTTGACGCAAAACAGTAACATGTAAGGAGGGAGCACCATGGCTAACGGCTTTGGAAGCTTATATATCGGAGCATCCGGGTTACAGAATTCCCAGAATGCTTTAAATACAACATCAAACAATCTTGCAAACGTAAATACCAAGGGTTATGTACGTCAGCAGGTTTTACAGGTAGACAGAAATTATACAACCTTCAATACAACTGCATCGATCAGCCAGCAGCAGTCCGGTCTTGGCATGAAGATCGGTGATGTGGTGCATGCGAGGGATATTTTTCTGGATAAATCATATCGAAACGCATCAGGACGTCAGGCATTTTATGCAGCCACGTATGAGGCAGTGGATGAAGTGTACACTTTTTATCAGGAGTTACAGGGACAGGCTTTCCAGACAACTCTGGAGGATTTCTGGAAAGCTTTTCAGGAATGGGCAAAAACTCCGGATGACAGTGTGCGGCAGAATCTGGTCATTCAGAAGGCCAATCTGTTTGTCAGCAGATCCAATGCAGTCTATACGGGACTTTCCGACTACCAGAGCACGATCAATACACAGATTTCAGATGATATTGATCGAATCAATGAGCTGGGAAATACCATTTTTAAATTGAATCTGGAAATCCAGAAAGTAGAATCGGGTAATGTTGAGACTGCAATGACATTGCGTGATGAGAGAGATAATGCGCTGGACGAACTTGCTTCTTATGTAGATATCAGTTACAAAGAGAATTCTGATGGAATTGTAAAGGTAAGTGTCGAAGGTGTTGAATTTGTAGACGAGGCAAGATGTTACGAGATGGGGAAGAACCGTGATGAGATCACGGGATTTGTCACACCTTACTGGACACATCTTTCCGATATCGAGAACGGCGATTACGACAATGTATTCAGCTTTACAACACCGATCTCCTCGGATCTTAATAATGATCTTGGAGAATTAAAAGCACTGATCCTGGCACGGGGAGACAGAAAAGCGACATATAAAGATATTGTGGGACTGACATCCGATGAATATAACAGATCAACGGCAGATTCTATCGCAACAGGAATGTCTGTCATGTTACAGGCACAGGCGCAGTTAGATCAGTTAGTACACGGGATGATCACAGCGATTAATGATACACTTTGTCCGAATACAACACTTGGAGAACTTACCGGAAATACAGCATCCCTTACCGGAACAGATGAGAATGGTAATACCGTTACGATCACATCCGGAATGAAAGTGCTGGATACGAAAAACTGCTCTACCGGAAGTGACAAACAGATTCCGCCACAGGAGCTGTTCACAAGACTTGGTACAGAGCGTTATACCAAAGTTTCTGTGCAGGAGACAGATGCCAATGGCAATACCGTTACCAACGATTATTATGTATACAATGAAGAGAGTGAGACAGATACTTCCAAACAGTATACATTAGCGAGTGTCAGTGTAAATGATAAGCTGGTAGAACAGGAGTCGCTGCTTCCACATCTTTCACAAAATGGGAAAGTGAATTATGATCTCGCCCAGAAAGTAGCAGCTCTCTGGAAGGGTGAGTATCTTACCCTGGATCCGGATGACACGAATAAAGTTACATTTATTGATTACTATAATAATATGGTGGGAGCATTTGGAACGATCGGTTCCGTTTATGAATCCACAGCGAAAAGTCTTTCCGGAACAGTGACAGCTGTAGATAATCAGAGATCACAGGTTATGGGAGTTTCTTCTGATGAAGAATTGACCAAGATGATCAAGTTCCAGAATGCATATAATGCATCCAGCCGGTTTATCAATGTGGTGAATGAAATGATCGAATCCATGATCACACAGCTTGGCTCATAAAGACTGGATTTTTTAGTGGAACAAAAACAGTTACTTTCACAGATTACATAGCAGAAAGAGAGAGGTGAGAGGATGCCTTCACAATTTTTTGGATTAACAATTGCATCGTCAGGCTTAAGTGCTTATCAGGCAGCACTTAATACCACCGCCAATAATATATCAAACGAACAGACAAAGGGATACAGCAGACAGGCAGCAAATCTTTCCGCATCGGATGCACTTCGTGTCAATGCAAAATACGGAAGCATGGGTTCCGGCGTTACGGTGAATTCCATTAAACAGATCCGAAGTGAGTACTATGATACAAAATACTGGCAGAATCAGGCAAGCCTTGGTCTGTATGAGACGAAATTAAGTTATCTGGAGCAGATTGAGAACTATTTTATTGATGATGATACAGAAAAAGGTTTTTCGACCATTTTAAATAAAATGTTCAATTCATTGGACACATTAAAAAATAATGCCGGTGATGTGAATGTCAGACAGCAGTTTATCTCAGATGCACAGAGTTTTACCACTTACTTTAACAGTGTGGCAACCGGTCTTGGCGAGATTCAGGATAGCGTGAATGAGGAGATCAAATCAACCGTTGAAAATATCAATGCGATCGGCAAAAAGATCAGTCTTTTGAATAAACAGATCAACGTTATTGAAGTACAGGGCGGTTATGCAAATGAACTCCGTGATCAGCGGGCACTTCTGATCGATGAGTTATCCTCTATTGTTCCAACAGAGGTTTCAGAAGTTCCGGTAACGAATTCCAAACATCCGGACATGCAGACAGGTGCAAATTATTATACGGTAAAAATCAATGGACAGAAGTTTGTTGATACTTACGAGTATAGTGAACTTACCTGTGTGGCAAGAAAAAACACGATCAATCAGTCTGACCGGGAAGGAATGTATGAGATTGTCTGGGCGGATACCGGAAACAGTTTTAAAGCAGGTTCCGACTCCAGCTCCGGTTCGTTGAAAGCGTTGTTCGATATCCGGGATGGTAACAACAGTGAGAACTTCCGAGGCTCCATCAAAGGGGTTACAGCAGGCACAATTACAATCAGCAATCCATCCATTACAAACGTCAATGCCATGACTATGCCGGCAGAGGGTGTTCTCACGATTGATGGAAAGAACTATAACTATACAGACTTTACTTTTACGACGGATGCAGATGGAAATGTCAAGGAATATACATTTACATTGGAGAATCAGTTGAGTTCCGATCAGCAGGCAAAGATAGATGGAAAACAGGCATCTATCGGCGAATCCATCGATGCGATGGGTATTCCTTATTATCTTGCACAGATGAATGAGTTCCTTCGTAATTTTGCGATTTCATTTAATGAGATCATGAATGGCGATAATGCGCAGGATCTGAATGGTAAGCAGACAAATTATTTTTCTTTCTTTACAGGTACACATACCAAGACAGGAGAAGAGTATCATTTCAGCAAAGCGGCTGGTGATTATAATGCGAAAGCAAGTAACAGTTACTATCAGCTTACCTGTGGAAATGTATGTGTTTCCAATATTGCGGTCAAAGATCCGACAACCATTGCAACAACCGAGAAGATTACCAATGGTGCAGATGCATATGATCTGGTAGAGAAAATGTTATTGTTAAAGAGTGATACAGAGATGTATCGTGGTGGTGGTGCAGATGATTTCTTACAGTGTATGATCTCAGATATTTCTGTGGATACACAGAAGGCGACCATTTTCCAGAAAAATTACAGTAATATTTCAAATGCGATCGACAAGCAGAGAATGTCCGTTTCCGGTGTCGACAAGGATGAAGAAGCAATTGATCTTGTAAAATTCCAGAACGCGTATAACCTTTCCTCAAAAATGGTATCTGTTCTGGCAGAGATTTATGATAAGCTGATCAATGAGACAGGTGTATAAAAATTTCGTGATAAGAAGAGAGGAGTCATCCTATGAGAGTAACGAATAACATGATGCTTCGTAATACAACTTCGAACATCAATAACAATAAATACAGTGTGAACAGTCTGAACAATCAGATGTCTTCACAGAAAAAAATCTCAAGACCTTCCGAGGATCCGGTTGTTGCCATCCGCGCACTTCGTCTGAGAAGCAATTTAAGTGAGATCAATCAGTATTATGAGAAGAATATCCCGGATGCAGATGCGTGGCTTAATGTGACAGAAACTGCGTTGGAGAATATGAAAACCATTTTGTCAGATATCCGTACCCAGTGTACGTATGGAGCCAGTGACCAGTTGAAAGCAGAGGATAGAAAAACAATCCTGACACAGTTAGAGTCATTGCGTAAGCAGATTTATTCAGAAGGTAATTCTGATTGTGCAGGAAGAACCGTTTTTACCGGGTATCGCACGAACTGTAAATTGACATTTATGGAAGACGAGAGTAATACGGAGTATAATATCCAGCAGAAGTTCAGCTATGAAGATATCGGGGAACATCGTTATTATGATGGACAGGTAGAGCTTAAGACAGCAGAAGAAATGAGTCAGAAGGTCACCACCTCTGATACGAAGCAGTATACTTATGACAGGATCCGGCTGGCGTATGGAAATATTGGATCCCTCAAAGATAAAGACGGTAATGAAATAGCTGTGGGCAAGACAGGAACTCTCTCTTATCATTACACAGATAACACAGGTGCAGCAAAGACCGGTGATTTAAACGTAACGGTCTATGAGACAGAAGATGACTGGAAGAAAGCAGTGAAAGCTGGAAATATGCCGAAAGATGGAGCAGCTTTCATCAAGTCAACAGGAGAGCTTGTTTTAGGTAATGAGGCAAGTGAGACTTTGAAACAGAATAAGGCATCCATTGAGTTAAACTATGATAAAAAAGGCTTTAATTCTGGTGAAGTAAGACCTGAGTATTATTTTAACTGCACAGATATTACAGATGCTAAAAATAAAATTACATATGAAAAATATGATGCTAAAGGTAATGAGATTTATCAGGATATCGATTATATCATCGCTGTAAACCAGACATTGACAGTCAACACAAATGCATCTGACGTATTCAATGCAGATATCGGACGTGATGTGGACGAGATGATCAATGCGGTAAAAGCTGCCATTGATGCCAATGACAAAGTGGATAAGATTAAAGATATGATGAATCAGGCAGCGTATTCGGGTGTTTCGGCACAGGAGAATCTGCAGACATGGTTAGAGGCAGCACAGAAGGAAGCAGATTATGCAAATGACAATCTGCAGAAATTGTATGACAGCTATATCGGTAATTTTGATGAATATCTTTCGGATGTAAACCTTGCTATTACAACTGTAGGAAGCAAGGGCGATCGTCTGGAACTGACAGAGACGCGTATGTCAAACCAGCAGCTGACCGTAAAAACATTAAAATCAAATAATGAGGATCGTGAACTTTCTGATATCATCATTGATTATACAGCAGCTTACACTGCTTATCAGGCATCTTTACAGGCGGCAGGAATGCTGAATCAGACAACATTGTTAAATTACATTTAAAACACGCTACGGAAAGTGTGGCAGGAACGTGCTTGTGGGACAGTTTTTCCCATAGGACGTTACGGATAGAATGGTCGGAGACCAGACGTTAAGAAAACGTTAGAAAACCAGGAGGTCAGAAAGATGAAAGCAAAAACAAGAATGTTTGGCGAAATTGATATTCAGGAGGATAAGATCATCACTTTAGAGAGTGGAATGATCGGCTTTCCGGATATGCAGAAGTTTACCTTGATTTTTGATGAGGAGAAAGGCAGTAAATCACATATTATGTGGCTTCAGTCTATGGATGATCCACAGACTGCGTTTCCGGTCATCAATCCGGTGACGATCAAGGAGGACTATAATCCATCTGTCAGTGAGGAATTGTTGAAGCCATTGGGCGATATGAAACAGGAAGACACCTTTGTACTTACAACCGTCAGAGTCCCAAAGGATATTCAGGATATGTCAATCAACCTGAAAGCTCCCATTATTATCAATATGTCCAACAATAGAGGGGCGCAGATTATCGTGGAAGATGATCTTCCGGTACGTTATAAAATTTATGACCTGCTGAAAAGTAGAAAAGAAAAGGCAGGTGAATAGAAATGCTGGCATTGACAAGAAAAAAAGGCGAAGCTTTAGTGATCAATAATAATATTGAGATCACAGTATTAGAGATCCGCGGGGATCAGATCAAAATCGGTATTTCTGCTCCAAAGGATGTACCAATTTACCGAAAAGAAGTATATTTACAGATCCAGCAGGAAAATGAGGCTGCTATCAGTGCAGATGGTCTGGATGCGTTAAATAATTTGTTGGATTAGAAAAAAGAATGATACCCGAACGGGTGTACAATTTATTGAAAAATATTAAATTGTACCCGTTCGGGATTTTTTTGCCTGAAAACGTTGAAATTATACCCGAACGGGAGTATTATGATTGATATGAATAAAATTGGAAATTATATAAAAGAAGAAAGAAAAAAAGCTGGATTAACACAGGAAGAATTTGCCATGAGATCAGGATTAGGCTTACGTTTTGTAAGAGAATTAGAACAGGGAAAGGAAACTGTGCGTATGGACAAAGTAAATCAGGCATTGGCAATGTTCGGGAAAGAAGCTGTACCGGGAGAAAAGGAGGAATAACAAGTGGAGTCAGAATATAGAAAAGGATATGTTTATATTCAAAAAATTTTTGCCGGAACAATAGCTGAAACAGAAGAAGGATATGAGTTTTCTTATAATGAGGATTATTTGAAAAGAGAAGATGCAGTATCTGTAAGTTTGACGCTGCCATTACAAAAAGAGGCTTATAAAGCGACAGTTTTATTTCCTTTTTTTGATGGGTTAATTCCAGAAGGATGGCTCCTTGGTGTTGTAAGCCGTAACTGGAAAATCAATCAGAATGACAGATTTGGATTGCTGTTGTCGGTATGCAGGGATTGTATTGGAGATGTCAATATAAGAAATGGGGAAGAGAAATGAAATGTCTATGTTGTGGAAAAACAATAAGGGAGAATGCTTCTAATGCGGAAAAGGAGTGGAGCTGGCATAAAAAATGTGTGAAATCGTTTTTTATGACAGAAGAAATGCCCTTTTTAGATATTACGAAGGAACAATTGGAAAGGCTCGCAAATGAGACTGTCAATGAGGGACTTACAGTACCAGGAGTTCAAAAAAAACTATCCTTGCATTTGTCCAGTGACACGAATGCAAGACTTACAATTGTAGATTATCCAACAGGGTATATTTTAAAGCCACAGACAGAAGAATTTGATTATATGCCTGAATTTGAAGACCTGGCAATGCGTCTGGCAGAGTTGATGGGAATCCAGACAGTGCCGCATGCACTGATAAAAATAAATGATGAGTACGCTTATATTACAAAGAGAGTAGATCGCGATATTGAAAAAAATGAGATAAAATTATATGCAATGGAAGATTTTTGCCAGCTATCGAATCGCTTAACGCAGGATAAATACAAAGGGTCTTATGAAAACTGCGGAAGAATCATAAAGAAGTATTCTATTACACCAGGGTTAGATTTATCAGAATTATACTTACGGGTTGTGGGATCTTTTATCATTGGAAATTCGGATATGCATTTGAAAAATTTTTCGTTAAGAGAAACTGAACCGGGAAACAGAAGGTTTCAATTATCAAACGCATATGATATGCTTCCTGTAAATGTAATTATGCCGGAAGATAAAGAACAGATGGCACTTACTATTAATGGAAAGAAGAGAAATATTCATAAAAAAGAATTTAAAATATTAGCAGAAGTATGTGATATTCCTGCAAACGCAGCAGAAAAAATGATAGAAAAATTATGTGTATTAGAAAATAAAATGTTGTCACTTGTGGATGAATCCTATTTGCCTCAAGCGCAAAGGGATGAACTGAAAACATTGATCAGAGATCGTGTAGCGATTTTATTGTGAGAAAAGAAGAAAGCGGACATTTGAGCGGTATGAACTATTCCAACAATGAAATGATAAAATGATTCCCTATAAGGTCAATATTAAGATACCTTAGAATTAATTAAGAACAAAGCAGAAAAAATATTGTAAATAATCAGGTTATCGGAAAACGATAGAAAAAGGGACGGAATTATGAAAAAGAAATTTATAATACTTACAATAACAGGACTGTTGCTTGCATCATTAGCTGCGTGTGGAGGTTCCAAGACACCGGATGCGTCAAAAAATACGGCAGATCAGGAAGCGCAGAATCAGAATCAGGACAGTCAGGGAACATCTGACACTATTCAGGGTGACATAGAGGAAAATCACGGAAGCGATGATACGGAAGGCAGCAGCGACAGTGCAGAAAATGCAAGCGAAAACCAAAGTGGTGATCTGACATTCGCGGATCTTGCAAAATATTCATTCGAATTTTGCAGTGGTGCAGGTGGATGGTCTACCGATTTTGAAATTGAAAAAGATGGCTCTTTCAAGGGATCTTACCATGATTCTGATATGGGAGACACCGGGGATGACTATGAGAATGGAACGATGTATCTCTGCAGCTTTTCAGGAAAATTTACTGACCTGACCAAAATCAATGATTATACTTACCAGATGAAAATGGAGAATCTTACCTATGATGAGACTCCGGGAAAAGAAGAAATTGCAGATGGAGTGAAGTATATTTATACAGATGTTTATGGTCTGGAAGGAACGGACACCTTTAAAGTGTATCTTCCGGGGGCACCGGTGAGAGATCTGTCAGAAGATGTATATTTCTGGGTACGGTGGGCAAATGACGATAGCGAGGAAGGAACGCAGGATACGTTGACGATTCCAATTATTGTAAATGAAGAAATGGGGTATGGAATTTATTCCTACGAAAGACAGACACCATATGAGGAAGCGCAGAGTACATTAAATACTTATCAAGCATCCTATGATGCAGCGGAGGAGGAACTTAAAAAAGCAACTCTACAGTCCCGAATGGACGACTACGCTATGCAGATGTATGATATCAGCGATTCCTGCTTAAATGAAATCTGGAATCTTGTAAAATACAATACAAGTGAGGAAAAGTTCAATGAGATTCTCACTGAGCAGAGAAAATGGATTGCAGACAAAGAAGCAGCAGGCAACGAAATCCTGGATCAAAACGATGGATCTTCGGCACAGATGGACAGCAGTCTTAAGATGGCAGAGCTTACCATGGAGCGTTGTGAAGAACTGGCAGATTATTTGAAGTAAGATGGAAAAAGAGGACAATTTATGCAGATTTCAAGTAGATTTACTCTGGCGGTGCACCTTTTTATGTGTTCAAGGATTTGGATCGCGAAATTTATACGTCTCTGCTTGGATAAAAGAGATTATCACAATATTGTAATTCCCTACTCCCTATGATATTCTGAGTATGTTTCAAAATAGAAATCAGGGGAGAAAATTATGAAAAATCAAACGACAAAAAGAAGTTCTTTTTCAGGAAAAATCGGTTTTGTGCTGTCAGCAGCCGGAGCATCCGTGGGATTGGGGAATATCTGGCGGTTTCCATATCTGGCAGCCAAATACGGCGGAGGTATTTTCCTGCTTATCTATATCATTCTGGCATTGACCTTTGGCTATACGATGATCATGGCTGAGACATCATTAGGACGCATGACGAAAAAAAGTCCGGTAGGAGCATTTGCTTCCTTTGGAAAATCACATTTGTCTTGTCTGGGAGGCTGGATCAATGCAATCATTCCGGTTTTGATCGTGCCATATTATTCGGTAATCGGTGGATGGGTTTTAAAATATCTGGTTGAGTATGTCAGAGGACATGCGCAGACAGTTGCAGAAGATGGTTATTTTTCTGCATTTATCTCAGATGGATTTTCCACGGAAATATGCTTTGCGATCTTTTCTGTGATCACATTGGCGATTATTTATGCGGGTGTGCGCAATGGAATCGAGCGTGTCTCCAAATTCATGATGCCGATACTTGTTGTGTTGTCTGTCATCATTGCAATTTATTCTGTGACAAGACCAGGGGCTTTGGCTGGTGTGAAATATTTTCTTGTGCCAAATATCAGCAACTTTTCATGGATGACCGTTGTGGCAGCCATGGGGCAGATGTTTTATTCGCTGTCGATTGCGATGGGTATTCTCATTACATTTGGTTCTTATATGAAAAAAGAAACTTCCATTGAAGAGTCTACAAAGAATGTTGAAATTTTTGATACAGCAATTGCAATTATGGCTGGACTAATGATTATTCCGGCGGTGTTTGCGTTCTCTGGCGGAGATCCGGACACCTTACAGGCTGGACCGGCATTGATGTTTATTACAATCCCAAAAGTTTTTGCAAGTATGGGATTTGGAACTTTTGCGGGAGTAATGTTCTTCTTGCTTGTACTTTTTGCGGCACTTACCAGTTCAATCGCACTGACGGAAAGTGCGGTATCCACGTTTGAAGATGAACTTGGGTGGAGCCGGAAAAAATCTACGGTGCTCTGTGGCGTGATCATGATCGCACTGGGAAGTCTGTCTTCGCTCGGATACGGACCTCTGGCAAATGTGAAGATCATTGGCATGCAGTTTTTGGATTTTTTTGATTTCCTGACGAACTCTGTCATGATGCCGATTGCGGCAATTGCTACCTGTCTTTTTGTTTCAAGGGTTGTCGGGGTAAAGAGAATCGAAGAAGAAGTGACATACGGTGGCGGCACATTCAAAAGAAGAAAAGTCTTTCTGTTTATGATACAGTATCTGTGTCCGATTTTTGCTGGAATCATTTTATTAAGCTCTGTCGCAAATGCATTTGGATGGATTTCCATGTAAATGCATTTGCGATAGGAAGGAACTTATTTTTTCAACATTCCATAATGCTCTTCCATGTTTCCACCGAAGATAGCATTTTTATAGCCCAGTTTCTTAAAGGCTTTGACCGCTTTTTCCGGTCTGAAATTATAACTGCCGATGATATAGAGAGAAGTTTCCTTATCCGGGAATCTTCTTAAGATTCGGTCTTCCGTGATTTTATCCAATGGGATATTGACCGCACCGGCAACATGTCCGTGGTTAAATTCATCTTTGGTACGACAGTCGATCAACATGGCGTTCTCAGAAGTGTGAGCCTTGTTGATTGCTTCGTTCACTGTCAGTTTTTTCTTGAAAATACTCATTTTATCTCTCTCTTTCCAAAAAAATATAATGATACAATTTTACTACGGAAAATATTTTGCGTCAACGAAAAAGCAGATGTATTTTCTTTTTTTGTGTGATAAAATTATTGCATGTATGAGTGGGCATGAAATGTGTTTGATATAGAAGGGATAGCACAGATGATCAATATTGCAATCGTTGAAGATGAAGCTATGTACGCAAAACAGCTGCAGGAGTTTTTGCTGCAGTATCAGAAGGAGAATGGAGAAGTGTTCAATATTACCGTCTATTCAGACGGTGATCAGATCGTACACAAGTACAAGTCACAGTTTGATATTATTCTGATGGATGTGGAAATGAAGTTCATGGATGGTATGTCTGCCGCGGAGGAAATCCGGAAAGCAGACACGGAGGTTGTCATCATTTTCATTACAAATATGGCGCAGTATGCGATCCGCGGCTATGCAGTGGATGCGCTTGACTATGTGCTGAAACCGGTGTCATACTTTGCATTTTCGCAGAGATTAAACCGTGCGATCAGCCGAATGAAGAAACGTGAGCAGAAAGTCATCACGGTGAACATCAAGGGCGGCGCTGTTCGGATTAATATTGCTAATATTTATTATATTGAAAGTCAGGGGCATAATCTCGTTTTACACACGATCCTGGGCGATTATGAATCGGCTGGAACGATGAAAGAAGTCGAAGAAAAATTGCAGGATCTAAATTTTTGCCGTGGAAATAAAGGGTATCTGATCAATTTGCAGCATGTGGACGGCATTCAGGACGGGTGCGCGGTTGTAAAAGGAGAGCCGCTTTTGTTAAGCCGCTCGCGCAAGAAAGAGTTTATGGAAGCACTGACGAATTACTGGGGAGAGGTTGTAAAATGATGGGACATTTAATGCCGGATATTCCGCGGATTTATACGGCAGCTGCGGAGTGGATGGCGTGTATGCTTTTTATTGTATCGCTGAAAAAAAGATTTGAATGGTGGAAGAGTGGGCTTATCATGGCAGGAATGCTTGTGATGCAGTCTGTTTTTCTGGTGGCAACCGGAAATGTGCCGATCTATTTCTGGATTCCGTGTATGATCGCCGCAGTATCTCTGATGGTCGGGTTCATTTATTTCTGCTGTGACGTGAATTTTCAGGATGCCGGATATTTTGGCATGATCGCATTTGTTGTAGCGGAATTTATGGCATCTTTGGAATGGCAGATTGTATGCTCAATCTGGACAAGACAATTGCCGGGTGCTGGAATGCAGGTACTTATGCTTGCAGCAGTTTATGGTGCAGTTGCGTTTTTATTATGGAAGTTATTGCAGCAGCATTTGCCAAAAGATGGAAAACTAAATATCAGTCTTAAGGAATATTTTTCGGCAGCGTTGATTGTGATAGCGGTATTTGCGGTCAGCAATCTAAGTTTTATTTCTGATACGGGAGCATTTTCAAATGGCTACGCGCTTGAAATCGGTCATGTCCGCACGATCGTTGATCTCGGTGGAATTGCAGTTTTGTATGCGCACCTGATCCAGTGCGGTGAGCTGCGTGTCCGCAGGGAACTTGAGGCAGTGCAGAATGTATTGCAGAATCAGTATGTGCAGTACAAGCAGTCACGTGAGAGTATCGATCTCATCAATTATAAATATCACGACTTAAAACATCAGATCGCTGTGCTCCGGAGCGAGACTGACCCGGAGAAAAGAAATGAGTTTTTAAACCACATGGAAGATGAGATCAGGCAGTACGAAGCACAGAACAAGACCGGAAATAAAGTGCTTGATACGGTGCTTACGAGCAAAAGCCTATACTGCGCAAAGCATGGTATTACATTTACCTGCGTGGCAGATGGAACGCTGCTTGATTTTATGGATATCATGGATATCTGCAGTATTTTCGGAAATGCGCTCGACAACGCGATAGAGTGTGAACTCAAGATTGCAGACAAGGAAAAGCGGCTGATCCATGTGACTGTGTCCCAGCAGAAGAAATTTTTAATCTTACGTTTTGAAAATTACTACGAAGGCAGTTTAAAAGTAAAAGAAGGACGTTTCCTGACAACCAAGAAGGAAAAAGAGTTTCACGGTTACGGAATCAAGAGTATCCGCTATACGGTAAATAAATACGACGGCGCAGTCAGTATTGACACAAAAGAAAACTGGTTTGATCTGAAGATTTTGATCCCGATGAAAAAAACTGCATCTGACGAAGTGCAGAACGGATAACTGTGTCAAATAGAATACGGACGGTTAAACATTCGCATTTTTTGATTTATAACGCTATGGTTTGTGCATTGTGCATGAAAACATAGCGTTATTTTTGTCTGAAACTCACAACGTGTAATACCGTTTATGCAAAAAAAATGCAGATTATGCAAATTCTCCATAAGAAAAGCACTTTATGATAGATTATAACTACAAAGTCCGGAACGGACAAAATAAATCTTGGGAGGATTTAGAGATGATCGAGTTTATTATTTCAATTCTGGTTCCTATTTTAGGAGGCCTCGGTGTCAGTGAAGCAGACGTTACAACCTATGTAACAAACTGCAGCGGATACATTTATGCAATCCTTATTTCTATTTTAGTATTGATTGTATTATTAGTAGCTGCACATTTTATTGCACCAAAAGGAAAAAGACATTTAGTTCGCTGGGGAGCTTCCTTAGCATGGGTACTCGCACTTGTGACCATGGTAAACATGGTTTGCTACGGACCGCTTTACACAAACCTTTCCGTTGTATTAAACGGTGGCGGAACAGTATCCGATGAAGCAAAAGCAGCAAGTAATGAAGTGATCAAAAAAGTCGGCGAAGAAGGTATGGTTCTTGTAAAGAATAATGGATTATTACCTCTTAGCAGTGATGTGGATTCCATGAACGTATTTGGATGGGCATCTACAAACCCTATCTATGGTGGTACAGGTTCAGGTTCTGCAGATACATCTTCTGTAGTAAGTATTTTACAGTCTTTATCAGATGCAGGATATAAGACAAATGAGTCCCTGACCAAAATGTACACAGATTACCGCGCAGACAGACCGGCTGCAACAATTTTAGGCGGAGACGGATCCTTTGATATCACATTACCGGAACCTACAGCAGATTATTATACAGATGATGTCATGGGCGAAGCAGAAAGCTTTTCTGATGTAGCAATGGTAGTGATCAGCCGTGGCGGTGGTGAAGGATATGATCTTCCTACAGACATGAACTCTGTTATCCATGGCACTTACAATGTGGCAGATGAAGTTTCTGTAAATCCTGCAAACTATGCATATACAAATATTTCCTACACTAACAACGGTGATTATGATGATTTTGATGCAGGAGAATCTTATCTTGAACTCTCTAATACAGAGGAAGCAATGCTTGATAAGGTTTGCTCAGAATTCAGTAAAGTAATCGTTGTGATCAACGCAAACAACCCAATGGAACTTGACTGGGTAGACAACTATGATTCTATCGGAGCAGTAATCCTTGCACCTGGTACAGGTCAGACAGGTATGGCTGCACTCGGTGAGATCATCAACGGATCTGTGAATCCATCCGGAAAAACAGTTGATACTTATGTAAAAGATTTAACACAGACTCCATACTATAATAACATTGGAGCATTTGCATACAACAATGTAGATGATTTAAAAGAAGCAATCGCAGCTTCTGATACAGCATACGAAGGAACAGTTTCCTTTGTTGATTATGTAGAAGGTATCTATGTAGGATACAAATATTATGAGACAGCATCTGATGATGGTGTGATCAATTATGAGGATGTTGTAAAATATCCATTTGGTTACGGATTATCTTATACAACATTTGAACAGAAAATGAATGATTTCTCTGATAATGGAGACAATGTAACATTCAATGTAACAGTTACAAATACAGGCGATGTTGCAGGTAAGGATGTTGTAGAAGTATACTTCACACCACCTTATACAAACGGAGGAATCGAGAAAGCTTCCGTAAACTTAATTGATTATGCAAAAACAGGTGAGATCGCACCGGGTGAATCTGAAACAGTTGAGTTTACAATCAACAAAGAAGATATGGCATCTTATGATGCAAACGAGATCAAAGTAGCAGGCGGCGGATATATTCTTGAAGCCGGTGAATACACAGTATCTGTCAGATCTGATTCCCATACAGTATTAGATCAGGCAAACTTTACTGTAGATTCAGATATCAACTACAGCGAGAATGCACGTACAACAGATAATGTTGTTGCAACAAATCAGTTAAATGATTACACAGCAGGAAATGTTACCTATCTTTCCAGAGCAGACGGATTTGCAAACTATGCAGAAGCTACAGCCGCACCGGCTGAAGAAGCTTATGTAATGGATGATGCAACAAGAAAAGAAGTAGAAGCAAATTCTACAGCATACTATGATTCTACAGCATATGATAATGCAGAAGATACAATGCCAACATTAGGATCTGATAATGGTCTTACATTAGCAGATTTAACAGGCAAGGCTTATGATGATCCGATGTGGGATCAGTTATTAGACCAGATGAGCTTTGAAGATATGTCATTACTTGTAAACCTTGGTGGATGGCAGACAGCTCAGATCGATTCTGTAGGAAAAGTTGCAACAAGTGACTGTGACGGACCTGCTGGAGTTAACAACTTCATTACAGGAACTTATGGAACAGCATATCCGACAGAAGTATTAATGGCACAGACATGGAATACAGATTTATTATATGACCTTGGACTTGCAATGGGACAGGAGTATGCAGATGTAAATAACTATGGTGTATACGGTCCGGCAATGAACACACATCGTTCTGCATTTGCAGGAAGAAACTTCGAGTACTATTCAGAAGATGGTGTACTTGCAGGTAAACTTGCAGCCGCCCAGGTAAATGCGATGGCAACAAAAGGCACATACAATTACATCAAGCATTTTGCATTAAACGACCAGGAGACAAACAGATGTGCATTCTTACTTACATATTCTAATGAGCAGGCAATCCGTGAGATTTACTTAAAACCATTCGAATTATGTATCAAGAATTTTGACGGAACACAGATCGCAGTAATGTCTTCCTTCAACTGGATCGGAACTGTTCCGGCATGTTCAAATGAAGACACATTGACAACAATCCTTCGTAATGAGTGGGGATTCCAGGGAATGGTCATCACAGATTATGATGGTTCTTACGGATACATGATCACAGATCACTGCGTTCGTACAGGAAATGACCTGATGCTCGGATTTAGTTCTCAGGCATCTAACCAGCTGACAAATACAGAAAGTGCAACTCTTAATAACGCACTTCGCACATCATGCAAGAATATTATGTATACAATCGCAAACAGCGGTTATTATACAAATACTACTGATGATAGCGGAATGTCAAATATGACAAAACTCTTCGTGACAATTGATGTTGTAACAGTATTATTAGTAGTACTCTGCATGGCACTTGTGATCGTTCGCTATCGCAAAAAACATGCAAAAACAGCAGCAGAAGTTACACCGGAAGAGAAGAAAGAAGAATAGATTATTCCGCACCTCTGTGTGCAAGGATAACAGAACTTAAAATATGACAGGAAAGTCCCTGCGTGTTCGATAAGGAGCATGTGGGGGCTTTTTTATGGAATAGGAAAACGCAAGATAATGAATGGGGATTTGCGTAGAATTTGCATTTACATGAACGGGGATTTGCGTGGATATTTATATTTGCATGAATATATAAATACAGCTATAATAAAAATACGTATAATGACATGAAATTTGTATCAGATAAAAGATTACCAAAGTGTGTATTATGACATAGAAGCAGAAAGCGGGGGACAGTGATGCAGAGAAAGATCGGGATTGGAAAGCAGGATTTTGCAGCTTTAAGAGAAAACCAGTGCTTTTACATTGATAAGACAGATTTCATAAAGCAATGGTGGGAAAGCCAGGATGATGTCACACTCATCACGCGACCAAGGCGGTTTGGAAAAACATTGAATATGAGCATGCTTAACTGTTTCTTCTCTAATATATATGCAGACCGGTCTGATTTATTTGATGGATTAGATATCTGGAACGAAGAAGCATACAGAAAAATTCAGGGAACATATCCGGTAATTTTTGTAAGCTTTGCATCGGTAAAGGCAGATAATGCAGCAGATGCAAAAAAGCAGATCAAATCGCGGATTGCTGGTTTGTATGAGGATTATGCATATCTGCTCCAAAATGAAAAACTAAGTGAATCAGAGAAGATGGCATATAGGCAGGTATTGGCAGAGAGAGTAGATATGGATGATGTTACTGCCTGCGACAGTCTGAATTATCTATGCAAATGTTTAGGGCGGATAAGTGGGAAGAAGGCAATTGTCTTATTGGATGAATATGATACTCCTATGCAGGAATCATATATATATGGATACTGGGAGGAATTAACCTCATTTATGCGAAATCTGTTCAATGCAACGTTTAAGACAAACAGTTCGCTGGAACGTGCATTGATGACAGGGATTACACGGGTATCCAAAGAGTCAATGTTCTCGGATTTGAATAATCTTAACGTTGTCAGCACAACTTCAGACCAGTATACAGAGGCGTTTGGCTTTACAGAACAAGAGGTATTTGGGGCACTGGAAAAATACCAGCTAAGTGATAAAAAAGAAGATGTAAAATTATGGTATGACGGATTTACGTTTGGATCACATAAAGATATTTATAATCCATGGTCAATTACGAATTATCTTGATAAAAAAGAACTGAAGCCATACTGGGCATCCACCAGCTCAAATGGTCTTGTGGACAAACTGCTGCAGACCGGTTCAGCGGAAATGAAAACCAGAATGGAAACACTTTTGGATGGTGGAAATATTACAGTCAATATAGATGAACAGATTGTGTTCGATCAGTTAGAGCAGAACGAGGATGCGGTATGGAGTCTTCTCTTGGCTGGTGGCTACCTGAAGGTGGAAAATCTGAAGTATGAGGGCATTACAAGAGAGCCATGGTACACACTTTCCATTACAAATCTGGAAACCATCAGTATGTTTACAAACATGTTCAAAGGCTGGTTTGGCAGATCGTTGTCGAATTATAATGCATTTGTGAAGGCACTGATACAGGGTGATGTGGATGCAATGAATTATTATATGCAGAGAGTTTGTATGGCAACGTTCAGCTATTTCGATGTTGGAAGTGGACAGGGAGCAGACTGTGAACCGGAAAGGTTTTATCATGGATTTGTGCTCGGTCTTATGGCAGATCAGGCAGATATTTACGAAACACGCTCTAACCGGGAAAGCGGATTTGGCAGATATGATGTCATGCTGATTCCAAGAGACAGAAAGAGGCAGGGACTTCCAGCAGTGATCATGGAATTTAAGGTGCATAATAGCAGACAGGAAGCAGATTTAGAAGCAACCGTGCAGGCAGCACTTTCACAGATTGAAGAAAAAAATTATGATGCGGAACTTTTGGGACGAGGTTTTGAAAAAGAGCAGATCAGACATTATGGGTTTGCATTTAAAGGAAAAGAGGTATTAATAGGATAATCCATACCATTTATGCTAAAAAAAGCACAGATTATGCAATTTTTCTCCATAAAGGAATTCTTATGTTAGGATTAAGACAAGTAAAGCGGAACATAAATGCAGAAAGTTATTCCGAAACTGTAAAGTAGAGTTTCGCAGTCCAGAGAGAAAGGGATTAATATTATGGAGAAAATCAAAGGCTTATGGCTTGGATTTGCAGAAAAGCATCCGGGCGCATCAAAATGGATTCGTGAAGGTGGTTTATTTGTTATTGTAAGTAACCTTATCACAGTACTGAAATATTTTATGTTACTGTTTTTACCACTTGCATTTGCAGGGCTTCCAAAAGTTGATTTCGGATTCCCGGGAATCGACATTACTTTATTCGGAGAGACATTCAAATGGAATATCATCGGTTATGACGCTGCACACGGCGGACTTCCTTATTTCTGTGCATATATGATCGCAATGGTAGTTGGTGAGTGTATCAACTTCCCAATCCAGAGAAGCTTCGTATTCCGTAGCAAAGGGAACATCTGGTATCAGGGAATGTGGTATCTGATCGCATTCTGTATCGTAACCTGTATCGTAAACTCCATCAACTGTATCTGGGTTGCTGTTGCAGGAATGTTCGTACCGGACTGGCTGTATAACATCGGAACGACCGTATTAAACGGTGGTGTATCTATGGTGGTATTCTTCTTTGTTAATAAAATCATCTTCCCGGAAGGGGAAGCAAAAAAAGTGGAAGCTTAAAAACAGAATAAATTTGTATTCACTGGGAGATCGGGAGCAAAATCTAAAGACTGTCACGAAAATGGCAGTCTTTTTGTATGAAAAAATTCCTGCAAGTAAATTGAAAAATCCCTTAGATATATGTACAATACAGTTAGATAGTACACAAGATAATATGTAAAAAAGATATGGCGAAATTATTGAGTGAAGAAATCACGATATAATAAAGACTGGTGAGTGAAGCGAGTGTAGATAACGATCATGAAGCTATGCTTCACGATATAATATTGTCAGACATTTTATAAAAATGATATCAGGTGGATAAATTTGTATCAGCATAGTGAAACATTGAAAATCGGAAAAATTTATAAAGGTATCAGAGAGGCAATGGGATTGTCACAAGAAGATGTCAGCGCAGGTTTAATGTCAGCCAAAGCATTGTCGCGTTTTGAAAATGATGAAAATTATCCCAATAGTTATATGATGCAAATTCTCTTTGAACGAGTAGGAAAATCATTAAGGCATTTTATTTTTATGTTGTCTAAGTCTGAATATGAATATCATTTGTGGCGCAGGGACACGGTTGCTCAAATTCTTCGGGGAGATTCTGTACATCATGTTATTTATCAAGGACATAAAGGTAAATATATCGATAAAAAATTACATTGGCAGTTTTGTACTTTTTGGCAAGGTTTTTTGGACAATAATTTAGAACAGATGCAGAATGCAATTGTATGTACAGTGAAAAATTATCCGAATCAATTGACAATGAGAAATTGTCTGAGTATGGAGGAAATTAGCTATATTCTTCTTTATGTAGAGAAAAAGTTAACGGTTCGTCCAGATAAATGGCAGGAGGAGTATGCACAGATACGGTTTTTATTGAATTATGTAGAGAGAATGTTTGACAGCGAAGAAATCGTAGAGATATATGGAAGAGCTGTATATGTTTTTGGAACATATATGGATACACCGGATATTAACGAAAAGATTTTATTCTATAAAAAAGCAATCGAACTAAAAAGAAGAAATTTTAAGATAGAGGGATTGGACAGATTGCTGGAAGGGATTATTTTAGAGTTTCAGAAAATTAATCAGCAGGCACCGAAAGATTATGAACAAATGTTGAATATGCTTCGCAAAATAAAAGCAGAGTTTCATATAGATGATTATACATTTTGGCAGATAAAGCCGACTTATGAAGTATATTTGTTAAATGAAGTTTTGAAAATATATAGACAAGAAAAAAATAAGGCAATAAAAGAAATTGCCCAAAAATGTTGTAGTGAAAAAACATATAGAGCATTAGAAAATGGTATGCGGGATGCGAACGATGGAACGCTTGCAGTTCTTTTTGACGAATTGGAGATAAAGTTAGGAATTTATAATGCAGATATTATTACTGACAATTATGCGGATTTGATACTTGTGGATAAAATAAAAATGGTAGGAAAAAGGGCAGTGCAAGGGGAGGAACTACAACTTCTTGAGCATTTGGTGCAAACGCTTGGAGATAAAACTGAATATGCACAAAATCGGCAATTTGTTGAATGTATGAGGGATATAGCGTTGTATCTGGATGAAAAAATCACAGCAGAACAGTATCAGGAGAGATTAAAATACACACTTTCATATACTATTTCAGAATGTTGCGCTGATAATACAAAACATTTTTTGACGCGGGTGGAGTTGATGTTAATGTATTATACTGCTATTTTAAGTAGAAAATCAGGAAATTCAGAGAAGGGAATGGAGATTGTAAATGAATTGTGGGAACAATTGATACAAAGCACGGTAAGGTTAGAGGATAGAGATCAGGAAGCAGCGGTGTTAATGATATTGCGGAAAAATTTGTCTACAGATATTTTTCGTTATGATGAAGCATTAAAAATAGCTACAGAAGGAATTGAATATTGTTTCAATTCCGGTGATGCAAGTAAATTATATAATTTTTTATTTGAAATAGGGTGGATATATAATGAACTGATACAAGAGAAAAATATATTTATGAAGCCACAGTGCCGAAAGTATTTTGAATATGCACTTTGTATTAGTGAGATGTTTTATATAGAAAGAAACGCATCTATAATAAGAAAATATTTATCATAAAAATTATACTTTATCATCTATGAATACATCGCTATATGGTGATATAACATTAGAATGTTGAATGTAAAGGGGCATTTTGTGTCAGAAAATAGGGCATAAAATGTCCCTTTAAAATAATAAAAATATCTGTATAATAACAAGCAGCTAAGACAAACAATTATTGGAGGAATATATTTGTGACCAAAAATATAAAATATCTAACTAGAAATGTGAAGCTTGTATGTGCAGCTGATTTTTTTTGGAATTTAGGACGTACTTTTCCACATGCGATCCTGACTATTTTTTTATTGGAACAAGGTTTTGATTTAGTTCAAATTGCCACGTTACAATCTGTTTTTATGATAGTAGCAATGGTTACTGAATTTCCAAGTGGAATATGGGCAGATTTATTTGGAAGAAAACAAATTTATATGGCAGCTGTTGTTACATTGTTTTGTTCCTATTTATTGATAGGGTTTTTCAGTGATCACTTTATAGTTATTTTATTCGCCTATGTATTATATGGATTAAGCGTTGCATTGAAGTCGGGAACGCTGGAAGCAGAAGTGGTTTTAGAATTTGAAAAAGAACAACGGGACATAAAAGCTTATTCAGTAGCATCATCTTATGTAATGAGTATTTCTTCAATAGCAGGCGGTTTGCTGGGAAGTTTATTTTATGAGAAAATGCATAGCTATATGTATGCTATTTCATTAATGCTTTTCGTTTTGGCATTATTAATGGCTGCATTATGTGTTTTTTCACAAACGTCAGGTCAGAAAGAAAGGGAACAAAGACACTTAAGAGATGAATTAAAAGTGGGATTTTGTGTTTTGAAATCATCAAAGCCATTGTTTTATATGATATTGTTATTTGCATCAGCAACACTATTTGTACAACCTTTTTTTCAATATTGGCAGGTTCTATATCAGCAAGGAGGAATTCCAATACGTTATTTTGGGATTATTTATGTTGCTTTTCAAGCATGTAATTTAGTAGGAACTATGATTTATAATCGGATGAAGATGAGTAATAAAAAAATAATGATTTTTGTATGGCTCATAGCAATCATATTTGCATTTAGTATGTTAAATACTCAATTAGCATTATTCCTATTGCCGGTATCAGTTATTTTGTTTTATGTTTTCTATCAGCATTTGGATGTTCTGCAGAAAAAAGTAGCACCAAAACAATTTATGAGCAGTTTTTTCTCATTGGTGGGAACATCTGAAAATATAGCATCAATTGTGAGCTTGTTTATTATGGCAACATGTATAGAATATGTTGGAATTACATATGCATACATAATATTGTTTTTTATGTTTAGTGTCTGTACATACATCTGTTATTTATTATTTTTAAAAGATAAATAATTTGCTATTGTTGTTAATTAAAGCAAAATAACGAGCACGAATTCTTTACAATAATGTAAAATTTATGTAAAATAGTAAATACAAAAAGAGCAGAACTGCGATTATATTTGAAGTAGTTTTGCTCTTTATTTTTACTGGAAAATATGAGGCGATGGGAGACAGTGTATTTTTCGGGGAATAGCAAAGGAGAGAAAAATATGAGAAAAAACTGGGCAGCATTGGCACTCACAGGCATGTTATGCCTGACAACTTTTGCAGGAACACAGACTGTTTCCGCTGAGACAGCAGATTCCGCAAAACAGGTGGATATTGTATTCACACATGATACACATTCCCACCTCAACACATTTACGACCATTGTAGACGAAGCGGAAAAAGAAGTGGGAGGATTTGCGAGAATCAACACCTTGATTCAGGAGCAGAAAGCGAAAAATCCTGACACGATGGTGATTGATGGCGGTGATTTTTCCATGGGAACCCTGATCCAGACTGTTTTTGAGACGCAGGCGGCAGAAATCCGCATGTTAGGCTATATGGGATGCGATGTGACCACACTCGGAAACCACGAATTTGATTACCGCTCCAAAGGACTTGCAAATATGTTGAACAGTGCGGCGGAGTCCGGGGATGATCTTCCGGCAATGGTTGTCTGCAATGTGGATTGGGAATCCATGGAGGCAGCAGGCTTAAGTGAGGGACAACAGCTGATCAGAGACGCATTTGATGAGTACGGGGTCAGTGACTATGTTGTATTGGAAAAAGGGGATACAGACATAGCTGTCGTAGGCGTTTTTGGTAAAGATGCACTTGCCTGTGCGCCGACCTGTGAACTTTTATTCAAAGATCCAATCAAGGCGGTAAAAGAAACGGTCGAAGAGATTAGGGAGAACGAGGATGTTGATATGATCGTCTGCGTTTCCCACAGCGGAACTTGGGAGGACGAGAGTAAATCAGAGGATGAAAATCTGGCAAAGGCAGTGCCGGATCTCGATCTGATCTTAAGCGGTCACACACATACAACACTGGAAGAGCCAATTGTCCATGGAGATACCTATGTGGTATCCTGCGGTGAATATGGTAAGAATCTCGGCGAACTTTCCATGACACAGAAAGCAGATGGACGCTGGGAGATGACTTCTTACGAAATTGTGCCGGTCACAACAGACATTGATCAGGATGCAGAGACACAGAACGCCATTGATCAGTTTATGGATACTGTGGACACCGACTATTTGGCACAGTTTGGCTATACCAAAGATCAGGTGTTAGCGGAAAATGACGTGGATTTCTCCACACAGAAGGATCTGGAAAATATCCATGAAGAACACAATCTTGGTGATATCATGTCAGATGCCTATGTGTATGCGGTGGAAAATGCAGCAGATTTTGACGGTGTCCCGGTGGATGTGGCAGTTGTTCCAAGTGGCACTGTCCGTGACACCTATGCAAAAGGCGATATTACCGTGGAGCAGGTATTTAATTCGTTTTCCCTCGGAATCGGGGCAGACGGAGTGCCTGGATATCCGCTCATCAGTGTGTATCTGACGGGAAAAGAGTTAAAGACAGCAGCAGAGATCGATGCATCCGTTTCTGATTTTATGACAACAGCAAGACTTTATAGCAGCGGACTTAATTTTACATACAATCCAAACCGCATGATTTTAAACAAAGTCACAGATGTATATTTAGATGATGGAAATGGCGGCAGGATCGAACTTGAGGACGACAAGCTTTACCGCGTGGTCGCAGACCTTTACAGCGGACAGATGTTAAGTGCGGTTACAGATATGTCCTACGGACTGTTGTCACTGGTTCCAAAATATGCAGATGGAACCCCGATCGAAGACTTTGAGGATGTCATCATCACAGAGAACGGAAAAGAGTTAAAAGCGTGGGATGCGATCGCAAGATACATGGAGTCATTCGAGGATACAGACGGCGATGGGATCGCCAATGTGCCAGAATATTACAGCACAGATCATGACAGAAAAGTGGTGGACGACAGCCGGAATATCGTTGACCTTGTAAAAAATCCAAATAAATTTACCGGAATCATTGTTGGTGCGATTGCGGTGTTGATTTTACTTGTCATTTTCATTATAGTATTAATTAAGAAAATTGTGAAAAAAGTAAAATCCCGCAAGATGAAAAAGTAAAAAAATTTTCCGGTATCAGTGGATCATTCGGACATACGTTGAAAAAGAAGTTTACATAAGTCGGGATTGGCAGGGAGATTCAAAATGAGCGCACAGGACAACATGGAAAAGGTTCTCAGGGAATTACATGTCCTTTTATCAAAAAGCAATCCATATGAGAGAGATTCTAACTATTTGGTCGTAAATAAGAAAGAGATGTTGGATATTTTAAAACAGCTTGCAGTCTGCATGTCAGAAGTTATGGATGAGTATGAACTGACGCAGCAGGGCAGGGAGCAGGCGCAGCGGGAAAACCGGAAGATCGGGGAAGAAATCATCAATGACGCCAGAGCAAAAGCAGAGGACGTTTATGCCGCGTCGGTTATGTATACGGATGAAGCGCTCCGGCGGATACTTGATATTATGGATGAGGCGAATGAGTCTGTGAAAGCGGTCTATGACAGCATGGGAGAAAAGCTTGCAAATGAAAGAAAACTGGTTTCCGGTGACAAGCTGGAATTAAAGAGTCTGTTACAGGATCTTAAGGATACGGACAAATACATGGGTATTATTGAGGAGCGGAATAAGAAGATTGCGAAGGAGAAGAAATGGAAAGAAGAGGATACGGAATCTTCTCCTTATGCAGCAGTGAAGCCGGAGATCAAGATCAACCGCGATTATTTTGAACAGCAGGGAATCTCCTTTGAAGAACCGGAGGAGGAACAGCCGGAAGAAAAAACAGAGAAAGCTGCCCCTGAGATCAGCGTGAATCTGGATTCTGAGTACTTTAAGTGGAAGGAGCAGGAAGGCAAAGAAGGGGATCCAGAGGATGAAAAACAGCCGGAGAAAAAAGGATTCTTTGTAAAATTTATGAAATAAAATTAATTGTGTACAACCTATTGACAAAGATGCCAATAGGTTGTATTTTATTACACATAAAGATTGAACACAATTAAATTGCAAGCAATATAAAAGAAGAGAAAAACAATGAGTAAATTTTATGATTTTGAAGCGGAAGATGTAATCTGACACCAATGCTTGAAAGTATGCTGACAAGAACACAACCGGACTATATGGAGAGCGCAGATATCAAATGGAACTTCACAAAATTTTTAATTGACCGGAATGGCAACGTGGTAGAACGGTTTGAGCCGACAGCGGATATGGATGTGGTAGAGGAAAAAATCAGAGAAATTCTATAATGTTGTAAAAACAACGGAAATTCTGCTCCCAATTGCGTATAGTAAAGATACAAAAAAAGGAAACTATATATGAAAATAAATCGCACAGTATCATTGCCAAAAGGAGCGTAGGAAGTATGAATAGAGAAGAGCAGATCGCAAATGCTGAAAAAGCAACGGTGGATTCGATCCGGGAACAGAGATTTGCAAAGACAGCGGAGCTTGTGAAGATTCCGGGGCATCCACTTCACACATTTACGTTGGAGAACGAAGCACTTGCCAAAACGATTAAAAAATGCAGGGAAGCATTAAAGAGCGGGCATGTAGAGTACAAGCTTATAGAAGAAGTCCGGCAGCTTGCAATCCATTATGCCAAAAAGGGAGATCTTCTTTATCCGCATTTAAAGGTAAAGTATGAGATCAGCGGTCCGTCGGATGTTATGTGGACGGTGGATGATGAGATACGGGATGAATTTGCTGCGCTGGCGAAAAAAGCGGATTCACAGGATGATGAGTGGAAAAAACGTTTCGAGGCGGCACTCACAAGAGCAGACGAGATGATCTATAAAGAAGCCAATATTCTTTTTCCAAATTGTGCATTTAACTTTACGGATGAGGAATGGTTTGGAATCTATCGGGACTCAAAAGACTATGCAGAGTGTCTTGGTGTAGAAAACGGAGTCTGGGAGGACGCAGAGAAGGCACAGGACGTAAAGACGCCGTCCATCAGTCAGGATGAGATTGTCATGGCAGGCGGTCACATGACCGTGGAGCAGTTGACAGCAATGCTGAATACCATCCCACTGGAGATTTCGTTTGTGGACACAGACAATATCAACCGCTTTTTTAACGAAGGTCCAAAAGTGTTCAAAAGACCGGGAATGGCGATCGACAGAGAGGTATTCTCCTGCCACCCGCCGAAGATTGAACAGCAGGTACGCCGTATTATTGAAGAGTTCAGAGCGGGAACGCTTGATAAAGTACCTGTCTGGATGGATAAAAACGGTAGAACCATGTTAGTCACTTATATGGCAGTCCGTGATAAAAGCGGAAAATATCTTGGAACCATGGAACTGGTACAGGATATGGAATTTGCAAAAGAATATTTTCAGAAATAATTAATAAGTAGAAATCTCCTTATGGGAAGCAGCACGATACTCGCGTGGTCTGCTTCCCATAATTGTTTTAAACTGCTTTGAAAAATAAGCTTGGGTTGGAAAAACCAAAATGGGAATCATTGTTTTGATGCCTCCGGCTATGGTACAATATTGGAATCATAGGTGGAGGCATTTTATATGAAAGTGGTAGTGGCAATTGATTCTTTTAAAGGGAGTATGACAAGTATGCAGGCGGGAAACGCCTGTAAAGAGGGGATTCTTGCGGCGGCGCGTGCGCATTGTGGTGGTGGGGCAGCAGCCGCGAAGGACAGGAAGCCTGCTGCAGATAATATGAATGTTGTCGTAAAACCGCTCGCGGACGGAGGCGAGGGTACGGTGGAAGCTTTGGTAGAAGGGATGAACGGAACCTATGAGTATGTGACTGTGACAGGTCCGATGGGAAAACCGGTAAAAGCAAGATATGGCATTCTGCCGGATCAAACGGCTGTGATGGAGATGGCGGAGGCATCCGGCATTACACTTGTAAAAGAACCGTTAAATCCATGGAAAGCAGCATCCACAGGAGTCGGAGAAATGATTCTGGATGCAGTTCAAAAAGGATGCCGCAAATTTATCATTGGAATTGGCGGCAGTGCGACGACAGAGGGCGGTATCGGAATGTTATCGGCACTGGGCTATGATTTCATGGATGAAAACGGAGACATATTGCCACCGGTTTTTGCCTCGCTGGAAAAAGTGGTGCAGATAGAAAATAATCGTGTGCCGGAAGTGTTAAAAGACTGCCATTTTCAGATCGCATGTGATGTGACAAATCCGCTTTGCGGAGTGGAGGGGTGTGTTTACGTTTTCGGAGCGCAAAAAGGTGTGAAGGAAGAAGAAAAAGAGAGCATGGACAGGGCGATGCAGTCCTATGCGGCATGTCTGGAAAAATTTACCGGCAAAAAGCTGAGTGAAATTCCGGGCACAGGCGCAGCCGGAGGGCTTGGGTTTGCGTTTCTGTGGGGACTTCCAAACGTGGAACTGAAACCGGGAATCGACATTGTTCTTGAGGCAGTCGGGCTGGCAAGTGAGTTGCAGGATGCAGATATCGTGGTGACAGGGGAAGGCTGTCTTGATTTTCAGACGGCAATGGGAAAAGTTCCGGTCGGTGTGGCAAAGGCAGCAAAGCAATACGGCTGTGAAGTGATCGCTTTTGCCGGAAGTGTGACAGAAGAAGCCATAAAATGTAACGAAAAGGGAATCGATGCATTTTTCTCCATCCTGCCGGGAGTGTGTTCACTGGATGAAGCCATGAACACGGAGACTGCGCAGAAAAATATGCGGAATGCGGCGGAGCAGGTGTTCCGGTTGATTTTGGCTTGTGGGAAGGAAAAATCTTCTTTACATCCATAAATTCCTTTACTATAATCCACTCAAAGCATAATATTTTCCAGTATTTCTAAGGGTGCAGAGAGTTTTCAGATATAGAAATACTGATCTTGATAAGATTTTGTATCTTATTCTTAAATTCATGATAAGCAGTTCATCAGAAAATCTATGCTTTTATTCCAGACAATTTACAAAAGCAGGATTTTTCTAAGGACTCAAGAAAGTCCTGTCATAAAACAGGAGGACTATCATGGCAGATATGAAAGCAATTATGCAGCAGCTCAGTATGCAGGAACAGTACGATGAGAATGCCAAGTGGCTGAATTCACAAAAACCGTTTTTGGCAAACATTCTTATCAGGACCGTGGACGACTTTAAGGGGATGCAACCGGAAGAAGTTGTAAAGTTGATTGAGGGAGAACCATCAGTTGGAAGGACGCCGGTAGAGGAAGGGTTTACCAATGAAAGGCTGGAAGATGAAACGATGGCGATTTCCGGCATGAATACAGAAAAGAAAGTGCATAATGAAGGTGTTACTTATTTTGACGTTTTGTTTTATGTCAGAACCCAAAATGAACTGGCAAAGATTATTGTAAATATGGAGTTACAAAAAGAAGAACCTGCGCTTTATGATGTGGAGATGAGGGGAATTTTTTATGCAGCAAGGGAAGTGTCTTCTCAGCTTGGCAGAGAATTTAAGAACCAGCATTATAATGATATGAAAAAGGTCTATTCTATTTGGATTTGTATGAACACAAGAGAAAATAGCCTGAATAAGATTGCGTTAAAAAATGAAAATGTGTTTGGACAGTCAAGGTGGAAAGACAAATATGATATGATTCATATTGTGACGATTCGGCTAAGCAGGAAAATGGATGAAGACAGAGGGCATGAACTGCATCGTTTTCTTGGAGCAATCTTTGCACAGGAACTGTCATTTTCAGAGAAAGAAAAAATTTTAGTCAAAGAATTTGGAATAAAGTTAGAGGGAGACAGGAAAGAGAGGTTGACAAATATGTGTAATTTGGGTGAAGGGATTTGGGAACAAGGAATTGAGCAGGGAAAAATATCTGGTATTATAGAAACATGTATGAAGTTAAATATGTCAGAAAATGATATTATTGAAAAAATAAAGGAGATCATGCACATTTCTGGTGAAGAGGCAAAAAGGTACTATAAACAGGCTATGTAAGAAAATAGAATACAAACATAGGCAGAACTACTTCGTGAGGTCATTTCAGATTTCACGGAGTAGTTTTTTTGTGAAATAATTCCAAAATCCTTCATCCAAATCCAACCCTTCAATCGTTATAATAATCAGGAGACGTCCTACAAGAAAAATAATTACAGTTTCACAGAACAGGTGGACTGTAAAGGAGAATATCTTAATGCGCGAAGAGATACTGATAAAAAATTTGCAAAATGGGGATGCGTCTGCATTGGACGAACTGATCTCCATGTATTACCAGGAGATCCTGCGGTACTGCATCTGGCATGCGCCGGATCGCACACAGGCGGAAGATGCGGCACAGGAAACTTTTTTGAAGGCTGTGAAATATCTTGGAAATTTCGGATTTTCCGGTAAATTCAGAGCCTTTTTATATAAAATTGCAGCAAACACCTGTATTGATATGCAGAAAAATAAATGGAACCAGCATACCGCGTTGGAAGACTTACAGGAAGAACCGTCCTATGTGGAAAAAGATTTTAAAAACGTGGAGGAAGAGCTTGTAATCTGTAGTCTGGTAAAAAATTTGGAGCTAAAAGATCAGGAAATCGTGCTGTTGCGTTTCGGACAGAATCTGAAATTGCGTGAGATCGCAGAAATTGTTGGTCTGCCAATGCGTACAGTGCAGTCCAGATTGAAGGTAAGTTTAAAGGTGATCGAGAAGGAAATGAAAGGAGGAAATTTAAGATGAGCCGGAAAATGAAAGAAAAATTAAGCAGGGCATTTGAAACATATGATGTATGCAAATTGAACAATGTTGAGCATATGCAGGCGGTCGAAGAACCTGTGATACAACTTGCAAAAGCCCAGTTTCAGAAATCCTATCGAAACAAAAATAAATTCCGTGATTTGCTATTATGTCAACTAAAATTTTGCGGAATCAAAATGTGGACATTTGAGCTGTTAATTGCAATTATAACAAGCTTGATACTGAGAAATCTTTTGTCAGATCCGTATTTTATGACAACCAGAAAATTAGTGTTTTTTGTTGTCTGTTTTGCCATCGCAGTGCCGATGATGCTATTGCCGTTTTTGTACCGGTCGATACGATATCAGATGTTTGAGATGGAGAGTGTATCGGTCTTTTCCATAAAAACAGTTTTGTTTTCCAAATTTTTGCTGTTTTTCGGCGGCGAGGTGCTGCTTGTCGCATCCGTTTTGTTGGTTTTATGGAACACAACATCCATTACATTTGCAGAGTTGGCAGATTGTATTCTGATTCCGTTTTTACTTGCCAACGATGGTTACCTGTTGTTGTTGAAAAAAATAAAATCAGAAAAGCTGTGTCAGAGTTTTCTGGGATTTGGAATTGTATTAATCGCAATCATAGTAATAAGTTTTCGTTCAACAGAACAGATGTTATGGATGCGGATGACACCGGCAACCGTTGTGTCCATTCTGGGGCTTGTGCTGTACGGAGTGTATCAGAGTATGACGCTTTTTAAAAAATATGAATGAACTTTACGCGAATCGAAAGGAGGAATGAACCTCATGAAATTAGAAGTAGAAAACATTACAAAAAAATACAAAGATAAAACCGCAGTAGATAATGTCTCCATCACATTCACCCCCGGAGTCTGGGGATTACTTGGGGCGAACGGCGCAGGAAAAACGACACTCATGCGCATGATCGCAGGGATCATGGAGCCGACCGAAGGAAAAATCCTGTATGACGGAGTGCCAATCGAGACGTTGCAGGGAGAGTACCGTCGGATTTTCGGCTATCTGCCACAGGAGTTTGGCTTTTACCCGGAATTCAACGTGCAGGATTATCTGGAATATATGGCGGCGTTAAAAGGCATGCCAAAAAGGGAGGCAAAAAGAAAGATCGATGAGTTGTTAGAACAGGTAAGTCTATCGGAAGTGCGTAAAAAGAAGATCGTGAAGCTGTCCGGCGGCATGAAACGGAGAGTTGGGATCGTACAGGCACTTTTGAACGATCCGGAAGTATTGATCTTAGATGAGCCGACCAGCGGACTGGACCCGGGAGAGCGTGTGCGTTTCCGTAATCTGCTTTCGGAGTTCGCGAAAGACAGGATTGTTGTCATCTCCACGCATATCGTGTCGGACGTGGAATATATCGCAAACCAGAACGCGATCATGAAAGATGGAAAAATCATCGAAAACGATACGACCGAGCAGTTAGTGCGACTGGTAGATGGAAAAATCTGGGAGTGCAAAATTCCATCTTCTGATCTGGTGAAATGGGAGCGTGCATTAAAACTGATCAATTTAAGAAATGAGGCAGATGGAACCACATCGATCCGTTATCTGTCTGACCAGGCAGAGACGCCGGATTCGGTTTCGGCAGTGCCACGGCTTGAGGACTTATACCTCTGGCTGTTTCCACAGGAAGGAGAGGTGCGCTTATGAGATTACTGGCACTTGAGATAAAAAGAGTTTTAAAAACAAAACGGACATGGATTCTGATTGTGGCTTCCGTATTGCTGGCTGTGTTTATGGCATATATCCCAATCACATTTGTGACTGTGCAAAAGACGGACGAATCTGGAAATTACGTGGAAATCACTGGAAAGGATGCAATCAACTATTACAAAAGTAATATGGTGCAGGGAGTTGTGAAACCGGAAATACTGAGAGATGCGGTGCGCAGATATCAGGAAGTATATAAAACATATGATTCTGTCTATGGGGACAATATTCCGAGTGAAGTATACTATGAAAAATTGAGCGCTTATCAGCCATATATCCGGGGAATCAAGGAGGCGCTGGCAGACCGGAACAATGGAATGTCACCGGTGATCGCGGACATTTCGATTGATAAAGTTGGGGAATACTATGACTTATTAGAGAGCAGACTGGCATCGGTTATCGATATGGAGCAAACCGGTCATCCGGCTGCAAAAGAGGTTGCACTCTCCAAATTTGCAAAAGTACAGCGGCCATACGAGTATTACTATGGCGCTCCGAGCGACTCCATGGAATATGAGACGTTTTTCATTTTCCTGATCACAATCCTGTGTGCGGTGATCGTGGCACCGATTTTTTCAACCGAGTATCAGACAGGAGCGGATGATATTATCCGCTGTACGAAAAACGGAAAGAGGAAGCTTGCAATCATAAAAGTTGCTTCGGCGTGTCTTATCGTGGGGATGCTCTATTTGTTGTGCGGCATCACATGGATTGTCGTGACAAATAGTCTCTTTGGATGGGAGGGAACGAAAACCTCTATCCAGCTGAGCTTTTCTGTGACGACACTGCTTCCTTACAATGTTGGTCAGTTACAGTGGGCAAATCTGCTGGGAGGATTTTTATTATTCTTGTCAGCAATCTGTTTTACCTTACTGCTGTCTTCCCTTGCAAAAAGCAATGTATCGGCTCTGGCACTGGCGTTACTTTTTGTTCTGCTGCCGTTTCTCGTGTATACCGTGATGCCTGGACAACTCGGCGACTGGCTGCAGACACTGCTTCCGGGCGCAGGAATTGGACTTGGCAATTCCCTGCTGTATGCAATGACCAATTTTGACTTCCTGCATCTTGGAAGCGCGTCCTTCTGGAATACGGATGTGATGCTTATGCTGGCGTTGGTGAAGATACCGTTATTTATTATGTTTACGATCGTGGTATACGACCGGAAGAGAATCCGGTAAAAACAAAAGCTGGAAAAATGTCACGAATAATGTTACAAAAACACATATAAAATTACGGAAAAATGTTACAAATATGCGACAAAAACGAAAGAAAAATGTTACATGAAGTCTTGAAATACTTTGGAAAAATGTTAATATGAATGTAAGAAAAGGGAATCCTAACATTCGGAGGGCGTGACATGCTAAAAAGAAAAGTATATCAGGAACTTTTAAAATGGAAAGAAAATACAGAAGGGAAAGCGCTGTGCATTATAGGCGCGAGACAGATTGGCAAGACAACTCTGATCAGGGAATTTGGAAAAAATGAGTATGAACATTTTGCAGAAATAAATTTTGTGACAGATGAAAAAGCAGCAGATATTTTCAACGATAAACTGACGGCAGAGGCAATTATTACGAATCTGACCGCATATCTTCAGACACCACTGGAACCGGGAAAGACACTGATTCTGTTTGATGAGGTGCAGGAGTGTCCGGCGGTACGTTCAGCAATCAAATTTCTTGTGGAGGATGGCAGGTTTGACTATATAGAATCGGGTTCTCTGCTTGGAGTGAGGTATAAGGAAGTGAGATCATATCCGGTTGGCTTCGAGCAGATTTTACCAATGTATCCGCTTGATTTTGAGGAATATCTGTGGGCAAATGGGGTGCAGGATAAGACGCTGCAGTATTTGAAAAACTGTTATGACAGAAGAGAAAGGGTTTCTGACTCCGTGCATGAAACGCTTTGCAAATTATTTTACAGTTATCTTGTGGTCGGGGGCATGCCGGAAACGGTTCAGATTTATATTGATACGCACGATATTGCAAAAGTTGTGCTGAATCAGAGAAGTATTCTGAATTTATATCGGCTTGATATTGCAAAATATGCTGAAGGCAGCGACAAAGCGAAAATCAAAGCAATCTTTGACAGTATTCCGGCACAGCTCAATGAGAAAAACCGCAGATTTAAGTTAAACAGTATCAATGCATCTGCCAGACATATCCGGTACGAGGACAGTTTTAATTGGCTTGCGGATGCAGGAGTGGCATTGCCTTGCTATAACGTGACGGAACCACAGGCTCCATTGCAGCTAAGTGAGAAAAGGAATCTGTTCAAACTATATATGAATGATGTGGGACTGCTTTGTGCTTCCTGCATGGAAAATATTCAGTTTGATCTTTTGATGGGAAATGTCGAAATCAATATGGGAAGTATTCTGGAAAATGCTTTTGCACAAAACCTGAAGTCAAATGGATTTGAGCTTCATTATTATGATTCCAAGAAAATTGGAGAACTGGATTTTGTTTTACAGAAAGGGCTGCATACGGAGCTTGTTGAGATAAAATCTGGAAATGATTTCAAAAAACATCTGGCAATGGATCATGCAATGAAGGTGGAACAGTGGGAGTTCGAGCAAAGTATTGTTTTCTCAAAATCAAATATTGAAAAAGAGGCAGATGTTTTGTATCTGCCGTGGTATATGATCCTTTTCTTCATGCAGGAAAAAGAGCCGGAAAAACTGATTTATGAGATTGATCTGAGCGGACTGTAATAAGTGATAGGAAATGAAAAAACGATAGAATTCCCTGCAAAAGCGTTCTATAATAATCCCAGATAAAAAATCAGGAGGTTCCAATCATGAACGATACATTAAAAGTTTTAGAGACAAGAAGAAGCTGCCGCAATTTCAAACCGGATATGATTCCAGAGGAAACACTTGAGCAGATTGTAAGAGCCGGAACCTATGCGCCAACCGGAATGGGAAAACAGTCCCCGATCATCCTTGCAGTGACAAATAAGGAGCTGCGTGACCAGTTTTCGGAAGAAAACCGTAAGATCATGGGTGCACCGGTAGGCATGGATCCGTTCTACGGAGCACCGGTCATTCTTGTGGTACTTGCCAATAAGGCAGTTCCAACACATGTGTACGATGGTTCTCTTGTGATGGGCAATCTGATGAATGCCGCAGAAAGCCTCGGCGTGGCAAGCATCTGGATCCACAGGGCGAAAGAGGAGTTCGAATCTGATTTCGGCAAAAAAATTCTTGCTGATCTTGGTATTCAGGGCGAATACGAAGGGATCGGCCACTGCGCACTCGGATATGCAGCAGAGCCGGCAAAAGAGGCGACCGCAAGAAAAGAGAACTATGTATATTATGTGAGATAATTTTTACTCGGTTGCGACTGACTCGGCTGCGACCGAATAAAAATTGACATTCTGAATATAATACCCAGTTTGTGAAAAAACTTTCTTCTATATTAGGAAATATGAATAAAAAACAAATATGATTTTTGTGTAGTATTTGAAAAGTTTGCAGATTTTAATGAAAGAACTTTCAAAAAAGAGTATAATGATTGAAAATCACTTTCAATGAGGTTATGTTATGGGCATGGAAAAATATGCAAAAACGATCATACCGACGATCGAGGCAAACTATGAGAGATACACAGAAACAGAAAGACATATTGCAGACTATTTTTTGAAAAATGATGCAATCGGGGATCTGTCCGCAGAATTTATTTCCACGGAGCTTTCCGTTTCGCCTGCGTCACTGTCAAGATTTGCCAAGAAAAGCGGATATCAGGGTTACCGGGAATTTGTGTATGAATACCGTAATTCTTATGTGGAGAAAACCACAGTGGAACAGGAAGAGTCGCGGCTGGTCTTAGACACGTATCAGAGCCTGCTGAATAAAGTCTACAATCTGTTGGACGAGGCACAGATCAAACGGATCGTGGAAAAACTCAGGGTGGCAAAACGTGTTTATGTCTGCGGAAGAGGAAGTTCCGGGCTTGCAGCAGAGGAGATGGCAACGAGATTCCGCTGGATCGGGATCGACATGGTTGCACTCCGGGATAACGAAAACATAAAAATGCAGTCGGTGTTTCTGAATCCACAGAATCTCGTTATCGGGTTGAGCCTAAGCGGCACAAAATCAGAAGTCTTATACATGCTTGCGCGTGGATGCCGGCAGGGAGCAGACACCATACTGATCACGGAAAAAAACAGAAAGTCATACGAAGACTTTTGCAGGGAAGTGATGCTGGTGCCTTCCTTACAACATTTAAACCACGGCAATCTGATCTCGCCACAGTTTCCGCTTCTCATGATGATCGACATTATTTATGCGGCTTATGTAAACCATGACCGTGCGCATATTGAAAAAATCCAGAAAGAAGTCCAGCGCACCTTAAGAGGCAGCGAGGATAAATGATGAAAGATAGGAGAGATGTCAAAATGAAAATTATCAGAACAAAGGATTACCAGGATATGAGCAGAAAGGCAGCCAACATTATTTCTGCACAGATGATCTTAAAGGATGACAGCGTACTTGGACTTGCAACAGGTTCTACTCCAATCGGTATTTATGATCAGTTGGTAGACTGGTACAAAAAAGGAGACCTTGATTTCTCTAAAATCACAACTGTAAATCTGGACGAGTATAAAGGACTTCCGAAAGAGAACGACCAGAGTTACTGGTATTTTATGAATAAAAATTTATTTTCAAGAGTCAATATCAGACCGGATTACCACTTCCTTCCGGATGGAACGAATCTTGACAGTGACAATGAGTGCGAGAGATACGAGAAACTGATCGATTCTCTTGGCGGAATTGATCTTCAGTTATTAGGACTGGGACGTAATGGACATATCGGTTTCAACGAGCCATGTGATTCCTTCCCACAGGATGTTCATGTTGTTGACCTGACCGAGAGCACGATCGAAGCCAACAAACGTTTCTTCGCAAGCGCAGATGATGTCCCAAAACAGGCTTACACAATGGGTGTTGGAACTATCCTTCGCGCAAAAGCAATCCTGCTTGTAGTCAGCGGAAAAGATAAGGCAGCAGCATTAAATGCAGTCGTAAACGGACCAATCACACCACAGGTTCCTGGCTCTGTCTTAAGACTCCATCCTAATGTAATTATTGTTGCAGATGAAGATGCTTTATCTGAGATGGAATAAAATGCTATAAGAGGATTTTTTACAAGTCCAGTTTTGTATGTAATAAAAAAGAAAAATCGTACAGACGAAATATGATGTTCCTGTTCGAAAGAACCACAAAGGAAATCATATTTTGTCTGCACGATTTTTCTTTTATTTGCGTTTTACAAAAACTTTGCCACCATGGCAACACTGGTTTTATCGCGGGCGATTTTGGCAAGCTCGCGGTTGTCGAGCAGATAACGCATGATAAGCGATTCGGCAACGAATAACTCACTGACCTTGACCGGGATACTGCCGCCATCCAATGGTGTTTCCAGGGCACCGCACAGGAGGACAACATCTGCAAGTGCTGTGCCGGGTGCGTCCGGATAGTGCGTGATGAGGATGATCTTCGCACCGGTCTTTTTGGCAACGGATAAAGTGTCCATCATGTCGTGCGTGGAGCCGGAGTAGGAAACAAATAAAATGACATCACCTGGACCCATGAGGCTTGCGGCGATCAATTGCGTGTGGCTGTCACCACAGTTGCGGAATTTATTGGAGATCGTGGCGAAGCGCACCCAGATATCATTTGCCAGAACCCGGCTGCCACCCTGACCGAGACAGTAAACGGAGGTTGCGCGCTGCAAGAGAAGGGCAGCCTCGTCAATTGCGTCAAAGTCAAGAACACTCATAGTGTTACTGATCGCAGCCTGAAAAGAAGCACATACGTTGTCACATAATGAAGATGTCGGCATGGATGGATCTAAAGAATAGGAAGAAAACGGTGTCGGCGTCACATTTGCCTGTGCAAGTGAAATCTTCATTTCATTATAACCTTCAAATCCGAGTTGTTTACAGAAACGGTAAATTGTGGCTTCTGCCATATTGCAAGCTTTGGCAAGTGAGGAAATCGATAAAAACTGCGCTTCCTCGGCATGCTTTGTCAGGTAATCTGCGATGATCGTACCTGATTTGGTGAGTGAATCCTGCTTTTCCGCAAGCAGATCCCAGAAATTCTTATTAATCATAATTTAATCCCCTGTAAAATGAAGCAAGTGTTACTGTTCACACTATGTTTTACTGCGTAAGCAGGCGTTTACAGAAACACATTAATATTTACTATATAAAAGTATATGTCAAAATGAAATACACTGCAAGATAAAATCATAAAAATGAAAAATATTTTCACACAAAAACAAAAGGAAAATGGATGAATATGCGGAATTGCAGGTATAAAATATACACTTAGCACTATTTAAAAACTGATATGCACGGATATATGTGCAAATGTACTATATTTTCAAAATGAAATTAGTACAAAACGTATATGGACAAAATGAAAATATTTTTCTAAAATATAATTACTTCGAAAGATAGAATCTTTTAAGAAAAGGAGAAGAAGAATATGAAAAAGAAAGTTTTGGCTACCTTACTGGTGGGAGCAATGGCGGCAAGCTTATTAGCAGGCTGTGGAACAACAGTTGAGACAACAGGAAGCAGTGACACAACAACAGCTCCTGAAAAAACTCAGACAACAGAGACCGCAGAAGCAGGAGAGGCAGGCGGTTCTGATGTTTCGGCAGACATTACCTTATGGACATATCCAATCGGTGAATGGGGCAATGCAGAGACAGTTGATTCCTTGATTCAGGACTTTAACAAGGAGTATCCGGGAATCAATGTGACAGTGGAATATCTTGATTACACAAACGGTGATGATCAGGTAAATACAGCGATCGAAGGTGGACAGGCTCCAGACCTTATCATGGAAGGACCGGAACGTCTGGTTGCAAACTGGGGAGCAAAAGGATTGATGGTTGACTTATCCGATATCCTGGACGACACAGATAAATCTGAAATTTATGAATCTGTATTATCCGCATGTGTGAACAAAGAGGGAGCTACTTATGAATATCCGCTTTGTATGACAGCACATTGTATGGCAATCAACAAAACAGTATTTGAGGAAGCTGACGCTATGCAGTATGTAGACGCTGAGAACCATACATGGACAACAGATGATTTCTTCAAAGCAATGGATGCTGTTTATGCTCACACAGGTCAGACCGTAGGTGCTGTTTACTGTAGTGGTCAGGGTGGTGACCAGGGAACAAGAGCCCTCATCAACAACCTTTACGGTGGAACATTCACAGACGCAGATCACACAAAATATACAGCAGATTCCGCTGAGAACGTAAAAGCAATCCAGGCACTTGTTGATTCCAAAGCAATCGGATTTGATGCTTCTATCGCAGGTGGTGACGAGATCAACTTATTCCGTCAGGGTGTTTTAAATGTAGCATTCTGCTGGAACATTGCACAGCAGTTAAACGCTGACAACAACGATGCAGGACTTACAAACGATGGCGATGAGATCCTTTTCATGGCATTCCCATCTGAGAAAGCAACAGACACAAAACTTTGTGGCGGTATCTGGGGATTTGGTGTATTTGATAACAAAGATGCAAACAAGATCGAAGCATCTAAACTCTTTATTAAATACATGGCAGACAGTGCAGAAGGAACACCAGACGCAGTTCTTTCTTCTACATACTTCCCGGTACGTGATACTGTAGAAGGCAAAGATTTAACAGGTCTTTACGGTGATGTTCAGACAATGAGCGATTACAGTACATTAATGCAGTACCTTGGTGACTACTATCAGGTAACTCCAGGCTGGGCAGAAGCTCGTACAGCTTGGTGGAATATGCTTCAGCAGGTTGGAAGCGGCGCTGATGTCCAGACAGCAGTTGATGAGTTCGTTGGAACAGCAAACGCAGCAGCAGCTAACTAAGCAGTTCGTATAGCAACTAAATAAATGATAAGTGGAATCCCCTCCTCGCAGGAATACCGGAGGAGGGGATTTTTAGCCAAAAAGTTATGGAAAGGATGGTGTTTTCTTTGAAATCAGCAGTAAAACCATCAAAGCGCAGCCGTGTATTGGTAAGAAAAGAAACGACCGCTGCATATCTTTTTTTACTTCCTAGTTTGATTTTCTTTCTGGGATTTGTAATTTTTCCAATTGTATTATGTGTGTGGACCAGTTTTTTTGATTCAACAATGAACTCTGCGGATGTTTTTGTTGGACTTGCAAACTATAAAGAATTATTTCAGGATAAAGTTTTCCTTGGGGCGTTGAAGAACACTCTTATTATCGTAGTGGTTTCCGTTCCGATCACATGTGTTTTTTCCTTATGGGTATCTTCCGTGATCGTAGATCTGAAAGGATGGGCAACCTCCTTATTCAGAATTATATTTTATCTTCCGGTTGTAACTGGTTCCGTAGCAGTTACCGTTGTATGGAAGTGGATGTTTAACAATTACTATGGAATTTTCAATTACCTTGGTACAAAGACAGGGATCATCGACCAGAACATCAACTGGCTGGGTGATGAGCGTTATGCACTTGCATGTATCATACTGATTTTGCTTACAACTTCCGTTGGCCAGCCAATCGTACTTTATGTATCTGCACTTGGTAATGTGGATGCATCTTTGGTGGAAGCGGCAAATGTAGATGGAGCTACAAGCCTTCAGGCTTTCTGGAAGATCAAGTGGCCACAGATTATGCCGACCACATTATATATTGTTGTTATTACAACGATCAACAGTTTCCAGTGTTTTGCACTGATCCAGCTGCTGACATCCGGTGGACCAAACCACAGTACAGACACGATCATGTATTACATTTATTATTCCGCATTTAAACTGTACCGTTACGGATACGGCGATGCAATGGGCGTTGTCCTTGCGATTATGATCGCTATCCTGTCCGCAATCCAGTTTAAACTTGGAAATTCGAATGATTAGGAGGAGGGTTACAGATATGGAAAACAAAAATAGTACAAAACATCCTTCTGCATACAAGATCATCAGCATTGTTGTAATTGTGATACTGGCAATATTATTTACCTTCCCATTATATTGGATTATCACAGGTTCCTTTAAGACAAACGCAGCGATCAACTCCACAACGCCAATCTGGTGGCCAAAAGAGTGGACACTGGTGAACTATCAGAAATTATTCAGCCGCCAGACCGCACCGCTGTTCCAGTTCAATATTCCATTCAGCAGCCTGATCACAGGAAGCAGGGATTTGAAACTGACACTGACAGGACCGACGGTACCGGCTGCAGTCCGCTGGCTGATCAATACCGTATTCATGGCGATCATGTCCATGATCCTTACCTGTATCACGGCATCCATGGCAGGATATGCGCTTGCAAAGAAGAGATTTGTGGGACGGCAGTTACTTTTCACATTGATCGTATGCGCAATGGCATTACCAAAACAGGTTATTTTGATCCCATTACTTCGTGAGATGTCAAGCCTGAATTTATATAATACGATCTGGGCGGTTATCTTCCCAATCGTAGGATGGCCGTTTGGTGTGTTCCTGATGAAACAGTTCTCGGAGGGTGTGCCTTCTGAAATGCTGGAGGCAGCGCAGATCGATGGAGCGAGTGAGGCAAAGACATTTTTACAGATTGTAGTACCGATGATCAAACCGGGTATCGGAGCACTGGCGATTTTTACATTCATCAACAGCTGGAATGATTACTTCATGCAGTTGATCATGTTATCAAGCACAAGCAACCTGACGATCTCCCTTGGTATTGCCAAGTTACAGGCTGAAAATGCCACAGATTTCGGTCTGATCATGGCTGGTGCGGCACTGGCAGCCCTGCCGATCATCATCGTGTTCCTGTTATTCCAGAAATACTTTACAAAAGGAATTACAATGGGAGCTGTAAAAGGCTGACAAACTATCCTTCTTGTTTAAGAAGGGCGGTATAAAAAATAGGACAAAAATCTAACAGAGGAGTGAAGATAAAATGAAAGATATTACAAAATATCAGGGAGTCATTCCAGCATTTTATGCCTGCTATGACGAAAAAGGAGAAATTTCAACAGAGGGTGTCAAAGCATTGACACGCCACCTGATCTCAAAAGGGGTAAAGGGTGTATACGTTGGCGGTTCATCTGGTGAATGTATTTACCAGCATGTGGACGAGCGTAAAAAAGTGTTGGAAGCAGTTATGGAAGAAGCAAAAGGAAAACTGACCGTCATTGTACATGTAGGATGCAACAATACCGCAGATAGTGTGGAACTTGCGGCACATGCACAGAGCGTTGGAGCAGATGCGATCGCTTCGATTCCACCAATTTATTTCCATTTACCGGAGTATGCAATCGCAGAATACTGGAATGCAATGAGCGCAGCAGCACCGGATCTTGATTTTGTCATTTACAATATTCCACAGCTCGCAGGAACGGCATTATCCATGAACCTGTTAAAAGAAATGCTGAAGAATCCGAATGTGATCGCAGTGAAGAACTCTTCCATGCCGACACAGGACATCCAGATGTTTAAGGCAGAAGGTGTCAAAGAGCGTGGCGAAAATGGATTTGTTGTATTCAACGGACCGGACGAACAGTTCGTATCCGGACGTGCGATCGGCGCAGACGGAGGAATCGGTGGAACATATGCGGTTATGCCGGAATTATTTGTAAAAATGGATCAGCTCATCCGCGAGAATAATATTGCAGAGGCAATGAAGATCCAGTACAAAGCAGATGCGATCATCTACAAGATGTGCGAGGCAAAAGGAAATCTTTACGCAGTCATGAAAGAGATTTTACACAGAATGTATGGCTTAGAACTTGGAAGCGTCAGATTGCCGCTTGCACCTTTAGCACCGGAAGATGAGGCTGTTGTTGTTGAGGCTCAGAAGATGATCGAGGCAGCGATCAAAGAATTATAATAAGAGAAATACATACAGAAATATGCCGGGGTGTACGCACTGCTTCGGCTTATTTCTGTATCTGCAGAAAAAAATGATGCAGCTGCCAATGTACGGATTTAAAATTAAGAATAAGATTTACAGGACAATTTCGGGAGGAGATACAAAATGGTTACAGACAGTTTACAGAATCTGGAGCAGTATCGTGGTTTACATAAAAATATGGATACCGTCATTGATTTTTTGAAAAAATGTGATCTGACTGCACTTCCAGACGGAAAAACGGTGATTGACGGAGAACGGGTTTTTGTCAATGTCATGGAGGCAGACCTTCGGGAGGCAGAAGGTGCGGAGTATGAATATCATAAACGTTATGCAGATCTGCAGATCGATATCAGTGGAAGTGAATACTGGGAGTGGACAGACAAGGCAGAATTTACAGATACATTTCAGGAAGCTTCGGACTGCGGACTTGCAGCAGGCAGAAGCAGATGTGGCGGAACGCTGGGGGACGGAAGCTTTGCTTTATTCCTGCCGGAAGAATTTCACAAACCAAGCTGCAAAAACGGATCACACACACATGTGAGAAAAGCAGTTGTTAAAATTGAGATGTAATTGCAGGAGGAAAATAAAATGGATAAACAGGCATTATTTGATCAGATAAAAGGCGGATTGATTGTTTCCTGCCAGGCATTGGAGCATGAGCCTTTGTATACAAAAGAGGGCGGCATCATGCCTTTGATGGCAAAGGCTGCAGCACAGTCCGGAGCAGTCGGAATCCGTGCAAACACAGTACGTGACATCACACAGATCAAGGAAGCAGTAGACCTTCCGGTCATCGGTATCATTAAAAAAGACTATGAGGGAACACCGATGTACATCACGGTTACCATGAAAGAAGTGGATGAGCTGGTGGCATGCGGTGTGGATATCCTTGCGGTACAGGGAACAAGCGCATTAAGACCGGATGGAAGCACGGCAGCACAGTTTATCGAGGCAATCAAGGCAAAATATCCGGAGCAGCTTGTGATGGCAGACTGTGCAACCATCGAGGAAGGAATCGCATGTGCCAATGCGGGAGCCGATTTTGTCGGCACGACCATGCGTGGATATACACCGGAGACACAGGGCTGTGATGATATCGATTTTGATTTCATCCATGAACTTTCAGAAACATGCCCGGCAAAGATCATCGCAGAGGGACATATCCACTATCCGGAGCAGGCAAAGAAGGCACTGGAAGCAGGAGCTTTTGCACTGGTAGTCGGCGGTGCGATCACAAGACCGGCGGAGATCACGGCAAGATTCGTGGCAGCGATCGAAAAGTAAAAAAGGAGAAATTATGAGAATTGTGGCTGTGGATATCGGGGGAACAATGATCAAGTCCGGTCTCTGGAACGGAGAGACATTCGTGGAGCTGCGTGAGACAGAGACGTGCGCATCGGAAGGCGGAGCGGCACTGATGGAGCGTGTCAAAGGACTGATCCATTCCTATCACGATTTTGAAGCGATCGGGATCAGCACTGCCGGGGAAGTGAATACGGAAGATGGAAGCATTTTTTATGCGAACAGCAATATTCCGGGATACACAGGCATGCCGGTAAAGCAGATCATGGAAGAGGAATTTTGTGTGCCTGCCGCAGTGGAGAATGACGTCAATGCGGCGGCTCTTGGCGAACTCCGTTCAGGGGCAGGTGCTGGATGCGATGATTTTTTATGTCTGACCTATGGAACAGGTGTCGGAGGAAGCATTGTGATGAACGGAAGCGTTTACCCGGGGGCTTCTTTTTCTGCCGGAAGCTTTGGCGGAATGGTGATCCACCCGGAAGAAAAGGCGGGAACGGACAGTCTGGAGGGCTGCTATGAGCGGTGCGCTTCCACGACCGGACTGGTCAGACGTGTAAAAAAAGTCGATGGATCTCTGGATAACGGCAAAAAAATATTTGCGGCAAAGGACAGACCGGAGATCAAAGAGCAGATTGATGCGTGGATCGACGATATCTGCACAGGTCTTGTAACGCTATGCTGTATTTTCAATCCATCCAGGATCATTCTTGGAGGCGGCATCATGGCGCAGGAGTATGTGCTTTCGGAGGTAAACCGGAAGGTGAAAGCGCAGATCGCACCGGGACTTAGAATCGTGGAGATCGTTCCTGCAAAGCTTGCAAACACGGCGGGCATGATGGGATCGGTCAGTCTTGCGGAAAAGTTACTTGCGCAGTAAGATGATCGTGTACAATATATATTTGTTTGGAAAAAGATTTTTTAGATGACAGCACAGGGAGGATGAGACAATGGATCAGAAAAATATATTATGTTTTGGAGATTCCAACACTCATGGATATAATTCCAAAACCGGAGGACGTTTCACAGTAGAGGAACGCTGGACAAAACTTTTACAGAGAAAGTTAGGCGATGATTACTATGTGATCGAGGAGGGCTTAAGTGGACGGACCACGTCTTTTGAAGATCCTGTTTTTGAAGGATTGAGCGGATTGAATGCGATTTACCCGTGCATGATGACACATGAGCCTCTCGACCTTGTGATTATTATGCTTGGCACCAATGATACAAAAGACCGTTTTAATGCAAACGGATTTATCATCGGAAAAGGTCTGGAGCGCCTGACACAGAAAGCGATCGACACGCATGCTGCATGGCGTAATAAACCGAATATTCTTCTGGTAGCCCCGCCGCCAATCCATCCGGATTATGCAAAAACGGCTGTTGCAGGAGAGATGGGTGACAAATGCGTGGAGCGTTCCAGAGCACTTGCCAAAGAATTTAAGGATGTTGCAGACCGGCTAGGATGTCATTTTATAGATGCCGGTTCCATACCGGGCATTGAGATGTATCCTTATGACTGGATGCACTTAAGCCTTGATAGTCACAGGATTTTTGCGGAGTATCTGGCAGAGTATCTGCCGAAGATTGTGTGATAGATGTTCTATTTTGGATAATAACCGGATCATCAGGACAAAATATATAATTGAAAGAATAGAAATGGTTTCATGAGAATTTTCATGAAACCATTTTGTCTTGCGTACAGAACAATAATTTGACAATATTGTCTTATATACAGAACAATAATATATCGATATTGTCTTATACACAGAACAGAAATATATCAATATTGTCTTGCACACAGAACAAAAATATATTAATATTGTCTTATACACAGAACGAAATAATGGTAAAATTGTCTTACAGACAGAAAGGAGTGCCGTATGAACAGAGATTATTTAAAGCAGATTATGATTGACCAAAAGGAAACTTATTTAAATAATCCAATGATAAAGAGAGACTATCCATTGGAAGACAATGTAAATTATTGCTTTGTTGGAATTAGAAGAACTGGAAAATCCTATATGATGTATCAGCAGATTAAGCATTTGCAGGAAAATGGAATTCCTCTCAAACAGATTGTTTATGTAAATTTTGAAGATGAAAGACTTTTGGAACTGTCAGCAGACGATCTGAACCTGATCCTGGAAATCGGACTCGAAATGTCTGGCGCGGACAATAAACCATATCTTTTTTTGGATGAGATTCAAAACGTGGAAGGCTGGGAAAAGTTTGTCCGCCGGATAGCAGACATGAAATATAGAATTCATATTACTGGAAGCAACAGCAAGATGCTAAGCAGTGAAATTGCATCTACACTTGGCGGTAGATTTATGATAGTAGATATATATCCATATTCGTTCCCGGAATATCTGGCTGCACAGGGGAAGGATAAAAATTATCTGGAAGTGCTCAGCACAAAAGACAGGGCAGAAGTAGTTGGAATGTGTGATCAGTATGTAAAATACGGTGCTTTTCCGGAATTGGTCGATATCAGAAACAAGCGGGAATATTTAAATAGCATTTACCAGACCATTTATCTGGGAGATATTATAACCAGAAATAAAATAACTAATGATTTTGCAGTAAGATTGATTTTGAAGAAGATTGCGGAATCAGTTACAAAACCATTGTCCTTTAACAGGCTGAGCAACATCTTAAAGAGTGCAGGAGCAGTACTCGGAAAGCAGACAGTGATTAATTATGTCGGTTATATGATGGACTCTTATATGTTGTTCACATTGCAAAATTATGCGGCAAAGCTGGTGGAAAAAGAGACTTCGCCAAAATATTATTTTATGGATACCGGCTTGTTAGGGCTTATGCTTATGGATTGCAGTTCAGCGCAGTTGGAAAACCTGGTCGCAATAGAACTGATTCGACGTTATGGACGGGAAAATGTATTTTATTTTGAAAAAAACGTTGAAATTGATTTTTATGTTCCAGAAGAAAAACTTGCAATTCAGGTAAGCCTGCAGGTCTTAGACCAGATAGATACAAGGGAACGGGAAATCGGAGCATTTGTAAAATTAAAAAACTTTATTGGTGATGCAACCTGCTTACTGATTACAAATAGTGAAGAGGAAGAACTTGACTATGAAGGAGTTCACGTAAGCGTTGTTCCGGTCTGGAAGTGGCTATTGCAGAATAGAAAACAGGATATATAAAATTATGTAAAAAATAAAACGGCAGATGTATTGGAATTACATCTGTCGTTTTATCATGAGCTTACAATAACCTGTAAATAATAATTGCAATCACAATCCCCAGAATACCGGCTACTGTGATATCAACCGTAAATCCAAATGTGAGAACTAAAATTCCAAGATCTAACACCATCGGATTGACAAATCCAAAACTCTGACCGTAACTAAGCCAGCTTAAAGCAGGAACGCCCGCACATAACTTTCCGATAAGACCGCCTAACACGACACCGACAAGGATCAGAAGTACTAATGCCCAGTTATTTTTTCCTAATACACCTCTGCTCATATTCCATTTCTCCTGAGTTCATTATTTTAAGTAATCACTGATACGTAAAATACTATCCATATTATAAAATAGATTCTGAAATTAAGATATATTTTTTTGCAAATTTATTTATGTCCCTGTCTGTAGCGGATGAATGATAGCACGGCAAAAAGCAGGATCACACCGGCTGCCATTGTGAGAAATACGTTCTTTGTGAATCCGGCAACCAGATAGGCGGCCACGCAGCAGCCACCGACCGTCAGAGCGTAAGGAAGCTGTGTGGATACATGGTCTACATGGTGGCATTGTGCACCGGCGGAGGCCATGATCGTTGTGTCGGAGATCGGTGACATGTGATCTCCGCAGACAGAACCGGCAAGGGAAGCGGCAATACAGACAACGAGCATCGGATCTGTTTCCGGGAACATAGCGGTAACGATCGGAATTAAAATGCCAAACGTTCCCCAGGAAGTACCGGTTGCAAAAGCAAGTCCGCTTCCAACCAGAAATAATATAGCCGGGAAAAGTGAGGTTGCAGTCATATTGCCGGAGAGCATGCTGCTCACAAAGGCGCCGGCTTCTAATTTTGTACTGCAGAAACCGCCTAACGTCCAGGCCAGAACAAGGATCAGGATCGCAGAAACCATCATCTTAAATCCCTGCGGAATACACTCGGCAAATTCACTGAATGTGATCACGCGGCGTGGCAGGTACAGCAAAAACACAAAGACTAATGTAATGAAGGAACCCATCACAAGTCCCATGGATGCATCGCAGTTTGCAAAAGCGTTGATGAAGCTCTCGCCCTCGAAGAATCCACCTGTATAAATCATGCAGATAATGCAGCTCGCAATCAGGAAAATGACCGGAAGAACAAGGTCGATCACCTTTCCTTTTGCGGAAATAATATTTTCTTTTACATTTTCATAATCATTTTTGCCGGAGAAAAGATCACCTTTTGCAGCATTTTCCTCAAACTTTTTCATCGGACCATAATCAAGGCCGGTCACACCCATAAAAATCACCATCAGAATGGTAAGCCATGCATACAGGTTAAACGGGATTGTCTGCAAAAACAGAGAGAAACCATCTCCGTTTGTGTATCCGGTGACTGCGGCAGCCCAGCTTGAGATCGGTGCGATAATGCAGATCGGAGCTGCAGTTGCGTCAATGATATAAGCCAGTTTCGCACGGGAAATCTTCTGCTTGTCCGTGACAGGACGCATGACATTTCCAACGGTCAGACAGTTGAAATAATCATCGACAAAGATCACGACACCGAGCGCAAATGTGGAAAGCAGTGCGCCGGATTTGGTCTTGATCTTACTACCTGCCCATTTTCCGTAAGCGGCAGAACCGCCGGCTCTTGTCATCAATGCAACAATAATGCCAAGAAATACGAGGAAAATCAGAATGCCGACGTTCCACGAATCCCCAAGCTTTTCCATCATAACTTCAAAAATTGCCTCGATCGTTCCAACCGGACTGAAATTTGTATATAAAAGAGCTCCGGTTACGACACCGATAAATAACGACATATAAACTTCCTTTGTGATCAGCGCAAGCACAATGGCGATCACCGGCGGAAGCAGCGCCCAGACAGTACCAACAAAATCCATAATTCCTCCTTGTTTTTTCGAAGAAAAAATCCGAGTCCCATTGGACGAGGAGAGGATTTTTCCTCCTTGTTTTGCGAAGCAAAAACTCCGAAGCGTTGCCCCGGAGCCAATATTCTATAATAAGTATATATGATTTTGTGTGAAAAGGAAACAAAAATTTGCTCTAATTGATAAAAAATACAAAAGTTTAGTAAAAATATACAAAATGAAGGTCTGCAATTCTACAAATCATCAGGCTGTCCGCAAGGTATCGGATAGACAGATGTCATTCCGGTAGAAATCAGTTTGCTGATAAGTCTTGCCATCTCCTCCGGCGTCTCCTTTTTGCCATGAGCCAGCCATGACTCGATCAGACCGGAGCAGCCGGAAACGAGAAAACTGCTGAAATATTCATAAGTTGGCAGAAAATCAGCCGAATGATGCGCAACCATCCATTCGTGTATGTATTGGTGTTCAAACAATTTCTTGATCTTGACAGAAAAAGAAATATCGCCATTGGGACTCAGCAGTGCACAGCACAGATTAGAGTTTTGGTCAATGATCTGAAAAATTTCGACAAACAGCGGATAAGGAAAATCCGGAGTATGATCCGGGTGATAATTTTTGAAGACCTGCTCAAACTGTTCTAAAAGCCCCTGCTCGGTCTGCTCCAACATATCATAAATATCTTTGTAGTGCAGGTAAAAAGTGCCGCGGTTGATGTCAACAGACTCGCACAATTCTTTTACGGTGATATCCTTGATACTTTTTTTCAGCATAAGGGAGGTGAGTGCGTGTACAAGCAGATAGCGGGTACGCTTGATACGGCGGTCGGTTTTTGCTTCCATATATAATGTGAGATCCTTTCATATAAAATGTGATGTTATTGTCTGGTATTTTTTCTGGAGTTATGATTAAAAATTTATAATCCTAAAAATTTTCTGAAATAATCAACACAGTGTACATAATATGTCAATTAACAAACAGTTTTGAAAAATATGTTTATTGAGTAAACCAGATGCCCTTATTATAATAATGCAGTATAAAATAATCAACACAATGTTAAGTATAGTGAAATGAATCAGCGGTAAAACAACTGCTGTTTTGCTGCGTAAGAAAAATGATTCAGATGTAACATGAAAGAGGATGAATATGGAAGAAAAACAGGAAAAAGAAAAAGGGAACTTCTGGCTTACCGTCGCTTCCTTTATTGTAAATAAGCGGAAAGCAATCGAAATTCTGTTTGTTTTGGCAATGATTTACAGTGTTCTTTCTATTAATAAGGTGCAGGTCAATCAGGATATCACATCCTATCTGCCGGCAGACAGTGAGACGAGGATCGGGCTGTCACTGATGGAGGAGCAGTTCACAACTTATGGCAGTGCCAAAGTCATGGTCTCGAATATCACCTATGCGCAGGCGGAAGATCTGGTTGACGATCTGGAAAATATTGAGGGCGTGAAGCAGATTGAATTTGATGATTCTAAGGATCATTTTACAGGTGCGGATGCGCTGTTTAGTGTGACGTTTGACGGAACGGAGGATGAACAGATCAGCAAAGATGCGCTTGAGGAAGTAAAAGAGACACTGGATGGTTATGATGTCTATGTTTCGTCCTCTGTCGGTGAGGAGGAGCGCAGTGCAGAGTCACTTTCGCAGGATATGAATATTATTCTTGTGCTGGCGGTTGTCATCATTGTTGCGGTGTTGATGCTCTCCACAAAAGCATATCTGCAGATCCCGGTATTACTGATCACATTTGGTGTGGCGGCTGTTTTAAACATGGGCACAAACTACTGGTTTGGAACGATCTCATCTGTCACAAATTCCATTGCCGTTGTGCTTCAGCTGGCACTGGCAATCGACTATGCCATTATTTTGTGTGACCGTTTCATGGAAGAACATGAGACGCTGGATGCAGAGGAAGCGGTGAAAGTGGCACTCTCCAAGGCAATCCCGGAGATCAGCTCGTCCTCCCTTACCACGATTTCCGGCATGGTTGCGATGATGTTTATGCAGTTCCGGCTGGGCTACGATATGGGTATCATTCTGGTAAAAGCGATCATACTCAGCCTGATTTCCGTTTTCTTCCTAATGCCGGGCGTGCTTTTGATTTTTGCAAAAGGAATTGATAAAACCCATCACAAATGCTATGTACCAAAAATTACGTTTGTAGGTAAATTTGCAAATCTGACCAAATACATCATTCCGCCGGTTTTTATCGTGTTTCTGGTATTTGCATTTTGGGAATCCAATCACTGCCAGTATATATATGACACGAATTCCATTGTAAGCGCGAAAAAGAGTGAATCGAAAATTGCAAGTGAAAAAATTGAGAATACCTTTGGTGCCAGCAATCAGTTGGTTGTCATGGTTCCAAAAGGGGATTATGATTCCGAGAAAAAGGTATTGGGAAAAATTGAAAAACTGGATTATGTAAACTCGGCATTGGGACTTGCAAATGTGGCGATCAATGATGATTATATGCTGACGGATAAGCTGAACCCAAGACAGTTTGCAGAGTTGACGGATCTGGATGTAGAAGTTGTACAGATTTTGTATACAGCATATGCATACAATGAGGAGCAGTATGGTCCGGTATTTACCGGCATTGATGATTATGAGGTGCCGATCATTGATATGTTCCTGTTCCTGTATGACCAGTATCAGGAAGGATATGTGACATTAGATGCAGATCTTGACGATCAGCTTACGTCCTTATATGACACGCTGCATGATGCGCAATTACAGCTGCAGGGAGATGACTATTCCAGATTTGTATTAGATCTGTCACTTCCGGCGGAAGGACAGGAAACCTACGATGCGATGGATGAGATCCGGGGTATTGCAGCGAAATATTTTGGAAAAGACAATGTCATTCTGGTAGGAAACTCCACGAGTGACCATGATCTGGAATCTTCCTTTGCATCGGATAATATCGTGATCAGCGTATTGACGGCACTATTTGTTATGATCATCCTGTTTTTCACGTTCCAGTCAGCAGGGCTTCCGGTGCTTCTGGTACTCACTATACAGGGAAGTATCTGGATCAACTTTGCAGTTCCGGCAATGAGAGGACAGACAATATTCTTTATTGCGTACCTGATCGTGTCTGCAATTCAGATGGGTGCAACGATCGACTATGCAATCGTTATTTCCAGCAGATACATGGATCTGAAACAGAGAATGCCGATCAAAGATGCGATTACTGAATCCTTAAATCAGGCATTTCCAACTATTTTTACTTCCGGAACGATTTTGACCTGTGCAGGATTTTTGATCGGTGAGATTGCATCCGATCCGACGGTTGCCTCCATTGGTGTGGCTTTGGGACGCGGTACGTTAATATCCATTATTCTGGTTCTTTTTGTGCTGCCGCAGATCCTGCTGTTTGGTGATTTTATCATTGAGAAGACAGCCCTTGCCATGAATATTTCACGACCTCAGAAGGAGGTTGTCGGCAGAGTGAGGGTGACCGGACATGTAAAAGGTTATGTACAGGGAGAAATTGATGCAGATGTTTCCGGTGTATTCCAGGGACAGATGAAAGTGTCGTTAGATTCGCACATACCGGGCAGACATGGAGAAGTCACACATGACGATACACAAAACCCAATGCTGCCGGGAATGACGCAGGATGAAAATGTGGCTGCAGAATCAGAGACAGCCGCAAAGGAAGAGCAGGAGGAGAAAAAGTCATGAAAAAGATGAGAATGAAAGTACTTGCCCTGTGTTTTTCCATGACACTGACCGTTTCTGCTCTGGCAGGAAACGGACGGTTGACCATACAGGCTGCCACCTCACAGGAAAGCAGTGGTACAAAAGAAACTACAGAAAAAGACAGCACAACCAGTGCGGATACGGCAGAAAATAAAAATCAGATCATCGAAATTGCCGATGAAAAGGTATTTGAAGAATTTTTACAGAACTGTCAGTATGACAGCTGGAGTGTTGGAAAAACGGTAAAACTTACCCATAATATTGATCTTTCGAAGGTTGATTTCAATGGTGTTGCATATTTCTCTGGGGATTTTGAGGGCGGCGGTCACACGATCAGTAATGTGAAGCTGCAGGTAAAAGGCTCGGATCACGGATTTTTCCGTTATCTGGGTAAAAGCGCAGTTGTGAATGATCTGAAGATCTCCGGTAAGATCACTTCAGAGGGAAGCTGTAAAAATATTGGCGGAATTGCCGGTGTGAACTATGGTACGATCGGGAACTGTTCCTTTGAAGGAACTGTCAATGGAAAAACAGCAGTCGGAGCGATCGCAGGGATCAACAAACCGACCGGAAAAATTGTAAACTGCAGGAGCAATGCAACAGTGACAGCCACCAATCAGACCGGAGGAATCGTTGGAAATAACGAAGGACTTGTGTCAGAGTGTACATCGGAGTGCAGCATCAATACAGATGAGCTGAAAACCACGATGGATATTGGAGGCGTTGACATTGGTACATTAAATCTCACAGGGCGTGTAATAGACAGGAATGATATGGGCGGAATTGTGGGTGTTTCGACTGGAATTGTCAGTGAATGCATCAATCAGGGAAAAATCGGTTTTGCACACACGGGTTATAACGTGGGTGGAATTGCCGGACGCCAGAGTGGAAAAGTCATCGACTGCCACAATGAAGGGGAAATCTACGGACGAAAAGATGTAGGAGGAATTGTCGGTCAGGCGGAGCCGTATATAGAATCGGAGTATCTGGATGATAAGGTAAATCAGGTGCAGGATTCGGTCAGTTCCATCAACACGACCTTAAGCAACATTGCTTCGACCATGAGTGATACCTCCACAGCAGCAAAGACCTATGTGGACAATCTGTCGGAGCAGTACGATAATTCTTCGAAAACTTTGTCGGAATCTCTGGGTTCCCTCTCAGATTCCATCGGGGAATCAAGCCCGGAAGCGCAGCAGTACATGAATGATATTCATAATTCTCTGGATAAAATAGATAGTATCCAGGGAAACAATCATATTTTAAACAAAGAACAGGCAGAGGCGGTTACAAAAGAATGGCAGAATATCAACAGTAATCTGTCCAACATTCGTGGAACAATATCCGATTCCAATAAAACGGCAGAAGATTTTGTGGATGATATTTCCAATCAGATAAAAGAAAAAGATACGAACGGCGATATTGATAAGCTGACGAACACAGTGGATGATGGAATCCAGTCTATCACAAATGATGTGCAGAAGATCAGTAAGCAGATCAAAAGCATTCAGAATACGGTTGGAGATACGCTTTCTGTGGTGACAGGCGATGAGGAGTATATGGAAGATATCTCGTCCGCAGCCAGCGCAAAAGATACAGATGGTGTTGTTTCAGGAAGTGTAAACCGCGGAATGGTCAATGGCGATCTCAATGTGGGTGGAATTGTCGGAACGATGAACATTGAATATGATCTCGATCCGGAGTTCGATCCTGATCTTACAGATTCTACGGACATTACACTCCGTTCTACCGTGAATAATGTTGTCATCCGCTGTAGCAACTATGGGGAAGTGACTTCAAAGAAAAACAGTGTCGGTGGCATTACCGGATTAGAAGAACTTGGTCTGGTCTATGGAAGTGAAAGTTATGGCTCTGTGAAATCTGATACGGGGGATTATGCCGGAGGCATTGCAGGAAACAGTGTCAGTGCAATCGCCAACAGTTACAGTCTCTGTAATATAAATGCAAAGGATTATGTCGGAGGCATTGTCGGAAGCGGATATACCGTGAAAAACTGTGTTTCTGCATCTACGATCACAAGTGATGGGGAAGGTCTGGGAAGCATCGCAGGAACTGTGTCTGAAGAGGGCGAGGTAAAAGGTAACATTTTTGTGGGCGATGACCTTGATGGAATTGACAACATCAACTATGCTGGGATTGCAGATGAAAAAAGTTATGAAGAGGTCATGAAACTTGAGAATATTCCGGAAGGATTCCATAAAGTGAAGATAACTTTCCGGGCAGAAGATAATGTGGATATTGTAAAGACAATCGCATATAATGGAAGCTTCAGTGAATCTGATCTTCCACAGATTCCGGAAAAAGATGGTTACTATGCAGTCTGGCCGGAGGATCTGGTTGGAAAACCAATGACGGAAAATAAAACGGTGGAGGCAGAGTACAGCCGTTGGACAGAGAGTATCGTGGGAACGGAAGTGATAAACGACGCAAAAACAGAAGATACAGCTAGTGAAAGTTCCGATACAGAAAATGAAAAAGCAGTTTTCCTTCTGGAAGGGAAATTCTATGATGACACTTCCATCCAGATGGCAGAGTGTGACACAGATCTGCCGGACGGAGATGTCGTGTATGCTTACAACTGGAGTCTTGAACACCTGCATGACAAAATATATGATACAGTAAAAGCACATTTTTATGTGCCGGACACTTCAGGAAAAAATGAGATCTGGTACAGAGAAACAGGCAGTGATGCATGGACATTGGCAGAAACCACAGAGGACGGCAGTTACCTTGTGGCAGACATTCCATATGAGGCAGCGTTTGCACTGGTATATACGGCGGCAGATCACACCTTGTATTATGCCGGCGGCGGTGCAGCGGTTGTATTGCTTTTGATCGTACTGATCATAAGAAAACGCCGGAAGCGTGCACAGAAAAAATAAAATGATTTGATAACACAGAGAGGCAGTTATGATATTTGAGACACATGCACATTATGATGATGAAAGTTTTAACGATGACCGTGAAGCATTGATCCGTTCCCTGCCGGAAAAAGGGATTGGCAGGATCATCAATGTTGGGGCTTCGATAGAGACAACAAAGACAACTCTGGAACTTGCCGCAAAATATGATTACATTTATGCAGCGGTGGGCGTACATCCAAGTGACATCAGCAGGTTGAATGAAGAGACATTTGCCTGGTTAAAAGAGCAGGCATCTCTTCCAAAGACTGTTGCGATCGGTGAGATCGGACTGGATTATTATTGGGATAAAGAGCCGGAGGTGCAGAACGCACAGCGTTACTGGTTCAGACGGCAGATGGAACTTGCCAGGGAAACCAACCTTCCGGTGATCATCCATTCCAGAGATGCAGCAGCCGATACTATGGAAGTGATGCGTGATGCTCATGCAGAAGAGATACCTGGAGTGATCCATTGCTACTCTTATTCAAAAGAGATGGCACAGGAATTTATCAGGATGGGATACTACATCGGCGTCGGCGGAGTTGTTACTTTTAAAAATGCCAAAAAGCTGAAAGAAACTGTCGAAAGTATACCACTAGAGCGTATATTGCTAGAGACAGACTGTCCATACATGGCACCGGAACCATACAGAGGTACAAGAAACGATTCTTCCAATATTCCTTATGTGATCGCCAAAATTGCAGAACTAAAAGGAATTACAGCAGAGGAAGTGGAGCATGTAACAGAACAGAACGCAAGAAAACTGTTTTCGAAAGTTAATTGGTAAATTGTGATAAAAAAAGCGTAGCTTTTTTGTGCATAAAGTAAAATTAAAAAATTATGATTGCACGATAGTAAAAAATACGTTATTATGTAAATACCAAAAGGAAAACGTTTTCCATGAGGAATAAGTATGACGATTAAAGACATAGCAAAAGAAGCAGGTGTATCTATTGCGACAGTTTCACGAGTTCTAAATGACAGTGAACACGCAGTAAATGAGAATACAAGAAAAAAAGTACTTGAGATTGTAAAAAAATACAATTTCAATCCAAACACATTAGCCAGTGGATTAAAATCAAACCGGACATATCTGATTGCGGTTGTTGTTGCAGATATTACAAACTCATTTTTTATGGATATTGGAAAAGGAATCGAAAACGCAATAGGAAATCAGAAGTATAGTCTTGTATTTGCAGATACTCATGGTGATGAAAAAAAAGAACTGGAGGTTGTGAAAAAGCTGATTAACCGTAAGATTGATGGCATTGTGTTAGCTTCCGTTTCAGAGAAAGAGGATGTACTAAAAGAATGCAGGAAGAAAAATGTTCCAGTTGTTCAGGTAGATCGCCAGATTGATGATGAGGATACGAATGCAGTTTTATGGGAAGATTTCAGATTAGCATATACATTGGCAGAGCATGTGATTGACAAAGGACACACGAACGTTGCAATTGAAAATACAAGATTAGGGTGTAGTACTGGACAGCATCGGTTACAAGGATACCTGGAAGCATTCAGAAGCCAAGGAATCAGAATTGATGAAGAGAACATCAGTGCATCAAATTTTGAGATGCAAGATGCGTATGAGCATGTAAAATCACTTCTTGAAAAACCAAAATGTCCTACATGCATCATTTGTAGTAACAATATCATGGTAAAAGGAAGTCTCAAAGCAATACAAGAGAAAGGATTAAGTATACCGGAAGATATTTCAATTTGTTGTTTTGGCAATATTGAGACAAATGAATACAGTTTGACAGACATTACGAATATACAGCAGGATACTCGATTGATGGGAAGAAAAGCAGGAGAACTTTTACTCAGTCAGATAAATGAAGAAAACCATTGTAGTGTCAAAATAAAGTTAAGTGGAAAAATGATAGAACGAAGTTCCGTGAGACAAATTTAGGAGATTTATAATTTCCTAAAAAAATAGTTCGATGGAAAACGTTTACCATTAAGGAGGAATTATGAGTCTGATAACAGCGAAAAAATTATTTGAAAGAAGCTTTCAACAGAACTTCTCACTAGCAGCATTTAATGTATTTAATGTAGAAAGTTTACAGGCAGTTGTGGAGGCATGTGAGCATGAAAAATCACCTGCAATTATCCAGATTTCATCTGGAGCAAGAAAATATATGCAAGATGAAATACTTTTCCTGGACTATGTAAAAGCTATCTTGGAAAAATCAAAGTGTTCCTTTGTATTACATCATGATCATATCAAATCAGTAGAAGAAGCAAAGAAAGCAGTGGATATGGGATTTTCTTCTGTAATGTTTGACGGATCGGCATTACCTTTTGAAGAAAATGTTACACGTACTAGAGAAATTGTAGAGTATGCACACAAAAAAGGTGTATGGGTGGAAGCTGAGCTAGGTTCAATACCAGGATTTGAGGACGAAGTATTTAGTGAGCACGCAAAATTTACTGATAAAGAGTCAGTGAATCATTTTATTGAAGCAACTGGATGCGATTCACTTGCAGTTTCTGTTGGAACAGCACATGGTGGTGTGCTTTCAGCTGAACATCTTCCATTACACTTTGATATTCTCGAAGAAATTTTACAGGTAAGACGGGGGTATATATTTGTTTTGCATGGAGGAGCATCGATGCCGAAAGAGTTGATTAATAAGGTTAATGAGTGTGGCGGAAAAGTACCAGAACTGAAAATATGCAGCGAGACAGATATTGCAAAAGCCTGTAAAATGGGAGTTAAGAAAGTCAATATGGATGTGGACAATTTCTTGGCATTTACTTATGAATTGAGAAAAATGTTAATCGAAAATCCACAGATTTATGATCCGCGGAAATATCTTAAATGTGGGAAGGATGGCTTTAAAGAAGAAGTTATTCATAAATTAAAGAATGTTGTGTGCAGTAGTGGAGTAGAGGTGATAGAGTAGAATGATCAGAGAGATATGTTTTAATCCAGTAATTGATAAAATGTATTTTATTGAGAATTTTATAGAGGGAAACATATACAGGAAACTTTCAAGTGAAGAATATGCCGGTGGTAAGGGTATTAATATTGCAAAGGCACTTACAACATATGGGATTCCGAATTGTTGTTATGTTACTGTCGCTGGAAAAAATGGAAAAACAATCACAGATTATTTAGAACAAAGCCAGATTGAATATGTTTCTTTTGATGTAGAAGGGAATACAAGGACAACTATTAATATTATAGATACAAAAAGTGGGAGAGAAACTGAACTATTAGAGATAGGTCCGTATATCAATGAACAGTTACAACAGAAAATGTTGGACATAATTGCGGAAGACACTGAGGAAGGTGATATTATTATTTGTTCCGGAATAGGAAGCAATGGAATGGAAAAAGGAATATATAGAAAGATTGCTGAAATTTGTCAGAAACAGAAAGCATTGTGTGTGTTGGATGCAAATGATGACTGGTTAGAAGAAGCATTTCCAGCAAAATATTATTTGATGAAGCCAAATATCCGAGAACTGAAAGAATTATTTGATATAAAAGAAATGATAACTGAAAGACAACTTTTCTCTTTAATATGCAAGTTGAGGGAAAAGGGAGTTAGAAATGTACTTTTATCAAATGGAAAGGAAGGGGCATTATATTTTGGGGAAAATGAGATCTACAAGATTAGTATCCCAAGTATGAAAACTATTTCCACAATCGGAAGTGGTGACTGTACTGTCGCAGGTTTCTGTGCAGGAATAAATCTAGGGTTGAATTTGGAGGAAGTATTAAAATTTTCAATGGCTTGGGGAATATCAAATACACAACATTCAGAAGGGGGATGTATTGAAAAGACAGAAGTAGATGAAATTAAGGAAAAGGTCGCGGTACGAAGGTGTAGTGTGACAGAACTTGACACAACAGAGAAAAAATTTTGACAGTAGATTACGAAAAGGAGAAAAGGAATGAAAAAAAAATTATTATCAGCACTTATGGCATGTGCACTGGTTGTATCTATGTTTGCAGGATGTGGCAGTAGCCAAGAGAAAAGTAAGGCAGAGACAAATGGCGCAACAGCTTCTACAGAGCAGGGAGTAGTTGAAGCACAGAATACAGATGAAGATATCGAACTTACGATTATGGGTGGAGCACAGCTTACATCTGTTGCAGAGGTTGTATTAAAGGATTATCTTGCAGAACACCCAAATATTAAAATCAATTATGAAAAATATTCTTATGCAGAATATCCAACTAAGATGAAACTTCAGTTGTCTAATGGTGACAGTACACCTGATATTATGATTATTCATGATCTGTTTGCAAGACAGTTTGTAGATGCGGGATATTTAGAAGATATATCAGATTTAGTAGCCGACGGTCAGGTTCTTGATGTTATGGATCCGGTAAAATCTGGTGATGCTATCTATGGTCTTCCGAATCAGGTAACGAATGAATATGTATTTGTATATCGTACAGATATATTTGATGAATTAGGATTGAAAGTTCCTACTACATTTGATGAATATTTTGACGCTGCATTAAAATTAAAAGAGAATGGTTATTATTCAGGTGCGTTTGATCCATCTGATGGAGGAAGCTATTTGATGCTATACTCATTTATCTATATGCTTGGTGGTGAAGTGCTTGACAATGATGGAAATGTTACTATGTCAAAATGTGACGAAGCACTTACATTAATGAAAAAATGTATTGATGCAGGAATTTGGCATAATAGCTTAGAGAGTGATAGCGAGGAATATTGGACAGCATGGAATGCAGGAAAGATTGCATGTACCCCATGTATAGCAGCACATGCATCTTATTATGTATCTAATGTGGATCCAAATGGTAATGGTGGCTATGGTTCTCTTGCTGTGGCAAATGCGTTTAGATTTGCAGATGATGGAAGAGATACATATGTTAATAACACTGAATATTACTGTATTAATGCAAATACAGAATATATGCAAGCTTGCAAAGATATTGTTTCGTACCTTGCGTTAAGTGAAGAAGCAGCATTAAAATTTTCAAATGTGAATGAAGATGGGGTTATGGCACAGTATTGTACAGGTTCCATGGCAGGTTTAGAAGCTGTTTCACAGGCGACAGATGAAGGATGGGAAGCATTTGCTGGACAGAATGTTGTAGCTGACTTGTCTAAAACTTTATTAGAAGAACAGCCGGATATTCCATATGTGGACGAGCGTAGCGGTGAGATAAGAACAATCATCTCTGATGTATTAGGAGAGGTATTCTTAAATAAGTCGTTAGATATCAATGATGCAACAGAAGAAATAATTGATAGAATCAATCAGATATAAGTTCTACAGTTAGAAGATTTCGAAATATAATATGTTATTATTATTTATTTCAGAAAAAGTAAGTAAAAGGCGGTGAAATCTGAGGATGGAACTATTACTATTCCGCAGATTTCCTGCTAGATAGCAGAAAGGTATAGATAATGGACAAAAGGTTATGGATCCAGATAAAAAAGAATAAACATTGTTATCTTTGGTTGGCACCGTTTTTTATTTTGTTTGCGTTATTTTATGTATATCCATCTATTTATGGATTTCTGATTAGCTTAAGAAATTATGATGGTATTGGAAAAATTACGGATGCAACCTTTGTAGGGTTACAGAATTATGCAAAATTGTTCCATGATAAAAAATTTTGGTCTTCTTTGAGAAATACATTTGCATTATGGGCATATATTGTGCCAGCCCGTACATTTTTAGCACTGGTATTGGCAGCATTATTAAATTCTAAGAAAATTTTAGGGAAAAAGGTTTATTCTACGGTGGTATTGATTCCTTATATCACGGCAGTCACCGTCGTCGCAATTATTTTTCGTATTATGATGACAACTGAAGGTGGCATATTTAACAACTTGTTAAATATAATCGGGATCCCGAATATAGAATGGCTATCGTCCACATCGATGTCTAAGATTTCTGTTGCAATCATGAATATATGGAGAATGGTTGGATATTTCTCACTGGTTTTATTATCTGGAATGCAGAAAATACCAACTTCTGTTTATGAAGCAGCTAAAATCGATGGAGCAAATTCTTGGAAAGTTTTTTTTAAGATAACACTGCCACTGATGATTCCGGAAATCTTCTTTGTTGCATTGATGTCTACAATCTGGATTTTCCAGAACGTTGGAGATGTCATGGTGCTTACACAAGGTGGCCCAATTGGATCTTCTACGACACTTGTTTATTATATGTATATGAATGCATTTGAGTATTCAAAACTTGGATATGCATCTGCCATTACTTATGTGTTATTCTTATTGCTGATGCTTATCAGTGGTGTGGTTGTAAAAAGTTATTATACCAAAGCGGAGGAGATGTAAATGATGAAAAAGAGACTGATAGCTGTTTTATCGATTATTTTGCTAGTATTAGTCATCTGCATTACATGCTTCCCGTTTTTGATGATGGTTATGGGCAGCTTTAAAGAGGACTATGAGATTTTCAGTTTGACACCAACAATCTTACCGCAGAATGGATTTAACTTAAAAATGTATAAGATACTTTTTGCTAACTGGCCATTTTTAAGAAATATGGCAAATAGTATTATTGTTACGGTTATAACAACAATACTTGCATGTGTGTTTTGTACCATGGCAGGTGTGACATTTGCAAAATATAATTTTCCATTTAAAAATGCATTGTTTATAATTATGTTGTCTTCACTAATGGTACCACTTGAGACACGCCTTGTTCCAACCTATATGCTAATTCGAAGCATGGGTGGTGCAAATAAGATGTGGTCATTGATTATCATTAATGCAATTCCAGCATTTGGAATTTTTATGATGAGACAGTTTGCAGCAGGCGCAGTCCCAACAGAGACAATGGAATCTGCAAGGATTGATGGCGCAACAGAATTCCAGATATTGATAAAACTCGCATTTCCGATGTTGAAACCAGCAATAGTTTCGTTGGCGATTTTAACATTCATGAATACATGGAATGACTTCCTCTGGCCAATCGTTATTACAACAAAGAAGGAAAATCTGACTGTGACAGCGTTACTGCGTTCTATTGGGGATAGTTCTTTAAATGGAAATTATGGCATGCTGCTTGCAGCGGCAACGCTGAGTGTTCTTCCGATTTTACTTATGTATCTCATTTTCCACGAGCAGATGGTAAAAGGTATTATTGAAGGTGCAGTGAAAGGATAAGATGAGGATGAAAAATGGAATCACGCTTGTAACCTATGCAGACTGCATGGGAAATAATCTCAAAGACTTAAATCAAGTGCTCAAGAAGTATATAGGAAATGGAGTGGATATTATTCATATTCTACCATTTTTTCCATCAACTGCGGATAGGGGATTTGCCCCTGTCCGGTATGATAAAGTAGATGAAGCATTTGGTGACTGGGAAGATATCAGTAGGATTCGAGAAAATTATAAGTTAACTGTAGACTTTATGATTAATCATATTTCTCGTTATAGTGATTATTTTAATGATTTTATTGAAAAGAAGAATGCGTCAGAATATCGGGATATGTTTATCCAATACAAGGATTTTTGGGACAATGGAGAACCAACGAAGGAACAGGTTGATCTGCTTTTCAAGAGAAAACCGAGAGCTCCATATACGGAAGTAGAATTTGCAGATGGCAGTGTGGAAAAAATTTGGTGTACATTCAGTGAGGATCAGATTGACCTTGATTTCAGAACAGATATTACTAAAAAATACATCAGAGATGTATTAGAAGGTTTGTGTGAGAAAGATATTTCAGTTATTCGGCTGGATGCATTTGCCTATACAACAAAATATAAAAATACTAACTGTTTTTTTGTGGAACCCTACATTTGGGATGTATTAGCTTATTGTAGGCAGATTTTAGAACCACATCAGGTAGAAATTTTACCAGAACTGCATGGTCACTACGGAAAACGACTCGAGATTGCTCAGAGAGGTTATTACGTTTACGATTATGCACTGCCGATGCTTGTCCTTTATAGCTTGTATTCAGGAGAGAGTAAACGGCTGGCTGACTGGTTGCGTATTTGTCCGAGAAAGCAATTCACGACACTTGATACGCATGATGGAATCGGTGTGATCGATGTGCAGGATCTTTTGTCTACAGAAGAGATTAATTATACGACAGAAAAACTTTATGAAGTCGGTGCAAATGTAAAGAAAATCTATAATTCGGAAGCATACAACAATCTTGATATTTATCAGATTAATTGCACATATTATTCTGCTCTTGGAGATAATGACAGGGCATATTTACTTGCTCGTGCGATTCAGTTTTTTACACCTGGTATACCGCAGATTTATTATGTGGGTATGCTGTGTGGCAAAAATGACTTAAAATTGCTAGAGAGAACAAAAGAAGGTAGAAATATTAATCGTCACTATTATTCCTTAGAGGAGGTAGCGGCTGAGATGAAGCGTCCAGTTGTAGCAGAGCTAAATGCACTTATGAAATGGCGCAATACAAATGAAGCTTTTGATGGTGACATTGAAGTGTTTAATGATAAAGAAAAATTAGAGATTATTCGTGATAATGGGATGCAACGAGTAAAGATTATTGCAGATTTAAAAACCTTTGATTTTTCTATTTTGGAAGAAAAAGATGGAACATGGAAGGAGCAGTTTGCACAGTAATAATAGAATATGGTGAGTGAAACAAAAATATTTTACTGTACAAAGATATATAGTTATTGTTTCGGCTTAAATTCAACAGTATCATTCCAGAAACGCTTCGGGATGTTCTGAGCCTGAAGAGGGAGATTGGTACGCTCTTTAATGGCGATACTTTCAAAGAAAGTAAGCCACAGATCCTGAAACTCTTCTTCTCTTTCGGAAAGTTCTAAGAGAAGCTCCTTATTGATCCCGGAAGCGTCTGCAAGGATATAGTTACTTCCGGCACGATGGAGTGCAGCAAGATCATGGTTTTCATCATAAATAAGAAAGTTTTCCTGAGGAAAACGGTTCGTAAAGTGCTCTGCCAGGATTGGCAGGGCATTATTTTTCGGGTGGATCCTGGAGAAAAGAATTCCATTTTTTAATTCTGAAAAGCGAAGAAAGCCTTTCAGATGGTGTGCCTCTGAAGCGGTTGCCCTTGAAAGCTCAAATACACGGTAGATATATGGATTGCCAAGATGCTCCAATACCTTCGCACCATGTGGGGAATGAAGAGCAGTAACGATTGTCTGATATACAGCATTCGCTTTATCCATCTTCTTCTTCGAAGAAAGCTCTACAGCTAAGATTGCAGAAAGAATTTTGTCATAAAAATCCTGTCCGAGCTTTCTGCGGAGGGTAGAGGCAACTTTCTCGGTTTTTATAGGAGAAGGATTAACCGTATAGAATTCATTGAACAATTCATAGTTATCAGGCTGTTCTGACAGAAGAAAAATATCTGCGTGGGAACAGTTCTTTTCTATTTTCAGAGACCATGCGTCATATACGCCGGTCAGTATTCCGTTCGGACTGTTTTCACAGATGAAAATATACATAACTGCCTCCTTCTGAATGGATGGTACATGGATAACAATGTATCGGTCATGTTATTCACGAAAGTAAAAGACCTTCTGTGGATAACTGCGTGTCAAATAAACTAAGTTGTTTATAACCGCTTTCACGGATCTCACGTGGTATCTGTGTCTTATCGCCCATCAGATTGCGGCAGATATAATCTTCTTCCAGCTTCGTGCGGTACATCATCCTGCCGGAGCAGGTGATAAAATAAAGAGCGCGTTTCAACACAACACCTATCTTCTTGAGATCGGCAAAATTGAGGGTGCTGTGGCGTCTTGCTTTTACAATGCGGCTGGCAGACTTATAGCCAATACCCGGGACACGGAGCAGCGTATCATAGTCTGCACGGTTGATCTCGACCGGAAAATATTCCAGATGCCTGATCGCCCAGTCACACTTGGGGTCGAGAAAAATGTTAAAGTCCGGCCGCTCCGGACTTAAAAGCTCGTCGACCTTAAATTTATAATAGCGGAGCAGCCAGTCTGCCTGATACAGACGATGTTCCCGCAGGAGCGGCGGACCGCCGGGCAGTGCAGGAAGATTGCTGTTGTGAGTGACATTCACAAAGGCAGAATAGAACACTCTCTTTAAATCAAATTTCTGATACAGATTCTCGGCAATGCTCACAATCTGGTAATCGTTTTCCGGGGTTGCGCCGATGATCATCTGTGTGCTCTGTCCTGCGGGTACGAACTTCGGGGCGTGCCGGTAAAGAGCGACTTCATTCTTATTTTCCGTAATACCGTTCTGAACCATGCGCATTGGCTTTAAAATGGTATTTCTCGACTTGCAGGGCGCAAGCCTTTTCAGGCTGTCTGCGGTAGGCAGTTCCAGATTAATACTCATGCGGTCAGCCAGAAACCCAGTTTTTTCAATCAGCAGAGGATCAGCGCCGGGAATCGCTTTCACATGGATGTAACCGTTAAAATGGTGCGCTGTGCGCAATTTATAAAGGGTCTGGTATAAAAGTTCCATCGTATAGTTGGGGCTTACCATAATGCCGGAACTTAAAAAAAGACCTTCAATATAATTCCGCCGGTAAAATTCCATCGTCAGTTCGCAGACTTCCTCCGGGGTAAAGGCAGCCCGCCGGACATCGGAGTTACAATTATTCTGGCAGTAAGAGCAGTTAAAAATACATTCGTTTGTAAATAAAATCTTGAGAAGGGAAACACACCGTCCATCTGCGGAAAAAGTATGACAGATCCCACAGGAAATAGAGTTGCCAAGGCCGATGCCGTCACCACCGCGGTCCACACCGCTTGACGTGCAGGCGACATCGTATTTTGCAGCGTCTGAGAGAATCGTAAGTTTTTCCATCAGTGACATATTTTGCTGGATTTTCATCTGGATGTGATCTCCTCCAATCAAAGAATAGGATAGAACATATGTTCGATAAAATGAGAATACCACATTCGGAAAAAGAATGCAAGAGAAAAAGACTGCCAATTTCTGGATCCAATTTTTGGACAAAAAATTCTCTCATAATCCTGATTCCTTAGTTTTTCAGAATTATGAGAGGATGTGTCTTATGAATGGAGTTGTATTTCTTCATATTTAGCTGCAACACGTTTGCCACTGAATGCAATCCCAAAAAGTCCAATTTTTTTGATACCATGATATTCCATGTCGGTAGAATATTTTTTGCTTTGGATCTGTTGTATCGCACTTGACGCAGAATTAGCAAGTTCGGTATCTGAAAGGTTTTTTCCGGCTTTAAATTCAATAATATAGCCCAATTGGGATTTATCTTTTGGCTCAAGCTGTATATCAAAACGCCCTTCGCCGGATTCTCTGTTGGAAGAGATATAATATCGGTCTGAGAGTATTGCCAACATTCCGAAAACAGTTCCGTGATAAAAATTTTCGTTTGTAGTGTCAAAAGTACTGGCAGACTGCAAGAGATATTTTTGCAAAGTGTCAGTGAAAAGAGCAGTATCACCTGTTCGCAGAGCTAGTTCGAAATCTCGGAGCAGGGAGCCGTTAAATAAGGTATTATAATTATCCAAAATCTCTTTTTGGAAAACACTTTTTATCTCGCGGTTAGGCAGTTTAAGAGAACAAATCGGGTTGTCATTAAATTCACTGATCACACTTGTGGCACGCAGATATCCGGCGACAAGCAGAAAGCTGTAGATTGTGTCAGAGTCAGCATTTACCTCCGGGTAAATAATATCCGTATTAATAATGGATTGCACTTCTTTTCCCTGCAGTAAAAGTGAGAGACTTTCGTACACTTCTTTGTCGGAACTGCGGATCAGTTCACCAATAATTTCATTGCCGCTTGTTCGGGACCAGAAAGCCTTTGGTTTACAGTTATTGTTAAAATAATTAATCACAGACCACGGATTATATATTTCTGTATTTCCGAAGAGATAACCGTCATACCATTCTTTAATTTCTGAAAGTTTTTCTGCCATTCCATAGTAAGCTGCCATATTTGATATATCGTTTACGGTAAAACCGAAATACTCTGAGTACTTGTCATCCAAAATCGTGTTTACAACAAGATTATTTAAACCACTGAATAAACTTTCTTTTGCAATGCGGAGTATTCCAGTCAAAATGCCAAATTCCAGATTCTCATTGTCTTTTAAAGCGGAGGAGAAAAGATTCCGCATAAAACCGACAACTTCATTATAATAATGATATAAGTGTCCTTGTTGGATTGGCGTGTCGTACTCATCAATAATAATAATAACTTTCTGGTTATAATGTGTGGCAAGTAAAGAAGAAAGCTTGCCAAGAGCAAACTGATAATCGGTAGAATCAGCGACATCATTTATGAGATTGTGAATGTATTTTTTGTCGTATTCATTAATTGCTTTGCTTGATAAAAGTTCTATATGGCGAAGAAATTCTTCTTTTAAGGTAAAACACAGACTGCGGTACATATCAGTCCAGTTAGTCTGATGTGCATCTTTAAAAGACAGAAAAATGACCGGATAAGTCCCCTGAAGCTGCTTGTAAGCATCTCCGCAATTCCAGATTTTTTTATCTGAAAAATATATGGATGTATCTGTGGATGTTTTTTCAAAATAGGTTCGGATCATGTCCATGGTAAGTGTTTTCCCAAAACGGCGCGGTCTTGTGAAAAGATAAACCTTGCTGTGGTCGTCAATTATATCTTTTATGAGAAGCGTTTTGTCGACATAATAGCATTCTTTGGAAACTTCTTTATATGAAGTGATTCCAACCGGACATGGGAGTAATCTGCCGGACAAAGGTGGGGTTTGTTTGTTTCGAAGGATTTCCGGTTTTGTTGTATCAGAAGGGATCAACCAGTATCTTCCCTCTTTGTATGCACCGTTAATAAAACCGGCAGTGCAGAGCTGATTTACCCTCCGGGGAGTAATTCCCCAAAGCTGGGCAATATCTTTTGCCTTCAAAAATTTTTTATCCATTATAATCCCTCCATTGCATATTCAATCATTCTATATTTCCTATAATATGATATTTTCGGGAAATAAACAAGAAATAAAAACATAATTTCCCTAAAAACGGGAAATTAACAAGAGAAAAAGACTGCCAATTTCTGGACAGTCTTTTCAAAAGTTGCCGGTTATATGATCGGCAGTCTTAATTATTTGTGAAATAATCAGGATACATTGTTAGCAATTCTTTTTTCTCCGATAAATGCCGGGTTAAATGCCGGGTCATAAGCATTTCTGCCATTTCACTATCATGTCGTCTGATTGCATACAAAATATCTTCGTGGTCTTTTAATACATAATCGTGTTGCTTTGATTTTGTGGAAAGGGAGCGGAGACGGTCAAAGTGAACCATCTGTTCCTTGATAATATGGTAAGACCACATTTTATCTGCAGCGCGGAACAACAGCTCATGAAATTCATTGTCTAATTCCAGAAAAGTCTCTCGATCCTTCTGTTCGAGGCTGCGCTGCTGCTTTTTTATATTATAATCAAGGGCGTCCATATCAGCATCTGCAATCTTATCACACAGAAGCTTTAAAATTGCATTTTCCGTTACAAGCCGTAAAAAACGTGATTCTTCTACAATATTGTAATCAATTTTTGAAATATAGCTGCCGCGCTGTGGCAGGATCTCAACCAGACCGATGCGGTTTAACTCAATCAAAGCTTCGCGGACCGGTGTCCTTGACAAGGACAGTGTGGCGGAAAGCTCATTTTCACTGACAGCGGCTCCGGGCTGCAATTCCAGATGAATGATGTTATATAAGAGCACTCTGACAGCATAAGATCTGGAATTTTCAGAGCGTTCTTTTTGAAGAATGACCATTTTTTCTCCCCATTTCCTTAATAATATACTAGTATACTATCAAATAAAAACTTTTGCCAGATAATTTTTAAAAATCAAAAGTAAAAACAATTTTGCGGATGGAAGGATCTCTGCTGTCAACAAAATCAAAAGCTTCCTGCGCTTTTGTAAGCGGAAATGTATGCGAAATAGAATTGTTCAGGTCAAGAGTACCTTCTTTGATCATATCAATTGCTTTTCCGAACATTTTATTCTGGAGGCGGGAACCTCTCACATCCAGCTCTTTGGAAGTGATCAGGAACTGGTTTACTTCGGTCGGAGCGGTGGAAAATCCCATAGTAATAACACGTCCGGCATTACCGGTAGCCTGAAGCAGTAATAAGAGGGAATTTTTCACGCATGCGGCATCGATAGAGACGGTGGCGCCTCTGCCGTGTGTGTATTCTAACACCTTCGCCTGAAAATCTTCAGTTGCGGCATTGATCGTAAACTGTGCGCCGTGTTCTCTGGCTTCTGCGAGTTTGTCATCCATAATATCTGCTACAATGATATGGTCGCAGATTGTATGTGCAATTTTTAAAATTGAGCTTCCAAGTGCGCCAGCACCATAAATAAGAAGCATGTCGTCTTTTTCAAGTTCAGCACGGGTGCAGGACTGGATAGCGATGGTAGTCGGCTCGATCATAACGGCATCCTGATCGGAGAGTGAATCCGGAAGAAGATAGCAGTCAGATTCTGGAACTGCGATATATTCGCGGTAGCCACCATCAATATGTACGCCTCTTACTTTGAGGTTGTCACATACATTTCCACGGTTTTTGGAACATGGGTAGCAGTGACCACAGCTTGTTACCTGATTGATGATAATGCGGTCGCCTATTTTTAAAGAAGAAACATTATCTCCAACCTCTGCAACGACACCAACCATTTCGTGTCCGATAATACGCGGATAAGTAGCTGCAGCATTGGTGCCATGATAAATTCCAACATCAGATCCGCAGATTCCCGCAGCGGTCATTTTTACTAATACATTATTTTTAGGATCAATAACTGGTTTTTCAACGTCAATTACTTCTAATTCATTTGGTTTTACAATTTGTACGGCTTTCATAATAGTCTCCTTATCTTAATTTGAAATAGATGATTGATTATTTAGGAATGCCACAAAACAACTTACATACTAGTATTCTACATAAAAGAAAAAAGAAGTCAATAAAAAAGAAAAAAACAAAGTAATATTATGCAATATGCATAAAAAACAGGATGATAATATGTTAAAATATACATATTGAAAAAAATAAGCAAATGAACTACCATACTAGCATACAAACAAAACGCCAGAAACAACTTACAAACATTTCATTTAGGAGGAAAGTGATTATGGGACTTGCAAAGGCGATTAAAAGAGGCGCAAGTGCATTACTGATCGGTTCAATGATGACAGGACTTTTTACAGGCTGCTCAGCGACCGGTGAAAACAGTGGAGGTAAATTAGTAAAAATTGCGGTCTGTGTATCAGATCAGACACCAGCCGCACAGGCATTGGCAGATGTGTTCAAACCGATGGTGGAAGAGGCGACCGATGGACGTTATGATATCCAGATTTATAATTCCGGTGTACTTGGAAGCGAAAAGGTAACATATGACTATACGAAAAGTGGAATCGTGGAAATGTGCGTAGTCGGAACAACCATGTGGTCTGAAACACCGAAAATGTCTATCCCGGATTTCCCATTCCTGTTTGACAGCGTAGAACACGCAAGAGTGTGCTATCAGGGAGAACTTGGGGAATATATTGCAGAAGACCTTGAGAGTACACAGCCATTGAAGCTGCTTTCCTGGTATCCGAACGGAGCCAGAGAGTTTACATCTAATAAGAAGCTGGAAAGCCTTGATGATTTCAACGGACAGAAGCTCAGAATGCCAAATAATCCAATTCATGTGAAACTTGCCGAAAGTCTTGGAGCCAACGTTGTTATCATGGATATGGGTGAAGTGTTTACTGCATTGGAGCAGGGAGTGGCAGATGGACAGGATAATCCGCTTGCTACGGTAAAGACAGAAGGCTGGTACGAAGTTCAGGATTATGTTTATGACACAAATCATATCATTTCATCTTTGGAATTATTTGCAGGGGAGGAGTTCTGGAACAGCTTGAGTGAAGAGGATCAGAAAGCATTTGAAGAGGCTTCACAGGCAGCGTCAGATTACGCATGGGATTTATATGAGGAGCAGCTTTCAGATGATAAGCAGTTTATGAAAGATAATGGACTGGTCGTTACAGAACTTTCCGATGAGGACAGAGAAGTGATGAAAGATAAAATACAGCCGGTTTACGATTATCTGAATGCACAGTATGACTGGGTAGATGATGTCAGAAAAATGGTAGATGACATTAAAGTAGAGTAAGGAGAAGCAGACTATGAACAAATTAGTAGATAAGCTATTTAAAGGTATTGATTATTTTACAGGTATTCTTACCGGCTTAATGGTGTTCTTTGTATTTTTAAATGTTGTACTTCGAACCTTTTTTAATGCCGGGCTGACATGGTCAGAAGAACTGGCAAGATACCTTTTTGTATACGTTACCTATATCGGAGCAATCAGTGCAATGCGTGCTAATGCACATCTGGGAGTGGATACACTCATCAGCAGAATGAAGCCGCAGGTGCAGATGGTAATGTATATTGTTTCCCAGACAATTATTGCGATCTTAATGATTATTTTAGTGTGGGGTTCTGAAAAAATGGTGGCACAGAATACCGCCTCAAGAACAGCAGCACTCGGAATCCCATATTCTGTATTATATTTTGCTGGAATCATCACAGGCGTGGCAATTGCGATCATGGCGGTGATAAACATCGTCCATGCGCTGAAAAATCCATCTGAAATATCAGAGATTGTTACGATGAGCACTTCGGATGATGATGAGATCGCTGCAGAGGCAAAAGATGGTGCAGAGAATCTTTCGGATGAAGAATATGCAAGAAGACTGAGAGAAGAGGGAGGAAAATAACATGACATTAGTAATATTTTTAGCTGCCCTGATCGGTGGTATGCTGATTGGACTTCCAATCTGCTTCGCACTTTTATTCAGTGGTGTTTGTATGATGTTATATCTGAATGGCTTTAATGCCCAGATTTTATCACAGAATTTATTTTCTGGTGCAGATTCCTTTTCCATGATGGCAGTTCCGTTTTTTATCATGGCAGGTGAATTTATGAACCGCGGCGGTATTACAAAGCGTATTGTAAATGCAGCGAATGCGATTATCGGACATGTCCGCGGCGGACTGGGCTATGTTGCAATCATGGCAATTCTCTTATTTGCAAGTATGATCGGATCAGCTGTTGCTTCCACTGCATTCCTTGGAGCGATCCTCATTCCTATGATGGTACGTGCCGGTTATAAGCGTGATACCTGTACCGGACTGATCGCAGCAGGAAATATTTTATCGCCGATCATGCCGCCGTCTGTACCAATGATTATCTTTGGCGTGCAGGCAGGTGTTTCCGTTACAAAATTATTTATGGGTGGTATTGCACCGGCTGTATATTTATCAGGTGCTTTGTGTGTATTATGGTTCTTTATTGCGAAAAAAGACAACCTCGCAAAAGCAGAGAGACAGTCTGCAAAACAGGTTGCAAAAGCATTGCTTGACGGACTTTGGGCATTGATTCTTCCGGTGTTTATTCTTGTTGGACTGCGCAGTGGTAAATTTACACCGACAGAGGCTGGAGTTATCGCAGCAGTATATGCATTAGTGATCGGACTGTTTGTATACAAAGAATTAAAAATCAGCATGCTGATGGAATGCCTTGTTTCTGCGGCAAAGTCATCTTCTGTAATCATGTTTCTTGCTGCAGCAGCAATGGTATCTTCTTGGATGATGACAGTGGCAAATGTTCCATCCATTGTTACGGGAATTTTAGCACCATTTATTGAGCATCCAGTAGCATTAATGCTAATTATCTGTCTGATCGTGCTCCTTGTTGGAACTTCCATGGATGTAACGCCTACCATTATGATCCTGACACCTGTATTACTGCCGGCAGTGAAAGCAGCAGGAATCGATGTTGCATATTTTGGAGTGGTATTTATCTTAATGACGGTTTTAGGTTTACTTACACCACCGGTAGGAACAGTATTAAATGTTGCCTGCGGCGCAGGAAAGATCAACATGGAGAGAATGGTAAAATCGATATGGCCGTTCCTTCTGGCTGAGGTAGTGATATTACTGCTTATGGTTTTGTTCCCGTCTCTTGTGACGGTTCCGATGAACTTTTTCCTCGGATAAATCAGTGATTGCGGAGTTTTGATTCAGGTTAAAACTTCGCAGTTGTTTTTGAATATAACAGATAGAAATGGAGATCAGAAAAATGGAAATGACAATGAGATGGTTCGGAAAAGATTATGATACCGTCACCTTGGAACAGATAAAACAGACACGCTATGCAACCGGGATCATTACTACATTATATAATAAAATGCCGGGAGAAGTGTGGAATCTGGATGAAATTCTTGCAATGAAAAAAGAGGTTGAGGACGCAGGCCTTCATCTGGCAGGAATTGAGAGTGTCAATGTCAGCGATGCGATCAAGACAGGCGGAGCGGGCAGAGACCATGATATCCAGGCATATATTGAGACATTGGAAAATCTCGGAAAAGCAGATATCCATATGGTTTGCTATAACTTCATGCCGGTATTTGACTGGACAAGAACAGAACTTGACCGTGTGAGAGAAGATGGTTCTACGGTAATGGCATATAATCAGGATGCAATTGATAAAATGGACCCGGAGAAAATGTTTGATGCAATCAAAGATGACATGAATGGAACAGTCATGCCGGGCTGGGAGCCGGAGCGAATGGCAAAAATCAAGGATTTATTTGCATTATATAAAGGAATCGATGAGGATCAGCTTTTTGAGGATCTGAAATATTTTCTGGAAGCAATCATGCCGGTTTGCGACAAATATGATATAAATATGGCAATTCACCCGGATGATCCGGGCTGGAGTGTGTTCGGTCTGCCGAGAATCATTTCATCACAGGAAAAATTAAAACGAATGATGGATATGGTGCCAAATAAACATAACGGTGTGACATTCTGCATGGGCTCGTATGGAACAAACTTAAATAACGACCTGATCGCAACCATTCATATGTTAAAAGGCAGAATCCATTTTGCACATATCAGAAACCTGAGATTTAACGATGGAATGAGAGACTTTGAGGAGAGCGCACATCTCAGCGAGGATGGCACATTTGATATGTATGCCATTATCAAAGCGCTTTATGAAGATGGGTTTGATGGCCCAATCCGTCCGGATCACGGAAGAATGATCTGGGGAGAAAAAGCAATGCCGGGGTATGGACTTTATGACCGTGCATTAGGCGCAGCATATCTTCGCGGACTGTGGGAAGCTGCAAAAAAGGAAGGAGAGCAGAGATGAAACTGACATTACAGGGTTTGCAGGAAAAAGAACAGTGGAAAAACGCAGGAATCGGACTTCCTTCTTATGATATTGAAAAAGTGGCAGAAGAGACAAAGAAAAACCCGGTGTGGGTACATTTTGGAGCCGGAAATATTTTCCGTATTTTTATCGGAGGGATCGCAGATACACTGATATCTTCCGGAGAGATGAAAAAAGGGATTACCTGTGTGGAAACGTTTGATTTCGATGTGGTAGATAAAATATACAGACCGTATGATAACCTCGTTTTAGCTGTGACATTAAAAGCCGACGGCTCAACGGATAAAAAGGTGCTAGGTTCTCTGGCAGAGGCAATCAAAGCGCAGTCAGAAGTGCCGGAGGAGTGGGATCGGTTAAAAGAAATCTTTTCCGATAAAAATCTCCAGATGATCTCATTTACCATCACGGAGAAAGGACATGCGTTGAAGGGAGTGGATGGAAATTATTTTCCATTTATTCAGAAAGATATTGACAACGGACCTGAAAAACCGGTGTCTGCAATGGCGGTTGTCTGCGCATTGCTGTACGAGCGTTTTCAGGCAGGAAAGGCTCCTCTTGCAGTAGTTTCCATGGATAACTGCTCTCACAATGGAGAAAAATTAAGAAATTCCATTCTGACTATGGCAAAAGAGTGGGAGAAAAAAGGATATGTAACAGGCGAGTTTGTAAATTACATTTCAGATGAAGATCAGGTGTCATTCCCATGGTCAATGATCGATAAGATCACCCCAAGACCGGCAGAATCCGTCTGCAGATCTTTGGAGGAACTTGGCATTGAGGATATTGCACCGGTCATCACTTCAAAAAATACATACATAGCGCCGTTTGTAAACGCAGAGGGACCACAGTATCTTGTGATCGAAGATCATTTTCCGAATGGCAGACCTGCATTAGAAAAGGCAGGCGTCTATATGACAGACCGGGATACTGTAAATAAAGTAGAGCGCATGAAAGTTACAACCTGCTTAAATCCACTGCATACAGCACTTGCAGTCTACGGATGCGTTTTAGGTTATACCCTGATCGCAGACGAAATGAAAGATGAGGAACTGAACAGGCTTGTCCATGAAATCGGTCCTGTAGAGGGAATGCCGGTAGTTACAGATCCGGGTATCTTATCGCCGGAAGCTTTTGTGGATGAAGTTATCAATGTGCGTATTCCAAACCCGTTTATGCCTGATACGCCGCAGCGTATCGCAACAGATACCTCCCAGAAAGTGGGCATTCGCTACGGCGAAACGATCAAAGCCTATGTGGCTCAGTATGGGGATGCGAAGAAGCTAAAAGCAATTCCACTTGCAATTGCAGGATGGTGCAGATATCTGCTTGGCGTCGATGATAAGGGAGAAAAGTTTGAATTATCTTCTGATCCAATGCTTGCAGAATTAACAGCTGCCTTAAAAAATGTAAAATTTGGTGAGAAAGAATCCTATACAGGACAGTTAAAGAGTATTTTATCCAATGAAAATATTTTCGGCATCGATCTTTACAAAGCCGGTATCGGAGAGAAAATTGAAGAATTATTTGTAAAAGAAATCGCAGGCCCGGGCGCAGTGCGCAAGACTTTGAAAGAAAATCTGACAGATTAAACAAATCAAAAACTAAGCCAGAGGAAAAACATGAAAATTCCTCTGGCTTAATTTTTTTAAATCCCTTGACAGAATATAAGCAATCCGTTACTCTAAAAATGCGTAAAGCAAAAATCTTTTTTTATCAAATGAGTGAAATCATATATGCTGGATCGGCATGGATTCCCAATATCCACAACTATATAGCAAATGGTAAGTGAACATGAGTTTATTATTGAAAGAAAAATGCAGTACATAGTATAATAGAAGGAGAATATTATTGTTAGAAGAAAAAAGAAATAACAAACCAGATGTAGTATTAAAAAAGTATTGGGAAAACAAGGAACGGTTTTCAGATTTTTTTAATGCGGTTCTGTTTGATGGAAAAACGGTTATCAGACCGGAAGAATTAGAAGATTTAGATACAGATGAATCTTCTATATTGGAGCATAAAAATTATGCAGAAACACTGAAAGCTTCACGGGATAATATTGCAATTTGCAAGAAATCTACCAGATATGGGATCAATTTTGTGATGCTTGGGATGGAGAGTCAGGAACATATTCATTACGCAATGCCTATGAGAATAATGGGTTATGACTATGGAGCATACAAAAAGCAGTATGATAATAATGCAGCAAAGTATAAGAATGGCAAGGGATTATCTTCGGATGAATTTTTGTCTAAAATGAGAAAAACAGACAAATTTATACCAGTGATCACGGCTGTTATTTATTATGGTGAACGATCGTGGGATGGCGCAGTATCATTACATGGGATGTTAGATATTCCCAAGCAATTCAGTCGTTATGTAAATGATTATAAAATGATATTGATCGAGGCTGGAAATAATAATTTAAAGTTACATAATGTCAACAACAGAGACTTGTTCAATTTAGTGGGAATGTTGATCAATAAAAGGGAGACACCTGGAAAAAGAAAAGAGCAGGCGATTCATTATGTTAAAAAGAATCATGTCGATACAACTGTGATCAGGACAGTGACAAGTGTAATGAACAGTAAACTGGATTATCAATTATTGGAGCGGAAAGGAGAAAATGAAATGTTTACCGTATTTGAAGAGACATGGAAAGATGGGGAACAGGCAGGAAGAACGGAAGGAAGAGCGGAAGAAATCATTGCGGCAGGATATGAATTTGGTCTTTCAGAGAAAACCATTTTAGAACGTTTACAGAAAAAACTTGCAATAACTCCGCAGAAAGCCCGGGAATATCTTGCAACTTACACAAAAGAGACCGTGCAGCGCTGCTAAATTATAAATGCTGCGTCGTTTATTAGAAGAACTACTATAAAACCTCTGATTTTTCAAAAATTAGTTCTTTTTATAACACTTTATGTAACGCCCTGAATGTTATAGTTAGTATAACAAAAAGGATAAATATGTTTTTTTGCAGCCTTGGCAAAAGTGCAGCGAGATAAACATTAAAATGGAAGGAAGAGGTTTATACAGATGAAAAAGGAAATGATGGAAAACGCTACAGGCGTAAAATTAACCAAAAAAGCCAGCAAAAACGTGATCAGATCATTATCGGTCGGACTGGCAGCAATGATGGCATTATCTACTCCGATTGCAGCATTTGCTGAGGATGCAGATGGACAGAATAGCAGTGAAACAACACCGGAAGAGAGTACAACAACTGTAACAACACAGAAATCTGCAGCAGAACAGGTGGGAGAAGTTCAGAAAGCCGCTGAAGAAACGAGCAAAACAACAGAAGCAGCAAAGGATGCGGTAAATGCAGCAGTTGATACAACAATTGCGGATGACAGTGGCGCAGACCAGACAACAAAAGATGCAGCAGGCGTATTGGATGCTACCGCAAACGGAACATTCGAAGGCGGTACAGATGTGAATGTGGCAGAAGAAATAGTTGACAAAACAATGGATCGCATAAAAGATGCGTCAGATGCCGCAGCAGATACCGACGCAGCTCTTGATAAGGCAGATAAAAAAGCAGATGAGGCAAATACAATTGCGGATGATGCAAAGAAAGAGCAGCAGGAAGCACAAGACGCATTTGATAAAGCACAAGCCGGAATTGATTCTGCAACAGACATTGAGGAGGCGAAGAATGCTTACAATCAGGCAGCTGGTATTGTAGGCGATGCACAGAAAGCGTATGAGACTGCCAAAGCAGCTTATGACAGCAAAGTAGCCGAATACAATACAGCGTTAGACGAGCTTAAGGCGGCACAGGCAGCTTATGATACAGCAGTTGCCGAAGCAAGTACCGAGGCAGCGGCAGCCGCAGCAAATCTTGCAGCAGTTCAGGAGAAAGCGAAGGCTCTTCAGGAGGCAGCAGAGGAAGCAAAAACAGCAATTCCGGAGCTTACCGATGCACAGAAAGCAGCACTTGAGATCATCGCTCTGGAAAAAGAACGTGCAGGGGATACCTCCACAAACTGGAGAAAAGAAGATGAGCTGTTCAAAGTGATCCTTAAGAATTACTACATTCCGGAACTTGCCAAGGGAGAACTTGTTGACTGCAAGTGGACCTGGAATCGGAATGATAACAAAAACTATTGTGAGGTGACTTACAAAGATGTGGCAGGTGACACACAAACCGTATATCTGAACTACAAGCTCAACGATACCCGCGATGATCTTGTTATTTTCGAGAAGGCAGAAGAAGTGGTTTCCTATGATGTGAAGGGCACAGACGGAAGCCTTGCATTCAATATCAATGCAGAGAACTTCCCGGCAGATAAGCTTCAGAATGATCAGGATACCGCAGTTTATGAGAATAACGGAGTGGTATACACAATCGTAAATATAGGTGGACAGTTCTATGTGGTCGACTCAGCTTCTAAGGACGTTGAGGTGAACGATAACTATAACAGTGAACAATATGAAACTTCCGGTGAGAAAAAGACCACCTATTCAGTGGATGAAAATGGCAAACTGGTCAAAACGGTAAAACAAAACGTTTCCGAGATTACATACACGGAAACTAAATTATCTTCTGATAAGACATATGACAATGTCGAGGCAGCAGAAAAGGATCTGGCCGATAAAAAAGCAGCATTGAAAGACGGAGATAAAGATGTCGAGACGTCCATGAGCGCAACAGCGACTGCAGATGTGACCGTAAGCCAGAAAACTACATTTACGACAACTATTGATTTATCGAAAATTGTTGTTGAAATGAAAAAAATCAATAATGATAACGATAAATACGAGAAGAAAAATGCCGAGATTGCAGCAAAGGAACTTTTTGCTAAATTCACCAACAAAGAGGCGTTAGAGAACCTGCTTGGCGGCGATTATAAGATCGAAAGTATTAATACAGATAATGCAAAAGTGAATGCTGTAGATAAGTACAAAAATACTTCCGGCAGATGGGTAGACTGGGGTGCAGATTCTGCTGCTTATAAAAACGTATTTTCAGGCACGATCGTTATTACTTATTCGCAGACAGTGACTGCAAAAGCAAACGCTGTGGAATCCAAGACAAATGCTGTAAATGCAGCAGACAATACGAATCTGGAAGCGTTAAAGGATCAGGCATATGATGCTGCAAAAGCAGATGCAGAAAAACTTCTTGGAGATGCAGTTTCCCAGAATAAGAAGATTAAAGACAACCTGAAAACTGGAGATCTGCATATTAACGGTTATGAAGGCTGGAATGGAAAACATAACTCCAACGTAGCAATCAAAATCCATTATGCCGATGACACATTCACAGAGGGAGAGAAGACAACGGATCAGGCAGTTGTTGACGAGAAGAACAGCTCCACAACCTTATCCGTTTCCTACACCGGAACTTATCAGCAGAAAAATTCCAAAGATCTTGGTGCGCAGACCGTGGAAACACAGAAATACAATCAGACTGCCAAGGCAGAGGAAAAAACAGCTTATACAAGCAACAAATATTATGATGAATATAAGAAAACAGGAGAAATCAATGAAGGAATCTGGCTCACCGGAAAAGATGATAATCGTTTCCCGGGACATGAAAGCTTAAAGAGCTTCTATGATTTCAAAGATGCAGCATTAAAAGCGGAGGCTGAAAGAGCAGAGAAAGTAGCAAAAGCGGATGCGATCATTGACGCAGCAAAGAATGCGGTGGAAAAAGTTGATAAAGCAAAAGCAGATGCGGACAGCTTAAAGGATAAGCTTACAGCACTTCTTGCAAGCCAGAACTACACAGCAGATCAGGTAAAAGAGTTAGAGGGACAGATCAGCGCGGCAGAGATAAAATTAAAAGAGGCAGAGGACATGGCAAAAGACCTGACAGATAAGTTAGGAATTGCAGGAGAAACACTGGCTGATAAGATCACAGAACTCACCCCTGCACCGGCTCCGGGCGAAGGCGGTTCCACAACGACACCGGGTGGCACAACTACCCCATCCGGCACTGAAACGACACCGGGCGGCGCAACTACCCCATCCGGTACTGAGACGACACCGGGCGGCGCAGCCACAACACCTGCAGGCACTGTAACTACAGCAGCGGCTCCGGCAAGTGCAGCCACAATTGTTACAACAGCCACAGCAGATGCAGCACCGGTTCAGATTGCAGAGACACCGGTAGCGCTTGCAGCAGCTGCAACACCAGCGGCAGTAACGAGAATAGCAGCGGTTGCAAATGCAAATGCCGCAGCTGATGCTGACACAGATGCGGACGCTGACACAGATGTGACAATTGCGGACGAGGAGACACCTCTTGCAGCGAACGGAGCACAGGAGAGCTCGACAATTGCCGATGAGGAAACTCCACTTGCAGCAGAGGCTGGCGCAGTGGAAAACATGCAGCAGGAGAAAATGTCCTGGTGGTGGTTACTCATCATTGCACTTCTTGGTGTAACCGGCGAGGAAATGTACCGCAGAAATAAAAAGAAAAAAGCAGAAGCAGCTCAGAAAGATGAGAAATAAATTTTAACAGTAAGGCGCATCCAAAAGGTGCGCCTTTTCTAAAACATCCATTGCAAAAAAATAAAATACGGAGTATTCTGAAAACAGGAAAAATATGATCCGTAATTTGTATACAAGGAAACAAAATCTATGAAAAAAAAGAAAACACTCATAATCTGCATGCTTCTTGGCATAATGCTCCTGACTTCCTGCGGAAAAACAGATCATCAGGATCAGGCGTCAGTCGCCACCGAGCAGACATCCGGAGACAGCCGGCAAACGACAGAAGAACCTGCGGAAACCGTCGGCGGATCGGAAGAGTCAACGGAAGCAGCCGGGACAGCCCAAGCGGCAGTAGAAGCCGTGGAAAGCACAGAATCTTCTGAATATGCAGAACGTAAAAGCATCATCATCACAGCCACAAACGAGTGCGGCATCGACATTGGGATGTTTTCTGTGATCGATCCGATCAGCGGCGAACAATACAATATCAGTGCAATCGCAGATGGACAGTCTGTTTCCATGCCGGTAGAGTGGTCGGTGGAGATCACAGATTTTCAGTGGGCGCTTTATAATCAGAACGGTGAACTCTGCGTTGAGGCAACCACGGATATCAGCCAGGCGGAGAGCGGAGTGACCTTGCTTCTCACCGGAGACGGAAATCTGGATGATGTACAGGAGATCTTTGAATAATGCAGACAATCTGATACAGACAATTCTGCCTGTACAGGGCAGTCAGGACAGAAATGATAAAAACAGGGGGTACTCATGGAAGAAAGAAGAGAAATATCGAGGGTAGAATACAAGACAAATGGTGTTGTCGTAATCTGCGATACACAGGAAAAAATTTACGTGGACGTGAAAGACATCAGTCCGTTAGGCATGGGAATCTGTGTGCCGGAGGGGCATGAAGGCCTTCTCGGAAAACAGGTGATCGTTGTAGCAGAAACACTGATCATGTATGCGGAGGTTTCCCGCGAAGAAAAGCAGGAAGACGGCTCCACATTCATTGGTGTGCATGCAATAAAATTTACAGATGACGTTCTGCAGTATCTGTTTTCACACATTGGCTGATGAAACTAATCTTCTAAGCTCGCAGTTTCCGAGCAGCTGATCCCAGAAATGTTCAAGAGGAATCTCTTCATACTGGCAGATCAGGCTGCAGTCTAAGGCTCCATGGGCGACGATCAGTACATTTTTTCCAGAAACAACTTCCGGCGTTAAAACATCGTGGATAAAAGAGCCGCTGCGGGCATACAAATGCTCAAGACTTTCCGCACCATCTACAGCATGATAATGGACAGGATCATGGAACAACGTGTATACCGGACATTCCGGTTTCTGTGTGACATGTTCTGTTCCTTCATACATGCCAAATCCCATCTCGCGGAGACGGTCGTCCGTCAGGATCGGTGTGCCGCTCCCTTCCAGAAAAATTTCAGCAGTCTCCTGCGCACGCTGTAAGGGAGAACAATAGCAGATATCAAATCGCAGATCCCCATACTTTTTCCGCGCGTCTCTCGCCATCTGGCGACCTTCTTCATTTAAAGGAATATCTTCGCTTCCCTGCAGGCGGTGGACTGCATTCCAGTCAGTTTTTCCGTGTCTCATGATATATAACATAATAAACAATATCCTTTCTTCTTATAATAGTAAAAATCATAAACGCATTGCGGACTCAATTCCCGGTGCGATTGAATTATATCCTATATTTTGTTAAAATGAAACCCTGATCAGAAAACAGCACCGGCACAACGCAGGAAATTGCATGACAGCTATTAATTTTACAGGAAAACTACCGATATATGAGTTAGAAAAATAAGCGTTCCGGCATTTACAGAGATCCGGATCGCAACCATGGAAGAACACAGGCTTATGCACACGGAGGTGTAGAACAATGGCAATAGAGGCTATGAAAGGGGCAGGAATGTCCTACGCGGGAAGTTCATCCGCATCAGATGTAAAAGCAGAGAGTCAGGCAAAAGTGGAAACTGCATCCAACGCAGCAGCTTCTGACGATCTCATGAAGAAAACCATTCAGATCGACACGAAAGAAACTGACAAAAACGGCAAAGACGGAAACCGGGACGACAGTCAGGCACAGCAGACGATCTCCGAGAATTCCCAGATCAAGAAAGCAGTTGACGAAATCAATAAGAAGGCACACAATTCCGAGGCAGTCTTCGGAATCCATGATGCAACCAACCGTGTTACCATCAAGATCGTTGACAAAGACACGAAGAAAGTCCTGAAAGAATATCCGCCGGAGAAAACCCTGGACATGATCGCAAAAGTCTGGGAGATGGCCGGATTATTAGTGGATAAGAAACTGTAGATCACTGTCCAAAAGACAGGAGCAGCAATAGACAAGTGACAGATGCAAACAGAAAATGATATAAATAAGTTACAAAACTGAAAGGAGCAGGATTATGCCAATCAGAATCACAGGTTTGAACTCAGGATTAGATACCGAAGCAATCATTTCCGCATTAGTATCTTCTTACAGTTACAAGACCAATAAATACAAAAAAGCACAGACCAAGCTCTCCTGGAAACAGGACGCATGGAAGACTTTAAACACAAAAGTTTACAGCTTCTATACAAGCTTGGACAGTCTGCGTTTCTCTAAAAACTACAATTTGAAATCAACCAAAGTATCTGATTCCACAAAAGCGACGGTTACAGCCAGCAGCTCTGCACCAAATGGTACACAGAAGCTCAACATCCTTAAGGTAGCACAGGCAGGATACCTGACCGGTGGTAAATTAGATGACAGTACCACAACCGGAACCACACTCGCTGAGTTGGGCTACACAGGCGGAAACGGTACAATCACCTTGACAAAAGGTGATGGAACAAAGAAGAATATCGAAGTCAGCCAGGGCACTACGGTCAACAACTTTATCAATTCTTTGAAAGAAGCCGGCGTGAATGCAAGCTATGATGATATCAACAAACGTATCTTCGTGAGCTCCAAAGATACCGGTAAGGACAATGACTTTACACTGACCGGTGGCAATGTGGATGGGGCGAATGCGTTGACGAAACTGGGATTGAATGTAAAATCAGATGCAACAGACGCAACCTATAAAACCTACATGCAGTATTATGGTGATGGAACGCAGTCAGGTATCACAGCAAAAGTAAATGAAGCGATCAAAGCCTATCAGGATGCCCAGACCGCATATAAGACAGCTGATGCCAAGAACAGCAACATAAGCGCAGGCTATGGTTATGCATCTGCGTATGCGGCAATGAAAGATGCATTTGCAAAGAGCGGATTAAGTGAGGCAGAGCAGGATCAGATGGTGAAGCTGGTGCAGATGTCCGCAACGGATCGCGCACAGTCTGTCATGGACAGCAATGGCAATATTTATAAGACTGAAAAGACAAACGATGATGGAAGCGTCATTTATTCTTATACAGATGCAAGTGGGAATAAAAGCTACATCCAGAGTGAGACAACTGATTCTGTAACAAAATATTATACTGCTACAGCAAGTGAAGTAAAATACAACAAGATCACTGCATCAGACGGCAATGAGTACAGTGAAGATGAGAACGGACTTTATGTAGATAAAGACGGAAAAAAATATTTTGTGGACGGCAGCAATTTAGTTGAGACAACCGGAACAAAAGTTGACGGCAGCTGGGAAAAGACAGCTGATGGGAAAATGGTCGCTTTTGAAGCCAGCAAAAAAGAAGAGGCGACAAAGACCGTTTATACCAAGGGCTCTGACGAGTTGAGCAACGCAAAATCCGGAACGACCGCTTATACAGATCTGGCAAAAAAGGCACAGGATGAAATGAAATTGTCAGACGAAGATATGAGTTCATATCTCTCTACATTGGCAACGAATGTCGGCACAGTGAATACTTATGAAAATACTGCTGATACCACTTTAGAGAATAGTAATGAGTATTCCAGAAAGAGCATTATCGATAAAGTACATAAGGCTTATACCGATAATGCGGCACAGGGCGTAACAGACCTTACCAATACATTTGCCGCTGCTATCGCCACCAACAAAACGACAATGAATACCAGCCAGAAGACCATGGATAATAATCAGGTGCTCGCTGATATTGCCGCAATGGGAGATGGTACAGAAAAAGATGCTGCGATTGCTTCATTTGTAAAACAGGTACAGTCAGCACACGACATTGCAAATAACACAAGTATTGAATACAATACAGATGCCAAGAAAATCGATGGCTGTGATTCTGAGATCTATTTAAATGGAATCAAATACACAGGAAGCTCTAACAGCTATTCCATCAACGGCTTAAATATTACGGCACAGGTAGTTACCGATACCGATGGAAAGGCAAGTGATGCGAATGCAATCAGTATCACAACATCTACTGACACGCAGGGAATCTATGATAAGATCAAGGACTTCCTGTCACAGTACAACAGCCTGATCAATGAGATCACATCCCTGTACAATGCAGATTCCGCAAAGGGCTATGAACCGCTGACAGATGATGAAAAAGATGCAATGTCTGACACAGAAGTAGAGAAATGGGAACAGAAGATCAAAGATTCTCTGCTGAGACGTGACGATAATCTGGAAAGCCTTATGAGTACCATGACTTCTGCAATGAGCGGTGCGGTTGAGGTAAATGGAAAGAAAATGTATTTGTCCAATTTTGGAATCAAAACATTAGGATATCTGAATGCACCAAAGAATCAGCAGAATGCTTATCATATTGATGGCGATGAAGATGATGCTAATTCTTCCGGTAATGCAGATAAGCTGATGACTGCAATTACCAATGATCCGGACACAGTGATCAATTTCATGCAGGGACTAGCAGAAAATCTATATGATTCTATCCATAAAAAAATGCAGACATCATCATTAAGCAGTATTTATACGGTTTATAATGATAAAGAGATGGCATCAGAGTATAGTGATTATACAAGTATTATTAAAAAGTGGGAAGAAAAATTACAGGACAAAGAAGATTATTATTATAAAAAGTTCTCTTCTATGGAGACGGCACTTTCTAAACTGAATAGCCAGACATCATCATTAAGTGGTTTATTTGGCGGTTGATATTTGGTATAATGGGAAATAGAAATACTTAGAATTATAAGCTAAAAAGCAGAGTGGATAGAATATATCTGCTCTGCTTAATACACAATAAAGACCAGGAGGGTATTATGTTAGCGAATCAGGGATATGCAGCGTATGCTAACAACAAAATCATGACAGCGTCACCGGCGGAGCTGACACTGATGCTGTATGAGGGTGCAATTAAGTTTGCGAATCTTGCAATAACAGCAATAGAAGAAAAGAACATTGAAAAAGCACATATTAACATTGTTAAAGTGGAACATATTATAGAGGAATTTCAAGCAACTTTAAATCACAAATATCCAGTTGCTAAAGACTTTGACGAGGTATATTCGTATCTGATGAATCGGCTTCGTGAAGCTAATATGAAAAAAGACAAAGAGATTATGGAAGAAGTGTTAAAACATCTGCGTACCATGCGCGACACCTGGAAAGAAGTGATGCGTACCGGCAGAACACATTAATTGGAGAATGGTGCTATGGCAGACAACCAGTATATTACAATCATGCTACAAAGCCTTCACAAGAAAGAGAAGGTTTTAAACAGCATCATACAGATCAATAAGCGTCAGAAAGAAGAACTAGAAAATCCTTCTTTAGATCCGGACGACTTTGATAAGACGGTAGAAGAAAAGTCAGAACTCATAGAACAATTAGAACTGCTGGATAACGGCTTTGAGAAACTGTATGAAAAAGTACGTGAAGAACTGCAGACGAATAAGGAAATTTATAAGGATGAGATTCTTAAGATGCAAGGCTGTATACGCACGTTAACAGACAGAAGCATGGAAATTCAGGCACAGGAAGCCAGAAATAAGCAGTTGATGGAGCAGAAGTTCGCAAGTGTGAAGAAACAGGTAAAAGAAATCCGTTCCAGCCAGAAAGTTGTGAACCAATACTACAAGAATATGATGAAGAAGGGCTATGTGGAACCGCATTTTCTTGACAATAAAAAATAATTGATAGAAAAAAAGAAAAAAATCTTTTTTTACTATAAAGTATTGGAGGGAATCTCCGATATATAAGTCAAGTAAAGAAAATTACTTGCAGGTGAAAGTTCAAACAGAGCGTACGGCTGGGAGGATGGAAACCTAATACAACAAAAAACAAGTACATAAAGTACAGATGCAGCATGGAAGCTGCATTATATTCAAGGAGGAAAATAATATGGTAGTACAGCACAATATGACCGCAGCTAATGCGAACAGAATGTTAGGAATTACAACTGGCGCACAGGCAAAATCTTCAGAGAAGTTATCTTCTGGTTACAAAATCAACCGTGCAGCAGATGATGCAGCAGGATTAACAATTTCTGAGAAGATGAGAAGTCAGGTTCGTGGATTAAATAAAGCATCTGACAATGCAGAAGATGGTGTATCTTTAATTCAGGTAGCTGAAGGTGCTTTAGGTGAAACTCATTCTATCTTACAGAGAATGAATGAATTGGCAACACAGGCAGCAAACGATACTAATACAACAGCAGATCGTACAGCAATCCAGAAAGAGGTTGATCAGTTAGCATCTGAAATCAGCAGAATCCGTTCTACAACACAGTTCAATACAATGAACTTATTAGATGGTAAATTTGCAACTAAAAATTTACAGGTTGGATCATTATGTGGACAGAAGATTACAGTCAGCATTGATAATATGAGTGCTACAGCACTTGGCGTTGATGCGTTGAAAGTAACATCTTTCGCTAATGCAGGAGCTGCAATGAAGAGTGTTCAGAGCGCAATTAGTATGGTATCTGAACAGCGTTCTTATTTAGGTGCATTGCAGAACAGACTTGAGCATACAGTTGCAAATCTGGATAATATTTCTGAAAATACTCAGTCAGCAGAATCTCGTATCCGTGATACAGATATGGCAGAAGAGATGGTTACTTACAGCAAGAATAATATTCTTGCACAGGCAGGACAGTCTATGCTTGCACAGGCTAACCAGTCTACACAGGGTGTATTATCTCTGTTACAGTAATTATATGCAATTTAAAAGCCGGCAGTTTATACTGCCGGTTTTTTTCGTAAAGGGAAAAGAATGAAATTAGAGAATAGATATACAAAAAAGCAGATGCTAGAGGATACCAATGCATGTATTTTGAAATTATATGAAAATGAAAGCAAAAGAGCAATGGAACAGGTCTTAGTTTTATTGGAACAGTTTCAGGCAATGATTGAAAATTGTAATGAGGATGGCAACTTAAGCGAAAAAAGAAAGGGACTTTCTTTTTTGCATGAGCTTTTAGAACAATATAAATATGGGGATATATTAGCAATTGCAGATTGTTTACAAAAAAATGCAAAACAGTTTATAGAAGAATATTACGAGATAAATCAGAAGGAGAATAGTGGCCTAAGGCATGAATATATTTGAGAATAATATAACAATTTTAGAAAAAAAATATCCTGAAATTGCTCGAAAGATAAAAGAGATAAATATGGAGTCTACTACAGATCAGGTTCGGATTCAAAAGGCGGAAGATGGAGAGAAAGTAATAGAATTATATTGTCGAAAACATTGGTGGAGATTAAACAGTAAAATATCCCCGAAAAATGCAGCCGCTCAATATGCAGAGAGATATGAGATACGAATGTATGGGGTATATTTTGTATATGGAATTGCGGATGGGAAAAGTATTCGTCACTTATCAGAAAAATGTGATGATACAAATGTTATGGTTGTCTGGGAGCCAAATGTAGAAATACTGGCTGTAGCACTGCACAATTTCGATTTTGAAGATTTAATCGCAAATGATAATATTATATTATGTGTTCCAGAAGCTGAAGATAATATTGATGATATTTTACAGAAAGTTGTAAGCTACTCAAATATGAAATTGATTGAGTTTTGTATCCTTCCAAATTATGATGTGATATATACAAGGCAATGCGAGAAGTTTATGCAGAGCTGTATTAATAAAATGCAGGATGAGATTGTGCATAAGAGTACGAGATTGGGGTTCAGTCGTATGATACCACAACATATGCTATTTCACATGAAAAACATGATTTCGCAGAGAAATATCATGCAGATTAGAGAGGCATTTTTTACATATCCGGTAAAAGAGATACCGGCAATTATTGTATCTGCGGGTCCATCCTTAGATAAAAATGTAAAAGAACTTCAAAAAGCTCAGGGAAAAGCATTTATTATTGTAGTTGACGCTGCATTAAGAACCGTTTTAAAGGCGGGGGTAAAACCGGATCTTGTATGTACGATAGACCCGGAATCACCGGAACGTTTTTTTGAAGGTATGGATTTGAAAGATATTATATGGATGTATGGAAAGTGGACAAGACCATGGATTTTCCAGCAATACGGTGGAAAAATTTTTTATCAGGGGAATTATACAGGAATATGGAACAATATTTTGTCTGATGAGTTGGGTTATAAATTTCCAGCGGTGTTGACAGGTGGATCTGTTACCAGTGATGCATTTATGATAGCTGACTATATTGGATTTCGAAAAATCATTCTGGTAGGACAGGATATGGCATTTACTAATGGTATTTCACATACAAGTGGTATAGAGGGGGCATTTGGAGATAATGACGAGTATATTGACAGTAGATATCAGGTCTATGTAGAAGGAATTGATGGACAAAAATTAAAAACAGACTTTCAGATGTGGCGTTATAAAAAGTGGTTTGAAAAAATTATTGAGAAAAATGAAGGCAGGTTTAGAGTCATTAATGCGACGGAAGGTGGGGCTCTCATAAAGGGGACAATTAACCAGAGATTGAGAGAAACCATCAGTTCTGAATGTAAAATAGAGTTTGATGGATATAAAATATTAAATCAGATTGAACCGGCATTTACATCGGAACAGCAGGAAAAATTAGAAAATAAATTATCAGAATTAAAACAGGAAGCATCGGAACTGAAAAATATATTAAAACAGAATATAGAGAATCAAAATGAATTAATAGAGCATTTGGAACAAAACAATCAGAATGAAGCATGGATTGCAGACAAATTAAGAGCTGTAATGGAGCAAAATGCAAAAATAGAACAGTCACTAATCATGGAATTTCTTACTTATTATGCACAAAAGGAAGAATATGAAGTGGGTGATGATATATACGCAGATGAAAATATGAGTATTCCGGATATGATTAGAAAAAGCGTATATTTGCAAAATGGATATTTAAAGGGTGTAGAAATGTTGCAGGAGGACATGGATGAATATGCATTAAAAAGTTAGCATTGCTAACTTTTTAATGTATTCAAAATAGTTTTAACACGATGCGAAAAAGTGTGATGATCCTGCATTTTTCCCAAGGCATTTTTTACAATCTGAGTGCGTTCATAGTCGTGATGCAAATAATAATGAATTTTTAAAATAAAATCTTCTTTATCTTCATAATAAACAAAATCTTCGTTTGGAAAAAAATAATCCCAAAAATCAGCTTGGTAATTTGTAAGCAAAAATCCACCACTGCCCATGATATCCATGCAACGGAGTGGGATGCCGGACTGGATGCTTTTTAATGTGATATTTAGGTTAATAAGGCTGTTTCTAAAAACAAGTGGCATAATGGAGTACCAGTCAATAGGACCAACATATTGAGCATTAGGTATATCTTTAGGACGGTTATGTGTGTACAGTTTTAACTGGAATTGCTCTGAAGCGGATTTTAATAAAGAGATCCTTTCATTACTTGTAATTTTTCTGCAAAGAAAATAATTGGCATATACATATGCTACACTTTCGGTGCCATCTGGTAATGGTGTATAGGGAAGCGCTTTTTGCATGTCATTTAAAATAGGCTGAGTAAGAAGTTCTTCGAGAAAAAAAGAACCGTATACCTGTTGTTGTGCAGCCATAATCGCATTTAAGTAACCTCTTGTATAATCACTTATGGATGTAAGACGTTCAAAAAAATTATGATCTTCGTTATATAGAGATCCGACAAAAGAAACTTCTGAAGATAGTTTAGAACATAGTTCGGGTGGGCAGATAAGTTTGGAAAGTCGTTGTACATTAGCTGCCAGAGGAAGATAAAATACAGTTTGAATACCTGCATTTTTAAAAGTATAATAGGTTACTTTGTCAAACAAAAATACATAATTGCATGAGTTAATAAGACTGCAGGAGTACAGTGAAGTTAACGGACAGTCATAAACATAGGAAACATAAGGTATCCCATATTTTTGACAGCAGTTTGACAAAATCGGAAAATAATTAAAGGAGAATACAAAACTGTAGTGGTCAGATTCAACAAACTTAAAAAAATCAGATTCAAAGGATGCGTTTACACGATCCTGATAGGAGGGGTGAGAAAATAAGTCACATTGAATTTCATTTTCTTCAAAAGCATCAATCATGTCCTGCTTGGCAAATGCGGGTGTATCTAAAAAAACAATTTTCATAGTTTATGGGTTATCCTTTCGTGTATCCATAGGCTAGTGTAAGCATTTCTAACAGCCTTTGGGGATAGGTATGTTTTTTCATTATTGTGTCGAATCCGTTTTGGGCTATTTCAGTACGTTCTTTATCATGTTCTAAATAATATTCGGCTTTTTTTAACAAATCTTCTTCATCGGTGTAATAAACAATATCATAGCCGGGAGTAAAATAATCGGTTAGTTCAGGCTGATAGTTTGTCAGTAAAAAACCGCCACATCCTAATATGTCAAATATTCGTAAAGGAAGACCATTCCGTATGGCTTTGGCAGTTATGTTTAAGTTGATTTTACTGTGATGAAAAACAAGTGGCATTTCAGTAAGGGTTTTAACAGTGCCACAGTTTTTGACAGACAGGCCGGTTGTATCACTTGCAGTATATAAATTAACTGGAAAATGTGCGCCTAATAATTTCATGGTTGAAATCCGTTCTATGGCAGAAACAATGGGGTCAAGAAGGAACTGTGCATAGGAAGAACGGGCGTTTTCTGGTGTTACACCTTCGAAGTCACATTGATTTTTTGCGATAGTACTCAGTTCGCTTACAATAGAATCAGATAAAAGAGATTCTAAAAAATGATAGCCATAAACTTTGGATTGTGCCGTCATAATACTGTAAAGATAACCCTGCAGATAATCGGATAGCTGACCTAATTTATGATAATCACATTTTTCAGTGTACAGGGATCCGACAAAGGAAATATCATTTGAAAATTTTGCTTTATCGTCTGCGCTGCCAGAGTGAATGACAGATGACCAGCGGGCAGGATTGCTTGCAAGGGGAAGATGGAAAATACAATTCTGGTTGTAATGGATAAAGGTATTATATTGTGCGCTGTCAAAAAGAAAAATGCGATTCCATTCATTATAAATTGCCGGAGAATATAACTCAGCCACAGGACTGTCAACTGTCCAGCAAAGATATCTTATTTTAAAAATATTACAAACCTCTGAAATAAAGGGATAAAAATTGATACTGAACACAAAATCATAGGTATGCAAAAAAAGGGTATCGGACAAAAGTGATACGCCATCAGAAGGAGTAAAATTTTTATTATAAATTTCAATTGTAATTTCGTCCACAGTGTTACCTAATTGTTTAAAGGCATCAATGATATCTGGCTCACAAATGCTGCCGTAACGGTAAAAAAGTATGTTCATTCTCAGAAATCCCTTTGTATAATTGTTATTTATATGCCGTTATTATATACTAATTTGTAGGCATCTTACAAGCCAATATAAAAGGGAATGAAGGTAAAGTTAAAAATAGAGGTTATGAGAATGCACTAAAAGTTCGATATAAATATAGAATATATAGCGGCAGGATGCTGCAGAGTAAAGCAGGAGGCTTATTTATGTTAAACGGCAAGACAATCTTAGTCACCGGTGGAACCGGCTCTTTTGGCAATCAATTCATTACATATGTTCTAGAACATTATGAACCAAAAAAAATCATTGTATATTCCAGAGATGAATACAAACAATTTATAATGGCAAATAAATTTAAGCAATATAAAGACAAATTACGTTTTTTTATCGGTGATGTAAGAGATAAAGAAAGACTTTATCGTGCATTTGATGGAGTAGATTATGTAGTACACGCAGCAGCTTTAAAGCAGGTGCCGGCATGTGAGTACAACCCAATGGAAGCTGTTAAGACTAATATCAATGGTGCGATGAACATTGTTGACGCAGCACTTGATTGTGGGGTAAAGAGAGTGGTTGCTTTATCAACAGATAAGGCTGTAAATCCGATTAATTTATATGGAGGTACAAAATTAGTTTCAGATAAGCTCTTTATTGCTGCTAATGCATATGCTGGAGCAAAAGATGTATGTTTTTCAATTGTTCGATATGGTAATGTAGCTGGAAGTAGGGGCTCTGTTATTCCGTTCTTTAGAAATATTGTTGCAGATGGTGGAAAAGAACTGCCGATTACAGATTATAGAATGACACGTTTTTGGATTAGTTTGGATGAGGGTGTACAGTTAGTAATAAAAGCTCTGTCTGAGGCAAAAGGTGGCGAAACATTTATTTCTAAAATTCCGTCTTTTAAAATTACTGATTTAGCACAGGCAATTTTACCGGGATGTGAAATGCCGGAAGTAGGTATTCGTGAAGGCGAAAAGCTGCATGAAATTATGGTTACGAGAGAAGATTCGATGATGACATATGAATATGAGAAACATTTTATTGTTTATCCACACTTTGACTGGTGGGATGATTCAAAAATTCAGCCGGGAGGAAGAAAAGTCGAATCAGGATTTGAATATAGTTCAGGTAAAAACACAGAGTGGTTGTCTATAGAGGACATTGCAAAAAGATTGGAAAATGTGAAAGAACATTAATAGATGCGAAAGATGGAGGATATTTAAATATGATACAATATTGTAAACGCTGCTGTCTGCCGAGTACAAAACCACATTTGTCATTTGATGAAGAAGGAATTTGTAATGCATGCAGAAATTATGAAAATCGAAAGAATGTAGATTGGGACGAACGAAAAAAAGAATTATTAGATATATTAGATAGGTATAGATCCAAAGATGGAAGTAATTGGGATTGCATTATACCAGTAAGCGGTGGCAAGGATAGTACATATCAGGTTGTTACGATGCTGGAGTTGGGAATGAACCCATTATGTGTAACAGCTACAACCTGTGATTTGACAGAAATCGGAAGAAAAAATATAGAAAACATCAAAAAGATGGGTGTTGATTATATTGAAGTGACAACAAATCGTGTTGTTCGTGCAAAACTGAATCGTATCGGACTGATCGAGGTAGGGGATATTTCATGGCCGGAGCATGTAAGTATTTTTACAGTTCCGGTACGTATGGCGGTTAATTTTAATGTTCCATTGATTATCTGGGGGGAAAATTCTCAAAACGAGTATGGTGGTCCAGCCGCAGCGGTTGAAAATAATGTTTTAGACCGCAGATGGTTAGAGGAATTTGGCGGAATGTTAGGATTGCGTGTAAATGATCTGGTTGGGCAGGAAGGAATTACCAAAAAAGATCTGATTCCATTTACATATCCAACAGATGAGGAGTTGAAACGTGTCGGTGTAACAGGAATTTTCCTTGGATATTATATCCCATGGGAAGGACTGCACAATGTTCTTGTGGCAAAAGCACACGGATTTGAAAGCTGGGGAAAAGTAGTAGAAGGCGATTATGATGATTATGAGAATCTTGATAATTATCAGGCAGGAATTCATGAGTATTTTAAATACTTAAAATTTGGATTTGGTCGATGTACGGATCAGGCATCCATGCATATAAGAAGGGGCAGGATATCAAGAGAGGAAGCAATGCGGGTAATCAAAGAACGTGATGGCGCTTTCAGATGGACATATCTTGACAAAAAGCTGGAAGATATTCTGGAGCCGATAGGTGTTACAGTTGATGAATTTGTTAAAATATGTGATGAGTTTACAAATAAAAAGTTATTTGTAACTGATAAAAATGGTAAATTAGTGAAAGATAAAAAAGGTAATTTGACAAAGATTAATTATGATAATGTAGATGAGGGTAATTAATAATGGAGACAGCAATTATCGATTATGGAATGGGAAATCTTCTGTCAGTACAGCGAGCATTTGAAAAATGTGGGTCTGATGCCATTATTATCGATAATCCATTGGAACTCCGGGAGGCCGAGCATATCGTGCTTCCCGGAGTTGGTGCATTTCCGGATGCAATGGAGAATTTGAACAAAAATGGATGGATTGAAGAATTAAATCTGGCTGTGAAGAAAAAGGAAATACCATTGTTGGGTATTTGCCTAGGCATGCAGCTTCTGGCGGAAAGAGGTTATGAAGTACGGAAGTGCAATGGTTTAGGATATATAGAAGGAGAAATTGTTCGATTTATGCCATCAGAAATGAATGAGAGAATACCGCATGTTGGATGGAATAATATTGAAAAAAATTTAGAGATACCATTATTAGATGGAATACCGGACAATACAAATTTCTATTTTGTACACAGTTATTATTTCAAGGCATTACGAGAAGAAAATATAGCGGCGGTAACACCTTATTGTGGAGAGTTTCCTTCTATAGTTGTGAAAGATAATATTGTGGGAACACAGTTTCATCCTGAAAAAAGTCAGAAAGCCGGTTTTAAAGTAATAAAAAATTTTCTCAGGATGTAATGAAAGGATAAGAAATGTTAAAAGTAAGGGTTATCCCAACGTTATTATATAAGTCAGTAGGACTTGTAAAAGGTGTAGGCTTTAATTCCTGGCGCAGAGTGGATACAGTTTTACCAGCGATTAAGGTTTATAATATGAGGGAAGTAGACGAATTAATTCTTCTTGATATTGAGGCAACAAATGAAAATAGAGATCCGGATTATGATGAAATCAGAGATTTTTCGAGAGAATGTTTTGTGCCGTTCTGTGTTGGCGGTGGAATTCACAATATAGAGCAGATTAGGCAGCTATTACGTGCAGGTGCAGACAAGGTTGCAATTAATACAGCAGCGTATAGTAATATTTCGCTTATCACAGAAGGTGCGGATTTGTTTGGCTCACAATGTATAGTTGCAAGTATAGATTGCCGAAAAATAGGAACGGAATACCATTGTTTTTCGCATAACGGTACAGTTGATACAGGATATCAGGTAGAGCAATGGGCAAAAAAAGTGGTAGATGCTGGTGCGGGAGAAATTTTATTGACATCCATAGAACTTGATGGAACTATGGAAGGTTATGATATAGAATTAATAAAAAAGGTAACAGCAAGTGTTTCTGTACCTGTTATTGCTTCTGGAGGAGCTGGAAATTATGAGCATATGAGAGAGGCTATAGTTGATGCAGGAGCATCTGCAGTTGCGGCAGCAAGCATTTATCATTTTACAGAGCAGACACCGAGAGAAGCAAAAGAATATTTGCAGGAGCATGGGGTTGAGGTTCGGCTTATTTAGACTTTAAGGATTATAAATATGAAAAAAGTTATAGAAACACAGACCACCGGAATAGATGCAATTGAATTGTTAATGGATGAAACATTATGTGAAGGTAGGATAGTTATTCCTAAAATGATGGTAAAACAGGCAGGTGGAGTGAACCAGAAACTAAAAGCAGGAAAAAAATATGAGCTTATGATGCGTATTGCGGAAATGTTTCCTATTGAACTTATAGAAACGAACGAAAATGCAGTCGCAGATAACAGCATCATATTGGAGGATGATACACCAGAGAAAAAACAGGATTATGGATGGAAAACAGATTGTTATATTGCATCAAAATATGCTGAAGAACTGCAAAAAAGAAATTTATTTGATGTAGTTATTCAGACAATACTAGAAGATGGAAATGTAAGAAAGAACTATAATGAGACAGTATATTTTTTGGAATTAATGCTTAAAAAGAGTGAAGAATATTATCGAATTGATGATATGACAAAACCGATTCTAATTTATAAAGGGGATGATATTTGCCATAATGTGTTGACTGTGTTTGCAGAAGAATTTGGAAATGCATTAGAACAGATGGGAAAAAATGTAATTTATTTTGACATGGCAAAAGAACCGATTGGAAACGTAACACGTTATATGAATCAGCATTTTTGTGCAATTATTGGCGTACAGTCCTACATGTTTTCTATTAAACTGAGTGATGAAAAACATTATATACATGAATATATTTATGGCCCCAAATTTAATTTTATTTTTGACCACCCAATCTGGTTAAAAAATCATTTAAATCATCATTTACAGTATTTTACAGTATTGACACTTGATGATAATTATGTTGACTTCGTAAAAAAACATTTTAAAATGAATGCTATTTTGTTTCCCCCTGCAGGGATAGAGAAGGCAGGAGAGGAACAGAAAAAATATGGACTGACATTTATTGGTACATATAATGATTACAGAAGCCAGCTTCCTGTTATTCATCAAATGAATCGTTCGATGCGTTTTTTCGCAAATCATTTGCTAAGTATTATGAGAAAAAATACTTGGTTAACGGCAGAAGATGCGTTTGATAGGACCGTTAAGGAACGAAGATTAATATTGAGTGAGAACGAATACTTAGATTTATTTTATGAGATGCGTCGGGTATTTTATTGTGTTATTCATTATTATCGTGAGCATGTATTAAAAACCATTGTAGATAATAATATAAAGGTGGATGTGTTTGGAGATAGTTGGAAAGACTCTCTTTTTTACGGTCATCCTAATGTGATATGGCATCCAGATGTTACTGTGGAAGAAAGTATAACAATTTGGAAACAATCGAAGCTCTCGTTAAATATTATGTCATGGCATAAGGCTGGATTTACGGAAAGGATGGCAAATATCATGTTGGCAGAAGCCGTTTTGGTTACGGATGATACAGCATACCTCAACGGTCGCTATAATGAGAATGACATGCTGGTTTTTCAGCTAAACCAATTAGAAAAACTGCCTTCTAAAATTCAGAAGTTGTTGTCAGATGATAAAAAGAGAATTGAAATTGCAGAAAATGGACGAAAAAAAACGAAGGAAGCGCATACATGGCAAAAACGAGCCCAGAGTTTTGTAGATTTTTTATCGGAAATAGAATAAAAAATTTATTAAGAGACAGAAGAATTATGCCGATATTAATAATAGTATTTACAGAAAGGAAAAGCTACAGGAGTGGCAGTGTATATCATGGAAGATAACAGAAAAGAACAAATTGAAGCATTACAGGTATTAACTGAATTTAACGGACGTTTAGTAAAAAATATGAGTATCCTTGTTAAAGAATTATCAGGGGAACGCCTTGATGACACGGATAATTTTGAAAAGGCAATTATTGATGCAATTAACTGGGAAATTGAAGTGCTGAATGGAACGATGGAACTGTTAAATGAAGGAAAAGAAAGAATTAATAAAGAATCTTTTAATAAAGCGGTAGTAGCATTAGGAGAAGCGGTTGCTTCAAAAGATGATGCGAAAATGGCAGAGCAGTTTAAAAATATAATTCCTGTGTTTGAAGATTTAGGAAAAGCAGCAGAAGAAGTAATTAAATAAAATGGAAAGGAAAAACCAGCTTTTTAGTTATGTTAAGAAGCTGGTTTTTAATATAGGTTAATGAATGAAAAATTTGACAGTTCAAAATATAATTTAAGCTTGCGTAGGGCAAAGTTGGAGGATGCCGAATTTTTATTTATACTTAGAAACGATAAAACAGTTCGGGAAAATTCTTTTCAGACCAATGTAATTGCGTATGAACAGCATTTAAACTGGTATAAAAACAAAATGCAGGATGAAAAAACACAAATTTACATTTTACAGATAAATAAACAAAATATAGGACAGGTCCGGGTAGATGAGGAAAACTCGGATTTGGAAATTTCCTATGCAATTTGCCAGGAATATCGGGGGAAAGGGTATGCAAAATGGATGTTAGGTACTTTGGAGAAGGAGTTGAGGAAAGTGGAAAACAACATTGGAAAATGTTTGGTAGGAGATGTGAAAAAAGATAATATCAGTTCGCAAAAAGTGTTTCTTTCACTTGGGTATATTGAGTCAAAGATGACCTATGGATTTCAATATAGAAAAAGAATATAGCATACAAATAAAATAAATATATTATTTCATCCGTATGCTATATTAAAATTAATTCCAAAGATTACAAATTGAATATTTTGAGGTAAGGCGCTTTGACATAAAGTCTTTTGGGGTGTCGGAACAATTGGAAGTGAAATATTCAATTGCATCCAGAATATCAGCACAGGAGTTTCCTACATTGGAAAAAACACGCGAGCCTTTTTCACGAACATAAGAAAAAGATTCAGGAAATGAAATTAGTTGTTCCATATCTTTTCTAAGGTTTGCTTTTGTGGATTTAATGACATAATCCATTGGAACAACGGCATAGCGGCTTGGTGTGGTGTCAGGAATGAGCCAATCGGTTACAGCAATACTTGTTTTTCCAAACATTAAGGCTTCTGCCATGACACTGGATTCATCGGAAACAACATAATCACACATTGCAAGTGCAGTCATAATGCTTTCTTCGGGTTCAATATAATATACGTTATCATACTTTCCCTCATGTAAGGCACGCATATTCTTTATATTTTCAATAATATTAGAATATTTTTCAGACCAATGGGCTTGTTTAATGAGTAAGTTTACATTTAAAGAGGAAAGAGCTTTAATAAAATCATCCTCTTTTCCATCATTTTCCCACGAAGGTGCATATAAAATAGAAACATCATATTTTAAATGAAACTTATTACGTAATTCTTCAACATGTTGTAAAAGTTCTGGAGAAGAAACCAGGTCGCTTTTCGGATATCCGAGTTCATAAGTACCACACCGTGGATTAGCATAGTATTGGCAGGAACATTGCCTCCACAAATCAGCCCAGAAGTCACCGGGAACAATACCGATATCAAATTTATTCCAACGTTCTAATTCCCATAGATTAGACCAACGATTATGTCCTTGTGCTAAATCGTGGAGAAGAATTACAGAAAATTTTGAGTTTTCAGGGTGACATACATGCTGGCAATAGATGCCAATTTCTGCTGTGGCAAGGGTGTTATCCGTAAAAGTAATTTTGTAACCGCGTGCTGCAGCTTCATCAGCAATTGGTTTTAAATTATAATATTCGCCCATGTCAGTGTAAAAAAAAGTAATATCTTTTTTGCAGGAAATAAAATTCTCTGTTTTGGTAAAATCACATGCTGTTACAGGAGAAATATCAAAAAAGTTTTGACTTTCATAGTCTGATAAAAGTTTTTGATAATCAGTGTTTAATTCTTCATCAATTAAAGTATTTGTCAGAATGGATGATGCCAAAGGAAGATAAGTATATACAATATTTGCAGAATAAAGTAATTGGTATAAAAGTGCAGTACACTGCATGGAATGAGGAATGCATATATTAAATAAACGTAGTTTCTTTGCATAATCAGCTGATATTAGTAATGTAGATAAATCGCCATATAAGTTTACAGTGTTTGCAAGACTATAAGTTAACAGCTGTTTTCCTTCAAAAATATGGTTGTCAAGCATGTCCTGATAGATAAAGTCAGGGTGGGCGATGGTTACGTCATTTATATCAATAAAATTGCGTGTGCAGATAATTCCGTTAGCAGTTGGAGCTTCCTTAAGGAAAGAAATAAGCAGCGAAATACGGTTTTTATCATATTTATGCTTACAGTCAAAAAAACAAATGTATTCGCTTTCTACGGATGTAATACATTGGCAAAATTCTTCTAGCAGATTATCGGCGGAGAGGCAGATAATATCAAGATTTTTGTAATTCTGGAAAGTTTTTACATTTTCAAGACAGGTTTGCGTAGCTTCAGAAGATTGTTTGATGTATATAAGCGTTACGCTTGGTCCGGCTGATACGGTGAGAGAATTCATGCATACCATATAAAAGTCGTCATACCCGAAAGTAGACTTATATATTTTAAGACATTCATGCGTGGTGTTATAATCTTTTGCAGAGAGACATTGCTCTATTAACTGTATCATTTGAGCTTTTGGGGATAAATTATTCATGTTTTTATATACTAAATGTAAAACTTAGTCCATACCTTTCTATACAAAATTTAAAATAAGCGTATTTACTTAATTCCATAAACTACAAATGGAATATTTAGAAGTTAATCTTTTTTCTAGAAAATTTGTCAAGATATTAGGATTATCTGATGTAAAGTATTCAATTGCATCCATAATATCGGAACAACAATTTTCAGCATTTGAAAAAAGATTCTTTCCCTTCTGAAAGACAGTAGAATAACTTTCAGGTGAAGATAAATATTTTTCAATATCCGTGCGCAATGTTTTCTTGGTGGATAATATGGCATAATCTGCAGGAATAGCATATCGGCTTGGAGTAGTATCGGGGATAAGCCAGTCCGTAACGGCAATGCTCGCTTTGCCAAACATTAAGGCTTCAGCCATAACATTTGATTCATCAGAAACAACAAGATCGCATATTGCAAGTGCGGTCATAATACTTTCCTCCGGTTCAATGTAAAATACATTGTCATATTTTCCCTCATGAAGAAGACGCATCTGGTGTATATTTTCTGTAATATTGTCATATACATCAGACCAGTTTGCCTGCTTGATAAGTAAATTGACTTTTAAAGAAGAAAGAGCTTGGATAAAGTCATCTTCTTTTCCGTCATTTTCCCATGATGGAGCATAAAGTATAGAAATATCATATTTTAAATTTAGTTTTTGACGTAGAGCGTGGGCGCATTGCGCAAGTTCTGAAGAGGATACCAAATTACTTTTGGGGTAACCGAGTTCATAAGTTCCACATCTTGGATTGACATAATATTGACATGCACATTGACTCCAGAGATTAGTCCAGAAGGTACCGGGAACAATACCAATATCAAATTTATTCCAGGGTTCATATTCCCAGATATTTGGTTTATGCCCCTGGTTTAAATCATGTAACAAAATTACAGAAAACTTTGAATTTTCAGGGTGGCATACATGCTGACAGTAAACACCAATTTCTGCAGGAGTAAAAATATCGTTAGTGAAAGTTACTTTGTAACCGCGGGAAGTAGCTTCATCAGCAATGGGCTTTAGATTATAGTATTCGCCCATATCGGTATATATAAAAGTAATATCTTTTTTACATATAACATAATTCTGTGTTTTGGTAAAATCAGTTAGAGTAGTTGGTTTTTGTGGCAAAAGCGGGTACTGCGTGTTACTTAAAAATTTTTGAAAATCACACACTAATTTGGTATCATTATAAGCAGGAGTTAGGATAGTTGATACCAAAGGGATATATGTATATAAAATTTTAACGGAATAAAGCAGTTCATATAGTAAGGATAGCTGTTGCATTGAATTAGGGGTGGATACACCAGGGAAAGACAGCCTTTTAACATAGTCTGTTGATAGTAACAGGGTAGATAGATTTCCATATATGTTTATATTATTTGTGATACTATAGGTTAATAACTGATTTCCATCAAATGTATGCTCATCCAGAACTTCTTGATAAATCGTCTGAGGATGTGCAAGAATTGTGCCTTTGGAGTCAATAAAATTTCGACTGCAGATAATTCCATCAATGCAGGAGTTAGCTGTAAACAACGAAAGCAGAACAGAAATACGATTTTCATTATATTTATGATTACAATCACAAAAGCAGAGATAACGACTGGAAGTAGTGGCAATATAGTTGAAAAAGTCTTCCAATAAATTATCTGCTGATAAACATATAATCTCAAGATTGCGATAATTGTTGGAAAGTTTCAGGTTTTTAAGACAGTCGGATTCATTTTCAGCCGCTTGCTTGATATAAATAAGGCTTACTAATGGTTCTGGTGTTGGCGAAAAAGAAGATAGACAAGTGATATAAAAATCATCATAGCCAAAAGATGATTTGTAAATTTGCAGGCATTCAAGGGCAGTATGATGATCGTTAGCCAAAATGCATTGTTGGGTTAATTGCATCATTTGTTCTTTGATAGATGAGTCACTCATAATTATTGTATTACTAGCAGGGAGAAAACTAGTTTATACCTCCTATTATTTTAATGATAAAACTAGTATATACAAAATAATTTTGGTTTACAACTAAATTTAGTGCTGTGTAATTTTAATAGATAAACGGATGTAAAATATAGGAGGAAGAAATGACAGAGGAACAAAAACAAATTGTAGACACAATGAAAGAAATATCAGAAATGATTGAGTCTGATCAGTTGCCAATAAACCAGTGTCCGTTTTCGGATTTACGAACCGTGTATTATTGTGCATTATGTTATCCGAATGATATAACACGCGCAGAAAGTATGGCAGCAGACTATTGCAAACTTTTACAAACGGTAGCATCTATGGGAGCAAAGGAAGAATTATGCCAGATGTTAAAACTGATGATTAAAAGTATGGAGTATGAATATGAAAAGAGAAATTATTATGAAGAACAGAACATACTTTTAAAGAAACGTCTCGAAGATGAAAAAAATAATCATTCTATTTATGATGAAATTGTAGAATATTATAAAGCAGACAGAATTAATGAAAAATTTTTGAATGAGCATACTTACCAATCACTTATTTGTGTGAAAGAAAAAGGAAATATAGATTTATTTAAAAAGATTTCAAGTGAAGTATATAGAAAGAAATTAGAACAATTGAAGGAAAAAAAAGTAAAAAAAATTGTATTCTTTTTAAAAGACAGTGCAGAGTGGAGCTGTGAGGAATTATATCAAAAATTCAGTCAAACAGCGGAATATGATGTTTCTATTGTCGTGGCACCATTTTATGCCGGAACAGATAAAACAATTCAGGATACATATATGGATACTATAAAGTATTTTGAAAAAAGAAATTTCCGCACGATTGGAATGTATGATATTTACCAAAACAGATTTAAAAGTTGGAAAGAAATTGGTGTGCCAGATATTGTATTTCATTTAAACCCTCATTACACAGCTTTTCGGGAGAGCAGTGATATTTGCAATTTTCCATTAAGTATTTTGAATGTATATATACCTTATGGAATAATGACATATGGAAATGTTGAACAACAATTTAACCAACTGTCACATATGCTTTACTGGAAAATTTTTTGTGAAACACCGCTTCATAAATCAATGGCTTTAAAGTATGCAGATATAGGAGATTATAATGTTATTTATAGTGGTTATGTAAAAATGGATTCATTTTTAAATTTACATACAAAAAATGAAAGAAAAATATGGAAAATACCATCGGGTGTCGATAGTAAAAATATAAAAAAAATTATATATGCACCACACTGGTCGGTAAAGGATGCATTTACAGGATTTGGAAATTTTGACAAAATATATATGCAAATCTATGAATATGCAAAGAATAACACAAAAACAACATCATGGGTATTTAGACCACATCCAATGCTACGTGCGGGAGTAGTCCAGCAGGGAGTTTTTAAATCAGAGGAAGAATACGATAATTACCTTAAAATGTGGAATCAGTTACCAAATGCACAAGTGATAGAAAGCGGAATGTATGTAGATATTTTTGAAACATCGGATGCAATGATTTTAGATAGTGTTTCATTTTTAGCAGAATATTTGTACATGCATAAGCCGATGCTTTTTTTGGCAAGAGACCGTAATACATTTAATGATTTTGGAAAAGAGTTGGTAAAAGTATTATACAAGGTAGATGGCGGAGATTTTGATGGAATTAGACGATTTATTGAGACGGTTGTAATGAAAAAACAGGATACAATGCAAAAGCAGCGGGATAATTTTTTTGAGGAATATTTGAATTACGAAAAAAGAAATGGAATGTTAGCAAGTCAATATGTGTATCAGTATATTGATAAGCAAATTCATAAACAGGGAGAAAATGAATGAGAGTACTTTTTTTTCAATGGTATTCCTTTATGAATAAGGGAATAGAAAAGGCTTTAAAAAAACTTAATATAGAATATAGTGTTTTTTTCTGGCAGTTTGATGATTGGGAAACAGATGAAATATTTTTGCAAAAGTTTAAGGAAGAGTTAGAAAAAGAAAATTATACAGTTGTTCTTTCCGTAAACTATGCGCCGCTTGTTTCTGAAATTTGTGAACAAAAGAATGTCAGATATTTGGCCTGGATATACGATTCGCCATTACATATCAGGGATTTATCGTCATTGAAAAATAAATGTAATTATCTTTTCTTTTTTGACAGAGGACAGGCAGAGGAGTATAAAAAAATTGGGGCAAATGCAATGCATATGCCATTGGCAGTAGACACAGATATTTTTGGAAAAACGATAAAAAGTGATAGTAAAAGATACCGGACAGATGTATCATTAATTGGTAAGCTTTATCAGACGGAATATGCAGACTACATAGGATGTTTAAGTGAGTATACTAAGGGGTATTTAGAAGGGATTATTAATTCACAGTCAAAAATTTATGGTGGATATTTAATACCGGAATTAATTACCCAGGAATTGCTGGACAGAATTAATAAGGATTATAAAGAGAAAAAAATCGACTTTAAAATGGGGTATAGGGAACTGGAATTTATGCTTGCCTGTGAGACAACAGGAAGGGAAAGGTATACATCATTGGCATTACTTTCAAATCATTTTAAGGTTGATTTATATTCTACAGATGAAGAAAAAAATCTGCCAAATGTCATGTTTAAGGGGTATGCAGACTACTATACACAGATGCCGCAGATTTTTTATGGAAGTAAAATAAATTTGAATATATCATTAAAAACGATTCGAACAGGGATACCTCTTAGAGTGATTGATATTATGGGTTGTGACGGCTTTGTGATAACAAACTATCAGGAGGAAATTGCAGAGTATTTTAAGATAGATGAGGAGTGTGTGGTGTATGACAATCTAGAGGACTTGTACGAAAAAACCAGATACTATTTAGAACATGATTCGGTGCGTGAAAAGATAGCAGACGCAGGATATCAACGGGTAAACAGGGATTTTACTTTTGAGGACAGATTGCAGCGAATGTTTCAAAAGATAAAATAAAGGAGATAGGGTAAAATGTACGATGAACTGATAAAAAAATTAAATCCAAAGCCTGAATTTAATTTAAAATGGTATAACGATGTAGATTTGTATTCAGATGGAGATGTTGAGAATAAAATAATTCAATTAATTGCAGAAAACGAGCCGGAACATTATACAGATGCTATTTATAATAATTTTAGCTGGCCTACATATTATCATTTAATACATTTGCGAAAGAATATTTTAAATTGGTATGATTTTAAAAAGGATAGTGATGTTTTGGAAATTGGATGCGGTATGGGAGCTGTAACAAGTGTATTGTGCGATAATTGTAAAACGGTCACAGCGGTAGAATTGTCAAAAAGAAGGGCAACAGCAACATTGCTACGTTGCAGGGAAAAGGAAAATTTAGAAATTATTGTAGGTAATTTGAACGATATTCAATTTGATAAAAAATTTGATTATATTACATTAATAGGTGTGTTTGAATATCAGGGATGTTATACCGATTCAGATAATCCGTATAAAGATTTTTTAATTAAGATAAAGCAGTTATTAAAGCCGGATGGAAAGCTACTGATTGCAATTGAAAATCAGTATGGACTCAAATATTGGTGTGGAGCGTTAGAGGATCATACAGGACTTCCTTTTGATGGAATGAATCAGTATAAGTTTACAAAGCGTGGAGTAAGAACTTTTTCGAAAAAAACGCTGGATAAGATAATAAAAGAGAGTGGATTTAAAAATACGTACTTTTACTATCCACTTCCTGACTATAAGCTTCCAACAGTTGTATATTCGCAGGATTATTTGCCTCAGAATGAAAATATGCAGAATTTACAGTGTTATTATGTCCCAGATAAGTCTACACTAATTGCAGATGAAATGGAATTGTATAAAGACATTATAGATAATGGAGTGTTTGAATTTTTTGCAAATTCATTTCTGGTAGAGTGTTCAGACAGTGAAGATATTGGAAAAATCACTTTTGCAACTATGGGAAGTGAACGACAGGAAAAGTATCGTATAGCAACTAGATTTGTTGATAATAAAGTTGTTGAAAAAATAGCATTAACAAATTTGTGCAGAGAAGTACATTTAAAGCAGATAACAAAAAATGAACAGGCATTAAAGCGATATGGAAGGGATGTTTTGGAAAGTAAATGGGATGATACTGGAAAAATTGTCTCTGATTTTGTGAAAAAACCATTGCTGGAAGATAAAGTATTGGAAGCATGGGGCGATAATAATATTGAAAGAGTATTTGAAGTATTTGATATTTTATATGAGGAAATATTAAATTCATCGGAATGTGCTGAGTGGCAGAATAATATCTTGTACAGTTTAGGAGCAGATATAGCAGAAGATGAATATGCATATGGACCGATTCTTCGTGTGGCATATTTAGATATGACATTAAGAAACGCATTTTACGAAGCTGGAAGTATATGCTGGTTTGATCAGGAATGGATTTTAGAAGATGTGCCGGCAAAGTTTGTTTTATGCAGGGCAATAGCGCAATTTTATTATGCATATCCTGATTTTGAAAAGTTTTGTTCAATGCAGGTTTTATTGGATAAATATGAGATAACAAGTGTTTATGGGGAATTCCAAATTTTAGAACATATGTTTACAGAATTAATATTTGATGAAAAACAGTTAATAGAAAGTGCGGCATTTCGTGGAGGAGATAAGGAAACATGTATTTCTAATATTAAAAAACTGATGTCTTGATGAATAGTGATTTTAAAGAATAAAAAAGAAGATAGGATTGGAAAAGATAATGCGGATAAAAAATAAAATAGAAAATATTGATTATAAGGAAACAAAACTTTTCTTTAAAAAACGTGCTGAAAAATTTCAGGAAAATAATCCTTATTCAGTTACAATGTATCAGGATAATAATGCTGAAATCGTGAAACAAAGAAACAAAAAAGAAATTGAAAAATTGCTGCCCAAATTACATATAGAAAAAAATTCAAGAGTATTGGATGTAGCATGTGGAATAGGAAGATGGGCAGATGCGCTGTCAGATGATATTACAGAATACTGTGGTTTGGATTTCAGTGAAGAATTAATAGATATTGCAAATAAGAGAAATGATAAAAGTAAATTTTCTTATTGTGTAGGAAGTGCTAATGAAATTGAAACTGTATTGAAAAAAAATGGAAAAGGCTTATATAATAGAATTTTAATTATGGGTCTTTTAATATATTTGAACGATACGGATATGGTAAGTACTTTGGAACAAATACAAAAAGTTTGTGAAGAAAATACAATAATTTGTATTCGGGAACCTATTGCAATAAATGAAAGACTTACGTTAAAAGATTTTTTCTCAGAGGAGCTAAAAGATAATTATAATGCTATTTATAGAACAAGAGAAGAATTGATGGAAAGTATAAATAAAATATTTGTAAGCAGCGGATTTGAGATAAAAGAACAGGGCTTTTTATTTGAGGATACAGCACTTAATAACAGAAAAGAAACAACTCAGTATTACTACATTCTAGAAAGGTAATAGAGAAAATGAGCAGATATATTTTTCTATTCGATTTGGATTCTACGGTAACAAAACAGGAAATATTGCCAACTATTTCAAAGGAATTAGGAATATATGAAAAAATGACTGAACTTACAGAGAGTACAATGAGTGGCGAGATACCGTTTAAGCAGAGTTTTTTGCAAAGAGTGGAGTTATTGAAAGATATTCCGGTAAGTGAAGTAAGTAATATGGTAAGTAAAATTCAATTAAATAATCATCTGGTGGAGTTTATACAAAACAATCGGGAGAGATGTTATATTGTAACAGGAAATTTAGATGTATGGATTGATGGATTAATAAAAAAAATGGGAATGGAAAGGAATACCTTTTGCTCTAAAGCAATTGTGAAAAATGATTGTATTGAAGATGTATTTAATATTGTCGATAAAAATGCAGTGATTAGTCAAATGGTATTACCATTTGTTGCAATTGGTGATGGAAATAATGATGCAGAGATGATAGAAGCAGCAGAAGTAGGCATTGGATATGGCGGGGTGCGGGAAATTGCACCAGCAGTGCTTGCATGTGCCACCCATGCAATCTACGAAGAAGAAAAATTAGTCGAATTTTTAGAAAGACTCTTATAAAGGGAGGAGAAAAAATGCCAGTTTCGAGGACGGTAATTATTAGTTGTGCAGGCATGGGAAATCGTTTAGGTCTTGGAACCACGAAAGCATTAGTCGAAGTAGAAGGTAAACCACTTATTATGCATCATTTAGAAAAACTGAAAAATGAGAAAGATATTCGTGTAGTGGTTGGATATCAGGCGGAAAAAGTAATAGAGGCAGTTAGAATGTATCGTAAAGATATTGTATTTGTATTTAATCATAATTATAGAGAAACCGGCACAGGGGCAAGTGTAGCGTTAGCTGCTCAATATGCAAATGAATATATTTTGTCTTTAGATGGCGATTTATTAATACACCCGGATGATATGAAGAAGATATTGGAATGTGAACATGAATTTGTGAGTGGTGGAGTTCCAGATACCGATGATCCATGGATGCTTCAGACTTATAAAGATGGTGAGAAAGAATTTGTAAGTGCATTTTCAAAGAATGTAGGTAATTATGAATGGAATGGAATCACACAAATAAAGAGTGCCAAAGTGAAAAATGGACAAGGGCATGTGTTTCAATTAATAGAACCGTATTTGCCATTACCATTTATGGAAATTAGAACACGGGAAGTTGACACGATAAATGACTATGAACGGGCAGTGAAATGGGTGCGCAATGGATATAAATAACATAGAAAATAGAGGAAAAATATGGATGCTGCTATAACAGATAAAGATTTGATTTATTTTTACTTTGAAATGATAAAAAAAAGTGGGGCATTAAGTGTATTAGATATAGGGATGTTCTTAAAAAGAATAGGTGCTGTATCCAGACAAGCTATGGGGTGTGAGATTGATGCCAGAGTACAGCTTTGCGGAATTGATTTGTTTCCCGATGTGCGACTGGCTGTTTATGACAGAATTTATGATATGATATTTCCTCAAAAATTATTTATAAATGAGATTGTAGATAAAAACAAAAGTATAAATTTTGATATAGCAGTGTTGCTTGGCATAGAAAACTACGAAGAAGAATTTATGCAGAAAATGTGGAAGTATTCATTGGATAATGTAGCTGCAATCATGACAGAACAGAGAATGGCGGATATGCAGGTGAAAAAAGGTATGATTACAGGCTATTATCCGGTGTCGACGGGAGAACGGACATATGCATGGATACCAACAATGGAATTGAGAGGAAATTAGAGCGTGGATACAAGAATGTATATTATGGCGCATAAAAAATTCCAGGTGCCAGATAAAAATGGATATATCCCATTGCAGGTTGGGAGCACATTAAATGAAGATTTGGGATATCAGAAAGATGATACAGGTATACAGATTTCAGCAAAGAATAAGACATATTGTGAATTGACAGGGATGTATTGGATATGGAAAAATATTCAATGTGATAATGTTGGGATTTGTCATTATAGAAGATATTTTGTACAGGATGAATTACTTACTATTGAGTATATGGAAGAATGTTTAAAGACATATGACATTATTGTACCGGATAGTGGAATGACGATGTATGAAAATGTATATAAACACTATGAAAACAGGCATAAGATAAAAGATTTAAATATTTGTGGTGAGGTGTTATTACAGAAATATCCGAAAGATTATGCTGCATTCAAATGGAGCTTAGAAAGAAATTTTATGTCATTGGGAAACATGGTAATTACATCCAAAACACTTTATGACGAATATTGCAGCTGGTTGTTTGATATTTTATTTGAAGTAGAAAAAAGAACTAATATTGAAAACTATGATGATTATCAGAAACGTGTATTTGGTTTTTTGTCAGAACGATTATTTCGGACCTGGTTATTAAACAGGCCGTTGAAGGTTAGAGAAGAAAGAGTTTTGTTTATAAATGAATAATAAACATAAAATTTTCAGTGAGGGTGAATAGCTATGGAAAAAGCGATTGCAATCATTACAGCACGAGGAGGTAGTAAGCGGATTCCTCGTAAAAATATTAAAGAATTTTGCGGAAAGCCAATTATTGCATATTCAATTGAAGCTGCGAAAAAGAGTGGCAGATTTTCAGAAATCATGGTATCAACTGATAGTGAGGAGATAGCGGAGATATCAAGAAATTATGGAGCAAATGTTCCGTTTCTTAGGAGTAAAAAAACATCGGATGATTATGCAACAACTGCAGATGTTTTGATGGAAGTGCTTGATGGCTATAAGCAGCGGGAAAGAGAATTTGAATATACTTGCTGCATTTATCCAACGGCACCGTTTGTCACGGAAGATAAGTTGATACGTGCCATGGAAATTATGGAAAGAAAAAATCCGGTAGCGGTTATGCCGGTGGTGCAATTTTCATATCCACCACAAAGATGTTACGTGGTGGATGAAAATGAACGGATTCATTTTAAATTCCCACAATATGCTACAGCAAGATCACAGGATTTAGAAAAGCAATATCATGATGCGGGACAGTTTTATGTATATCAGACAAAAGATTATTTAAAAAATAAAGGAATGGTGTGGGAAAATATTATGCCAATCATTGTTTCTGAATTAGAGGTTCAGGACATAGATAATGAAACGGACTGGGAGCTTGCAGAAATAAAGTACAAGATAATATGTGAAAAAAATAAAGGGATTTTATAGAATGATACAGTTTAGGGAAAAAATACAAAATGGTGTGTATGTAATTGCAGAGATGTCTGCAAATCATGCAGGGAAAATAGAAAATGCATTTAAAATTATTGAAGAAGCAGCAAAAGCAGGTGCAGATTGTGTAAAAATCCAGACGTACACAGCGGACACACTGACAATCGACTGTGATGATGATGCTTATAGGCTTCATGGTGGTCTGTGGGATGGATATAATTATTATCAATTGTACAAACAGGCATATACACCATGGGAATGGCAGCAAGCCTTGAAGGACAAATGTGAGGAGGTTGGAGTAGATTTTTTATCTACTCCTTTTGACAAAACAGCAGTAGATTTTTTGGAAGAACTTGGAGTTGAATTTTATAAGATAGCGTCTTTTGAATTGGTAGATATTCCATTGATAGAATACGTCGCCAGTAAGGGAAAGCCAATTATTATGTCCTGTGGAATGGGAAGTGAACAGGAGATAAAAGAGGCATTAGATGCATGTCACAGACAGAAAAATTATAATGTTGCGTTATTAAAATGTTGTAGTCAGTACCCGGCACAATATGAGGATATGAATGTTTCGGTTATACCCGATATGAAAAAGCGGTTTGGTGTACCAGTAGGATTATCGGATCATTCATTGGGGTCTTTGGCAGATGTAGTAGCTGTGTCATTGGGCGCACAGATTATTGAGAAGCATGTATGCCTGAGCAGGCAAATAGATAATCCGGATGCAGGTTTTTCTATGGAATTAAGTGAGTTTGCACAGATGGTCAAAGATGTTAGAAATGCTTATATTATAAAAGGAAAACCAACTTATGAATTGACGGAGCATGAAAAGAATAGTTTGATTTACCGTCGTTCTCTTGTGGCTGTGAAACCAATTGCGAAAGGAGAAGCTTTTACAGAGGAAAATGTTAGAAGCATCCGACCGGCAATTGGAATTAAACCGAAATATTATTACGAATTATTAAAGAAAACAGCGAAGCAGGAATATCATTTTGGCGAGCCGATTTCCATAAATGAAATAAGTGAATAAAAAATTTTATAGAAGGAAGAATGATGATAGGATTTCGTGTGGATGCGAATGAAGTAATCGCAACAGGACATTTAATGCGTTGTATCAGCATTGCTTTAGAGTGTAAAAAACGCGGGCAGCAATGTATTTTTTTTATGGCTGAAGACAAAGAGACAGAGCAGTTAAGGAAAGCAGGATTTCAATATTATATATTAAATAGTGACTGGAAAAATCTGGACAATGAAATTTCTGAGTTTCAAAAAATATTAGAAAATTATAAGTTAAATTGTTTAGTAGTGGACTCATATCAGGCGACAGCGGGATATTTGGCAGCATTGGAGGAAATTCAGCCTGTATGTTATATTGATGATTTGAAGAGAGAAGTATATGATGTTTCAGTTGTAATTCATTATATTAGCCCATATAAAAGCAGTAGTTATGAAGAAATGTATAAGAATACACACACACAGTTGTTAAATAATATGAAATACGCCCCTCTCAGACCTGAGTTTCATTATAAAAAAGAGAAAGTTATCCGAGAAAAGAGTATTCTTATAACTACAGGAGGAACAGATTTTTTTAATGTTGCGGGAAAAGTTGCGGCATTGTGTCAAAACAGTATGCAGATAAAAAGCTATAAAATACATATTATTGTTGGGAGCATGAATCAGTACGAAACGGAATTAGAACAATTAGCGGAGAAATATACGAATATTATTTTACATAAAAATATAACAAATATGAGTGATTATATGAGATTATGTGAGGTGGCGGTATCGGCTGGCGGAACAACATTGTTAGAGTTATGTGCATGCAAAATACCAACAGTCTGTTTTTCTTTTGCAGATAACCAGATAAAGTTTGCAAATGATATGGGGAAAATTGGTGCAGTAAAATATGTCGGAGATGCACGGAAAATTGAAGATATAGAAAATAAGATAGTTAAGCAATTGTTAATATTTATAAAGAATGAAGAAGAAAGAAAAAAATATGCAGATTGCATGGGAAAACTAATTGATGGATATGGAACGGAAAGAATAGCTGATGTATTATGTTAGAAGTTGAAATATAAAAATATATTGGAAAAAGGGAAATAAGTAAAAACAAATGAATGATAAAAAGATTGCTTTTATAATTGCAGTAAATAATGAACAGTATTTTGAAGAATGTTGTTTTTATATTCACAGGCTTTCTGTACCGGCTGGATATGATATAGATATTATTGCAATTCGTGAAGCTGATTCTATGTGTGCTGCATATAATGTAGGCATGAATAATAGCGATGCTAAATATAAAGTTTATATGCATCAGGATGTAATGATACGAAATGTACAATTTATTGAAAATATAATTAAAATTTTTAAACAGAATTTGAAAGTCGGAATGATCGGAATGATAGGTGGAACATGTATGCCTGAAACGGGAGTGATTTATCGTGCATGGGATATCGGAATGGTGGATTGCAGGGATCCGGATATGGCATATTATCTGGAAGGACAGCAGAATATGCCAAAGAAAGATGTGATTGTGGAAGCAGTAGATGGACTTTTGATGGCAACACAATATGATATTACATGGAGAGAAGATTTATTTACACATTTTGATTTTTACGATGTATCACAATCATTTGAGATGCGCAAAGCTGGATACCAGGTTTTAGTTCCCTATCAGAAAACACCCTGGGTGATTCATGATAGCGGGTTTGCGAAGCTGACTTATTATGATGAAGAGCGAAAAAAATGTAAAAAAGAGTATCCACAGTATTTATATGCAGACAACGGGTTTGAATTTACATATGACAGAGAGTGGAATGAATTGAGTGAACTTCTTGCAGAGCAGGTAAAAAAAATGATTGAAGATAAAAATTGGGAGCAGGTTATTCCAATTATAGATTCTTATGAGAAAGCGGGAAGAAAAAACAGTTCTTTGGAAATGCTAAAAATTTGGAAAAATATATATGAAAAGGAAAGAACAAATATTTTTTTTAGTAATTGTAAGAATTACAAAGGTATGTATACAAAATACACGGCGGTTCGTTTCCTTTTAAGGCGTATGGAATTAAACATGGAGGAAGATACGTATTTTGAGTTGGTTTCTGCAATACAGGCAAATGAGATTTCATACGATGCATTAATGGAAATTATATCAAGGGCAGTGGTTGACAAAGGCAATGTGATAAAAAAAATAGGTGATATATATAATAGAAATGGACAGACAGATTATTATAAAAAATGTGAGAAAGTTGAAAAACTGCTAAAAGATAAGTCGATACCGATTGCGTATTGTCAAAATAATTACATTGAGCAATTATAATTGCTCAATGTAATTATTTAACCAAAATTCATCTATGTCATGTCCAAGCTTTTTATATAATTTCATTTGCATCGGAATTAAATCACTGTAGATTGAAATATTATAATCAGAAACTTCTTTTAGTACAGTAGCCTCTAATTGCTTGAAAAAAGAAAGCGATATTTTAAAATTACGAAGTTTGCCAAAATATATTGTTTCATAAAGATATGTATGAAGAAAATATAATTTGATTTCTTCATAGTATTCATGGAAAAAGGGAGTTCTTTTCATGAAGTTCCAAACAGCAAGTTGGACATTTGCATGCATTTTTAAAGTATTCTCCTGTTCCATATCATGTCGCATTGTACCTATATTGTTTTGTCTGTAAAAATAAAGTACATTATCCAGTATAATTATTTTTTTTGCGTAAAATAGAAGCGGATATACAAACAAAGGTTCTTCATAGATTGTATGTTCTGCATAAGAAACATTTGCAAGCTCAATTAAGCTGCGCCGGTATAATTTGTTCCAACAGCCATAAGTAATTTTTTCAGAAACTAATAATTGTTTACGTTCAATGGATGAAGTAATATTTATGACTTCGGGCGAGATGGCACGATTGGAAGAAACAACTCCTAAATTTTCAGTGTAATAACAATATTCAAACTGAACAAAATCGGCATTATGTTCATGGGCTGCTTTATATACTACTTGAAGGAACTCTGATGTGACAAAATCATCGGAATCGACAAATGCTATGTATTCTCCAGTTGCGTATTGTAAAGCTATATTTCTGGCACCTCCTTGTCTCATATTTTCTTCTAGTTTTAGTATGAGGATACTTTCTGGGTAGGCACACTCAAATTCTTGAAGCATATTCCAGGTTTCACCGTTATCCGTAGAAGCATCATCTACGAAAATTAATTCTATATTTTCTATTCCTATTGTTTGTTGTACTAGGGATAAGAAACATTTTGGAAGCCATTTTGTTGCATTAAAGCATGGAATAATAACACTTACTTTTTTTGACAATGATATTTACCTCTAAAAAATTGATGATAATATAATAGCGTAGACAGATGGATATTGCAATGTCATGATTGATTTCTTGTGATGATAAATTATAATAAATATAGATTGTAAATCATATCAGCAACAAATGGATATAGATGTAAAAAGGTTGTTTATATTTTGACCATAGGAGGAAAAATAATGATACCATACGGAAGACAGACAATTGAAGAGGATGATATACAGGCAGTTGTAGATGTTTTAAGATCGGATTATCTTACAACTGGTCCAAAGATAGCAGATTTTGAAAAGATGGTTGCAGATTATGTCGGAGCAAAATATGCGGTGGCAATCTCAAACGGAACATCGGCACTTCATGCGGCATGTTTTGCAGCAGGGATTCAGCCGGGGGATGAAGTGATCACAACCCCGTTAACGTTTGCAGCTTCAGCAAACTGTGTTTTATATTGTGGCGGAACACCGGTATTTGCTGATGTCAATCCAAAAACCTATAATATAGACCCGGAAGATATCCGCAGAAAAATTACCAATAAGACAAAAGCAATTATTGCAGTTCATCTTGCAGGACAGCCTTGCGATATGGACGAGATTCATAAAATAGCAAAAGAACATGATTTGATTGTCATTGAGGATGGTGCACATGCACTTGGTTCTGTATATAAAGGGAAAAAAGTAGGAACTTTGTCGGATATGACAACGTTCAGCTTCCACCCGGTAAAACCGATCACAACAGGGGAAGGTGGAATGATCGTCACAGATAATAAAGAATTTTACCAGAAAATGATGTTATTCCGCAGTCATGGCATTACTCGTGACGAAAATTTGATGACACGAAATGATGGTCCATGGTTCTATCAGCAGCTAGATCTGGGATATAACTATCGTATTACGGATATTCAATGTGCGTTGGGTTGCAGCCAGATGAAAAAATTGGACAGATTTTTAGCACGTAGAAAAGAAATCGTAGCGCGCTATAATGAAGCGTTTGCTGATTGTGAAAATATTGTCACACCATATCAGCTGCCGGAGACAGAGAGCGGCTGGCACCTTTATATTGTACAGGTAACAAACTGTGACAGAAGAAAAGTATTTGAGGCATTAAGAGAACACGGAATTGCAGTGAATGTACATTATATTCCTGTTTATATGCACCCTTATTATCAGGAACATGGATATAAAGATGTTCATTGTAGGAATGCGGAGGAGATTTACTCACATATTATCAGTTTACCGTTATATCCGACACTTACAATGGAAGAACAGGATTATGTGATACAACAGGTTTGTGAATGTACAAAGAATGAGTAATAAATTTTATTTTTTATGGGATTGCAAATGAGGGAACGTTATAATGGAAAAAATTACAAAACAATTGGTGTGGAACGTACTTTTTGAAAAGGCAGTTTCGTATGATGAAAAAGAACAATATATATCGAATTATAGAAATGAATTTCCTGAAGATGTAGATGTATATGCAATGGAAATAGAATTGCTTGTTCAGAAAAATAAATTAGAGGATGCCTACAATATTGCAAAAGTTGCATTAAGAAGAAATCCGTATTTAATTATTGTCCATTTCAATTTGGCAAAAGTATGCGAAATGCAGTCAAAATATTTAGAGGCATATAGGCATTATTCTATTACTAAATTTTTAGCTGGTTATGCAGAGGAAAAGGATATAGTACCGATATGTGAAAAATCAATGCAAACAGTATTAAAACATTTGGAAGAATCAATTAAATTATTGCCAGAAAAAGAAAGAAAATTATTAATTCAGGAAACAATTCCTAATATGCTTGGATGTGAGGTAAATCAATTTGGCTATAAAGAGCGTAGATTCTGTACTTTTCAAAATATAATAGGAGATTATTATTTTGAATATGAAAAAAAATATATTGGGGTATATCAGGTACCTAATTATATTATTAATGCATTAAATAATAAAACGGCAATTGAGTTAAAAACAGAAATTAGAACAGTATTAGAAGATACACATTTACAATTGCCAAAGGAACCAGAAGAGTGGATTGTTCCAATAGCTGTGGAAAAAGTAAATACATTGCATCTGATACATCATGAACAACATGAGGATGTAAAGTGTTTGCAACGTCAGGCTAAGAATTTCTATTATTATCGAGTATGTGGGGGAAGTTCGATTGTATCTTCAGATAAATGTTATTATGGTGAGCCAATACCGATAAGAAAAGACAAGGAAAAAAAGAAACTTATTTTAAGTATTTTTGTGGATGGATTAGCACAGGTATTGTTAAATAATGGAAGATTTGTAGAACTTATGCCAAATACAGCAAGATATTTTGAAAAAGGCTTGATATGTACACAGGCGTATAGTTCTGGAGAATGGACATATCCGAGTATAGCGGGAGCAATGTCGGGGTTATCGACGGTACAGCATATGATGTTTCATAATGAAATCGACTGGAAACTTCCAGATGATGTAAAAACATTAATGGAATACTTTCATCAGGAAGGATACCATACAAGTATTTTTTCAGGGGATCGTCGTATAATTCCATCATATGGATATATAAGGGGGTGTGATCGATTTATTTATCAGCTTCAACATGTAGGATTTTCGGTAGAAAAAATGATAGGGAATGTCATAGATGAGATAGATGCATTGAAAGAGGTAAATCAATTTGTCTGGATGACCATTGGTGATTTACATGATGTTGTAGATGAGTTAATACTTCCAACAAGCGTAGCGACGAGTTTAAATGTAAAAGACAGAGATGTTAAACAAAATGGAACGACATCCGTAAAACAATTGTATGATAGTTCAAAACAACATCAATACGAAAAAATGATGACATATATAGATAGATATTTAGGTATGTTATTTCAATTTTTAGAAGATACTTATGAAGATGATGAAATAATAATTTCACTATTTTCCGATCATGGTCAGGGATATTTGATACCTGATGGTGGGCAATTTTTAGGACCAGAGAGAAGTAATATTGCCTATATGTTTAGGGATGGACAGCATATTGGTCAAACAAATGAGATAATGTCATTGCTAGACTATACAGCGATTATGTGTAAACTAGCAGGAATAAACTATAACGAAAATAATGTATCAGGAAGACTTCCAAAAATATTTGGAGGGCAAGGAAGAAAATGGACACTTACAGAAAGTTTACACCCAAATGATTACTATCGGGCAGCATTGGTAAATGAAAATTATAGATTTTACTTTTGTAATCCTAATGAAGTCAGATATGATGGTAGATTTAAATTGGTTGAATATGTTACATACCTTACAGATAAGGATGGAAAGAGTGTAAATGCGCCAGATGTACAAAAAGAGTGTACGAATATAGTATTAGAGCATATAGCATATTTATGTTTGAATTAAAATAAAATCAGTTAGTTTCAATGGAACCATAGATGAATTTTGCAGAGAGAACAGGAATTTGTTGAGATCATGAAGCTTTGTAAAAACTTTTGATTGATTTTGAATTCTGCTTATCATTTTTGCTTGTGTTATACTTTTATTCATAGCATGAGCCTCCGGTTTGTAATTGTTTCTGAGCAACTCAATTATATCAAAACTACACGGTTTCATGCTATAGAATTTTCAAGGTGCATACCTACAATGAGCAGGTAAGAAATATAGAAGCTGTGGTACGGGAGCGAGCGGCAATGCCGGAATATCGCAGAAAACGCTTGCGTCAGTTATTGCAGTTGTGTCCGATCGTAAAGACATTAGAAGTTCATAGCGGATTGACAGGACTCATAGCGGAAAAAACAGTTGTGGCGAAATTGACCAGTTTGATGCGATGTGGCTGTCAAGCCTCTGTGATTCGACTGCAAAGGGAAAACCGGACATTAAACTGGTGGACATGTCATCAAGACTTCGAACGGTAGATGATGTGCTGGAAGTAACGACAAAGCCAATTATCTTAGATGGTGATACAGGCGGAATGGTGGAACACTTTGTATACAATGTACGGACATTGGAACGTATCGGTGTTTCAGCAGTCATTATTGAGGATAAAACCGGATTAAAGAAAAATTCATTGTTTGGAACAGAAGTGGAGCAGACACAGGATTCTATCGAGAATTTTTCGGCAAAAATCCGCGCGGGAAAACATGCATAGCGTACAAAAGATTTCATGATTATCGCACGTATCGAAAGCCTGATTTTAGAAAAAGGCATGGAAGATGCATTGATGAGGGCATTTGCTTATGTACAGGCAGGGGCAGACGGTATTATGATTCACAGTAGAAAAAAGACCCAGATGAGATTTTTGAGTTCTGTGATAAATTTCGTGCAAAAGATACAGCCACACCGATTGTTGTTGTACCGACTTCTTATAATGCAACTTATGAGAGTGAATTGCAGGCACATGGAATTAACATTGTAATTTATGCGAACCAGCTCACACGAAGTGCATTTCCGGCTATGCAGAAAACAGCAACGGATATCTTAACCTACCACCGGGCGAAAGAGGTGGATGACAGACTTATGCCGATCAAAGATATTATTACGCTGATTGATGAGATTTAAGAATAAAAGAGGTTTATTTGTTTACAGCAGGAAATATTTATGAATATATCAGTTTGTATAATAGCAAAGAATGAACAGAAAAATATAGAGCGTTGTTTAAAATGTCTGAAATCCTATATGGAAGAAATTATTGTTGTAGATACTGGTTCGACAGATAAGACAAAAGCAATTGCAAGCCAATATACAGAAAAAGTATATGATTTTCCGTGGATTAACGATTTTGCAGCGGCAAAGAATTTTGCAATATCCAAAGCAACAAATCCGTATGTTATGATTATAGACAGTGATGAATTTTTAGAGAGCATTGATATAAAAAAGCTGTGCAAAGATTTACAGGCACACCCAAATCAAGTAGGACGCATTTTCAGAAGAAATGTGTTTGAACGAAATGGAAATCAGCAGGAAAACACGGAGTGGATTAATCGGATTTTTTCAAAAGAATTATTTCACTATGAAGGCTGTATTCACGAGCAGGTGACTGCAATGAATGGAGAAGAGTATGGGACATATCAGGCGCCGGTTGTTATTTTACATAGTGGCTATGATTTACCGGAAAATGAGCGGAAACAAAAGGCAGAGCGGAATATTAAATTGTTGCAGCAGGAGTTGCAGCGTTTGCTAATAGCTTTTTTACAGAAACAAGATGCGTTTGTTAATGTGATAGATGATGTGGGACTAAAAAATGATGATGAAAATAACAAACGTTGCGTGCAGGGAATATTTTCTATGATTGAAGCAGGAAATGATTTGGCAGTGAAATTGCAGCATGAGGGGCAACTGCCTTATATACTTTATCAGTTGGGGAAAGGCTATTATATGGCGGGTGATTATACAGAGGCTTGCACCTATTTTTCCTGCGCATTATCATTTGACTTAAATCCAAAACTTGAATATGTGATTGATATGGTAGAGACATATGGATATGCAATGTTAAATAGTGATCAGGCAGCTAATGCACTGTTCTTTGAAAACATCTATGAGGAGTTTGGAAATACAGCAGATTTTCAATTTCTTATGGGACTTATTTATATGAATAATGCAAGATTTGAAGATGCTGTTTCAGAATTTTTGAAGGCAACAAAGCATTCAGCGAGCAGGAATGTTGGAGCAAATTCATATATGGCATTTTATAATATAGGTGTGATCTATGAGTGCCTTGGGAGGGCTGATGAGGCAAAGCGATATTATGAAATGTGTGGAGGATATGAGCCGGCGGAGAGAAGGTTGAAGAAATTAAGGGGGAAGTAAGGTGGGAGTATTAGATGAAATTGTATGTTCAAATAGAGCGCCAATTCTGTTTATTGGATCAGGAATGTCAAAACGATATTTATTTAAATATCCATCATGGAATGAACTATTAGAAAACTCGTTTTTTAAGTTTGAACCAGATATGTTTCAATATCAAAAGTATATTGATAGTTGTAAACGAAAGGGAATGACGGAGTTTGAAACAAATGTATACATGGGATCTCTAATTGAAGAAGAGTTTAATAAGGCGTTTTTGACAGAAAGATTACTATAAATGTAGGAAATAAAAAGAATCCAAGTTGGGTTAAACGTGGAATTTCGCCTTATAAAATGTATCTTGCAGATTTCTTTAAGAAACAGAAAATCAATCGGGATCCGATACTGTTAGATGAATTAGATAAACTAAAAAAATTGCGTAATAAGATATCAGCGGTTATTACGACAAATTATGATACATTTTTAGAAGAACATGTATTTTCTAATGATTTTAAAGTTTTTGTTAGGCAGCATGAACTTTTTTCAGCAGATAGTTATGATATTGCAGAAATATATAAAATACATGGAAGTGCAACAGATGCGGAGTCAATTATTATTACTCAAAGTGATTATGTTCAGTTTAAAGAGTCAAGAAAATTAATAATTGCAAAGATGTTAACATTATTTGCGGAAGCTCCAATTATTTTTATGGGTTATTCATTTACAGATGATGATGTAAGAGAGATTATTGAAGAGTTTTTAAGTTGTCTCTCAAAAGAGCAATTAGCAGACATTCGTAAGCATTTTGTATTTATAAGTTATAAGAAGAATGAGAATAATTTAATTGAGATAGAAAGAACAATCACCACAAAAAATGGTGTGGAAATTCCGTTTGTAGAGATTCAAACAGATAATTATGCTTTTATATATGATAAATTGGGGGAAATCACGCCTGGAATTTCACCTATAAGAGTGCGGGAGACTAGAAAAGTGGTTAAAACTATTGTTGATCAAAATATGGCATCAACAGAGGCACAATCTATTATTGTTGGAATTGACGATCTTGCAAATATGGATCTGTCTTCGAAACCACTTGCTATCGCAATAGGATATAAAGAAAATATTCTAAATAAATATGGTTATGGGCTTTTGGAAGACAGTCAGATATTTGAAGATATTATCTTTGATAATAAACATTTTGATGCTGAGGCAATGTGCACGGAAAGATTTAAGAGTATTGTAAGAACAAGACTTCTTCCAGTGTTCAAATATGTTAAAGGGCAAAATATACCATCGGAGGGAAAGCTGGCGATATACATTCAAGAGCATAATTCTATGGATAAAATTGTATCTAAAAAGATAGCAGCTACATATAAAAATTTTCCCCAATTTGATAATTATGATCAATTACAAGAACATTTAAAACGTGCGGAAAATTGTAGAAAGGCAGCAATGGCAATATTGAAGAACATAAACATTTTAAGTGTCGAAGAATTAAGGGCTGCCTGTAAATATTTATTTGAAAAATATCCAGATGATTATGCTACAGAAACTAATTCAAAAAGATGTATATTGTGTTTGGATTTTAAGGAAAATTATCAATGAAAGAAAAGCTAGTGAACCTTTCCTGGTATAACCAAGAACATCGCTAGCTTTTCTCTTTCATGTTAAAGAACATTTAATGTTCTATGTTCTCTTAATTATTATATACACCGAACAAGGAATTGATTCTCTTGTTTGTCGGCTTGATTTATTATACATAAGAACAGAAGATACGTCAATCAAAATTTCCAATATATGAGAAAATTCATTTTAGGAAAAATATAAAGTTTTTATGGGAACTATTTCATTTGCGAATAAGATGGGTTATACTACTATAAATGATAATTAACTAAAAAGGTATGGAGTAACGACAGTTTTATGTTGGAGGAGTTTTGATTTGCCAGAAAGAAATACTATGAAAAAAATTCAGGAATTACAACAGGTAAAAGGTGATGCATACGATTACTACATTGCCGGAAATGAAGATACAGATCTGTTTGAAAAAATATTTTTGGTAGACGATATTGTAGAAGAAATTTGCAAACCGGATAAATATTTTTTGATTGGAGAAAAAGGATCTGGAAAAACAGCATATTCGGTGTATATGTCGAAATCTGATAAGATAAATAGTTTTTGTTCCATTTCACTTGTGGAAAATACGCTGTATCAGAGATTTCTTAATATGAAAAGACAGAAAGCATTGGAACTTTCAAGTTTCAAAGATGTATGGATCAATTTGATTTATTTGATTCTTGCAGAAAAGATCAGAAAAGAATATGGTGAGACTTTTTTCAGCAGCATGAAGTATAAACAATTATCGAAGGCAATTGATGTTTTTTATAGTGATGCTTTTAAACCGGAATTTGTGAATGCCTTTGAATTTGTCGACAATGCCTCTGCATCTATTAATTCGATGATGAAACAGGGCTTGTTTTCAACTGGAACTAAGGCATCTGCGGAAACGTCCCAGAAGTATGTGGAACAGAGTTTTCAGATTAGTCTTTTGAAGATAAGGGATGGTTTTGAAAAAGCATTTATGAGTGTTAATTTGAAAAAACCAACGATTTTGTTTGTGGATGGCATTGATGCAAGACCAAGAGATATTGATAATGAGCAGTATTTTGAGTGTTTGGTTGGACTGGTAAATGCAGTTTTAGAAATGAATCAATCATTCCTGAAAGAGAAACAGATCAAAATTATGTTGCTGATCCGACCGGACATTATGTATAAAATGCCAGTTCATAATATGAATCAGAAGCTTAGAAATAATTCGGTGTTGTTAAATTGGGTAACTTCTTATCGCAAATATATTGATTCAAAGTTATTTAAGATTGCAGACGATTATTTTATGAAGCAGCAGGATTATTCATATGAACTGGGAGAATGCTGGAATTATTATTTTCCATACAAGGTGGAATATCAGGAAAAACGGAAAGCACCAGATAATCCGTTTGTTGAATTCTTGAGGTATTCCTTATACAAACCAAGAGATATTTTAACCATGTTAAACGAGATGGTTGATGCAACAAGTGGTACGCAGTTTAAACATTCTGATTTTGAAGGTATTTTATCCAATTATTCGACGTATTTAAAAGGCGAATTGAAAGATTATATGTTAATTTATATGGATGATTCAGATTATAATAATTTTAGTATATTCTTTGATTATTTTCAGGGGCATAGAAATTTCAATTATAAATTTTTTGAGGAAAAACATTTAGAATATATAAAGTATTTAAGAGAATTAGGACGGAAGATTCCACCGTTTATGGAGACTGCGAGTGAAGCCTTACAGCTTTTATATGATACGAATATCATTTGTTATAAAATATATGAAACTTTGCCAAATGGCAAGCGGAAGAATAAAATGTTTTGGTCATATAAGGAACGTAATTATGCAAACATGCAGCCTGAAGTAAAGAAGGGCGGCGAATATTCATTTCATATGGCATATGCGAGAGCCTTTCGATTGTTTTAAAGTAAATATCATAGGATGATCACAAGGCCTTTAGATTATAATAAGTCTAAAGGCTTTCTTCAAAGATAGCAAAAAGGAGGCAGAATATGTCAGTGAATGTTGCGATTGGAGTGCAGGATTTTTCAACATTGATAGAAAACCATTATTTTTATGTGGATAAAACAGCCTTTTTAAAGGAATGGTGGGATAGTGGTGACAGTGTTACACTGATCACGAGACCAAGACGTTTTGGAAAGACGTTGACCATGAGCATGACGGAGCAGTTTTTCTCAATGGAATATGCGGGACGATCTGATCTGTTTGAGGAGCTGGAAATCTGGAATGACGAGAAATACCGCAATTTGCAGGGAACATATCCTGTCATTAGTCTTTCATTTGCAAATATAAAAGAACCAACCTATGAATTGACACAAAAGAAAATCTGCGACCTTATTGCACAATTATATTTCAAATTTGATTTTATAACAGAGAGCAATGCTTTGATTAAGGAAGAAGTGAATCTGTATAAGAAAATCATGAATCATATGGACTATGTAGATGCTACGCTTTCGTTAAACTATTTATCAGGATTTTTATATAAATATTATGGGAAAAAAGTGATCATTTTATTGGATGAATATGATACTCCAATGCAGGAAGCTTTTGTAGATGGTTACTGGGATGAACTGGTGACATTTACAAGAAGTCTTTTTAATTCAACTTTCAAGACAAATCCGGCATTGGAACGTGGCATTATGACAGGCATCACACGGGTGAGCAAGGAGTCCATTTTTTCCGATTTGAATAATCTGAAAGTAGTTACAACGACATCTGATGAATATGCCACAACATTTGGTTTCACAGAGCCAGAGGTCTTTGAAGCATTGGGAAAGTGCGGATTAGACAGTGAAAAGAGCGAAGTGAAAAGATGGTATGATGGTTTTATTTTCGGGGAATATAAAGATATTTATAATCCGTGGTCAATTTTAAATTATCTTGATTCACAGCAGTACACAACATATTGGGCAAATACAAGTGCAAACAGTCTGGTGGCAAAATTAGTCCGTGAGGGAAACCGCAATATCAAGAGTAAATTCGAAAAGCTGCTTTGCGGAGAGTGTATATGGTCAGAAATTGATGAACAGATTGTTTATGATCAGCTCAACGGTAATGAACAGGCGGTGTGGAGTCTTCTGCTGGCAAGTGGTTACTTAAAAGTCCTCTCTTATGAAAAGTACAAGGATATTCCGGAGGGAACTGAGCCAAAGTATCAGCTGGCACTTACGAATCTGGAAGTGAAACTGATGTTCCATCGAATGATTCATGACTGGTTCGCAATGGCGAGACCGGATTACAACGACTTTATTAAAGCAATGTTTGCCGGTGATGTGGATGCGATGAATGAATATATGAACCGGGTGGCCTTGCAGACATTCAGTTATTTTGATACCGGAGACAGAGCATCGGGAGCAGAACCGGAACGGTTTTATCATGGATTTGTGTTAGGTTTGCTTGTTGATCTGCAGGACAGGTATTATCTGAAATCGAACCGGGAAAGTGGTTTTGGAAGATATGATGTCATGCTTGAACCAAAGAACCCGGGAAAGGATAACGCAGTGATTCTGGAATTTAAAGTGCGCAGCACAAGAAAAGAAAAAAGTCTGGAAGAGACAGCGCAGTCTGCAATCACACAGATCCGGGAAAGAAAATACAGCGAAGAACTGAGAATGAAGGGAATTACAGAAGATCAGATTAAAGAGTACGGTTTTGCATTTGAAGGAAAGACAGTGTTGATCGTGGACTGATCGTCACAGCAAAGGAGGTCAAAATGGGACTTTATTTGAATCCGGGGAATGAAGAATTTCGAAATGCAGCGATTCATTCTAAAATATATGTTGATAAAACTGAGATGATTAAATTTACAAATTCACAACTTTTTGGTGAACATAAAAACATCTGTGTCAGCAGACCACGGCGTTTTGGAAAATCAATGGCAGCCAATATGCTGGTGGCATATTACAGCAAAGGCTGCGATTCGAAGGAATTGTTTGAAAATTTTAAAATAGCAGATGACAGCAGTTTTAAAGAACATTTAAATAAATATAATGTCATTCATTTAAACATCCAGCAGTTTTTGGGGCGGACAGAGACAATACATGAGATGTTGGAATTGCTTTCACGAAAAGTAACACGCGAATTGAAGCGGGAATTTGCAGATGTGACGTACTACGAAGAAGACTTAGTGTCTGTGATAGAAGAGATTTATGCACAGACACACAGCTTTTTTGTTTTTATTATTGATGAGTGGGATTGCATTTTCCGTGTAAAAGGGGAAGATACAGAAGCACAAAAATTGTATCTGAATTTCCTGAGAGATTTGTTAAAGAACCAGCCTTATTGCATTTTGGCTTATATGACCGGAATCCTTCCGATTAAAAAATATGGAGAACATTCTGCCCTTAATATGTTTGATGAATATTCCATGACCAATCAGCGTGAGCTGGCAGAATTTACAGGATTTACGGAGCAGGAAGTGCAGGAATTGTGCCCGCAGTATGACATGTCATATGATAAAATGAAACAGTGGTATGACGGTTATGATTTAAAAGGGATACAGATTTATAATCCGAGATCAGTCGTAATGTCACTTTCAGGACATGATTTTGACAGCTATTGGACCAAAACAGAGACTTATGAGGCATTAAAAAAGTATATCCAGATGGATATGTATAATTTGAAAGAACTTGTAACGAGACTGATTGCGGGAAGTTCTATTGAGATAAATCCAGATAAATTTCAGAATGATATGACTACATTTGCAAGTGCAGATGATGTCTTGACACTTCTGGTACATCTGGGATATCTGACTTATGATTTTGATACATGTACCGTTCATATCCCGAATCAGGAAGTACAGAAGGAATTTATTAATTGTATTGAAGATGGTGGCTGGGAACCGGTTATGGACGCAATCCGGAAATCCGAAGAGCTGCTTGCAGCCACAATCCGCGGTGAGGAAGAAACGGTTGCCCGGATGATAGAGAATGCACATCAGGAGAATACATCCATACTTGCCTATAATGATGAAAATTCATTGGCATGTGTGATCGCACTTGCGTATTATTCAGCGAAGAAGAATTATGTAGTATACCGGGAACTTGCCGGAGGAAAAGGATTTGCAGATATGGTGTTTGTTCCAAGAAAAACGACACAGACACCGGCAATCGTTGTAGAGCTGAAATGGAATCAGACAGCGGAAGCAGCGATCACACAGATCAAAAGAAAACAGTATGTCGAAAGCCTGAAGGATTACAGGGGCGAAGTGATACTTGTTGGGATCAATTATGAGAGCAAAGAGTTAAAGAAGGACGATTATAAAAAACATTCCTGCAAAATTGAGCGGATCACCATGGCATAATAGAGGGAAGGACAGGAGTTTCAGATATGGATGACGCACAGGCACAGCAGACCAATCCATTATTTGGTATTATTCCAAAAGAATTTTTCACACCGCTGGCATCGCCGAACAGACTTGTATATTGGGACTGTCTGTGCCGGTTGTTTCAGGCAATGAGTGCACAGCTTTCCTTTGGAATCGAGAGAGAAATCCTTGTGGATGAATTACAGTTTTATTTTGAACAGAATCAGGCAGCGGAATTTGAGGAAGATGACATAAATGGCATGGATTCCAGAAAAAAGGCAAATGAGATGCTGCGCTTATTGGAGAAGTACGGCTGGCTTGAGGTTGAGACGGATAAGAGTTATGTGCAGAGAGTCAATTTTTATGATTATGCCGTAAAAGTCATGAAAACGCTTCTTGAGATTTCAGACGGACGAAAGGTGGAATATCAGGGCTATATTTATACCATTTACAGTCTTGTGCGGACCAATACGGATCATCCGGCTGTTGTGTTACAGCAGATCCGGGATAATACGGATATGCTGATCACAGGACTAAAGAACCTCAATTCGAATATCAAGCATTACATTGATGAACTGACAAAGCATAAGACCGTAGCGGAGATTATGAATGCGCTGTTTAATGATTATATTACGAATATTGTAGATAAAGCTTACCACAGATTACTGACTTCAGACAATGTGTCAAAGTTCCGGCCGGAGATCATAGAGCGGCTGGAAGCAAATGGGCATAGCTCACGTTATATCGCAAAGACGTCGGAAGAGTTGGCAGCGATCCGGGAGATACCGGTCGGGCAGGCAGAAGAACTGGTATATCAGACATTGCATGAGATTGTGGAAGCGTTCCGGAATATGGATGATATTCTGGCAGAGATCAACCGGAAAAACACACAATACCAGAGGGCGGCGGTAAACCGTGCAAAGTTTCTGCTGGCAGGGACGGAAGATGTCAGAGGACAGATGAAAGAAATCCTTTTATACATTGGAGAGCAGATGGAACAGAGCCAGCTGGATCTGAATGGGATTTATGAGATCGAGTATCTGGACAATCTGGTGAGGCTGTTTGGAAGCAGTTTTATTGATGAGAAATCGTTTTACAGCCCGATCGAGGGAAAGAAAGAGTTTCATCCGCAGGAACTGACAGAAGTAATGCCGGATGTGGAACTCCGGCAGGAAAAGCTTCGGAAGATGACCGAAAAGATGCAGCGCATTTTAAGCCCGGAACGGATAGAGCGGTTTGTAGAAGAACAATTAGGAGACAGGGAAAAAATCTATGCGTCTGAGCTTCCGATGGAAACAATGGATGATTTTATCAGGCTGATCTATGTCAGACTGTATGGTTCCAGAAAAAAGATGCGATATCGGATTGAAAAGGCAGAAGGTGCGAATAAAATCAGTGGAGAGTTTGATTTCCCGGATTTTGCAATCATAAAACGCTGACAGCGCATAGCAGAGGGAGAGCAGAATGGATTTATTAAATGGCATGCTGCAGAAGGATCAGGATGAATTCCGCAGAATATGTAATAAACTGATTAATGTATGTTTCATATGCAGGCAGAATCAGGCAACAAGAAGTGACTTTTATTTTATAGAAAAGTACAAAGAAAAATTTGAAGAACTACTGGGAGTGCTTGGTTACAGATTAGAAATGAATGACGAATACGGAGTGGTGCAGCTCACGAATGCCCTGAACACAAACCGGCAGAATTTAAAATTATATGAGTCCGTTATTTTGCTGATATTACGCATTTTGTTTGATGAGAAAAAAAGAGAATTGTCAGAGAGCGATGAAGTCATTGTGAATCTGGGCGATATTCAGGACAAGTTCTTAAGCCTGAAGATCCGTGACAAAATGATCGATAAGACAACGATGGGAAATGCGCTTCGTCTTTTCCGGAGATATCAGCTGATCGAGCTGCTGGAATCGGATCTGAAAAATGAGGAGTCCAGAGTTTTGATCTATAATTCCATCCTGATGGCAGTGCGGGTTGAGGACATCAAAAGTGTCTATGAAAAAGTTGACAGTTATAGGAAAGGAAAATTAAAAGATGAAGAAGCTGACCAGACTGAAACTGATTAATTGGCATCGTTTCTCGGATGTTACGATAGATTTTGGGGACTCAACTCTGATTTCCGGCGAAAATGGAGCCGGAAAATCCACACTTTTAGATGCGATCCAATTTGTTGTGACCTGCTCCACAAATCATTTTAATAAGGCTGCCCATGAGAACGGCAAGAGAAAGCTGACCGGTTATATCCGGTGTAAGACCGGACGTGAAAATCATCCTTATGAGAGAACCGGAGAAATCAGTGCGCATGTCGCATTGGAATTTTATGAGGAGAGCAAGGAAAAGTATTTTGTCATCGGGGCAGTGATCGATTCGGCGACTGAGGGGCAGGAGACAGTCGTGCGTTATCTCATGGACAATGTGATGTTAGAGGATGAGATGTTTAAGATCGGAAACAGACCACGGACCATCACAGAATTCAGATCGTTTAACAATAAAAACATCAAATTATTTGCAAAGACGAATGCGGAAGGCAAAAAGATGATGAAACAGCGTTTTGGAAGAATCGAGGATAAGTTCTTCCAGCTGATTCCAAAGGCACTGGCATTTAAACCGATTGATGATATCAAGGATTTTGTCTATTCCTATGTGCTGGATGAAAAAGAAGTCAATATTGATCATCTGCGCGAAAATGTAAGAAGCTATCAGGAGCTGGAAAAAACGCTGGAGGGTGTGAAAAACAGAATTGAAAAACTGTCAGAGATCGAATGCCACCACAAAGCAGTGGTGGATTGTATACAATCTGACCGGATGTATGAATATTTTATGGCACAGTCGGATCTGGATCTGACCAAAGAACAGATCGGCGTTCTGCAGGATGAGATCAGGCGCGAAAGTTACCGTCTGGAACAGCTGAATGCAAAGTGCAGCAGCATGAAAAAGGAACTGGAGAATAAGGAGGAAGTCCGCACACTGCTTTTAGCGGAACTGAACGCCAACTCAGATTTCCAGACGTTGGAAAAGCAGAAAAAATATCTGAAAGAATTACAGGAAAAAGAAGAAATACAATATCAGGAAAAGAAAAGACTGTTAGAGAGCGGAAAAAAAGCCGGACAGAAAGTAAGCCGACTGCTTGAAATACCGGATGTGGATGAATGCATGAAGCAGTATGATGAGCTGCTGCACCGGCTGAAGGATACGGAGGACGTTGTTAGTGCACAGGAACTGATTGACCGGGCGATTGCTTACAAGAAGCATATGAGTACAAAACTGCAGAGAAAAAATTTAGAGATCCAAAGCCGGCTGAATGAGATCGCAGCAGACCTGCAGGAGACAGAGCAGCGGATCAGTAATCTGAAACAGCACCGGTTTTCCTATCCCTCGGCAGTCGAGCTTCTGATGTCGCGTGTGGAGCAGGAATTGCTCAAGATCGGAAGGACGGCAAAGCCGAGGATTTTGTGTGAAATGTTAGAAATCACGGATGAGACATGGAGAAATGCAGTGGAGGGCTATCTGAATACACAGCGATTTTATGTGTTGGTAGAGCCGGAACATTTTGACATTGCCCTTGGTATTTACGAAAAACTGAGAAGAGAAAAGAAAGCATACGGTGTGGGACTGATCAATTCCGGCAAACTCGAGGAATATGACATTGTACCAGCAGGAAGTCTGGCAACAGTTGTGGAGTCGAAGAGTATTTATGCGAAGCGGTATGTGAATATGGTTCTTGGTAAGGTACATATGTGTAAGAGAGTGGATGAATTAAAACAGTATCCGGTTTCTATCACACCAAATTGTATGCGCTATCAGAATCATGTCGCATCTGCAATCAGACCGGAAATCTATACAACTCCATTTATCGGCAAGAATGCATTCAAAGTCCAGTATGAGCAGGCACTGCAGAAAAAGGAGGATTTAAACCGGCAGAAAATAGAATGCAAAGACCGTATGACACATATGGAAGTGACGCTGCAATGGCTCGAGTGGGATGATGATACAGATGTGAAGTATAGGATTACAATTGTATCAGAACTGAAAAGGACAGGACTTGAGATTGAAAAATGTGAGACGGAGATCCGTAATCTGCAGCAGAATACGACCATGATCGAAAAGCAGATCCGTGCGGATGAAATGCGGAAAGAGTGTGAGGAACTGAAAAGCCACATTTCCAAAAGTGACAGGGAAAGCGGAGCCTGCGAACTGAAAATAAGCAATGCAAAAGACAGGCTTGTGGAGTGCGAGGATGAGTGCATACACAAGAATGAACTGATCACAGACATTGCCCAGAAAGCAGAAAACGAGATCGTGCTCTGGAAGAAAGAATACGAAAAACAGACCGGTGATAAGACATTAGAGCAGTTCCGGCAGAATTTTGACCGGAGACGTAAGGCGAATAATACAACAAAAGAGAATGCGGATAAGAAAATGACAAGTGCGATGTACGATTACAAAACGGCATTTGATTTTGGTGCAGCAGCTACGTTAGAAGCATATCCGGAGTATGCGGCAGTTCAGGAGAGACTGGTGAACTCCGAGCTTCTGAATTATGAAGAAAAAGTAAGAAAAGCAAAATTATCGGCAGAGGAAGAATTCCGGGAACAGTTTTTATCCAAGCTTCAGGAAAATATGAAGCAGGCACAGGGAGAGTTTAAAGAACTCAATAAGGCATTGAAAGATATCACCTTCAGCAATGAAAGATATGAATTTTTATATTTGCCGAGCAAAAGCTATGGAAAATATTACGATATGATCATGGACGATTTCAATGTAGTGCAGGGAGAGTCCATTTTCAGCGGTCTGTTTCATGAGAATCATAAGGAAGTCATTGATGAACTATTTTCAAAGCTCGCACTGGATCAGGACAATGGGATCAAGGCATTAGATGAATTTACGGATTACCGCACCTATATGGATTATGATATTAAGATCACACATGAGGATGGCAGCTATTCTCTTTACTCTAAGGTTTGTGAAGAAAAGAGCGGAGGCGAGACACAGACCCCGTTCTACGTGACGGTAGCCGCATCCTTTGTCCAGTTGTACAATAATAATATCGGTGGAGAGGCGATCGGGCTGGTGATGTTTGATGAGGCATTTAACAATATGGATGACGAGAGGATCGGGGCAGTTCTTGAGTTTATGAACAGACTGCCGCTTCAGATCGTGATCGCAGCGCCGCCGGATAAAATCCAGTATATCGGTCCGAAAATGCAGGAGACATTATTAGTACTGACAGACGATAAAGTAAGCTTCGTGGAGGAGTATCGTTATGCATCCGGTCGAAAATAAGATATTGAATTATCTTCTGGACAAATACGAAAACAGTAAGCTTTCCAGAGGAGAAAACCAAAGAGCGATTCATATTGCATTTCCGTTCAATAAGAAGACGATGCCAAAGTATTTCGATGAGAGCTCGCTTGAGATAGAAACCATTCACGCAGCCGCAGAACAGATGGAGCGTGAGGGACTGGTCGCGATCGCATGGAAAAACCAGAAGCCCGGATATATTATCGAGAAGCTTGTACTCTGTGAGGATCATGTGGAAGAGGCATATGAGAAGCTTGGCAGGAAGCCGAAGAGGGAAGCCGAGGCACGTACAAAACAGATTTTGGAGCAGTTTTATCAGAAAACGCAGGGTGAGATAACAAGAAGCTTTTTGTCCCACATGATAATGCGGCTGGAAAGAGAACAGTCAGTAAAAGAATATCTCGATATCATGGATCACAGGAAAACAGAACAACTGATCGACACCTTAGATAAAGTAGAGCAGAATAGGAAAGAATGTTATATCAGGGAATTTTCCATAGAACATTTTCATGACAGCAAAGTATTCGAGACACTGATCCCAAAAATCTGTAAAATATTCCGGGAGGAAAATGAAGAATTGACAGGATTTGAAAATGAAGAAATTCTTGCGGAGTATCAGATTTATAAAACACCGGGCTATGTGTATATGAAGGGAAACGTACAGATTTACAGCGCCGGAAAGCAGGCTGCAGATATCAATGCTTTCCCGGAAGGAATCGCTGTTGCGGTGGGGAGTGAGGAGGATACGCCGGATATCTGTCCGGATCAGACGATTGATAAAGTATTCACAATTGAAAATCTGACTTCTTTTTACCGTTTTAAACAGGAACACAGTCTGGTAATCTATCTTGGCGGTTATCATAACCACAGCAGACGAAATCTGCTGATGCAGATTTATCAGAAATTGCCGGATGCACAATATTATCATTTTGGAGATCTGGATGCAGGCGGATTTTATATTTTAGAACACTTGAAAAGAAAAACAGGGATTCCTTTTCAAATGTTTCAAATGGACATTGAAACATTGAAAAAGTATGAGGATTATGCGAAACCATTGACAGAGAATGACAAAAAGCGGTTGATGCAGTTAGAAAAAATGGAACTGCCGGACAAAGAGAGAAAACTCATCACTTATATGTTACAAAAAGGAATAAAGCTGGAACAGGAATGTATTTCCAAATCCCGGTAAGGAGCATAGATCATGTGGAAACTAAAACAGATTTTTGATGGAGAATACGGCTGCGAAGAGCGGCAGCCGGGAGAAAAAGAAAAATGTCTTGTGATTCTCGCAAATGAAGAGGGAGAAGAAAAGACATTTGAGGCGAATGAGGACTGGATTGCGGCAATCGAAAAGCTGTCAGCAAATCCGCTCATGAAAATAATTATCAGTAAGCCGATGGCGAAAGACTGCCAGTACAAAAAGATCGTGGTGGAGAAGAAAGGCGATGGCTATCAGGCGGCAAAGTATACAGAGAAACAGGTGTTCCACGATAATTTTGGCGTAGAAGATCTGCAGGGCTTTTTGATGGAAACCATACATGATACATTCCTGCAGGTAAATGCATGGGATGAGAAAAGAGAATACAGTCTTCTGATCTCAAAGAAAGGTGCGGTGACACTCAGGGCGAAAGCTTCAAAAGAAGCACCAGACACAGTCACAGAGCATAACCGGAAGAAAAATTACATTTTGGATGAGGGACAGGTGATACCTCCGCTGGTGGATATGGGTATTTTTACCGGAGAGGGAAAAGTGGTAAAGTCCATGTATGATAAGTTCCGCCAGATCAACCGTTTTATCGAGATGATCGATGATGCGATCCGGGAATATAAAGGTGAGGAAATACACATCATTGATTTCGGATGCGGAAAGTCTTACCTGACTTTTATTATGTATTATTATTTTACAGAGATCCGGCACATGAAAGTGCAGATGCTTGGACTCGACCTGAAAAAAGATGTCATCGAAAAATGCAACCGGGCGGCGGAGAAATATGGCTATGACAATCTGCGCTTTGAGCTAGGTGACATCAATGGATTTCAGACGCCGTTTGACGTGGATATGGTCGTGACGCTCCATGCCTGCGATACTGCGACAGATTTTGCACTCTATAATGCAATCACATGGAATGCAAAAATGATTTTTTCCGTACCATGCTGTCAGCATGAGGTGAATAAGCAGATCCAGAGTGAGGATTATTCCCTGCTCACAAGATACGGCATTATCAAAGAGCGTTTTTCAGCGCTGACAACAGATGCGATCCGGGCGAATCTTTTGGAGTGCTGCGGATACAAAACCCAGCTGCTGGAATTTATTGACTTTGAACACACACCGAAAAATATTTTGATCCGTGCGGTCCGCCGCCCGGTCTTACCGTCCTCTGCGAAGAAAAAATATTTAGCGGAAGTGGAAAACATGTGCAGGGAATTTCACTTAGAGCCAACCCTGTATACATTATTGCGGAACGATTGCAAAGTATGATAGTATAAATGGAGCAGAAAACACAAAGGAGCGCAGGTATGGAAGATATTTTAGCAGCATTTCCGGATAGAGAAACATTTGACCGTTACTGGGAGGAAAATTATGTTCCGGTAACCTATGAGGATGTAAAAGAGGCATTTGAAGATTTCGTGACCTCGGCAGGCGGACACATCTTTTTGTCCGATTACGAGGAGGGTGGATGCATTTCCAAAGAGGATTTTAAGGACAATCTTTCACAGGAGGCGCAGTTTGCCTTTCAGGATGGTCTGACGGAAGTATTTTATGACAAAAACCCGGATTTATATGAGACAGCCTTTGCTATTTTTGAGGAGGCACAGATGTCTGGAAATCAGGATGTAAATGTGGCAGTTACGTTTCATGAAACATTTAACCGCCTGTATGCAGAGTTTTTAGATCGTTTATTTGAAGAGAAAGGCAGTATATGGCAACGTTAGGAATTCCACAGAATACCATAGAGGTTTTACAGAAATATAATTTTAATTTTCAGAAGAAGTTTGGACAGAACTTTCTGATCGATACGCATGTGCTTGAGAAGATCATTGAGGAGTCCGGAATCACAAAGGATGATTTTGTTTTGGAGATCGGACCTGGAATCGGCACAATGACGCAGTATCTCTGCGAGAATGCAAGAGAAGTGGCGGCGGTGGAGATTGATAAAAATCTGATCCCGATTCTGGCAGACACACTCAGCGCATACGACAATGTGGAAGTCATCAATGATGATATTTTAAAAGTAGATATTAATAAGCTGGCAGAGGAAAAAAATGGAGGAAAGCCGATCAAAGTTGTGGCAAATCTTCCATATTATATCACGACACCGATCATTATGGGATTATTTGAAAGCCATGTGCCGATCGACAGCATTACGATCATGGTGCAGAAAGAAGTGGCAGACCGTATGCAGGTGGGACCGGGAACGAAAGAATATGGGGCACTCTCCCTTGCAGTGCAGTATTATGCGAAACCCGAGATTGTTGCGATCGTTCCGCCGAACTGTTTTATGCCTCGCCCGAATGTCGGAAGCGCAGTGATCCGTCTCACAAGACATAAAGAAGTGCCGGTGCAGGTGAATGACGAAAAATTAATGTTTAAGATCATCCGTGCATCCTTCAATCAGCGCAGAAAGACGCTTGCCAATGGCTTGAATAATGCGCCGGACATTCATCTTTCCAAAGAAGTGATACAGGAAAGCATTGAGGAACTTGGCGTTCCGGTCACCATCCGTGGCGAAGCACTGACGCTTCAGCAGTTCGCGCAGCTCAGCAACATCATCGGCAGCAAAATAAAATTTGATTCATAAAAGCTGACTCCGTCTCATATACTTGTATATGGGATGGAGATTTTTTATGCACAGAAAAAACTTGGCAAAAAGAATAAACACGATGCTGACCATACTTCTGCTCTTGCTGCTCATACCACTTTTCCTCACCATTTTTTGCCAGAAAATGCAGCTGGAAGAATTGCTGGGCAATGTAAACCGGACAGCGGAAAAAGAGGAGGATGCGGACATGCTTTTTTGCATTGTCGCAAAGGAGATAAGCGCAGATGCACCGGAGGAATGTATCAAAGCCCAGTGTGTGATTGCCCGCACAAACCTTAAGGCAGCAGAGGAGATGGGGACAGAACTTCCGGGGAGTATGACAATGGGCGAATTACAGGAGCTGTGGGGCGACTATTTTTCCGAGGCGGAAGGGAAGATAAAGGAGGCGATACAGGAGACAGACGGAGAGACGCTGCAGTACCGGAACCATTACATATATGCTGCATACCATGCAGTGAGTGCGGGCAATACAAGAAATATGGAAGAATTATATCCGGATTCGGATATGCCATATCTTTCAGGTGTGGCATGTTATGAGGATGCACAGGCGCCGGATTATCTTTCGGTGCTGTATCTGGATCAGGAGATCACGATCGAAGAGAAGGATAGTGCCGGGTATGTCACAAAGGCGCAGATGAATGGGAAATCCTACACAGGAGAGGAACTGCGTGGGGAACTTGGGTTAAAATCCGCAAATTTTAATGTGACAGAACTGGAACCTGGCAAGATCCGGATCGTAACGAAGGGACATGGACACGGATTTGGCCTGAGCCAGTATACAGCACAGAAAATGGCTGAAAAAGGGGAGGATTACAGAAAAATTTTACAGTATTTTTTTCCCGGTACAGAGCTGGAAAATGTGGAATGAAAAACGATTCCAATTACTGTGAATAAACCGTCTGAATGTGGCAACACTATTGTTAATAGCAGGAAATGTATTCTGCTAAATAAACAATGGACGGTGAAAAATATGAGAAAGAATCACGGATGGGCAGCCTTCTGGCAGAAAAAACAGTATATCATTGCAGGCACGCTGGTAATCCTTGCAGCAGTCGGCATGACTGTTTTATATAGCAGAGGACAGGAACAGGAGAGAAAGCAGTTAGAACAGGAAATTGCAGCAGAGATGGACACGGAGAACCAGAATGTGGCAATGGAGGAAGAGACAGAGGCAGATCAGGTTGCTTCTATCTTAAAACCGCAGACACAGAGCACAGAGACAGCAGAGGTAGAAAAGGAGAGTGAGGAAGCAGACAGTGGACAGGAAGAGGTGGCACCGACAGGAAACACTTCCCAGGCACTCCATTTTGCTGCGGAAGATGGCATCTTATGGCCGATGGAAGGAAATGTGATCTTAGATTACAGCATGGACTCGACGGTGTATTTTGCGACGTTAGACCAGTACAAATACAATCCGGCGGTCATCATTGCCGGGGATGTCAACAGCAAAGTTTATGCGGTAGCAAAAGGAAAAATCCAGAGTATTGAGACAAATGAAGTGACAGGATGTACCGTGACAGAAGATTTGGGAGATGGGTATCTCGCAGTCTACGGACAGCTTAAGGAACCGGAGTTTGCAGTGGGAGACTATGTGGAGGCAGGTCATGTGATCGGTTATGTGACGGAACCGACAAAATATTATTCTGTTGAGGGCAGTAACCTGTATTTTGAACTTCGAAAAGATGGGGTACCGGTCGATCCGATCGAATTTTTTGAATAGCAAAAATTTCCTTTTTCTTGAACACACGGTATTTCTGGATTATAATAAATTTTATTGAAATACCGAAAACAGGCAGAAAGGAAGAGACTGCATGGGAGTTCATGGATCAAATGACGTGGTAAACGCATGGAAACAGGAAGTTTTGAACAGCAGAGGAAAGGACGCAGAGCATACACTCAAATGCTGTCTTGATATAGAACGGTATGCAAAGGAACATAAAGATGCGGCACTTCTTGGTTTTGCATATTTTTACAGTGGGGAAACTTACTATCTGCTGAATGATGTAGAGCACATGTTCCGCAACATTGCGCAGGCAATCCATCTGCTAGGACAGACCGGACAGTGGGAGCTGATCGCAAGGTCTTACAACCTGATGGCAATCTCTTCTGTCAACAAGGGAAATGTGTCTGCAGCGATGGATTACTATCTGACAGGATTGAATTACTGCCGCAAATATGGGATTACTAAGATGGAGATCAGCATCATGCAGAATCTTGGTAATCTGTACATGGAAAATGGTGTGTATCACGAGGCGCAAAGTTATTTCGAAAAGGCTTATTCATACTGCAGAAGTAATCCGGATGTGAAGGAAAATTATGTCGGACTGATGGCCAGTTACGTGAATCTGGCACGCTGCTATATGTTGCAGGGGATGTTAGATAAGACACATGCTTATATAGAAAAACTGGATGCGGAATGTGCGTCTTATTATGAGGATATTGACATTTTATATGTGGACTGCCTGAAGGCAAGATATTATCATCTGACCCACAATTATGTGAGACGAGATGCACAGATTCAGGAGATTGTAGAAATAATCAATAAAAATGTGCAGATCATGGAGGTATTTGACGACCTTTGTGATTTTTGCGGGCTGATGCTGGAGATCGGCCGGGATGATGTGTTGTGGATGATCGTTGAGAAGCTGGATCAGATCGTGAAAAATTCAGGTGTGATCAATCTGCAGCGCAGAGTCATTTCCATTAAGATCAAAGGCTACCGCAAGAATCAGGACAATGCAGGTTATCTGCAGGCAGCTGGTCTGTATTATGAGCTTTCCGAGATCATGGAGCGCGAGAACAAAGATATGATCGTCAACATGCTTTATGTCAGAAGTTCTCTCGAACGTGCAAATGAGAGCCGCAGGGAGATGGAAGCAGTCAATGTGAAGCTGCTGAAACAGTCGGAGACAGATCAGATGACCGGACTGGCAAACCGTTACCGCCTGAATGCTTATTCGGAAAAAGTATTAGATTACTGTTATGAGCACAGGCTTCCGCTTGCAATGGAGATTTTAGATATTGACTTTTTCAAGCAGTATAATGACAATTATGGACATCAGCAGGGCGACGAGTGCATTATTGCAATTGCAAATGAGCTGAAAAAGATGGAAGATGGGCAGACATTCTGCGCGAGATATGGCGGAGATGAATTTATTATCATTTATGCGGGTATAAGTGCGGAGGAAGTGCATGCGAAGGCAGCTGCACTCCGGCAGAATATTATGGATCTCAAACTGGAGCATTTGTATTCCAAAGCATTGCCGATCGTGACAATCTCCCAGGGTATTTCGTATGGAGTTCCGGAGGAAGGAAACAGGAGCTGGGATTTTCTACATACTGCAGATATGCTGTTATATCAGGTAAAGAAGAGAAGCAGAAATGATATCTGTATTGCGGATATCCGCGGGCAGGAGCTGGATTTATCCTCAAAACAGGAAAAAGTGGAACCTTAGAGGAAAATTGGCATAAGTTATAATGAGCAATCCGCAATCGAACTATTGCTACGGCAGCTTTTTTTAGAGGTGACGGGCATATCACATTTTTACAGGGGAAAAACAGAAATACATGTGGAGTGTACGACGACTGGATTTTGCTTGGATATGGATGAAAAACAGGGAGTATTCGATTGCTTTTCATATTAACCCAGCTTTCTTTTTCATGGAAGCCGGGGTACATAGATCGTGCCGGATGTGATACGGGTATTCTGACAAAATAGTTGACAAAATGGCGACAATATGCTAACGTATACGACTGCGCATTCGCACGAAAGGAAAATATATGGAAACAGTAAGATTTGATGAATTAGATTTATATCCACAGGTACTCCGTGCTATCAAAGAGATGGGATTTGAAGAGGCGACTCCGATCCAGAGTCAGGCGATCCCGGTTGTGATGTCAGGAGTCGATGTGATCGGACAGGCACAGACAGGAACCGGAAAGACAGCATCTTTTGGTATCCCGGTGCTTCACAAAGTAGACCCAAATAATAAAAAGACACAGGTGATCATCCTCTCACCAACCAGAGAGCTTGCAATCCAGGTGTCGGAAGAAATCCGTAAATTAAGCAAATATATGCATGGTGTGAAAATCCTTCCGGTATACGGCGGACAGGATATCAACCGTCAGATCAAGGCATTAAAAGGCGGTGCACAGATCATTATCGGTACACCGGGACGTGTCATGGATCATCTCCGCAGAAAAACGATCCGCTGCGAGGCAGTCAATACGATCGTTTTAGACGAGGCGGACGAGATGCTGAACATGGGATTCCGTGAGGATATCGAGACGATTTTGGAATATATCCCGGAAGAGGGAAGACAGACGGTTCTGTTTTCTGCGACCATGCCAAAGCCGATTTTAGACATCACAAAGAAATATCAGCATGACGCAGTGACCATTAAGGTGGTAAAAAAAGAACTGACCGTGCCAAGCATCGAGCAGTATTATTATGATGTCAAACGCAAGGACAAGACCGAAGTCCTGACAAGACTGTTAGATTACTACAATCCAAAGCTTTCCCTCGTATTCTGTAATACAAAGAAAATGGTGGACGAGCTTTCCGAGGAGTTAAAGAGCCGCGGTTATATGGCAGAGGGGCTTCACGGCGATATGAAGCAGGCACAGCGTGACCGTGTCATGAAGGCATTCCGCTCCGGACGTGTGGAGATTCTGATCGCAACAGATGTTGCTGCGAGAGGAATTGACGTTGATGATGTGGAAGCAGTATTCAATTATGATATTCCACAGGATGACGAGTATTATGTACACCGTATCGGACGTACCGGACGTGCAGGTCGTACCGGACGTGCTTTCACTTTTGTAAAAGGAAAAGAGGTTTACAAGTTAAAAGATATCATGCGTTACTGCAAGACCAAGATCCTTGCAATGCCAATCCCATCTTCGGATGATGTGGCACAGATCAAGGCAGAGAAAGTAATGCAGGGAATCGGTGAGATCATTGAGAATGAGGATTTAAAAGAGATGATCGAGATCATCGAAAAGCAGGTCAATGATTCCGATTATACCGCAATGGATATTGCAGCAGCTTTCTTAAAACAGGCACTCGGTCAGGTGAATCTGGAAAACGACAGAGAGAATGGCGAGATCGACTGGGATAACACCGGAGCCGAAGAAGGTATGGTTCGTCTCTTCATTAACATCGGTAAAAAAGACCGCGTGAAACCGGGCGATATCTTAGGTGCCATCGCTGGAGAGTCAGGAATGCCTGGAAAACTCGTCGGTGCGATCGATATGTACGACAAATACACTTTTGTGGAAGTGCCGAGAGAGTATGGCAAAGAAGTATTAGAAGCCATGAAGAATGTGAAGATCAAAGGACGTTCCGTCAACATGGAACCGGCAAATCAGAAATAGATAATAAAAAGGGAGTCTCTTTTGTGAAATTTTTAAGCAAAATTTCGAAAGAGACTCTTTTTTTGGTGTATTGCACTACTTGAATTCGATTACATTTAATAGTATAATTTTTCACGGTTGTATAAATAAAAGGCAAATTAAGGAGTAAAATCCTCTGCTCCTGCAAGGGCAGTCGCATTTTGCTTCGCAAAACAAGGAGGATAACACCATGGAGTGGAAGAATTTAGATACCCTTACTTCTTTTGAAGAATTGTCAAAGGTTGCAGAGGTTGACCTGACAAAAGTAATGTCCGGAGAAAACGGCGCAGAGCGTGTGAAGAAATACAGCACACCGATGGCAGAGGGACTTGCATATAATTATGCTGCAAAAAAAGTGGATGATAACACACTTGCAGCACTTGCAAAATTAGCTGAGGAAGCACAGCTTTCTGAAAAATTTGCAGCTCTTTATAATGGTGAAGTTGTGAATACAGGCGAGAAACGTCTTGTACTTCATCATATGACACGCGGACAGCTGGGTGATGCAGTCGAGGCAGATGGCGTAGACAAACGTTCTTTTTATGTAGAACAGCAGAATAGAATTGCAGATTTTGCAAACAAGGTACATGCCGGAGAGATCACAAATGCAGCAGGTGAAAAGTTTACAACTGTAGTTCAGATCGGTATTGGCGGAAGTGACCTTGGACCACGTGCAATGTATCTTGCACTGGAGAACTGGGCAAAGAAAAACAACACATTCAAGATGGAAGCAAAATTCATCAGCAATGTAGACCCGGATGATGCAGCAGCAGTATTAGCTTCTATTGATGTTGCACATTCCATTTTCGTACTTGTATCAAAATCAGGTACAACATTAGAGACATTGACGAATGAGTCTTTTGTAAAAGATGCATTGAAAAATGCAGGACTGGATGCTTCTAAGCATATGATCGCTGTTACAAGTGAGACATCTCCTCTGGCAAAGAGTGATGATTATCTGGCAGCATTTTTCATGGATGATTATATCGGAGGACGTTTCTCTTCTACATCAGCAGTTGGCGGAGCTGTCTTATCCCTGGCATTCGGACCGGAGGTGTTTGCACAGTTCTTAGACGGTGCAGCAGAAGAAGATAAACTTTCTTTAAATAAAAATATGTTAGAGAATCCGGAAATGCTCGACGCATTGATCGGAGTTTATGAGCGTAATGTACTCGGCTACCCGGCTACAGCCGTTTTACCATACTCTCAGGCTTTGAGCCGTTTCCCTGCACATTTACAGCAGTTAGACATGGAGTCTAACGGTAAATCTGTAAACCGTTTTGGTGAGTCTGTAAATTACGTGACAGGACCGGTGATCTTCGGTGAGCCTGGTACAAATGGACAGCATTCCTTCTATCAGTTATTACATCAGGGAACAGATATTGTTCCGCTTCAGTTCATCGGATTTAAGAACAGCCAGATCGGAACGGATGTTGTGATACAGGACAGCACAAGCCAGCAGAAACTCTGCGCAAACGTTGCAGCCCAGATCGTAGCATTTGCATGTGGTAAGGCAGACGACGACCGCAACAAGAATTTTGAAGGTGGACGTCCATCTTCCATCATCATCGGTGAGGAATTAAATCCTAAGACTCTTGGCGCTTTACTTGCTCATTTTGAGAACAAAGTTATGTTCCAGGGATTCTTATGGAATATCAACAGCTTCGATCAGGAAGGCGTTCAGCTTGGAAAAGTTCTTGCAAAACGTGTTCTTGCACATGACACAGACGGAGCATTAAAAGTATATAGTGATCTGTTAAACATCTAGTCAGGGGTCAGATCATGAAAAGAGAATCTTTTAAATCACGTCTGGGATTTATTCTGGTAAGTGCCGGATGTGCCATCGGAATCGGAAATGTATGGAGATTTCCTTATGTCGTGGGCGAAAACGGCGGAGGGCTATTTGTCCTGCTGTATCTCGTGTTCCTGATCGCCATGGGACTTCCGGTTCTGACGATGGAACTTGCCGTGGGACGTGCAAGCCGTAAGAGTGCCGTGTTAGGTTACAAGGCGTTAGAAAAACCGGGAAGCAAGTGGCATCTTCACGGCTGGGCAGCGATATTTGGCTGCTACATGCTGATGATGTATTACACGACAGTTTCCGGGTGGATGATAACTTATTTTTATAAATTCCTGACGGGTGAATTTCAGGCTGGCATGGATGCGGAGGCTGCCGGGGCAGTATTTTCCAACCTGCTTGCAGACCCATTGCAGATGAGCTTCTGGATGATACTCACGGTCATTCTGGGCTTTTTTGTGTGCAGCAGAGGATTGCAGAATGGTCTGGAAAAAATAAGCAAAGTCATGATGAGTGCCTTGCTTGGCCTGATCGTGATCCTTGCGGTACACAGCTTTACTTTATCCGGTGCGGGTGAGGGTGTACGTTTTTATCTGATCCCAAATATGGAAACGGTGAGGGAAGTGGGCATTGGAAATGCCGTTTCAGCGGCAATGAATCAGGCGTTTTTTACCTTAAGTCTCGGAGTTGCAGCCATGGAGATCTTTGGAAGCTATATGGGTCGTGATAACAGCCTTGCAGGAGAAGGTGTCAGAATCTGTGCACTGGATACATTTGTGGCAATCATGGCAGGACTGATCATTTTCCCGGCATGTTTCAGCTACGGCGTGGAAGTCGGGGCAGGACCAAAACTCATTTTCATCACGCTGCCAAACGTATTTGTAAATATGGAAGGCGGTCGTATATGGGGAACACTGTTCTTTTTGTTTATGACTTTCGCAAGCTTTTCCACGATTATTGCGGTATTTGAAAACATCATGTCATTTTGTATGGATATGTTTGGTTGGGATCGAAAAAAAGCGGCACTGGTCAACTGTGTGATCATACTGATTGCCAGCATGCCATGTGTACTTGGATATAATGTGTGGAGTGATCTGCACCTGATCGGTGGCAGAGATGTGTTAGACAGTGAGGATTTTATTGTGAGCAATCTGTTGCTACCGGGTGGTTCCCTTATTTATCTGTTATTCTGCGTCACAAAATGGGGATGGGGATTTGATAACTATCTGGAAGAAGCAAATACTGGAAAAGGTCTTAAGATCGCAAAAGGATTAAAACAATATTTCCAGTTTGTGCTTCCGGTATTGATTTTATTTATCCTAATCCAGGGATTAATCTGATTTTATTGATTCTCATCAGGGATTACTCTGATCAGGAGTTTACAACTTCGTACCAGTAGGAAGAACCATTTTCTATCATATTACAGTAGGTGTTGACCATCACTTCGCGGAACGGAGCGAATTCGTCAGCAAGTTCGAGCTTTTGTGGGTAAGTTCTTGTGACGAAGTCGATCTCTTCCGCGATTTTTCTTGCAACGGATGCATCTTTGATCGGCACAATGCCAAAAAGAGTGGAGCAATAAGTTTTGCTTCCCGTGCAGGAGGCAAGCAGAACTTTCGCAAAATTTTCCCACTCTGTCAGCAGAACTGCCTGTTCTGTTTCATTCTCAGGTGCGTATTCGAGCAGACAGAGATCTTTCATATATTGTTTTAATTCTTTTTGCAGATGCCGCTTGTTGAAAAAAGAAATTCCGGCAGCACCGGATGCTTTGATCATCATCCATGCTTTCATGAAGGCATCGTTCTTGCCGTCTTTTCCATAACGTTTTTCCAACAATTTCATACGGTAATTATCATTTGGAAGATCCAGCCCCCGGCTGATCGCCTGAGCGAGAATCTCTTTTCTTTCTTTGGCATTTTCTATCTCATAATAATGTTCCGGCCAGTTTTCGAGGGGATCGATCTGGGCGGGTTTTTCTTTTTTCAAAAGCATAGGGAAGTCCTTTCTCTGGGGGTTGGAGTGTTTGCAAAACTCTGGCAAAGTTGCTTTAAATTGTTCAAAACCAACAAAAACATTCAAGACACGCTCTCGCTATGTGTCACTCGCAACGGTGCTAAGAAGCTAGGCACAACTTGCAGTTGTACCTACCTTCTAAGAACCGGCGGTTCCCCAATGTCTTTCATGTCTTTTGTTAATTTTTCA